>JAABUH010000105.1_pt1 | contig 121005 bp, 117 predicted proteins | sample 5559121 | NCBI WGS metagenome assembly JAABUH01 (sample SAMN10711871, study PRJNA513364) | rock metagenome | isolation source: Antarctica rocks | place: Antarctica: Victoria Land, Battleship Promontory nord | collected 2015-12-28
CACCACCTGCTGCACAACCAGGCCGGACCTCTCCTGAAGCTCGCCCTGCTGAACCGCCGCGACGTCATCGTCACCAATGTGCGCTATTTCCTGGAGCATTAGGTATCATGTCAGCAACGAGGGCTAGGCACCGGCTGTCCCCAACATGATCTCCGGTGCCGGCGACGGCATGACCTCAGTGACCAGGGCAAGTGGATGGCGACGCAGGGCGAGGATGAACAAACCAAGTCAGCGGGGGCCTTAAACGCGGTCTGGCCCCCGCCGCCGACTAGCCCGGCCCCAGAACCGGCAGCCCCGCGCCGCTCCCTCCTACTCATTCCCCTGCCCTTCCCCCAGATGCCAAAGGGATTTGCCCTGCCAAAATGGGCGAAGGCGGCCCGCAACTATCTGTTCATCGCCTTTATGATCGACTTGTTGCTACTCCACTCAATAGTCGGCAAAATCATGGTCGGCTTCCTTGTCGTCTTACTCCTCTTGTGCCTGGCTTCCTTGATATTTTGCACGGCTGTTGTCGCTGTGGTGTTCGTGGCGCGGAGACTTGGCAAAACCACGGAGGTGCTGCCGCCGGAGTTGGGGAAAGACATTATCTCAGCAATGGACGGATGGATGGGCTTAGTCCCGAATGCCATGTTCTTGGCTTGGGGGCTGTCTTTCTTGGACATTTATCACATCCACCGCATCAACCTTGTGGCACTGGCTGTCTGGGGGACTTGGTTTCTTTTAGGCTCCGTGGCGGCGGTCGTAAACGGGGTCAGTCATTGGCTTCGGGCGCGGCGCACATCACGGGAGAGACCGTGAACAAGATGATGCGCTATGGCTCTTTTCTGAAGGCAGGAACATGGCTTGCCCTGGGGGGACTTATGCTGGGCTTGACGGCAGGAGAAGCGGCGGCTGCGCCCGTCACGCTGACGGTTGAGTCGGGCCGGGTCGTGCGGCACGGGGCGGATAAGGTTGTCGGCGTCAACCTCAACTACATCCGGGATGCGGACGCGAACCGGCCCCATGCGCGCCCGCTGGATGCGGCATTGAAGGACATGGGCGCGCGCTGGCTGCGCTACCCCGGCGGCGAGAAGTCCGACTTTCACCTCTGGGCGCAGCCGCCCTACGACACGCCGCACCCGGTCTCGCTTGGCTATTATGGCACGGTGGCCGGGCAGCGGATGGACTTTGATGAATACATCGCCCACTGCCGCGCCGTTCATGCGGAGCCGTATGTCGTGGCGGGCTATGACACTGAGAAGCGCACGGGGCAGACGGAAGCGCAGTGGATCGAGAGCGCGGCGGCCTGGGTGCGCTACGCCAACGTCAAAAAGAAGTACGGCGTCCGCTTCTGGGAGATCGGCAACGAGAACTGGCACAACGACACAGCCAAGCCCGAAGAAATGGCCGGCATTGTGTCCCGCTTCTCGCGAGCGATGAAAGCAGCGGACTCAAGCATCCAGATCGGGGCCAGTGGCAGCGGCGCGCACTGGTGGGCGGCGTTTTTGCCCACGGCGGCGCCTTCGCTGGATTTCATCAGCCTCAGCCTCTACAACTGCTGGGACTGGAAGGGCTATGACCACTTCGTCCAGAACCCCCATGAGGACACGATCGGGGATGTGGAGACGGCGCTGAAGGCGATTGACCACGACGCCCCGCCCGCCGACCGGGCGCGGCTCCGCGTCATCGTCTCGGAAACCAACTCCAAAGATTATTCGGACAAGGGCTGGCCCGGCACGAACACGCTGGGGCACACGCTGGTGACGTTCGACACGCTGGGGCGGGTCATGGCCCAGCCGCGCGTCCTGGCGGCGATGGTGTGGACGACGCGCTGGATGGATGACGGCGAGGCCAAAAACAGCCAGTGGTACGCCCTCGGCCCGGACAACGAGACGCTCCCCACCGGGCGGGCCGTCGCCCTGTGGGGCCGGTTCGTGCAGAGCGAGATGGTGGCCGTGATGGGCGCCAGCAGCGTCCTATCCGGCTATGCCACCCGCTCACCCGATGGGCGGACACTGACCGTCTGGGTGCTCAATCGCGGCCTCCTCCCATTGCATGACATCCGCGTTGCCCTCCACTCGCCCGTCTCCTACCACCAGGCGTCGGTTCACCAGCTTTCCGGGACCGGCCCGGACGACCCAGCCCCGCATTGGGGGCCTCTCGCAGCCCGTGCCGTGCGAGATAACGCCATCTCCGGCCTGTCCTGCCCCGGCGTCTCGATGACGGTGCTGACGCTGACGGCGGCGAGAGTGAAGCCGCCGCGATGATTGACGACGCGCCTCCTCCCGCTGCCCCCACCCGCCGGGACGCGCTCTGGCGGACCGCTCTGCTGATCGCGGCGGCGGCGGCTCTGGGGGGTGTGCTATCCGCAGTCACCGCCAACAAGCAGTTGTTCCTGTACAAAGACACGCTGCACCTGAGCGCCAGCGGGGTCGGCACGCTGCTGCTGCTCATCAACCTTCCCGCCTACTTGCAGCCCTTCATGGGCGGCCTGTCCGATCTGTACCCGCTGGGCGGGTGGCACCGACGCTCCTACTTCGCGCTGGCCGCCGTCGTGCAGGCGACAGGGTACTGGGGACTGATGACGCTTCATCAGTACCACTACGCGGCTCTGGTCTGTCTGCTGATCGTGGCCGGAACAGGCGGCGCGCTCGCGGGCGTGCTGGTCAACGCCGCCATGGTCTCGGTCGGCAACCGCACGGGGACATTCGGCGTCTTGCAGACATTGTTCCAGGTGACGCCGCTTGTCCTTAGCCTGGCCTACACGGCGAACCTGGACGGTGAAGTGACGGCGTCCTGGTCGTACCACCACACATTTCTCGTAGCCGCGCTGCTGTCGCTGGCCTTCCTGCCGCTGATGTTCCTGCTGGAAGACAGCCGGGCGGCGGGCGGGCACCGGACGGCGGCCGAGCGGGAAGCGGCGAAGCGGGCCGAGCGGGCGCGGACGGCCTCAGCGTTGCGGGAAGCGGCGGCGACGCCGGGGATGTGGGTGATGACCGCATTCCTGTTTTACCTTTATGTGACACCGCTGCTCCTGACGGCCTCGGTCTACTACGAGACCGACGTCCTGCACCTCTCCAAAGGCTTCATCGGGCGGCTGGATAGCTGGACCTCGGCAGGGGCTATCGCCGGGCTGGCCGCGTTCGGCGCGTTCTCCCGGCGGCTGCCTATCAAGGCAGTCGTCTGGGGCGCAATAGGCGCCGACGCCGCCATTTACCTCCTCGCGATGACGATGCACGATGCCCCCTCGGTGCGGATCGCGCAGTTCGGGTGGAGCTTTCTGGCGATCTTCCTTGCGGTCTGCCTGAATACCCTGGCCGCCCGCGCCTGCCCACCGACGATTGAGGGGACGGTCTACGGGCTGATGCAGGCTGCTCTGAGTCTCAGCCTGGTCCTGTGCGACAAGTTCGGCAGCGCCCTGTACGACTGGTTCGGACCCGCGCACGGACACTCTATCGCGCACGGTTGGTTCTGCGCCCTTTGGTTTGGCTTCGGGTTTACGCTGCTGGCGGTCTTTTTCATCCCATTCCTGCCCGCCTGGGCAAAAAACGGGACACAAAAACCGCCTCAAAGCGGGAATTAAAATCCGCGAAACGTGGTATACTAAAATATCACATTCAAAAGGAGGTATCAACAATTGGATCATAGTTTACAGGGCGGTGGCGAAGGTTAGTCCTTTTAACCTTCGGGGCGGCTCAAACCTACGGGTGATGTTCACTCGCGGGTCATGAATGGCTACCTTTGCCACCAGCCCACCCCAGAAGCCTGAGAGAAGTTTTCGGACTTCTTTTGGAAATCGAAAGAAGCAGCGCGGTGTTCCGCAGCCCGTCGTGAGACGGTCTGCGTACAGCCGCGCTGCTTTTTTGTCTGCCCCCTGCCGCCCGCGCCCCCAGCGGCTCCAGGATCGTTTGACAAACCTCTCACCCCGGCGTACAATACTGTATGACGTACTCCAGTTTCCTCTGCCCTATTTCCGAATTCCAAATCGAGCACACTGTCATCTGCGGCCAGACGTTCCGCTGGCGGCGGGACAAGGCGGGCTGGTGGGCCTGCCTGCTGCCCTTGACCGACCCCGCGACGCGGCGGATGGCGCACCAGCTCGTCCGCCTGTGGCAGGACGACGAGATGGTCTACTATGAGACCGAGCCGCACGGGCATGACCTAGCCCTGGTGCGGGACTACTTCCGGCTGGACGTGGACCTGCCCGCCCTGTCCGAGCGGTTTGCCGACGCCGACCCGCACATCCGCGACGCGGTGCGCGAATTCAAGGGCCTGCGCGTGATCCGGCAGGACCCCGTGGAATGCCTGTTCTCGTTCCTCTGCACGTCCGCCGCGCCCCTGTACCGCATTCGGCGCACCATCGCCGCGCTGTGCCGCGAGTACGGGGATGACTTCCCCGGCGGCGAAGTGGCCGGTCTGACCCATCATGGCTTCCCGCCCGTCCACCGCCTGGCCGAGTCCTCGATCCCGCACCTGACACACACCGGGCTGGGCTACCGCGCGCGCTATGTCAAAGAGACGGCGGAAATGGTCATGGCAAACGGCGGCGCGGCGTGGCTGTTCGGCTTGCGTGCCTTGCCCTATGCCGAGGCGAAGGCGGCCCTGCTGACCCTGCCGGGCATCGGCGAAAAGATCGCCGACTGCGTTTGCTTGTTCTCCCTGGACAAAGACGAGGCGGTCCCCGTGGACACCCACATCCGCCGCATCGCCCAGCGGACCTATCTGAAGGGAACGCCCGCCGCCAAGACGCTGACCAAAGCCGGCTACGCCCAGATCGGCGACCACCTGCGCGCACAGTTCGGGCCGATGGCCGGCTGGGCACAGCAATACCTGTTCTTCCATGACCTCTACCTTAAAAATCAGTGGTCTGCGTACACGGCTTTGTACCAGCCATTCGTTGAACCCGTCCAGCCACTCAAGAAAGACCCGAGGAAGTTTAGTTCATCCTGAGACGCATTGAAGGCGGGGGCGGCCTCGGTGTCGCCCCCACTTTGCCTCGTGTAGTGTCATCGCGCACTACGGCCTGGCCCCCAGTGAAATCCTCTTTCTAAATCGGCGCGGGATACGGCTCACCCACTTTATGGAACTCTTACGATTAAGCAAACGTACAAGTGAGCAGAGGACTCTGTCGATGCCTGCCCTACTTGAACGCAACCTTGACCAACTCACCTGCGACGCCTACAACGATGACCCCACCCGCGTGCGCCGTGTCGCCAGGCTCATGCCGCCCGACGATACCTTTGACCGAGCCACTATCATACTCAAGGCGATGGCCGACCCGGTACGCGCCCGCATCTTGTACGCGCTCACGCAGGAAGCCCTCTGCGTCTGCGAACTGGCGACGTTGCTTGATATGTCGCTGCCCGCCGTTTCCCATCACCTGAAACTGCTCACCACGGCGGGAATGCTTCGGGTCCGCAAGCAGGGCAAATTCGCCTGCTACTACCTGCGCGACGAGCACCAGGGCACGATGCTCGGCGCGCTCCTCGCTGAACTGACGCAGCCGCAGGGAGGTGGACAATGACCCAAGACACCTGCCCCGAATGCGGCGAGAAGAGCCATTCCGTGGATCGCCTGACCCTGAAAGCGTTGCTGTGCCCGAATGCCTTGGCCCGCCTGGAGGCGGACAGCTACCGGTTCTGCCCGACGCACACCTGTGGGGTCGTTTACTTCGGCGAGGAGGCGGTCAGTGTTTATCATCAGGCCGACCTGAAAGTGCGCGTTGGATGCAAGCAGACGGACGACTTTGCCCCGATGTGCTACTGCTTTGGTCATACCATCGGCAGCCTCCGCGAAGAGATCAACAAAACCGGAGCGTCTTCGGTGGTGGCGAGCATCACCGCGCACATCCAGGCGGACAGGTGCGGATGCGACGTGAACAACCCCAGCGGGCATTGCTGTCTGGGGGAAGTCAACAAAATTGTGAGGAGATTGTTGCCGTGAAGAAACTCAGTGTCCTGGTTAGCGTGGTGCTAACGGCTCTGGCCGCCTCCGCCTGCTGCATCCTGCCGCTTGTCCTGGGCGTCGCCAGCGCGGGGACGCTTGGCCTGAGCGCGGCCCTCACACCCTACCGTCCGTACTTGATCGGCGTAACCCTGTTGCTGCTGTGCCGGGCCTTTTACGCCGCGTACCGCCCCACCACAGCCAGTACCTGTGCCACCGAGGGCGATTGTGCCCCGGACGGGCGGACGAGCACGGGACGCTCCACCAGAGCCATGCTGTGGGCCATCACCGCGTTCACTTTGGTGATCATGGCTTATCCCCAGATCGCCGCCCCGCGCGTCAGGGCGCAGATGTCCGTGGTGCCTCCGGGTCCCGCGACAGCCGCCGTCCAGACCGCCACGTTCTCGGTGGGCAAGATGGACTGTGAGGCGTGCAGCGGCCAGATCGTGGACGCGCTCCAGAAGACGACTGGTGTGTATGACGCCCAAGTAAGCTTCGGGGCCAAGCGCGCCGTCGTCCGCTACGACTCCACACGGGTGAGCGTCCCCCAGTTGCGCTCCATCATCGGCAGCACGGGCTTCCCTGCGACCGAGGTGACAACCCTGTATCGCATACAAAAACGGCCTCGTCTGCGTTCATAATGGAACACGTTCAGGACGCATGGCAGTATTTTGTATAGAGATCTGTACCAGCCTCTTCAGGAACCGATCCGCCCGCTGAAGAAGTGACGGAACTTTCCGGGACGCCGCCGGGTAGAAGGGAAAGAGATGACGGAAGAGCCGGCGGGGGAGGAAGCGCAGGTACGCCGGGCCGCCTTTGCGGCGCTGGTGCGGCGGCATGAGGCCGCCCGGATGGCGCGCGCGCCTGCTGAGGCTCGCCGCGCCTCCCCCGGATGCCGCGCTGGCGCCGGAGCGCTGGGTACAGGTCGAGGCCGAATGGGAGCGGGCGGAGCGTGACCTGACGCCACCCCAGCGCAGTTAGCCGCATCCGCCCCTGCGCTCCACCGGTCACACCTCCGCTCGGTCCGGCTGCAAGCCAATCTGTTCCAGAAGCCGCTGGACGACCATACGCTGTGCGATGCCCCAGGTGAGTGTCGCCTCGATCGTCGTGCCGTAGGTGGAGGTCTCCGGCGGCTCACAGGCGGCATCCACCCACTGCGTTTCCCAGAGGTTTTCCTGGTTGACCTTCTGAACGAAACCGGCCCAGTCGCGATGGAAGCCATTTAGCCGAGCGACCATCTCCGATACGGAGTGCGGGTCGTGCTGGCGGCGGTAAGAATCATCCGGGGACGGCCACCTGACCGCGTCCAGCAGCGTGACGGCCCAGATGTCACCCGTCATGCGGCTCAAAGACGCGCGCAGGGTCCGTGATGGCTCTTCAAAGGGCATCAGGTTGTGCCGGAACGCCAGCGGGGCATCTAGCTGGGCGTCGGGGAGGGCACGGGCGGCTTCTAAAAGGCGTTTCTTGGCCCAGTAGTCACCGTTAATCAAGCGGTCGGTCAGGTCCATCGGGGGTTCTCCTTATGGGGCGGGGACGCGCAGGCCGCGCGTCCGGGTGTCGTAGTGAACGCCGCTGGGACCGGGTAGGGACGGCGGGGGCGCGGGCAGGGCGCGGAAGCGGCTGGGGGCCAGGCCGTAGGCGCGGCGGAAGGCGCGCGAAAAGCCTTCCAGGCTGTCGTACCCGGCATCAAAGGCGATGCTGGTCACGTCCTACCCCGTCGCCCGCAGGGCGTGGGCGGCCCGTTCCAGGCGCAGCCTCCGCTCCATCTCGCCCGGCGCCTCGCCGACGACGCGGCGGAACTCGCGCCCGAAGTGGAAGCGGCTCAGGGACGCCCGTTCCGCGAGTGCGGAGGAGTCCTCCTGGGGAGCGTCGTCTTCCTCGGCGCGTAGACGCCGCTCCAAGAGGCGGAGCATCTCGGAGCGGCGCCGCAGGTAGGCGGCCTCCGTTCTGTCGGCGTAGTCGTCGTTCACAGGGCTATTGTAGCAGACGGCCCAGGCCCGAGGCTTGACCGATCTTGCTCTTTTTTATTGCTGTTTTTGCCGCCTGCATCTTATTGGCTACAACCCGTGCTCCGCGCGGATGGCCTTCAGCAGCCCTTCCGCAGCCCCGTTTACCAGGTCATACACGCCCTCAAAGCCGCCGACCAGGTAAGGGTCAGGCACCTCTCGCACCGCGCTACCCGGCGCATAGTCCAGAAAGGGCCGGACGACGGCCTTCCCCACCCCGATGGCCTGCACGTCGCGCAGGTTTTGATTATCCATCGTCAGGACGTAGTCAAACGTGTCTAAATCCGCCTCCGTGATCAAGCGAGCCTGGTGCGCGTACTCGATCCGGTTGCGCGCCAGCATCGCGCGCGTGCCCTGATGCGGCGGATTGCCGACGTGCCAATGGCCCGTCCCTGCCGAGTCGGCCTCGATCTTGCCTTCCAGCCCCGCCGCCCGGACCTTATGCTGAAAAACCGCCTCGGCCATCGGCGAACGGCAAATGTTACCCAAGCAGACGAATAAAACGCGAACCATGGCGTATCCTTTCGGGTCGTTTCCCCGTATAATATGGGATAGGATACCATGTCAACCCCCCCGCTCGAAAACTCGTTCCGCCCTCTTCCCAGCCGCAAGGCCCTTCAAAACCACAAGGCTAGGCCCCTCACGCTGAACATGTACCTGCCGCCATTGCGCGACTACACGCCCACCAAAGACATCCGCTACCACCCTATTTTTCGGGGACTGTTGTTCCCCTGGGTCTGGCGCGTCTACACGCAGCGGCTGACGCGGGTGGGCCACTACTTCCTGGCGGCAACGCTCGTTTTTATGGCCTTCGGCTTGCTCTCGCTGGACCAGCAGTGGTATGTCGCCTTCACCTATGCCTTTGGGCTGTGGGCGGTCGCCTTCGCCGCGATGTTTTGGCAGCGCCCCCGCCTTCGGCTGCGGGCGACGCACGCCGGGCACGTGGGCGCGGGCGAGACGCTGCCCGTCGAGATTGCCTTGGAAGCGCAGGGGCGGCGCGGGGTGGGCTGGACGGTCCTGCCTGACCGGCTGCCGCCCGCCGTGGACGCCGTGCCGCCGGAGGGGATGGGCCTGCCGGTCCTCGAACCGGACCAGGCGGCGCATGTCCGGCTGGGACTGTTTTGCCGTCAGCGCGGGGCCTACCGGCTGCGCGGCTTCCGCGTCGAGACGGCTTACCCGCTGGGGCTGATGGTGGCGCAGCAGGTGTTTCCTGAAGACAAGTCCCTGCTGGTCTATCCACAGTTTGCGCCGCTGGCGAGGCTAGATGTGCCTTCCGGGCGGCGCTACCAGCCGGGCGAGATCGCGCTGGCGTCGCATTTGGGCGACTCGCTGGAGTTTGTCGGCAACCGCGACTACCGCGAGGGGGACCCGATCCGCAGCATTGATTGGCGGGCGACGGCGCGGCTGAACCGGCCCGTGGTCCGGGAGTACCGCGAGGAGTACCTGCTGCGCGCGGCGGTGCTTCTGGACACCCACGCCCCGCCCGTCGCCCCCGGTCTGCCCCCGCCCCCCGCGTTCGAGCGGGCCGTCTCGATGGCGGCGGCCGTTTCCGACTTCATGGCCCGGTCGGAGTATTTGGTGGACCTGTTCGCGGCGGGGCCGGACCTGCACCGGCTCACGACCGGGCATGGGACCGCCTTTCTGGACGACATTTTGGACCTGCTGGCCTGCGTGGATGCGAGCGGCGCGGAGGACTTCGAGACGCTGGAGCAGGCGCTGCTGGAGTTCCTATCGCAGATCACCCTGGTCGTCTGCGTCCTGCTGGACTGGGATGAGGTCCGGCAGGGGTTTGTCGAACGGCTGCGGGCGCAGGGGGCGGGTGTCAAGGTCGTCATCGTCCGCGACCGACCCTGCACGCTGCCGCCCCCGGAAGACCGGGATGTGACGCTGCTGACTTCGGCGCAGGTGGACGCCGGGGTGGAGGCAATCTGAGAACCGGCACTGGAAGTGCCGGCCTACCAGGGAGTGAAAGTGCTTCCGGCACTGAAGAGGGGTGTCCGTTAGCCTTTCCTCAGTCGCGGAGCGACTTTCACTGGGGGTAGACCGGCATTTGAATGCCGGTTCCTGCGCCGCCGGGCGAACACTCATGGCAACAAGTATCGCAACCGAACCCGAATACCAGCACCCGCCGTGGCCTGCCGCCGTGGCCGCGCTGATCGCCTTTGCCGCGCTGGCCCTGAGCAGCGGCGCGACCGTGCCGCTGCTTGCGCTGGGGCTGGGGCTGCTGGCGTCTTATGCCGTCGGGGCGCGCTTCGAGAACGTGACGCTGACCAAGTGGACCTTGCGAATCTTCGTCATCGGCCTAGCTGTGTTCGGGTATCTGCTGAACGCGACGAAGGACGACAACGCCTTTTTCGACATGCGTTACCCGTTCTCGTTCGTCTTGGGGGCGGCGTCCGAGCTGACCCTGCAATTCTGGCGGCGGGAACCGACGGGCGGGCCGCGCGCGCCGCTGACGGTGCTCCTGTCGGCCCTGGTCTTTGTCCTTGGGTGTACCACGACCGACGACCGCCACTTCCTATGGGTTCTCGCGCCGGCCTATTTCCTGTTCTTCACTCTGGCTCTGCCAAGCTTCCGCCCACGCGCGGTCATCCCGCTCGGCCTGACACTGCTGCCCGGCCTCGTGGCCCTTGCCCTCGGCGGGGCGACTCATGCTGGGCTTTACGTCTATCGGGGGGCGCTGAACTCGCTCGGCGCACAGAACCTTTCCAGCCGACACGTCTCGGTCAGCATGGGAATGAGCGGTCAGCCGCTGCTCGGCTCGTCGTTCACCCTGCGCGACTCGCTTACCCGTGTCCTGCGTGTCCAGAACCTCGGCACAGACCCGTACCTCGTCGGGATGACCTTCGACACCTATTCGGGCCGCACCTGGGGGCCGGCGATGGAGGGACGCACGTTCCTGATGTACCACCCTCCGACCGTTAAGAGTAAGGGAGCAGGAACCCACCCCGCCGCACCCCCAATAAACCTTAGCGGCGGCCCTCCCCAGAGGGGAGGGCGCGGAGGCGCATCATCCGCAAACCCTTCCCCTCTCCCTCTGGGGGAGGGTGGCGCCCTCCGGGTAGCCAGTGCTGAGGCACGAGCCGGGAAGGGTTCTAACGCCCATGTCGTCCGCCTGGACAGTGATGTCGCCCTGCTGTTCCTGCCCCTGCATTCCGCGTCCATCCGGCCCGAAGACGACCATCCCATTGATTGGGCGGCGCACACGGACGGCCCGCTGCGGACGCCCATGGGGGATACAGCCGCGCTGGTCTATGACATCGTTCCGGGCCGACGAGGCGTGCTCGGCAGCCTGTTTGACACGCCGCCGACGGCTGAGGAGGAAGCGCGCGATCTGGTGGTCCCGCACGAGATTGATGTGCGTGTTCTGGTAAAGGCACATGACATCGGCGCGAGTTTAATGAAACCGCAGGACAAGATCGAGGCAGTGACGCAGTTCCTGTACCGGAACAACCGCTACAGCCTGACGGTCAACCCCGGTCCTGGCGACCCGATCTCGAACTTCGTTTTGCAGCGGAAGGCCGCCCACTGCGAATACTTTGCCTCCGCCGCCGTCGTGCTGCTGCGCGCGCTGGGCGTCCCGACCCGGTATGTCAGCGGCTACTTCGTCCACGAGTCGGACGGCAGGGGCTGGACGCTGGTTCGGCAGCGGGACGCCCATGCCTGGGCACAGAGCTGGGTGCGGGGCGTGGGCTGGGTGACGGTGGACGCGACGCCAGGAGGGGGCCGGCCCGACGCGCTGGCCGGGCCGATCCCGGTCTGGTGGCGCGCGTGGGAGTGGATGCAGGACGCATTGGGGACGATTCGGCAGTGGGTGGTCGCAGCAAGCTGGCTCGAACGAGGGACGGCCTTCGGCCTGCTCGTGCTGGGCCTGCTGGTCCCGCAAGTGTACCGGTACTGGCAGCGCCGCCGGTTGGCGTCCCTGGGCTTCCAGTACTCACGGCCCGATGCCGCGCTGGCCGCGCTGGCCGAGCGCTTCGAGTCGCTGCTGGCGCGGCGCGGGCTGCCCTGCCCCGAGGGCCGGACCTGGCGCGAGCACCTGCGCGCCATTGAAGAAGAGGGCAACGCCCGACCTGCGCCCTGGACATCATTCGTGGCGGGCTATGGCCGCGCGCGCTTCGGTACGGCGCCCGGCCCGACGGAGATCGCGCGGCTTGACGCCGAGCTGCGTACACTGGAAAGAGAGACCGCATGACCGTCCTCATGGAGAACAATTTCACAAGCCTCGCTTCGTTTGCTCGCACGGTCGAAAAGATCGAGACCAACCTGTCATCCGTCATCCGGGGCAAGCCCGACTCGATCCGCCTGCTGCTCATTTCCCTCCTGGCGGGGGGCCATGCGCTGCTGGAGGACGTGCCGGGAACGGGCAAGACGACACTGGCGAAATCGCTGGCGCGCTCGATGGACGGTGTGTTCCGGCGCATCCAGTTCACGCCGGATTTATTGCCCGCCGACATCACCGGCTCCTCCTTCTATAACCCCGCCGACGGCTCGTTCACGTTCCGCGAGGGGCCGGTCTTCGCCAACGTCGTCCTGGCCGACGAGATCAACCGGACGTCGCCCCGGACACAGTCCGCTCTGCTGGAAGTGATGAGCGAGGGGCAGGTGACGGTGGACGGCAAGCGGCGCGACCTGCCGCGCCCGTTCTTCGTGGTCGCCACCCAAAACCCGACCGACTTCCACGGAACATATCCGCTGCCCGAAGCGCAGCTAGACCGCTTCGCCGTCCGGGTCACATTGGGCTACCCCGACCTGCCGCACGAGTTGGAAATTCTTTACAGCCAGAGCCAGGAGCATCCGTTCGACAGCCTCCAGCCCGTCATTTCGGGCGCGGACGTGCTGCACCTCCAGGCGCAGGTCCGGTCGGTGCGCGTGGACCGCGCGCTGGCCGAATACATCCTGCGGCTGGTGGACTGGACACGGACCGACCCGCGTATCCGCCTGGCCGTGTCGCCGCGCGGCTCGCTGACGCTGTTCCGCACCGCCCAGGCCCGCGCCCTCACCGAAGGCCGCGACTACATCCTCCCCGACGACATCCACGCCCTGGCCGTGCCCGTCCTGGCCCACCGGATGATGCTGGACACGAAGGCCAAATACGGCGGCGTCTCCGGCGTGCATCTCATCGAGGAGGCGCTGGGCAAGATTCCCGTCCCGCGCTAGTCCTGCTTGCCGCCGTCGGCTTCATCTCTATTTGGCGGGCGCGGGCGGCGTTTTCGCGCGCTGCGCCGCAATCTCGGCGGCGCGCGTCTTCGCCTGCGCGATGACCGGGCTGACGACCGAGCTGGGCACGACGAACAGGCCAGGGCGGTTGCCGCCGCCGCCACCGCCGAAGAGGCGCATCATCATCCGCATGCTCATCCCCTCGTTCGACTCGCTGCTGGACACGCCGGACGCGATGCTGGTCAAGACGCCGATAGGGGCGCCGGACAGCGTGAAGATGGGCAGACCCACTTCGGAAATGCCGCCGTCCAGCATCAGGGCGGCACGCGGCTTGGCAATGGCCCCGCTGACACGCGCGCTCTCATAGAACGGCGCGTAGTCGTACCCTTTGCTCAGGCGCGAGAGGGCGAAGACAGAGTTGCCGAGGGCAGGGGCGGGCGTGTCCGCGAACATGACGGGTGTAAGCGTGCGCCCGGCCAGATCCGTGATCTGGACGAATGTCAAGCCCAGCGTTGTGTCGGTGGCGGCCAGAAAGGCGGGGTATTCTTTCTCCTCGCGCTCGAAGATCACCTTGAAGTCGGTCGGCGTGATCTTGGGGGAACCCACGGCGACCTCTTTAGGCATTCCCATCATCTCCATCATCTTTTCGGGGGAGAAGGAAATGCTGGAAACCATGACCAGGCCGGAGGAATCCACGACCACGCCTTGCATTTCCGCCCGAGACTCGCTGCTCTGGGAGGTCCCCCCGCCCTTCGTATTCATCTTGAGGACGGCCTTGACGGTCACGATGGCCTGGGACTGCTTGGCGACCAGAGCCTGAATCTGGGCGGGGACATCATCGGCGCAGGCAGGGCCGATGAGCAGGGCGGGCGGAAAGGTGAGGAGCGCAGCGAGTGCGCCGACAGTCATCCAGCGGTTCGTCATCCAGCGGTTCGTCATCCAGCATTTCATGGACAAAGCCTTTCTTGGGCAGGATACTATTCGGAATCGGCCAGCCGGGACCAGTCCGGCTCGATGAAAACAAAGTGGGTCAGGGCGTCCCGGCGGACGAACACGGAGACGACCTTCGGACGCGCGCGCACCAGCGCGGACAGAACGCGCTCGTAAGAGGCGACGTCCTCCACCTTTTGGCCGTTCAGCGACAGAATCAGATCGCCCGTGTGCAGGCCCGCGATGCTCGCCCATCCGCCCGCCGTCACTTCCGTCACCAGAACGCCCTGCTGGCTTTCCGGCCAGTGGCTGTTCGCCTTGTCCATCAGCGTGATGTTGCGGACGGTGAACTCCAACTCCTTAGAGCGGGCCGTCTTGGCCTGCGCCACAGAGTCCGGCGTCCGCTCCAGCACAACGGCGAGAGCGCTCTTGACGGCGCCGCGCCGGAGGCCGAGCTGCGCCTTGTCGCCGACGGCGAGGGCCTCCACCCCATGCGCCAGGTCCTCGGCATCCTGGGCATGAGACGCTTCCAGTGCTGCGCCGTTCAGTGCGGTGATGATATCGCCCGGCTTCAGCCCGGCCCGGCTCGCCTCTGTGTAGGGGTATACTTCGGTGACGCGGAAGCCGGTCTGGCCTGCCATGCCGAGCGCGCCCGCCACTTCCGGTGTCAGCACCTGCGTCTTGACCCCGAGCCAGGCATTCGGCAGCTCGCCGCCGTCTTCCGGCGTCTTGTCCGACTCGGTCTTGACGATCACCACCAGGTTTTCATCCTTGCGGCGCAGAGAAACGGGGAAGCCGCTCCGGCCGAGAGCGGTCTTCTCACAGGCGTCTACGGCCTGGCGGAAGGCCGCAAGGCTGGGGGTGGACCGGCCGTTCACGGCAACGATGACATCGTCCGCCGCGACCGGCGGCTGGGCCGCCTCGAACGGCAGGCCGGGGCGGACCCCGGTGACTAGGACGCCCTGGGCATCCGGCAGATGACGCGCCAGCGCCATCGCCGCCGTCAGCGACCGGACCGTTACGCCCATGCCGCGCAGTTCCTGCTCCACGCCCAGAGACGGTTCCAGCGGCGCGACCCGCGCGACGAGACTGCGCGGCTGCCCCTCCCGCAGAAGGCGCAGGCGGGCCGAGTGGCCGGCGGGCAGCCGCGAGACGCGCTGATAGAACAAAGGGACCTGCTCGAAAAAGCGGACGCTGACGGGGAGGTCATCGAGCGCGAGAAGGATGTCGCCCGGCTGCACGCCCGCGCGGGCGGCAGGCGAGGCGGGCGTCACTGAGGAGACCAGGGCGCCGGTCGTTCGCCCCATCTTGTCTACAGGCATGACGCTCAGGCCCAGCCAGCCGCGCCGCACCTGGCCGTGGTGAATGATGTCTTGGGAGACCAGCCGGGCGAGATTGGACGGAATAGCGAAGCCGACGCCCTCGCTGCCCAGCTCATTGATGCCGACCACTTCCCCATTCAGGTTCACCAGCGGGCCGCCCGAATTGCCGGGCAGGATCAGGGCATCGTGCTGTATCCAGCGAGTGAACGTGCCTGTCTTCTCGCCCTCATCCAGCTCCATGTCTTCCATTTCCGTCCCGGTGAAATCCGTGAAGACGCGCTTGGTATTGGAGACGATGCCCAGAGTCATGGACGACGACAGCATCAGCGGATTGCCCATCGCCAGCACCCGGTCGCCCACCTGCATCTTGTCCGAATCGCCCAGCGCGGCATAGGGCAGCGGCGCATTCAGCGCCCGCCCGGCCCGACTCAGCTTCAGCACGCTGAGGTCCGAAAGAGGGTCATCGGCGACCACATGGGCCTCCAGCGCCTGGCCGTCCGACAGGGTACAGGTGATGTGCGTAGTGTGGCCGGCGACATGGAAATTGGTCAGCACATAGCCGTCCGGGCTGATGATGACGCCGCTGCCGCCCGCCGGGGCGCGCTGCGCCCGCCCGCTGTTGAAGTAACGGTAGACCACGGCGATGTTGACCAGGGCCGGGTAGACCTTGCGGCGGGCCGCATCCAGTTCCGCCGGGGCCGAGAAGGCGGGGGAAAGCAAGCAGAAACAAAGGGCGAACACAGTCAAAAGGCGCATGACTAATCCTTGCTGGGCGAGGGTATTTCATTGTACCACACGGAAGCGCAGCGAGGCAAATATCCTCCGCCGTGTGCCATAATAGACGCAGCGAGAGGCAGAGATGATTTCACGGATGGGTAAGAATGGCTTACCTCCGACGAGCGATCTGGATAGCAACCATGAAAATCTACACCAAAGAAGGCGACGGGGGGGAGACGAGCCTGTACGGGGGGCAGCGGGTTTTGAAGGACGCGCTGCGGGTGGAAACGTATGGGACGGTGGATGAGTGCAACGCGGCCCTGGGGGCGGCGCTGACGCGGATCGAGGATGGGGAGGCGCGCGAAGTCGTGACGCGCCTCCAGGGGGAGTTGTTCGAGGTGGGGGCGGACCTGGCGACGCCGCTGGAACGGGGCGAGGCGGCGGGGCGGGTGGGGGCGGAGGCGACAGCGCGGCTGGAGGTTGAGATTGATCGGTTCGAGGAAGAACTGCCGCCGCTGCGGCACTTCATCCTGCCGGGCGGGTCGGCGGGCGGGGCGGCGTTGCATCAGGCGCGGGCGGTCTGCCGCCGGGCGGAGCGATGTTTGGTGACGTTGGGGCGGGCGGAGCCGGTCAACCTGGAAGTGGCGCGGTACATGAACCGTTTGAGCGACCACCTGTTCGTGCTGGCGCGGCTGGTGAACGCTCGCGCGGGCGCCCCCGAAACGATCTGGGAGCGCCCGCAACGGGAAGGGTAGGTGTTGCCCAGGGGTAAAATACCTTGGGCTTTAGAAGTGCAAGTCCTCACCTTTCACTCCGCTACTGCACTGGCAGACCGCCCCAATAACCGAGACGCGGAGGGCAGAGCGTAGCGACGAGGAGGCGCGGGCGAAGAAAAACCCCTTCGGCTCTCACTTCTCTGCTCGCGAAGGCGGGGATTTGCTCTACCGAAGCCCCGCCGTTCAAGGCGGGGAGCCAGGGCGGCAACCCCTACTGCACAGCGACGGCGAGGGGAGTGAGGGTAGCGAATGTGCCGCTGTCGTTGAAGGTCGCGGTGGCGGTGTAGGTGCCGTGTACCGTGTACCCAGAGACGGTTTGGGTGCTGGTGAGGGTCTGGCCGGGCGCGAGCGCGAGCGTGTCGAGGGGGGGGGGGCGGGGGACCGAGCCGGGAACCTGGCTGCCGGACGGGTCCCGCACGATGAAGCCGGCGGGCGGTGCGGTCGGCGTAGCCGAGCTGTAGTGGATGGAGACGGCGGCGGCGGTGGTATTGGTCAGGGTCAGGGTGTAGGTGACGCTGCCGCCGACGGCAATCGTGTTGGTGTTCTCGGACAGCGAGGCGGTCAGGCCATCGGGTTCCACGATGCTGACGGAAAGGACGCTTGGGGCGGGTCCTGTCGTCCCGGTGCTGCCGGTTGTCCCCATGGGGCCGGTTGTCCCCGTGCTGCCGGTCGTGCCCGTTCCCGTGGTGCCTCCGCCGCCGGGGTTGCCGTTGTCGCCGCCCCCGCCCCCGCCACAGCCGGCAAGGAGGGGAAGCGCAAAGGCTCCCAGCAGGCAAAGAGTTATGATTTGTCGCAGAGACTGCATGGTTCAAGGTCCTTTCGTGCAGCCCCATTTTAACACACTCGTGCGGGGGCGTCAAGCGGCCCAGCATACTTTAACAGACTCGCGTCAAGAGGCTTTCTAATGGCTGAACTGCTCGTGGGCGAACCCGCCCCTGATTTTCAAATCCCCGCCGTCACCCGGCAGGGCGAGACGCCGCTCTCCCTAGCTGACTACCGGGGCAAGTCGTCCGTCGTTTTGTACTTCTACCCGAAGGACGACACGCCGGGTTGCACGACCGAATCGTGCTCCTTCCGGGACATGGGGCCGGACTTCGAGGCGGCAGGCGGGGCAATCCTGGGCATCAGCCCAGACGACCAGGCCTCGCACGTCGCGTTCGCCGAGAAACACGCCCTCCCCTTCCCGCTCCTGGCCGACACCGACCATGTGGTCGCCGAGGCTTACGGGGTATGGAAACAAAAGAACAATTATGGCAAAACGTACTGGGGGATCGAGCGGACGACGTTCGTGATTGACCGGGAGGGCAAGATCGCCCAAATCTACCCGCGCGTCAAGGTGGAAGACCACGTCCAGAAGGTGCTGGAGTTCGTCCGAACGCTGTAGGGGATGAAGGCCCCCAACCCCAAATTCTGGGGGAGCCGGAAAGGATAAGCGAGCGAAGCGGCCTCGCCCGGCTCTTCTCTGGTTCCCCCAGAATTGGGGGTTAGGGGGCGTCTTAATCCGCCCCGCTCAGGAAGCGGAAGCTCGACCGGAGGCAGTCGAAGGGGTCGCGGCGGCACACGTCCTGCTCGACAGCGTACCACTCGACGCCGGCGGCGGCGCAGGCCGGCAGCAGGTGCGGCCAGTCCAGGTTGCCCTCGCCGACCGGGGCCATGACAGGCTGACCATCCGCGATCTCCTTGTCTTTGACGTGGATCACCGGGACGCGGCCCACGCAGCGTTCGACCAGTCGCTCCGGGTTTACCCCGGCATGGGCGATCCAGTAAAGGTCCAGTTCGAGGCACAGGTCGGGGTGGCCCTCTTCGATCAGGGTATCGAACCGCGTGCGTGGGACACTCTCACTGACGCGCTCGAACTCGTGTGCGTGGTTGTGGTAGCCAAAGCGAATACCGGCGTCTTTGAGACGCGCGATCACGGGCGCAGCGTCCCGCGCCCAGTCGGCGTAGCCCGCCGCGCCTGCTTCGGCGTAGGGGCGCGGGAGGCTGCCGATAGCGGCAAAGTCGCAGCCCAGCGTGTGGTGAAATGCGATTTCCTGCTCCGTCTCATTCGCGAGGCTTTCCCAGCTTCGGTGCGTGGCGATGCACTGGAGGCCATTGTCGTCGAGCATCCGCCGCGCCTGTTCGGCGGAAACGGCGGGCGATTCGCCGCCCATCGCGCCGACAGCGGAGAGCTGGACGGCAGGGTAGCCGATGGCGCGGATTTGGGCGAGGGTCGTGGCGAGAGCGGCGGCGGTGCCGGTGAAGTCGCGCACGGTATACATCTGGACGGCGAGTTGGGATGCGAGGGTGTTCATGGATGGATTCCAGCACAAAAAGCCTGGTGCAAAACAGACCCGGCCCTGATCCCAGGACCGGGTCTGTTTCGGAGCAGCCGTGTCTACCGGCGGGGGGTATCTTCCTCACGCCACTGCCGCTTCCACCACTGGTCGGCGGCGGTCAGATCCGGCAGGTTAAGCTCCTGCGCGTGGTCCGACCGCAGCCGGGCGCGGGCGGCCTGAACGTGCAGACGCCGCGCCAATTCTTCCATCGTCTTCGCGGAGCGGCTGAGGAAGCGCTGGTCGCGTCGGACACATTTCCAGAGGGCGATGCGAGACCGCAGGGTAATTGTTTCTTCCGTCTTGGGCTTGCGCCGTTGTGCCGGGATATGACGTTGCAACATCTTGGTCAAACCTCGTGCCAGGGTATACGTTTCATGTTCCATGCCCTTTGATTATACCCCATTCGCACTCAGCCGATGTGCCTCAGTCATTTTGCCGCGCCATAGATCACCGCTGGCTTCTTGATCCAGAGCGTTCCCTGATGCTGACGCGCTTCCGAGCGGGAGTCGAGCAGGAATAAGGTTAGGACTTTCGCTTGCGCTTGCTTGCAGATTATTTATAGATGCTAATATCAGGCAACAATGTTCAAAAACCCTAGAATAGCTTAGAGTGAAGCGAAAGTCCTAAAGGTGTCTATGGCGATGGGATAATGGACCTTGCCGTCGTTTGTCCCGCCCCAGTGGCCGAGGTCGGCGGATTCGCCCGCCGACGCGACAAGGCGGAAAGGAACGAAGCGCCAGCCGCGCCAGTCTATGGGGAGGCCGTTGGGCTGAAGCGTCTGCCCTGTTGCGTCCCGGAAGCGCATCCGGGCCAAATTGCCGCTGCCGTCCCCATAAATCCACAGGCCCAGGCCGAGCGGGCGGCCCGGCAAACTCTCCGGCTTCCCCTCGACAACGCGCACGAAAGACCAGCCCGGCACAAATTGATAGCTCAGGCTCAGGGCGGGGCCACCGCCAGGCGGGGCGGATGCGGGATCGAGATGCACAGTCGAAGGCACTTTCGCGTCGCCATCCAGCACGGCATGAAGGGCGGAGAGAGCGGCGGGATAGGGAGCAAACCGGGCCGCCGGCAGCCGGGCGACGAGACGGCCTCGCATGTCCCGCAGCAGGCAGTCCGCGCCGGCTCGCGGGTCGCCCGGCAGGGTCACGTCCAGCCCCGTCTGCCCCGCTGTGAGACGCACTGACTGGGAGGCTGCCGGACCGCCCGGCGCGCGGCCCCCCGATGCTTGGCCCTCTGAGGCTTGGCTGAGGCGGCCTGCGAACGGTGTCCCGGCAGGGTTGGCAAGATGGACGCGAACACTGTGATCAGTCAGCGGCGCGACTGACAGGCCCAGCGGATCGGTCGGCGTAAAGACCACTTCCTGCGAATACGGCTGCCGGACGCCGTCGAGCGCCAGGCCGACCCGCACCCGCACCGGGACGCGCGCCTGGCCGGGCACCAGGACTTCCCAGCGCCGCGTTTCCGCCGGCTCCGCCGTGTTGTCCCGGCTGGCGACCGACTTCGGCGCGCTGCCCGGCGTCGTCACCCAAACCAGCATCTGGGCGCGGTGGCGGCGGCCGTCCGGGTTATGATAAGCCAGAGCCAATGTCGGTGTCTGCCCCGCCGCGTAGAGCGCGTCGCGGGCCGCAGCCGACCAGGATGCGGCGGCGCGCAAGGCGGGGTCGCCGCCGGCCTCCTCGTACTGCGGGCTGCCCGTCAGGGCCAGCCGCCGACCACTGGACAGAAAGACGGGATGAGGATCTCCCGTCGTCCAGAAAGCCAGCTTGACGGATGCCTCGTGGGCAAACAGCAGCAGGTAGTCCCGGTCCGAGGCCAGCGGCAGGCGCTTGACGAGCCGATACCCGCCCAGTGCCTGCGTCAGCCTCTGCGCCGCCTCAAATGCGGGCTTGGGCGTGTAGTCGTTGTGGACGGTCCCGAAGTGGTGCTCCGGGTCTTTCGGGTCCAGTCCGTCGTCGTGCCAATCGTACCAGATGCTCAGGCGCACCCCTTCGGCCAGATTGGACAGCCATTCCCGCGCTAGGTATTGTGCCTGCTGCTCTGCGGTGACGTTTACGGCGGAGTAGCCCCATTCGGACGAGACGAGTGGGACGGTCTTTCCTTTTGGCGCGTACTTTCGGATCAGCCGGCGCACGGCGGGATAGTCCCCCGCCGCGCTCTCAGGCCGGTCGCCGCGATACGGGTGCAGGGAGACGGCATCAACGTAGCGCAGCAGGCCCGTTTGGAAGACGCTTTCCAGAAAGTCCAGCGGGATGCCCGCCGTGCCGGGCGCAAGGACAGTCGCGTTCGGGTCGGCCTCCTTGATAGCCCGCGCCGTTTCCAGGGCCAGCCGCCCATATTCGGCGGCGTTCGCCTGCGGCTTCCAAAAGCCGCCGTTCGGCTCGTTCCAGATTTCCCACAGGATCGGCTTGCCCTTGTAGTGGACCACCGAGGCGGCGGCAAACCGGGCGAATGCCGCCCGCGCTTCGGGTGTGCGCGGGGCATCCGACTGGTACAAGTTGTTGCCGTAATCAAGGATGAACAGTGGCTGGATATGCCGCGCCGCCAGGCCCGCAACGAGGGTATCATAGGCCGCAAAATCGTACTGCCCTTTGACCTTCTCGATGTGGTCCCACACAAAGTCCATGCGTATCCATCCGAAGCCGCCCGACTGAAGCCCGTCCAGGTCCCGCGCGGGCGCCCCCGTAAAGTGGATGTTGACGCCGACGCACTGCGGCACGACGGGCGGCGGCAGGGCGTCGGGCCGGGCGGGGCGGCAGAAGAAAATTGCAAAGAGTGCAAAAAAGCAAAGCGCGGGGAATGTTCGCATGGCAGCCTCGCCTCCGGCGCTGGAAGTGCCGGGCTACTAATGAGTGAAAGTGTCTGCGGCACTGAAGACAAGCATTCGACAGCTTCTCCGTAGTCGCGAAGCGACTTTCACTTAGCGTAGCCCGGCACTTCCAGTGCCGGGCCTTTTCGTGTCACGCTACAACAGCGACTTGACGGCTTCGACGATGGCGTCGGCGTCTATCTTGGCGGCGTGGAGCAGTTCGGCGGGCTTGCCGGAGCCGGGCATCTTGGAGACGGCCAGCTTGACAACCGTGGGGGCGTGGTCGCCGACGCCGACGAAGGCGTCCAATACGGCGTCGCCGAGGCCGCCCTCGAACCAGTGGTCCTCGACGACGACCAGCTTGCCGCCCCTTCCATCATTGTTAGTATCCTGGGCGGCGCGGTGCAGGGTCTCCTTGTCAATGGGCTTGACCGAGTAGGCGTCAATCAGCCGGATGGCGATGCCCTCGACCTTGAGCCGGTCGTGAGCTTTGTTGGCCTCGTGGACGGTGATACCCGCCGCCACGACGGCGACCTGGTCGCCGTCCGAGTGGTGGACCAGCTTGGAGCCGCCGACCTCGAAGGTCTCGTCCGGGCCGTAGAGGATCGGCAGCTTTTCGCGCGTGGTGCGGATGTAGGAGACGTGCGGCAGGTCCGCCATCAGAAGGATCAGGTGGGCGGTCTGGTTGGGGTCGCTGGGGTACAGCACGGTGCTGTCGCAGACAGCGCGCATCATGGCAAGGTCTTCCAGGGCCATCTGCGAAGGGCCGTCCTCGCCGATGCTCACGCCCGCGTGCGAGCCGCTGAGGCTGAGGCTGGCGTTGGAGATGGAGGCCATGCGAATTTGGTCGTAGGCGCGGCTGAAGAAGGCGGCGAAGGTGGAGGCGAAGGCGCGCTTGCCGCGCGTCGCCAGACCGACCGCTGCCGAGACAAGCTGCTGCTCGGCGATGTACATCTCAAAGAAGCGGTCCGGGAACGCCTTGTTGAACTCATCGGCGTGGGTGGAGTTGGAGACCTCCCCGTCCAATGCGACGACGTCCGCCCGAAATGCCCCCAGGGCGGTCAGGGCGTCGCCATAGGCTTTTCGGGTGGCCTCTTTTGTGCCCAGGGCGTAGACGGGCAGCTTCAGTGGGCCGGTCGCGGCGGGCGTGGCGGGCGCCTGATCGCTCGGCTTCTCAACATTGACGATGAGGTGCCGCTCGCCGCCCAGTTCCTTGATGGCGTCGGCGGCCTGTTCGGCGTTCAGCGCCTTGCCGTGCCAGCCCTCCTTGTTGGAGAGGAACGAGACGCCGTGGCCTTTGTCGGTTTTGGCGATGATCCAGGTGGGCTTGTCGGTCTGTGCCAGGGCCTCGGCGTAGGCGCGGTCAATGGCGTCCAGGTCATGCCCGTCAATCTCGATGGCGTGGCAGCCGAAGGCGCGGGCGCGGGCGGCATAGACGGGCGCGTTCCAGCCCAGGTCGGTCTCGCCACGCTGGCCCAGCCGGTTCATGTCCAGGATGGCGATCAGGTTATTCAGCTTGTAGTGCGAAGCCTTGTCGCAGGCCTCCCAGATGGAGCCTTCGGCCACTTCGGAGTCGCCCAGGACGACCCAGACGCGGAACGGCAGCTTGTCCAAATACTTGCCGTCCAGCGCCATGCCGACGCCGATGGGCAGGCCCTGGCCGAGCGAGCCGGTGGCGACGTCCACATACGGCGTCACATGGGGGTTCGGGTGGCCTTCCAGTCGGCTGCCGAACTGGCGCAGGGTCAGCAGCTCCTCGTCGGAAATGGCGCCCGCCGCCTTGAACATGGAATACAACAGGGGGCAGGCGTGGCCTTTGCTGAAGACCAGGTGGTCGTTGTTCGGGTTCTTCTGGTTCGCCCAGTCGTATTTGAGATACTTGCCGAGCAGCACGGCCATGAGGTCCGCCGCCGACATGGAAGAGGTCGGGTGCCCCGAGGCCGCGGCCGTCGTACACCGGATGCTGTCCACGCGAAGCTGCGCCGCGAGTTCTTTGAAGTCTACTTCCGCCATGTGTTCTGTCTCCTTGAAGCGCCCGCAGACGCCTAATACTGTTACTGTTACCAGTTCAGGTTCATTATAAACGAAAGGGGCGGGCGAAGTCAATCAGACCTCTTGACATACTTAGTTTACCTATGTATAATGCTCGTATGAACACTCCGGCGCAAGAATACCTCAAAGGCGGGCTGGCCCTGCTCATCCTGGCGACGCTGCGCGACGGCCCCGCTCACGGCTATTCTCTGGCCCGCACCATCGAGCGGCGGACGGAGAATGCCTTGCAGCTTCGCGAAGGCACGCTTTACCCTGCCCTGCACACTTTGGAGCGCGACGGCCTGATTGTCAGCGCCTGGGAGACGCCGACGGGCGGGCGGGAGCGCAAGGTCTATCGCCTCACCCTGGCGGGTGAAAGTAAGCTAGACGAATGGAGCCAGGGCTGGCACCAGTTCGCCGCCGCCGTCGGGCGCGTCCTCGCCCCCGCGCCCCAATCCCCAACTGAAGGAGAACCCTCACATGGAACCCGAACCCCTCGCCTCCGCCCCGCGCCGGGTGGAAGCTTATCTTGACCAAATCCTCGCCCCACTTGCCCGCCGCCTACCCCCGTTCCATCAGGAGGAACTTCGGCGCGAGTTGCGCGAACATCTGTGGTCGCGCGTGGACGCCTACCGGGAACTCGGCATGGCTGAAGAGGAGTCCGTGACCGAGGCTCTGCGCCAGTTCGGCGGCGGAAAAGACTTTTTGCGGCAGTGGCAGCGGGAATGGACGCAGACGCCGCCACAGGTAACGCCGGGCGAGATTTGGGAGGCGGCGCGGCCTGCTTTTTGCCTCTCGGCCCTGGCCTTGTCCCTGGCCTGCCTGCCGGCACTGTTTACCATCTACCAGATGCATCGCTACGGCACGGGGAGTTGGGTGTTCAGCAACGGGGAGATGTTCAACCACATGTGCCAGTCTTTTTTGCTGCTTTTCCTACCCATCATGCTTGGCCTGACGGCAGGGAAATACATCCCGTGCCGGGCGGCCTGGGGAGTGTTCGCGGCGCTGAGTCTGGACATGGGCCTGGGTGCGGCACTCAGCGGGATCGGCGGCTGGATGCCGCCAAAGGCACAGTTCTTCAGCAACACTGCCGGTCTAATCACGCTCCTTGCCGCCCCCTGGATACCCGTTGCCTGTGCGAGCGCCGCCCTGAGCAGTCGTTGGCTGCGCCGCTCCAAGGCCCGCCGCCTCGCCTGAGCCACATTTCACTACCACTGGAAGACGTCTGGCTCGATCCACTGCCCGGTGCGGCAGAAATAGCCGAGGTGTCGAGTAAGGAAGTAGGAGACGGCCGGCATATGCGCCGCGCCGTAGAAGACGCCGACGATGAAGGGGGTGGCGGCGTCGGCCAGGGGGACACTGTGGAACCGTTTGATGGCGTTAAACAACACCCGGTTCCGGTCATCTAGGATGAGGGTTTCGAGGGGCGTTTGGGCGATCAGGTCCTCATGCAAGGTTTGGCTCATGTCGCAGACCGCCGCCAATTCCTGCCGCGTGGGAGCGGGCAGAAAGGCAGTCAGCCGGGCTAGAACGGCCTGTCCGCGCGCGGTGAACTGCACTCGCTCCCACCACGCCGGCAGGGCGGCGATTGCCTGTTCCAGATGGCCGCGCGTCATGTCAGCCAGAACCCAGGTCGCGGGGACGCACTCATAGTCCACCGCGTCAAGCTGGCTCACCAGCCCCAGCCGGCGGGCCAGCGTCCGGTAGCCGTCATGGTCGCGCGGCCCCAGATCGAACGTCTCAGTGAACTCGTACAGCACACGGTCACAGTCGGCCAGGTGGGCTAGGACAGAAGCGTAATAGGCCGGCTCGCCGATGTGGATCGTCGGGAAAAGGCGGAAGACGACGGGATGGCCCGCCTTCTCGAACTGAAGCAGCGGCGAACGCAGGCCGCCGCTGTACGTCTCAAGAAACTCCATGCCCCTCTCCCTCCAGACGTCGGATCGTCTCCATGGCCCAGGCCGCGTGTTCGCGTACCAGCGGCTCCGGGTCGTGTTCGGCGGCGCGTTCCAATGCTGGCAGGGCGCGCGGGTCGCCGAGGTTGCCCAGGGCGACGCAGACGTTTCGGAGGAGGCCGCGCCGCTTGGCGCGGCGGATGGGACTGTGGCGGAACTTTTCGCGGAAGCCGGCGTCGTCCAGGGCGAGCAGCTCCAGGAGGTCGGGCGTCGTCAGGTCGGCGCGGGGGGCGACGGCGGGGTCGGTGGCGCGGACGGCGAACTTGTTCCAGGGGCAGGCGGCGAGGCAGTCGTCACAGCCGTAGATGCGCGCGCCGATCAGCGGGCGCAGGTCCACGGGGATGCTGCCTTTGAGTTCGATGGTCAGATAGGAGATGCAGCGGCGGGCGTCGAGCTGATACGGCGCGGTGATCGCCCCGGTCGGGCAGGCGGGGAGGCAGCGGGTGCAGGTGCCGCAGTGGGTGGTTTCGGGCGCGTCGGGCGGCAGGGCGATGTCCAGAATGATCTCGCCGAGGAAGAACCAGTTGCCCAGCCGACGGGAGATCAGGTTGGTGTGCTTGCCGATCCAGCCCAGGCCCGCGCGCATGGCGAGGTCGCGCTCGGTGATGGGGCCGGTGTCACAATAGACTTTGCCGCCGGCGTTCGGAGCCTCCATCTGGATGAACGACAGCAGGGCGTTCAGACGCTCCCAAAGCGTTTCATGGTAGTCGTCGAAGCGGGCGTAGCGGGCGACGGAGGCCCCCACCCCCGGCCCCTCCCCCGCAAGCGGGAGAGGGGAGCCAGAAGAAGATTGCGAGCCGCCCGCCGCTGTCTTCCTCCCCTCTCCCGGCACGGGAGAGGGGGCCTTCCCGTCCTCCGGTGAGTAATTGAACGCGACGCAGACGACCGAGCGTGCGCCGGGCAGGATGAGAGACAAATCGCCGCGCTTCGGCTCCTGGCGGCCGAGGTACAGCATTTCGCCGGCCCAGCCCTCGGCCAGCCACCGGGCGTAGTGGCGGTGGTGGGGCGGCGGGTCCGCTGTCGTGACGCCGCACAGGGCGAAACCGAGCCGAGCGGCTTCGGCCTTGATGCGCTCCTTCAAGAGTTCCGGGAGGAGTTCAGAGGGGGCGGCGTCCGGCAATTCCTGCATCAATCTCGTGCCAGAAGTCAATCGTGTCTTCCCCCAAGTGCCAGCAAAGAAAGACCTCGCGCGCCGGATCGCCGCCGAGGAAGTGCGGGAAGTCTACCAATCCCCGCTCCAGGTCTTTGATCTGGATGCCCTTGTCGGCAACCTCTTCGATCAGGCGCTGGGCTTCCTCCTTCCAGCGGCCCGCGCCGGAGACGATCGGCCCTTTGCCGTTGCCGCGCAGGATCACGACATGGGATGCGCCGGGCGCGTCGGGGGCGCGGCGGGCTTCGGCCAGCAGTTCCCCGATTCGCAGCAGGCGGCGGCGCAGAGCGGGCAGTGCCGCACGCGCTTCCGTCAAGGTGAAGTGTTTCGGAAAGATCGCCATGGCTTAACTCCAGACGAAGCGCAGGATGCGGTGGTTCATCGTGTCGGCGACGTATAGGTCGCCGCGCGCCTGCCCGCCCGGCGCGGCGGGGCTGACCGCAAGGCCGCCGGGGCGCAGCAGGGTCCCGAGCGAGCGACCGATCTTTTCTAGTGTGGCGAGGACACGGCCGTCGGCCAGGGAGAGGCACCGAACCCGCCCGCGTGTCTCGCCCGTGATGGCGTCCGGCTCCCCACCGTCGGCAACATAGAGAAGGCCCGCCCGGTCCAGGGCCAGCGCGCGGGGCTGGTGCAGCGACAGGGGAATCATCTCGCTGCCGAACCCGCGCGTCCGTGTCCCGCCGATCTGCCGGGCCGGGCGGCCCAGCGGATCGAAGCCGATCAGCCGCCCGCCCAATGTTTCCGCCGCGTACAGGGTGCCGCCCGGCGCGGCGGCCAGCGCCTGCGGGCTGCTCAGGCCCGGCCCGTACAGCCCGGACGCGCCCAGAACGCCCAAAAAACGGCCCTCGTAGCTGAAGCGCTGGATGCGGCTGTTGCCCGTATCCGCAACATAGATGTCGCCGCTGCCGGACGCGACCGCGATGGCTGTCGGGCCGTTCAGTTCCCCGTCCCCCTTGCCGGGCCTGCCGAAGACCAGCGTCAGAATACCTTCGCGCGTGAACTTCTGCACCCGACCGTTGCCTTGCTCGACGACGTAGAACGAGTCCTCCTCGTCCGTAGCGACTCCCTGCGGCGACCCGAACTGCCCGCGCCCTATCCCTTTGCCGCCGATCACGGCGACGTCCCCATCGGGCGTGATGCGCTGCAAGCGGTGGTGGCTGGAGTCGGCGACAAACAGCACGCCGGCTTGGTCCACGGCCATGCCCGCAGGATAACCGAACTCCCCCGCGTTCTCGCCACGCGCGCCCAGCACCTCAGTCACGCGCAGCCTGGGCGGCTTCGTCTGCTGAGGAGTGACCAGGGAACTCAGCGTGACGACGCCCTCCGCCTCATCCTCCTGCGCGCGCTCGGAGAGCCGGTAGCCGCGCGGGTCCGTCACCCGCACTTCCGCCAGCCGCGTCCCGTCCGCCAGCCGTTCCCCCGTAAGTTCGCGCTGGATCGGGGCAGGGGCATCGTCCCACGCGGTCCGGTCCGGGGCGGGTTCTTCGTCTTCGCCAAATTCCAGAAATTGAAAGCGGTCGGAACTCATAGCGTGCGCGGCGTCCTCGGAGTCATTATACCAATTCCACGCGCGTTCGTGAGCGAAAAGCACCAGACCTGTTGCATGGACGCTACCCTGTGCGTTCCCAGGGCTGAACCCCTGCTCACAGAGCTTACCCCAATAACCGAGACGCGGCAGCGAGGTGAACCCCTGGTCTTTGATAGCGCAAGCGCCCGAGAGGAAGAGCGAAAGGGCGGACACACGGTTCGTTGCTGCCTTTTGCTGCCGCAGCTTTAGTCGCCCGCCCACAAAGACTTGTCACCAGCCAGTCAGAGGTCGGCGACCAGGGGGAGATGGTCGGATGCCAAGCTGCTGACGGGGAAAATGTTCTGAATCGACAGGTCCGGGGGATATAGGATGTAGTCTATCCGCGCGGCGGGCGTGTCGGCGGGATAGGTCAGGCGTTTTTTGTCGGCATCGGCGTCTTGAAGACCTGTCCGCGACAGCAGCAGGCCCAGACCCGGCGCATTGCAATTCTCGTTGAAGTCACCGCAGACCAGGACGGGGCCGGAAGCGGCGAGGACGAGTTCCGCCAGCCGCGCTGCCTGCCGCTCCCGCTCCGCGCCGTTTAGTCCCCAGTGCGTACAAAAGACGGTCAGCAGCCCGGTCGGGGTCGTCAGGTTCACTTCTAATGCCCCGCGCTGCTCACGGACGCTGGGCAGCAGGTGGTTGTGGACCGTGTTGACGGGGTAGCGCGAGACCAGGGCCAAGCCGTAGCCGCCGACGCCAAGCCGCAAGTTGGCTTGGAAGATGACCGGCAGCCCCAGCGCCTTTTGCAGACGCCCTGGCTGATCCACGAACCGGCTTTGCGGCAGACGCTGATGCACCTCCTGCAAGCAGAGGATGTCGGGGGCTTGTTCTAGAACGACGTCCGCGATCCGCTCGGTGGACCACTGCCCATCCATCCCCCACCCGCCCCGGATGTTATAGGTCATCACTCTCATGGCGAGACCTGCCCCGGCTGCGCCGGCTCGCCGCTCAGGAGCAAGGGCGGGCCGGGAGAAGCCGACCGGCGGACCCACGCCCGCACCAGGCGGGGCCGCTTCGCCTGGGTGATCTCCCACGCCAGCAGCAAATAAAACGGCACATACTCGGCAATGGGTGTCCACCAATAAGGCATGATCGAGATGTAAAAGGTGTAAAGCAGCACGGACAGGCCGGACAGCAGCACGAACGAGTAGAGCGGACGGCGCCCCAGCAGCGGCACGAAGGCCAGTGTCCAGAGCAGATACCAGGGGAACAGAGTCGGGATCACCAGCAGCGTCACGGCCAGCACGATGAACGACCGCCGCAGCAGGTCCCCATAGGACGCCACGGGCCGCCACACGGACCAAACCACGATTGCGAGTATGGCGGCGTCGGATAACTTTTCAGCGACGGCGTAGTGCCAGTGGCGGGTAAGGGGGGTCAGAGCCAAGTTGATCCAGTTGAACAGGCCCGAATTGACGTGGACGTTTTCGAGGTACTGGTGCATCCCGTGCAGGAACTGCGGCAGGTACACCCACAGCGGCATCCCCAGATAGATCAGCCCGAAGACCGCCCACAGGACGAAGCGCCGGCCGTGGACGCGGGCGAAGAGAGGCAGCAGGAGCAGTGCAAACCCCTTCGTCAGCGCCGCAGCAACCAGGGCCAGCGCCGCCCACCCGACTGCCCGCTCCGAGTGCATGACCAGAGTGAATGCCAGCAGCAGAAAGAAGATGCCGACGATGTCCTGATGCCCGGCCATCGCCACTTCCGTGATCGGCAGGGGACACCAGGCGTACCAGATCACCTGCGTCAGGGGCCGCCGCTGCCGCTTCAGAAGCTGGAGCAGCAGGCCGATGACGGCAAAGTCGAACAGCGTGTAAATGACCTTGTAGCCGAGTGGGTTGCTTCCGAACAGGGCGTTGGCAGCGGCAAAGATGCCTTGCGAGACCGGCATGTAGATGGACTGGTAACTCTTGTACTCCATCGCGTTCCAAACCCCATCGCGCAGGAAGCGCAGCGGCTGGGCGTTGGGCGCCCAGTGGTAGGGGTTGATGCCGTGGTTAATCAGCCGCCCATCCCAAATGTACAGCAGGATGTCGGTCGAAAGCTGCGGCGGCGCGAACAGGACCGCCAGACGGAAGAGGACCGCGCCGCCCAGGATAACCGGCAGGACAGGACGGGACAGGGCGCGGGGGATGGCAGGCAGGAGGCAGCCTGCGCCAAAGACGTACAGCCCGAAGCAGAGCGCGTAGACCAACAAATACACCCAGGCCGGGTTGAGGGGATACAGCAGACGGCCCAGGAAGAAGTACAGGCTCGCCAGGTCTGCGGCCACCAGGGCCAGCCAGAACAGCGGCAGCCCGGCCCAGCCGCCAAGAAGCTTGGTTCGGGGAGTGAGGGTGGTCGTCTGAAGGGTGGCGTCCATCATTCTGGCATCGGGGATGTCAACGTGTGCGGGCTGGGCGCTTCAGATAGGGCGTGATCGCCGCCGCCAGACTTTGCGCCGTCTGCTCGCCTGTCAGCGTCTTCACCCGGCGCCCCTGCCGGTCGTAGATAAACGTTCGCGGCAGGTCCCCCTGCCAGGTCGGGTCGAGCGCGTTGATGAAGTCTTCCGGGTCCGCACTCTTCTCTATAAAGTTTGGGAACGTCGCCCCCTGCTTTGCCAGGAACGGCTCCACTTTCGTGTGCAGGTCTTTGGCCGAGTCAGCAGACACGGCGATGACGGTCAGCCCCTGCGCCCGATACTTGCGGCCAGCCTGGACGATGGCCGGGAACTCGGCGACACACGGCCCGCACCAAGTCGCCCAGAAGTTGACCAAGACGACCCGGCCTTTTTGGGCGGCAATGGCCTTTTTGAGAGCGGGCGCATCGGCGGGTGTGACGGCGGCATGAGCCGCCGTCACAGTCAGCAGAAGGCCCAGGCCGGCGAGAAGTGGCTTCATCTTACCCCCGCTTGATCGAGCAGCCGAACGCCTTCGTCTGCGACTTGGCGACGGGCTGACCCGCCAGGGTCGCATCCAGCGCGTCGGCCAGTTCGTGCGTCTTGGCACTCGAAAGGTCCTGGTCATTGTCAATGCGTCCGTGGTAGACGAGAATGCCCTTGCTGTCAATGACGTAGGTTTCCGGCGTCACATGGGCGCTGTAGGCGCTTGAGACTTTGTTGCCGGGGTCGGTCAGGACGGGGAACGGGAAGCCCTGCTGCTTGGTGAACGACGCCACTTCCGCCTTCGGCTCATTCTGGTCCGAGTCAATGCCGACAAATGAGACGCCCTGCGCGCCGTACTTCTTCGCCAGCGTCGTCATCCGCCCGTTGTAGGCATTGGACACGGGGCAGCGCGTGGAGACGAACATGAGCACGGTAGCTTTTTTGCCCTGCGCCAGCGCAGTCAGCGACTTTGATTGCCCGGTCACGGCGTCAGCGAGCGAGAAGGACGGTGCAGCGTAGCCGACCTGTGCTGTCGCCGACTTCTTGAGAGCCGCCGTCGTGAGGCGAGCGCCACTCTGATCGGGCGCGGTTTCCGAGGCGGGGTCGGGCGCGCTCGCGACGTTTACGCTTCCCCGGTGCGCTTTCACCCAGGCCGCCCAGTCCGCGCCGCAGGTGTTCAGGTGCCCGTTGACGTTCTTGTCCACGAAGGCGACCTTGCCGTCCGCGCCGAGGATGTAGGTGACGCGGTTGGCGATGCCCGCGCCGGGGATCAGGTCACCGTAAGCAGTCGTCATAGTCTTCTGCGTGTCGGCCAGAAGCATGTACGGGATGCCCTCTTTGGAGCAGAACGACTTGTGCGATTTCGGGTCCTGGACGCTGACGCCGTAGACCGTCACGCCCTGGGCCTTCAGGCTGGGATAGGCCGCCGTCAGCGAGTGCGCCTCGATGGTGCAGCCGCCGGTGAAGTCGGCGGGGTAAAAGGCGAGCAGGACGACCTTGCCCTTGTCCCCGGACAGTGTGTGCGTCTGGCCGTTCTGATCGGGCAGCGCGTAAGACGGGGCGGGCGCCCCAACGGTCGGGGCACCCGCGTCCATGGTGTGCTTCGCCTGCGCGAGGGCGATGGCGGCCACGGCGACGGAGGCCGAGGCGGCGAAAAGAATGGTCTGCTTAATTCGTGTCATGGGTTCTTATACCCCTCCCGCCACCGAATCGTTTGCAGGGGCCGGTTCCTTTTCGGGAGGAGCCGGCTGCACCCGGACTTCGAGGGGCAAAGCGAATGTTTTCTCGAAGACGGGCGCCTGGCCCTCCGCCGCCCACACTTCGAGTTGGGCGTCGGCGGAGGCAAGGAGAGTCATCCGCACGCGGTCGGGCCGGGCCAGCTTCTCGCAGGCGATGTCTTGAACGAGCATCAAGTGGCTGCGGTCCAGGGCTTCCGCCAGGCGCAGGGCGCAGGACAGGATGCGGATGGCGCGCTGCGCCTTGGCGTCGAGCCGCGCAAAGTGCGCGTGCTTGCGTCGCGGGGTGGCTTTCCGGTGGTACAAAGCCAGACTCGCCATGATCTCGATCTCGCGGTCGTTGAAGCCAAGCAGCTCGGAGTGGCGGATCAGATAGTACGAGTGCTGCTGGTGATCGGTGTGCGAGACGAAAAAGCCCGCATCGTGCAGCAGGGCGGCATACTCTAGCAGCTCGCGGGCGGGGCCATAGTCGTGCAGGCCCAGCGTCTTCCACTGGTCGAACAGGGACAATGACAGGTGGACGATGTGGGCGGAATGAGCGGTGTCCACGCCGGTCGCCGCCATGAGCTGGCCGATGGAGCGGCGGCGGGCGCTGACGTCTTCGATAACGGAGGCCGCGTCGCCGCGCCGGAGCCGGTCCACGATGATCCCTTCGCGCAGGCCCCGGTCGCTGATGCGGATCGCGGTTGCCCCGACCGTCTCCATGACCGTTTGCAGGATCGCCGAGCCGCCGATGATGATGTCGGCGCGCTCCGGGTTGATGCCCGGCACCCGCCGCCGCTGCTCCAGCGTCATCGCGCACAGCCGCTTGGTGGTCGCCTGCACGTCGGCCAGGGACATCTCGTAGTTACGGAGGGACGTGGGGTTGGGCGTCGCGGCGGCGTTGGCGATGATCTCAGCCAGGTTCTGGGCGGTCCCCGACGACCCGTACATGACCGAAAATCCGGCCTTGCCGATGGCGCGGGCGGCGGGGGCGAGGAGGGAGCGGACGCGCCGCTGCAAGTCGGCCCATGCGGCGGCCGTGACAGGCTTGGATGGGTCCGGGACGCCCTCCGCCGTCAGACGGATCGCGCCCATCTTGAGGCTGTCCAGGAAGGCGTGGCTCTGGCTGTCACCGACAATCAGCTCGGTCGAGCCGCCGCCGATATCCATGAACAGGGCGCGCTTGCCGGGGGGCAGATCAATCCCGCTGACGACGCCGAGGTAGATCAGCCGCGCTTCTTCCTGGCCCGAAATGATGCGGACATCGAGATCGGCCAGGGCACGGACGCGGTGGACGAACTCATCCCCATTGTCGGCCTCGCGGACGGCGGCGGTGGCGAGCGCGACGATCTCATCAGCCCCAAACCCGCGCGCCACTTCGGCGAAGCGGGCGCAGACCAGTGCGCCGCGCGCGATGGCCGCCTCGGTCAGCGCGTGCCCCCCGCCGTCTCCCTCGTCTTTGTCCTTCTTGGACTTGGCCGGGACTTGATCGAATTCACCTTCCCCCAGCCGGACGACCTGCTTCTGGGAAGCCAGCGTGGTCCAGGTCTGGTTAGGCTTGACTTCCACGACGGCCAGCCGAACGGAGTTGGTGCCGATGTCCATCGCGGCAAAGGTTCGCATAGACCCTAGCATACCCGATGGGTGGGGGCGGGGTCAAATTTATCCCCGGCCTTGAAAGGCCGGGCTACTCAAAGTGAAAGTCGCTCCGCGACTGAAGACAAGCGAATGTGAGCCTGTCCTTAGTCGCGGAGCGACTTCCATTAACAGTAGCCCGGCCCTTCAGGGCCGGGTGACGTTACGGCCCCGCCGTGAACAGCGGGTTGATTGTCTCGTAGTACAGGTCCGCCGTGCCGTTGCGGGTGCTGTTCCAGAACAGCCAGACCTTGTGCTCGGTGTTCAGGCTGGCGAGGGGGTCCAGGAAAGCAGCGACGTTGTTCTCGTTGACCGGATTGTCGAGCGGCAGGGTGTAGCCGGGATTTATGGCAGCGAGACCCGCCGTGGCATCCGTGGGAGGCACCGCCGTGTCGTTGGACCGAAGCTCGTCCTGCCACTGGACGGTGTCGGTCGCCGGCGCCGCCGGCCAGATGCGGCTCGTTCCACCGGTGTCTGTGTAGCTGACAGTGAACGCTTTTCCCTCTGCGCCGGATTGGATCGGGAAGTACAAGCGTCCACTTGCGGGATACCTGACAGACCTATCTGTGTTAAGCACCGGGGGCACGTTGTAAGCATCCACAGGGCCGCTATAGCCCGCGCCGTTGAGCGTGATGCTGAACGACTTGCTGAGGTCAATCGGATACTCCAGGAACGCGGTCAGCCGCTGCGTCTTGTAGTAGATTGTCGCCGAGGACGCCGCGCCGGCTCCACCGGACTTGCGCCAGATATACCAGCGGCGGTCCGCCTTGACTGGGCTGCCGACCGTGTTTGCCTTCAACGTCCCATCCAGGAACGTGGTTGGGGCGGTGTCGGCGCGCGAGTCGGTGGTGATGCGCCGGGCGAGCGGGCTGAAGAGGGCGCGCACCTCGTAGGTCTGGGACATCAGGGCAGCGGTCGTGGATCGGAGCGCCGGGCTGAACCGGACACGGCCTGTGGCGTAGTCCACATAAACGGTGTGCGACGTAGACCCGGCGCGGTCGGGCAGCTCGTCGGGAACGGGAACACCCGTCAGAACAAGCAGACCGGTGGCCTTGTCGAAGACGGCGCGGCTGAACAGTGGCTTGCCCGCGCTGTCGTACAGCAGCGGCGCAATCCGCAGGCCGTTGTTGCTGTACTTGACGAGCAGGTTCAGTGGGCTGGTCCGCGACCAGGCCACGTCCCGCGCCTGAGACCAGCCGCCGGGCTGGCCCGTTGCCATCAGTATCTCGGTGACGGCGGGGAACGCCACCAGATCAAGCAAGGCGGCTTTCTTCGCGTCCGGCTGGTAGCGGCTCTGGTACAGGTCTACGCTGCCGTCTGGCGCAGTGCCGCTGTAGGTGACTTCAATGGTAGCCTGCAATGTCGGCGTTCCATTGTCCAAGACGTTCCCATACGTCAGCAGCGGCGCGGCGTCGGCTACCGCTGTCAGCCCCGCCGGGATCGGCAGAAGGCCAATGGTGGAGGGCGCGTTGACGCCGGGGTTCGGTACCCAGGCTCCACCAGTGGCCGGGTCCGCTGAGTTGTAGTAGACAGCCGTGCGCCCGCGCGTCGTTGCCGTCCAGAACGCCCACAGGTTCCGGGTGAACTTCGTCAGGGTGGCGTCCGTGACCAAGCCCTTGACACCGTACTTGACCTGGGTGGGGTCGTTTGTTATTTGCAGCGGCGGCGTCTCCAGCCGGCCGGTTTTGGGGTCTACGGTGTAGCCCAGCAGGGTGTTCTGGTACGCGGTGACACCCGGCATCGGCGGGGCCTGGACGTTGACCGTGAACGCATAGATTCTGGCCAGGTTTTGCGCGTCTTGCGCGATGGTCAGGCCGCTGTTGGTCCCCAGGTTGGTCGGGATGGCGGGTTTCAGGGTGCCGTTCCCATTGTAGCCGTTTGCTGCATTTCCGAGCGAGGTCCACCACTCGTTGACGTAGTTCGGCGCAGTCGCCGAGCCGGGCGTGGTCGGGTCCACGGGCATGAACGCGCCGGCCAGCATGGGGACAGTGGCGCTGTAGATGCCGTAGCCGGGGTTGACGCGCCCGCTCGTCCAGTAGACCGAAAGGTTGCCGCTGCTCGGATCACGGAAGGCGGCGGGCGCGAAGTCCGGGACGCTGGTAGGGTTTTTGTTGGCATCCTTCGGGCCAGCCCCAAGGGCGTCAATCATCGGTACGGCACCGAAGGTCGCGCCATCTGTCATGCGATCCTCGATGACCCGGACGTTCAGCACGGTCGGCTTGGGGCTGTTAGGCATGAGGCTCACCTCGGAACCGCCGCCCGGCACGAACTCGATGGTGTCCTGGGGCCGATTATTGGGCGTATTACCTGGCGCCGTCGGAGTGCCGATGCCGCCGACCGCTTTACCGTACTGCGGCGGGTATATTTGGGCGGTCAATCCCGCGAAGTCTCCTGGTGGTACGCCGCTCGGGTTCGCGTTGGCGGCGGCAATTCCGTAGCCGCCGCTGTCCAGACCCTCGAAGAGCTGGAGATTGCCGTGGTAACTGCCGACAGGCGTCCCGAAGGGAATGGCGACGCCGACAAACGGCGCGGTCTTGAAGGGCAGCGAATTGTTGTTCGTATCGGCTTCCTGGGTCGGATGGTTGGTCGGGGGAACATCCAGGGATGCGCCCGGCGTGAAGCCTTCCGGCGAATCCGGGACGAACAGCGTACTCGGCTGGCCGCTCCCGACCTGGGCCTTGTGGAATGTCGCGCCAGGGTAGACGTCCAGGTGCGACAGGCCAGTGTTAGGGTCCTTTATGATGTATGGGTTGTGACCATAGGCGGCGACCAGATCGCCGTCCAGTGACGACCGGATCAGGTAAGAGTCTTCCGGCTCATTGTTCAGGCCGAATCTGCCGAAGCGTGCTCCTGTCAGGGCACTGTTCAGGTCATAGCTGAGGATAGACGATGTCTTGTCCAGCGCGTCCGAAACCATCTCTAGTGGAACGAATTTGCCATTGTCGTTTTGCTTCTGGTCCAGGTGGACGTTCAGTAGGTTGACGTTGCCGGCGTTGTAGATCTTCAGCGGCCGGAAGTAATCCTGGAACATCGGATTATACGGGCTGAACGTCCTGTACGGGTCGAACGTCCCTGGCGGGTTGGCGTATGCCGTCGGGTATGTGCTGGTCAATGGGGCAAAGTTACTGGTCTGGATGCCGAAGCCGCTGGGGACTCGACCCACATCCGCCGTCGCGTCGCCCATCTGTGTGTTGTAGTCCGGCGGGACACCTGTGTAAACCCGCACGTCCCGGTAGGCCGCGCCGGGGCGGTAGAAGCCGTTCTGATCCGGGACGTAGATGCGCCGGGTGGTGACGTAGCCCATTGGGAAGACGAGCGGCGCCCCGATGAGGGGGTTCCCATTGGGATCAACAGGCGCGGTCTCGAAGCCGTCGCCATAGCCCTGGGCCGAGGCCGGCCGCTGGTAAACCTGCTGGTTGGCGGGCTGGAAGTGCGGAATGCTGATCTGGAACTGGACCGGGTTCGCATAGACCCTCCGGTTCAGGACCTGGTCCGTCCCGCCGTCGAAGTTCGCCGGCTCGGCGATGGCGTTGCCCAGGGTCAGGTCCGCGCTGCCCCCCGAGTATCGGTGCAGAGTGGCGGCGATATCTGAGGGGCCGACATCGGGGTAATCAATGCTGGGGTTGGCCCCGACCTTGTACCCAACGGGCGCGCTCTCCCAGGGCAGGAAGTTGACGACCGAGTCGTGGTCATGGCCCCTCGTGGGAACGGAGTTGTCGTTCCAGTACAGGCCCGCGCCGCCGCCGGAGATGGTCCCCGTCTTGACCCGGAGACGCCTTGTGGCGAAAACCCCGTACCGGCGCAGCCCGAGGGCGCTGCGGTCGGCCACATCCATCGCATACGGTACGCTCAAGGAGCCGAAGGACCCCGCGATACCTTCATTGGCTCCGCCGTTATAACTGCCGGTCGGCAAGAAGGCAGAGTTGGGGTTAGTGGGGTCAGGCCGGTCCAAGTTGTCGCCGGAGGTGTTGTGCGAGATCAGGCCCGTGGACGTGACCACGACATGCGGCGTCGTGAGCGGGTTTGTCGCCAGCGTCCTGCGCCTGGTCGGGTCGGTGCCGCCGCCAGAGGTCGAGGTCGGCGGGCCTTGCGGGGTGACTTGCAGGATGTTGTTGCCGTTCGCCAGCGCTTCCAGGTCGAAGGTCGTGTTCGAGATCGGCGACTGGACGGCCCGGAACGGCCCCACGTCGTCGCCGATGGTCACGGCATTTTGCGGCGTGACACCGGGGTTCAGCTGGAGCGGGATGCCGCCCGCGCGCACGGCCAGCGGGTTCAGGATGCCGAACGTCGGCTGGTCTACCGGAGGGACGGCTGTCAGGGTCGGCGCATTGGTGACCGTTCCGTTTGGCCCCGTGATCTGCGTGCTGACCGCGTTGCCGTTGCTGACGAGGGCGACCAAAGTGGCTGTGCCCGTGAGCGTGAAGCCGCCGTTGCCATCACTCACATAAGTATGAACGACTTGCTTGGCGTTCAGGACGCGGCGGCGTGAGCCGGGCGTGTTGCGCCGTGCGGTGCCGTCACTGATGACGTAGGTGTACGCGCCGATGTAGCGATCCCCGGTCGCGGTGACGAGGTTCGTGTCCATGTAGTTGCCGCTGGCTTTGTCGGTCCGGGCGATGAAGCCGTTCGGAATCGGCTGGGTCGCAAGGGCCGGCGCGGTGACGAGGATGGCCGGGACGGTGGCGTGGTCAGGAGGAGTTCCGTCCGTGCTGTCCGACAGGTCGAACTCAACCGGTCCACCATCTCCGTAATAGGTGATGGGGCCGCCGGTCTGGCCGGCCGGGCTTTTGTTCGAGACATACGTCTTTTGGTTTGTCCCCGGCAGAACGACGTTTGCGATGCGGATATAGACGTTCTGGCCCCAGTCGTATACGGGCAGAGGCCCGCCGACTTTGAGCGCGTCGGCATTGACATCGGCCCTGGTGCTATTGGCGTGGTCGGAGTCTACCAGATAGACCTGGAGGCTGGCCGTCAGGTCCACCGCGCTGGGGCTGTCCGCCGTGGGCGGCACGAGAGTGTTCAAGAAGGTAAACGGGATGCCCGCATCCGTTATGTCGTAAGGCGTGATGCCCCGGCAGAAGCCGGTGCTGCCGTCGCCGACATAGATCCAGTCGGTTTCGTTCGCCGTATAGTTCGAGGTCGGATGGGCCGCGCGCAAGGCCACCAAGTCCGTCGAGTCGGTGACATCGGCAGCGGCGACGGCGGGCGAGGAGATCGGGCCGAAACCGGTGTACGCCTTGTTCTTGCGGATCAGCGGGAAAGTCTGGGTCTGGCCCGTGGCGGGGTCAACGATGCCTGGATTGGAGATCGGCGTCGCGCTGAAGTCGTACAGCGTGTTGTTGGTGACGGCATAGACCGCGCCGCCGTTGCCGCCCTGCTTGGACGCATTGGCGATCAGGACCGGCGAGGACTGGAAAATGCTGCTGTCCGGCGAAGCCTCGCGGTAGATCAGCCGCTGGTCGTCACTGCCCCCGTCCACATCCACCGCATACAGGGCGGTATCGTTGACCCCGCGCGTGGCGACGTAGAGCATGGGGACGGACTTGGAGTTGATGGCGCCCGGAACGGCATCCGTATGAACATAATCGCTGGCGTCCCCATTCTTGATGAACTGGGGGAACTGGACAAAGCCCATGGCCGGGGTCGCCCGCAGGAACGCGCCGAGGGGCGGCGAAGGCTCCGGGGTCTTGCTGAGGGTGGCATCGGCGTTGTTCGGGTCGTTTGCCTGGGGGTATGCCCAGACCGTGGTCTGGTCCGTGGCCGGGGCATTGGTATTCGTGGTCCGTCCGACGGAGCCGTCCAGGTTCACGGCCCAAAGCCGGCCCGTCTCGGTGTCGTCGGGCCGGGCTGCGGCGCTGTTTCCGCCGGGGGGCACTTCCAGGCCGACGTTGGCGGCGATGTAAACGCGCGTCCGGCGGGCCGCATTGTTCTCGTTCGTGTCGGTGAAGACGACGGGTGAGCCGGTGATGTTGCCCAGCGCGGGCCGGGGCAGCTTGTTGGTGCTCTGCCCCTGGTTGTCCTTCGTGGCGTTCGTCGTGGTCCGGTCGTAGGCGTCCGGGAACGACCAGTCCGCCGTGTCCCCTTTGTTGATCTGCGCGCGCTGGCCGATGTTGTAATTGAGTGAGCCGGGGCCGGTGTAGCCCGGCTTGGTCGGGTCAGGCTGCGCGGAGGGGTCGGCCAGTCCACTGTTGCCTGCCGGCCCGTAAGTCCCATTCAGGGCGTACAGGCGGCCCACGTTGGAGGTGGACTCGACCTCATGCGCCGAGCCGATATAGACCGTCGGCGCGTAGGCGAAGGTCGTCGTGGTGACGGGCGGCGGGCCGGTCACTGTGACCGACGTGGCGGTCACGGTGGTGTAGAGAGCGGGCGCGGACTCGATATCGGCGTTGGACGGGTTGTTGTCCGAGTTGGCGTCTGCCCCGCGCAGCGTGAACCACCACAGCGGCTGGGGGGTCGGGACAACGGCGTCCGTCGCAGTGGCCGGGAACACGGTGGGGTTGACGCGCAGGTCGTAGCTGGCGTTGAATTGGTCGCCGGACGCCGCATACTTCACGGGATCAGTCCCGTCAATGGGAACGCCTGCCCCGTCCAGGGCATACAGGACACCGTTGCTGTTGCCGACGTACACTTTGGCGTTCGAGGGAGCGCTGCCGTCCGGGTTGAGCGGGATGCTCCCCGTCGCAGCATCCGCCTTGGTGCTGACCAGAGGATTGATGAAGACGTTCGGCGAGGCCGTGCCGAAGGCGGCCGGAATGGGCAGATCGTTGTTGGGGTCGGTGAGAACAGGGTTGCGTCCCGTGTCCTGGCGCGGCAGGGACGGGTCGCGCCTTTTCACCTGGCCCCTCTTGACGCCTGCTTTCATGTCGTCGGTCAGATACTTTGGGTTGTTCAGGTCGGGCCGGTAGATCCAGTACGCGCCGGTCGTGCCGATGTGACCGAACCCGTTTGCATCCAGGTATCCCGGCTGATCCACCTGGGTCGGCGGCGTCGGCGTGTTGTAGGTCGGCTGCGGAATATAGATGGGCAGGCCCGAGACCGGGTCAATCGCCCGCGAGTTGCTGGTGCCGTCCCCGTTGCCAACAGCATCGAGGCAGTAGACCATGCCGTTGTCGTCGCCGACGATGACGACGAGCTTGTTCTGGTAGACGGCAGGCGTCGCTCCCACCGGGGGCGTGACCAGGACGTTGATCTTGGTGACGACGGGCGAGGAGAAGACGGGTGCGGACGGGCCGTTCAGCCCGCCGGGCGTCTGGAAGCGCCAGACGACGCCGCCGGTGAAGCCATCCACGCAGTAGATCGCGCCGGTGCCGTTGCCGCTGGTCGCGATCCGCACCGAGTCGGCCACGACGGTGTAAGCGCCTGAATTTGTCAGGCCCGTGATGGCGGTCAGGGTGACAGTGACCCGATCACCCCTGTTCAGCGGGATTGCTCCGGTCGGCAGGGTCACATCCCCCGTCTGCGCCTGACTGATCTTGACCGTCTGGGTCCCGGCAGGATAAGTCACGGTATAGGTCGCATCCGTGATCCGCTTCTGGGCCGTGCCGGTGGTCACGGGGGGCGTTTGCGGCAGGTGGACCGTTGCATAGTAGTCGCCGCCGTTGGGGGCGATGAACGACCAGGTTGCTGTAGACCCGCCGCCGGCGGACACAGCGGACGCGGGGGTGGCAGTGCTGTACCTTCCCCTTGTCGCGGTTCCGGTCGTATCCGAGACCTGACCGAAGCCGGATGTGGTGAAACCCGATTTCGTTGCCGTGGGGGGGCCATCCTGGTCATCCACCGTGTTCCCGTTGGAGAAGGTCGGGTCCTGCCGCCCGAAGTAGACGAGCTGGCGGATCAGCCGCTTATGTGACACGGTCGGGACGGCAGGGGGTGCGGGGAACGGCCCATCCAGCGCGCCGGTGTCATTCTCGGTCTTTGCCGGGTCCCCGTAGAAATACAATGGCGTTCCGTTGGGAGTTTTGCCGCCCGTGGTGTCCGGCAGGGCGTTCTGCGTGGGATCGATGCCGGCCTGGACAGGAACAGGCTTGGCTGGGTCCGTCGGAACAAAAATACCCCAGTATTTCACCCGCGCGAAGTCCGCCGGATAGGCACTCGTGTTGATCGCTGTGGGCGAGCTGCGGACGTCGCCGATAGCCGTTTGCAGGGTCATCGAGTCGGCGACGATGTAATCCTGCAACACCTGGCCGTTCCCGTTGGGGTCGCGGTTGGTGTTCTGATTATGGAAATTGTCGCGCTGGAGCGTGACGGTGACGGTGTCGCCGACAGCCAGGAGGAACGGGCCGGCCAGGAACTGCGAGGAGTTGGCCTCGGTCTGGCTGACGGTCGCCGTGGTCGTGCTGGCGTTCGCACCCGTCGTCGTGATCTGGTACGTCACCTGCGTGCTGCGCGGCTCGATGACTCCGGTCGAGTCCTCAAGCTGGTCGGGGATGTGGAGGTAGACGGAGAAGCTGCCCGGCGTCGTCGCCACCAGCGTCCAGACCGCCGCGCCGTCCACGCCCTGCTGCAAGCGATCGTACTCGCCGCTCGTCGCGGTCCCCGCCGCGTTGCCTGTTGCCTGGTTCTCCCAGTTTCCCGGATTAACCGTAAGCGCGAAGCCGCTGGTCGCGGGCGTCGTCCCCGCCGCAGGCGTCGGGGCCGGGCTGGAGTCGTCTACGACGACCCGGCCGACCGTGAGGGGGACGTAGTGGAACGGCGCCTGCCAGGAGTAGACGCTGCCGTCAGCGAGGTGGTCGGGATAGAAGCCCGTGGGACCGTTCTGGCCCGGCGCGAAGTCAGGGTTGTACGCGCCCAGATCAAAGGAGGGAATCTGGACCGGGATGAAGGAGCCGGCGTTTGGCCCGATCCCCGGAACCAGCGCCGTCGGCGTCCCCTGGAGCTGCCCATACAGCGGGTTCAGCAGCAGAGGGTTCAGCGGGTCACGGTCGGACAGACCGAAGGGCGGCGACGACAGCACCAAGGCTGGGTCAGAGCCGCCTGCATGGAAGAGCGACGACTGGTATGGGGTCGGGCTGCCGGGCGATCCCGTCTGCGGCGCCTGCGCCACCGCGCCGCGCGCCATGCCCAGCCCGGCCAGGGCGGCGCACAGCATCGCCGCTGCCCGCCGCGCCCGTGTTGATGTCAAAATATGGTTGTTCACGTTGTTAGTGCTCACGCTGTTGGTGTTTACGCTGTTACTGCGGTCCAAGCCGGAACCCACCCCGGCACAAGTGCCGACCCTCCCGGAGCGGGAGGGTGAAGAGTTCTTCTGGATGGGCATCTTTTCTCTTGCCTCCCCGTTTCGGGAGGGTCGGCACTCATGCCGGGGTAGGTTACTGCGTCGTCCGTATCGCAAACGTCGGCTGGGTCAGTGGGCTGGCCCCGACGGGGCGGCTCAGGGTCACGGCCCCGGCGAAGCCGCCAGCGGGGACTTGGGTGACGGCAGTGGTGACGCCGCCGCTGACGGTCGTGCTGACGTCCACTTCAAAGATCTCACCGCCGAGCCGTTTGGGGGCGGCCACGCCTGGCTGCCGGGCCAGTTCGCCCTGGCTGTACGACTGCGTGATGAGATACCGCTCGATGTGGCTGACTACCGGCGTGTTCGTGTCGTCGTCGTTGAGCCGCTGCACACAGGTCGGCACGAACGGGATGGGCGGAATCATGGGGCTGCTCGTTGTCGAGCCGCCGCGAAGCGGCACATTGCCCGCGACGTCGGCGGGAACAGTCATGTTGCGATAATCCGTCTGTGTGAAGGCGAGGCCATACGAGACGGGAGGCTTGGCCTGCCCCTGGTAGACGAGGTCGAACGCTCCATTGTCGTCGGCATACAGGAAGCTGTAGGCATACGGAGCAGCGACCGTCGGAATACCCTGCGGCGGCGCGTAGACGTGCAGGTAGCGCGGGTTGCGGACCGGGAACGTCAGGATATTCGTCGTCGCCCCCGTCGTGACCGGCGCTGTGAAGGTCGTCGCGACATAGACAAGATCGTTCGGCGTCACGTTCGTGATGGCGCTGAACGCCACCGGCGCAGGCGGGCGGTTGAAGGCCACGATGCTGCCGCCGGGTGCGTCGGCGCTGGCGGGGGCGAACTGTCCCCCGGTGCCGAGTTGGGCAACGCGCGTGTTGGTGACGAGGGCGAACACCTGGATCGTATCTGCCGTCCCCACCGTTCCACTGGGGATGTCCAGGTAGGACGCGCCCGCGTAGTGGTAGCGGCGGCCATACTTGTCGCCCGTGTGCGTGACCCAGCTCAACAGGTGATCGTGGGTGACAGAGCCGGATGTGCCGGGTAGAACGACCTTTCCACTTAGGTCAAAAGAGAGGACGTTCCCAGCAGCGTCAACCGTGTCCGTGACTTCCACAATGCGGTCGTTGCCGCTGTCGGCGACCAGATAATGTACGAGCGAACCCGTGTAGGAGGTTCCTCCAAGGGTATAGGGATAGGCTTCCCGGCGGACCTCGACGCTGGTCGGCTGGCTCAACGTGAAGGGCTGACCAGGGGCCATGAGGGCGCCTGGGTCGTAGAAGCGGGTCAGCTCCCACAGGACGCTGCCCCCACGGTCGAAGCGGACGCAGCGGTTGTTGCCCGTGTCGGCGACCAGGTAGTCGTTCGGGGCGAACTGGGCCAGGGCTGAGGGGTGGGCGAAGTCCACCTTCGTGCTGACGCCGTTCCCCCCGGCGCGCGTGGTGGCGTCGGCGGACCAGACGGCGTTGCCGTCGGCGTCCGCTTCCAGAATCCGGTTGTTGTCGGCGATCAGCGTGAGCTGCTGATTGAAGGCGGCCAGCCCCGCCGTGCCGTTGACCACCATCGCGCCGCCGCCCGCGCTGGGCGCGGCGGTGACGGTCCCGATGTACAAGGGCTGACCGTTCGCCCCGGTCCCCAGCGGCGCCTTCCGCACCGTCAGCGCAGCCAGCTTCCCGGCCCCAATCGTTGGGGCGGCGGGCAGCTTGTAGAGAGTGTTGTAGGAACCGCTGCCGACGGCCCCACTACTGCCACCCCCGCTGTCGCATAGGAGGAGCGTGCTGCCGGCCTTGCTCAGACCGGAGATCGGACCGTTGACCGCAAACGTCGCGTACCAGGCGAGATTCGTGTGGAAATACATCCACATCGCTGTTCCCGTGCTCACCCCCGCCTGTAGGTTGGGAGTGGCGGTGAAAGGCTGCGGCTCGCACAGGTTGCCGGCGATCTGCCGGCTCCCCCCGCTGCCGCGCCCGAAGTTGAAGACGGACGCGACCGACCCGGCCGTCGTGATCTGACCATAGCGGCCGGCTCCCCGGCGGGGAAGCGGGATCGCCACGAGCGGGTTCTGCGGGTTCCCCATGGCCTCGTCAAGCTGAAAGTAGTGCGCCTGGGTCGCATCGAAGCCACTGGCACCGGGGCCGAGCGGGACTGCCGTGACCTCCTGGTCGGCGTTGAAGGACAGCACGGCGGCTGGGCCGGCCGTACCTTGCTGGGCGGCGACGTAGACATTGCCCTGGCCGTCCACGACAGGTGCGCCAACAAAGTGGTAGTCCAGCAGGCTCCGGCTGGACCCATCGGGATTGGTGGTCGTGTTGGCGTAGTTCACGTTGTCCGCATCAACGGCGTTTCCAGGAGTGCTCCATTGAGTGCCGCTGGTAGGATCAACCGTGCTGAGGTCCCCCGACTTCGGGAGGCGGAAGCGGAACTTCAGCCGGACGTTGCGCTGCGCGATGTCGTCGTGGACGCCGAACAGGTAGCTGTCGGCCCCGGCGTTGACAACGTAATAATAGTCACCCTTCCGGTCAATCGCCGGGGCAGACAGGGTTGCCCCGCCACCCACCGTGTTCGAGAAGCTCAGGGCTTTGATCTCGTGCAGGGTCAGCGTCATGCCGCCGTTCTGCGGGATGCTCTTGACGAAATCTATGTCCCAATCCCCGAACTGGTCGTCTATGTTGGTGGACTGGTTGATGGTCGGGTACACCGGGTCCTGCCCCGTTCCGTTCTCAGGTGCCAGGAAGTTCCCGAAGGAATCATAGGCATGTCCGATAGGGTTCGCGGCCGTGTCCACGAACAGGTTGGGCAGGCTGTAGCGGGCGTTCCGGTTGACATTGTAGCCCGCGAACTGGCCATTCGGGGAGTAGCCGATCAGGGGGTCGTTGCGCGCTCCGAGCAGAACAGTGTTCATGTTCTGCGTGGTCGGCACCAGGGCGACGATGCTGTTGGTGGCCGTGCCGCTCGCCAGTACGCCGACCGCAGGCGAGGCCGTGGCGCTCTCGCCGCTCACGTTCTGCGGGTCTACGGGGACGAAGGCGCCGCCGCCTGCGCTGCCCGACTGATTCAGGGTGTAGACGAACAGCGTCCCGTCCGGCTGCCCGGCATAGACGCGGCCGTCATAATAGGTCGGCGCGGGGACGAAGCCCGCGAACGACCCGTTCGCGTTGGCTTTGTTGAGAGTAGCTGCCGTCGCCCAGGGCTTGCCGGTGACGGCGTAATAGACGTACACGACGCCGGTCCTGTCTTCCACCATGACCAGCGTCTGGTTGTCGAAGCTGAAGGCCGTCGGCGCGGACACCACGCTGCTGAGAGACTTGCCGCTGTTCCAGACCTCGTCATACGGGGTAGGCGCCGTCGCGCTGCCGAAGTCGAGGAGAGGGCCGTCGTCGGCGGAGGTCCCGCCGGTCAAGGACTCATCGGGAATGGCGTCGAAGGCGTGAAGAACGCCGGTCGAATCCGTCACGAAGACATAGTCGCCCCAGACAGCCGCGCCGGGCGGCGGAGGCGTGCTGGACGTAGAACCAGCCACGGGATAGTTCCAGGCGGCGGTGTAGGACGCCGAGCTGGGGCCGGCGGCGTTCTGATGGCTCGTCTTGTTCTCGTTCGGGTGCGTGTCCGCCCAGGAGATGATGTTGGACAGGAACTTGAAGTTCACCGAGGGCACGGCGGCGGGGTTGAACGTCGTCGGCAGGATGGCCCCTTGGTTATTACCGCAGACGGCGGGACCGATGTTCAGCGCACTCGTGACGATCTGCCCCCCGCCGAGTTGCGCGGCGTCCACGGCATCCGCACTGCCTTGCAGCAGGACCGTGCCGAAGATTTGGGTGTTCTGTTTCAGCGTGCCAAAGCCGCCGCCGGCGGGGAGGACCTCACCTAAGAACAGGAAGTCGCCGGGTTGGAGAAAGTTCGGCTGCATGATCAGCGGGTGTAAGTCGTACAGGCTCGACGACGAGGGGGCGAGGGGCAGCATCAGCGACGAGGTGGCGGCGCCGGACGACCAGTTCGCGCTGTCAAAGAGCAGTGGGGAGCCGACGGGGCCGCCGTACTCCACGATCAACTGCCCGCCGTTGTCCACGAACCGGCGCAGCTTCTCGTTGTCGGCGGGCAGAAACCCCACCCCCGATGCCGATAGGTACAGCACGTCGAACTGCTGGAGGTCGTCGGCAGATACGTCCCGCAGCGCCACTTCCCAGTAGGAAGCCATCGTCGGAGTGAGGCTGTCTCCGGCCTTGTACACCCCGTTCCAGCGCGTGCTCATGGCCGTGGTGACGGTGCTCTGGGCGAGCGGGTTGACAAAGCTCCAGCCGACCGGCTTGACATCCGGGCGCTGGTCCAGCACATAAAAGACATACGGAGCCGGGTCAGGCACCGGATTGGGCGTGTTTGCAGTAAAGACGGCCGAATCGGACGCCGAGCCGACGAACAGGACGCCTGCATTGAGGGTGCGCTGCCGGGCGTTGTAGGTATACACGGCGGCCCGGACGCTGCGGGCGGGCACGAGCCAGAGCAGCATTGCCGTCAGCGCCGACAGCAGAAGGAGACACCGTGAATTGTTCAAGCTGCGAGACATAAACCCCCCTAGCCCCCAAGTCTGGGGGGATAGGAAAAGAGAAAAGATCAGACTAAGAAGGTCCGAGGGCCTGACCCCCCCACCGGGGGGCGAAGCGCCCAGCGACCGCCTGCGCGGGCACGGATAATGTTTTCGTGGGCAATTTCTCTCCCCATGCAGGTGGGGAATGGGCATCCCCGCCCCCCAGCCGGGGGCTTTAGTCCCACGGCCCTACTGCAAGAGCGGCGGCTCGCTGCTTTCGCCGGCGAACAGCAGCACCGCCGAAACGGGCAGCTTGGGCGAGAACGGCAGCGGACGGCCATAGGCGTCGCTCCGCAGGTAGTGCGCGAGGTCGGCGGAGGTCCCGTCACTCGGATGGTACGGGTAGCCGGCCTGCGGATTGTAGATAATCTGGAGGCCGATAGCGGGCTTGCCCCCCGGCTTGGGAGTGAAAGAGCCGTCCGTCAGTAGATGCCCCGCCAGCTCCAGCGGCGGCCCGGTCTTCGGCGCTCCCTGCGAGGCATAACCGTGGAACTGCGGAATCCATCCCCACTTGAGCATCCACGCGGTCTGATCGGCCACGTCCACGGGCTGCGCCTCGGACACGGCCCCGTCAATGATGATCTTCATGTCAATAGGCTGCCCGTAGAACGGGAAGTGCGTTTCGGCGCTGGTTGTCCGCACCCCGATCTTGTTGGCCGTGTTTATCGTCGGCACGAACTGGTCCAGGGTGTCGGCAGCGTTGTTGTTGAACCAAGAGCCAGGGATGACAAAGAAGGAGCCGGTCTGGGCGTACAGCACCGCCTCGATCCGAACATCCATCGGCAGGATCGCCACGCGGTTCAGCCACAGGTCCTGTGTCGCCGCTGGGTCGGTCGGATTCGGGTCACGTCGCGTCACCAGCAAGCGCGTGTCGCTGTCCACCAAATTTGTCAGAGGGGTGGGCGTACTCAGGCTGTAGTCCGTGACAATAGGAGTCGTGAGATTGAAATACTGGAGCGCGGGTTCGGGCATCGGCGGGGGCCTTCCCGCAAGGCTTGCCGGATCGAAGATCGGGTTCCAAATGGATTGATTGCCCGCCCCATCGAGTTGGAACGGAAGCACACCCATGCCGCCCACCGGCGGGCGTATGCTGTAGCCCGTCGTCGGGTTCACGATGTCAAAGTCCGCCTGCGTCGAACCAGGTGCTCCGGGGGTGGCGCTGACGTAAAGGCCGAGCGGGCTGGCGTAAGCCGTGCCGAGGTTAAACTCCTGGAGGAGCCAGGGTTCAGTTGAGCCGAACGTCAAGTGGTCTCCATCAGGGGACGGGGACGACGTGCCGAGCGGGTTGTCGTCGGACTGCGGGCCGGCCAGGAATTGGGTCGTGTTGACGCAGACATAGTCATGGGCCAGCACAGTAATCGTAGAGTCGGGGTTGCCTTTCAGCAGGCTGCCTTCAATATAGGCCGTCCCGTTCGTGACAATCGTGATGTGGCGCGGGTACTTGTCGGCGGGCGTCAGGGACGTGTCCTTGTCGGCGGGGTCGGCGCTGGCGATGCCATGGACGCGGACATTGCCTTCCGCATAGATCAGGACATCGTTGTCCGGGTTCGGCCCTGTGTAGTTAGTCTTCTCGGTCGCCGGGTCATTGCTGGCATTGATGTCGTCGTAGAGAACCGTCTGGCTTCCCAGGGTGCCGGTCATGCCGTCAGGATTGGGAAACTTGTCATCGGTCAGCGTCATCCGAATGCCGTAGGTGGACGTGGGCTTGGGCTTCTGCGTGGCCTGCCGCCCCAGCGTAATGTTGACGCCGGGCGGGTTGTAGAATTGGCCGTCCCAGCCTCCTTTGCCGTTCTTTTTGTCGGCGTTCTCGGGCGTGTTGTTCAACCACTGGTCCACCAGCGTACTGCCGCCCCCGATAGATGTGCTGTTTCCCTGTATGTCGTTGGGGTTATTGATGTAGATGCTTTGACCGTAGCCGTACTGGCCTGACCCGGCGGCATAAATCTGCGTGTTGCCTTTGTCGTCCGTATAAGCGCGCGGCGGCGAGGTCATGGCGATAGCCTTGTAGCGCGGCAGTTGGGACGCCGACTCCACGGCGTCCATGCGCGGCGGCTCCAGGCGTCCGATGCTGCGGGGCTGGCCGCTGCTGTCGTTTTGGGGCGAACTGTCACGCACCAGGCCGCCGAAGGTACTGAACCCACCGTTCGGCCCGCCCGTGTCGTTGCTGGGCACCACGAACAGGTTCATGGTCGGGCCGGTCATCGGTGCGGGGGCCGCCGTCAGCTTGGTCAGATCGGCCGGATTGATCTCCACCGAGGCACGCTGCCCCTGAGTGGCGGTCGTACTCGTCGTGAAGAGCGGCAGGCTCTGGTCATAGCCATTCAGCAGCAGATCGCCCGCCACTTCGAGGCCGTCCTGATACAGCGGCGCATTGATGCCGGCGTTGTTCAGATAAAAGAGGTTTTTGCCGAAGAAGCGTACCGGCATGTTCGCATGGAATGAACCGCCGCCCGGTAGATACTTCGTCCCGGTGGTGTCAATCGCGCTCAAAGTCCCCGCCGAAGGATTGGGGACGACTAGGCCACTGATGACTTTGTAAGCGTCGGCTGCCCCGTAGGTCGTGAAGACCGGATAAAGCCCGTAGCCCGGCTGCCCGTTCCGATCCAGGACCGGCGTGTTAGGACTGTTCTGGTCCGTAAGGAAGTCATATGCGCCTGCTGTGGCGATCCCGCCGTCGGCATCCTGGGCATAGAACCGGCTGGTAACACCAATGTCCGCCGTCGCCGAGCGGTTGGACAGGTTGGTCTCGAAGCGGGCGTAGTCCGTGATGCCGATGGGCTGGTAGGCGACTTGATACGCCTGCAAGCGGTCCGAACTGCGGTTGTTGGTATAGGTGGTCGGGTCCTGCGCGTCAATGACGCCCTCGCGACCAATGGACTCGATCTTGATGTACTTGCCGGGCGGGACGGCGACGGGAATCTCTTGCCCGTTCACATCCTTCTGAAAGACTGGATCGTAATACGGGCTGGTCGCGCTGTCCCGGAGCAGAACGGGCGTGTATGTCAGACGCAGCAGGAAGCGGCCAGACCCCGTGTTGTAGCGCGCGAAGCCGGCTTCCAGGTACTTGGCATCGGGATCGTTGGCGTTGGGCATCGGCAGACCGTTCGCGTTTACAGCGGCAGTGTACCGCGCCTGCTCCCGTAGTTCGGTGGGCGGGTTCAGCAACTGGGTCTGTAGGGGCGGGCGCCAGTCTGCCCCGTCCATGCTGTTGGAAAGCTGGGCGGCGGCGAACGTGATGCCCGCGCGGGCGTATTGGTCCGCCGTGACGACGCGGCTGGCGTGGCGGGCGTTGAGCAGGTTCCGGGCGACAATGGTGACGAACAGCGCGCCGGCCAGGCCGAGCAGCAGCAGCACCAGCAGGGCGACGACGATGGACTGGCCGCGCTGGAAGGCGCGGCGTCGCGCCAGGCCGCGTCGGCGGGATCGTGTGTCATGGAACATCGTTGTTTGGACTTGATGCATGGTGCTTGGAGGAGCCTTAACCCCGGTTGCTGTTGCCGATCTTGATCTTGGTCTCGGCAGGGATCACCTGCGCGCGGTTGTTGGTGATGTCGTAGATGCGGACGCCGATGCTGACATCAATCAGGTCGCGCGTCTGGTATTCCACCTTCACCTGCATCGGCAGGTACGGGTTGTCGGCACTAAACCCCGGCGTGGGCTTTGTCTTCATCGGGTCCGTGAGCGTCATGTTGGCCTGGTAGTCATAAACGACCGAGACTTTGGCGGATGGGTTAGCTAACAGATAGTCTGTGGTCGCACCTGTCTTGACGGAAAGCTGAATCAGGTTCTTCGAGTAGTCCACAAAGTATTGGTTCTCGCCAACGTCTGTGACCGAATTCACCGGTGTGTAAGGCACGGTCTGGCCGTTGTTCGGGCCGGCGGTCGTGTCCGGCCCGGTCACGCGGATGCCGCCGGGGATGATGTGCGCGTTCCTGACGCCCGTTTCCTTCGAGTCCGTGGGCGCAAGCGTGGGATTCGTCAGAGGCGAGTCTTTGGGATCAGCGGGACTTCTCACCGGCTTGCTGAGGTCAATCAAGCCGGACGGGTTCACCCCGCCTTTCAGGTCAGTGTCGGCATTGACGTTATAGGAGTAATCCCAGTTACGCTGATTTCGGTCCGTCGGCCCGTTCGGCAGGGACGGCGTCCCAAAGTTCAGCGTTCCCGTGTCAGGGTTGACCATCAGCGGCACGAAATCCAGACCGCCCAGCTTGTAAGTGCCCGACCCGGCATCTTGAAGCGGATAGCCCTTCGAGATGTTAAAGACTAACATCCCTGTCAGGTCATTTTGGTCGGTGTGTTTGAATTCAAGCAGATCGCCGGCCGTGTAGAGGGGAGGGTTTCCCGTAGTGTCGGTGACGGACGAGATCTGCGTGTCGTAATACTCCTGCGCCCCAGTGTAGTTGCCGGGGTAGAGGCTGACGTGGTACGGCAGTGACCACGACTGACTGGTCGCGGTGTAGACGGTCGGGACGTAGCCGTAGCCCGACTCGCCGGCAATCGTCGGCACGGCCTGGCTGCCGTAGTCCGAGGTCGTTCCCGGCACGGCATCGCCGCTGACCGTGCCCGGACGGAACGTGACGCTGGTATTGACGATAGGGTAGTAGTTCCCCGTCACAGGATCACGGGCAAGACCCGAGTGGGCGATACCAGGGCAGCCGCTGGCGGAGCAAACGCCCGTACCCGTGTCATAATTCAGCGTGTTGTCGGCGTTGTGCGGCAGCAGGATCAGGTCCACGTTTGGGCCGGGGATAACGACCTTGGCGATAGAGCGCCATAGGTCCACGCGGGTGTTATGGCTCGTGACATCCTGACTAACTACAGTGGTGGCGCTATACGTCGTATGCGTGTCATCTAGCCAGTCCACATCGGTCGGCTTCACATAGCGGAAGAAATCCGGGTCGTCCAATTCCGGGAGCTTGTTGCCCTTGGCATCCATCTTCGTCCCCGTCGCGAACAGTTTCGTGTTCGCCATGAGGCCGATCTGGTTGCCGCCGGCATCATACTTGGGGACATAAGGCTGGAACTGGGCGCGATACAGAACGTAAGTGTTATCTATGTTGCCGATAGACTTCCCTTCGCGCGTGTTGTTGTAGGGCTGCGTCGGATCTTTGAGACCGATCCAATACCGCGTCAGCGTTGTTCCGGCGGCCAGGGGGAAGACATAGGCGGGGTTGCTGATGATCGCCGAGCCGTTCTGCGTCGAGCGGTAGGAGATCGGCTCGCCCGTGGTCGGGTCGGTCGGCGTCTTCGAGTCGGAAACGGCTCTGGGCTGGGCAAAATCCAGTTTGCAGGCGTAGGCGTGGGCGATGGTGGACTTGTAGCTCCCACTCGCGGCCAGGCCCGGTATTTCCAGGTTCAAGAAGTTCGTGTAGCGGTCGTCGCCGGGCAGAGGCTGGGCAGCGGACATGAACGGGTGGCTGGTGCCGTCGAAGACGAACAGGGCGCTGCCCAATTCGCGCGTCAGCCGCTCCCGCGTGGTCCGGGCGGCGTCCTGGGCAGCCGTGACGATCTGCGCCTGCTGCGTGTAGCGGATGGCGCTGATCAGCGGAACCAGCAGCAGGCCGAACAGCACGGCGGTCAGGGCGATGACAATGATCAGCTCGATGAGCGTGAACGCCCGGCGGCCCCGTGCCCCAAATTGTGGACGGACAGTTGAGTTCATAGCATTCATGTTACTGCGCCCGGTTCAGGACGGTGTCCACGCTGTGGACCTTCCAGCGGTCACGCTCTTTCCAGGTCACGACCGCCCGCACGGACAATCCGCGCACGGCGGTGATGGTCACATTGCTCACGCCGCCCGGCAGCGGCGCGGCAAGCTGCGTGTCCGAAAGGTTGACAGCGACATACGACCCGGCGCCGAGCGTCATAACGATAGGCGAAATGGCGGTGGTCTCCGCGAACGAGTGCAGTGTCGCAGCCCCGCTGGTGGTCGTGTAGGTGCCGGTAAGCTCGACCGACTTGCCCGCGTCGGCGCGTGGGAAGTAAACTAGCTTCTGGGTCGGATCGAACGCATACTCCGTCGGTCTGAGCATCGGGTCGGCTCCGCCGGTCACATCGGTCGGGTTCAGCGTGTAGTAGCTAGGCGCCTTCTGCACGGCCACGGTCCAATCGGCATCGCCGGCATAGAAGATGCGAACACGATGCGCTTTGTTGACGCCATCCCCCAGGTCAGCAGGGAAGGTAATGCGTCCGGTCGCATAGCTGACGTCAATCACCTTCATGCTGTAAACGGCATTCGGAGAGGGACCGTTAAGGTCCTCGTCATTGAACTCGCCGACAGTCGGGTCAATGTTCGCAGGGTCCTTACCGACCGCCAGACCAGTACTCAGGTCTAGGATGATCAAGGCGTGGTTGCTGTTCGGGACAAACCCTGTATAGATTGTATTGTCCGGGTTCGGGTCGCCGGCTCGCTTCAAGTTCTTCAGCGTCAGGCGCTCGACGGTTGTATTGCCGTCCGGAAGGGCGGGAAGGTCACGGTCTTCGCGCAGCACCTTCCAACTGTAGGTCTGGTAAGAAATCTGCGCCTTCAATGCGCCGCTGCCCGAGCCGCCGGCGGCCAGTGGATTGAATCCAATCGCCCCGATATTCGCCCCCGGATTGACGCCGCCGATATTTGGGTTCAGCAGCTCGAACTGGTACGGGTCATCGCCGAACGCCGTTCCCGTAAGCAGCGCCTGATAAGGCCGGTACAGCATGACGGCCTTCCAAGGCGTCGGCAATACAGGGGCTGTTCCAGCAGTTGGTGACTGCGTGACCACATAGTTAAGCGTTGTATCCTCCGGGTCAAACCATTTGCCGTTGTAGTATTTCGAGGTGCTGTCGCGGTAATCCGTTTTATCTGCGTTAATGGGGCCATTCGGGTTGACAGGATCGCCGGCAACTACGGGATAAGCCGCAGGAACGGTCAGATACAGAGTGTGGACAACGTCTTTGGCATCCTTCACGGTCAGCACACAATTTTGCGTGTAGGTCGCATACGGCAGGCCAATCTTGCCCGCGCTGTAGTCCACGAGGTAATTCGGTCGTCCCGTGTTCAAGAGCGTGAACGAACTGACGGCGGAATCGTCGGGCTGCGCTGTCCATGACAGGCTGTTGATTGTCAGATTGCCGTTGAACTGAGCCGTGTCTTTTGCCGGGTCAAGCGGCATGACGATGGGACCATAGTTGACGACGTAAACCGACTGCCGGGTGGCGCCGGAGGCGGCGGGAACGGTAATCGTCTCGTTGCTGATGACGCGGGCATTGTCCAGGACCTTCGAGTAATCCGGCTGCACACTGGGGTTGAACTCCGGGTCGTAGCTTGATAACTGGCTGATCTGGAGCGCCGTTAGCCCAGAGCCGTTCAGGTCCAGCGGGCCGGGGAGGATGGCCTCCGGCAGCCCGGCCGCATTTTGCGCCTGCGCCTGCACAGCCGCTTGGCCCAGACTATCGGCCAGAGCGGCATTGCCGACACTGGTGATGGAAAAGAAGCCGCTGGGGTACAAGCGCACGATGATGAGGATGCCCAGCACCAGAAGCACCAGGACGACCAGCACCTCGATCAGCGAGACGCCGCGCCGCGCCCTCTTGCGTTTGTTCCCGATAACGAAACTACTGTTTTTCATTGACTGCACGAGCTGAAGCCCTTCCAAAGACGGCCTATGGTGCAATCTTCCAAAAATTCGCCGCCGTGTCCGGCTTCGGGTTAAGGAAATCCTCCGCCTTGACCTTTTTGACCGTGCCGCTCGCGAACATGACCAGTACCTTGTCAGCGTTCTGAGTGTGGTAGGGTGTCAGAGTCACAATCGTATCAGCGGGGGGGTTCTGCCACCGAAGCTGTCGGCGGTAATCCGTAGCAGTCTGAGCATCCGAGAGATCAATGCTGGAGTCGCAGCCGAGGGGCTTGCCCCCGTTACAGGCTGTCCCCTCGCGCACTGTCTGATACCGGGCGAGGAACGTCGTGCCGATTTGGTTGCCGCCGGTTACGATTGGGCTGCTGTCATAAGCGTCGCGCGCATAGAAGTAGCGCTGGGTCAGGGGAGTGCTACCCGATTCATATTGCGGAGTGTTGCACAAGGAAGCGGTATCACCCCGCAGGACATTATCATTGGCCGCGCTGCATGGCGTAACGATATAAGTAGCCAGGGGAACCGCTTTGCCTGCCGCGTCGGATACCAATTGGTTTGCAGAGCCGTTTGTGGTCGAACTATTAGGGTCGGTAAAAACTTCGGGGTCTTTGATGTAGGCTGGGTACAGGCCAGGGAAAGCGAGTTGTGCCTGACGTGTCCCGTTCTTTGTATCATACGCCTGCGCTTTCGCCAGGGCATTGCCGATATTGGTGGTGTTGTCCGTGTAGCCGCCAGGGATGGCGTAGCCAAAAAGCACGTCGGGGTACTTGTGGTTGTCCAGCTTGAACTGCTCCATCTTCTGCTGAATGTCTTTCATGTTAGAGACGGCGACGCCTTGGCGTGAGCCTTCCCGGACGGAAGCGAACACGGGCAGCAGGATTGCCGTAAGAATCGCGATGATAGCGATCACGACGAGCAGTTCGATGAGTGTGAAGGCTTGAGTGAAACCACTGGGACGGCGGCGCGAAGATGCCATGATGATGCTCCTGGATCGGATGAGCGGGCGGGCGTCTTGACGCCTCCCGCAACCACATACAAGTGTAACCGTTGCTTGACGACGGGGTGGAAGGGTTTGTTCCCGGTATTTGGAAAATGTTTCAGGTATTTTTGAGGGCAGTGTCGGGGGCCGAAGACAGAAAGCACAGAGGGCACGGTTAGAAGCCGAAAAATCCCGCCGAGGCTGCGCCCGGCGATCCCACCCCGCCCCAGAACCGCGCTAAATACCAGGCGGCGACCGCGTGGCCGTAGAACAAGGCCAGGAGCGCGCCCAGTGCCATGGAAGGACCGAAGGGGATGGGGATGCGCTCTCCCAGCCGTCGCCGCTGCCGGGCCATGACTACCAGCCCGCCCAGCGCGCCCAGGAAAATGGCGAAGCCAAGCGAGCCGAACGCGAGGCTGAGGCCGAGATTGGCCCCAATCGCCGCCGCCAGCTTGCCGTCGCCGCTGCCCATGCCGCCGGCATCCTCGTCCGCCTCGATTTCCTCGCCGGTGAACCCTTCCAGCGGCGGCTTCTCGCCCCAGCGCGTTTCCACCCAGCGGCGCACGGGCGGAACCAGCGTCCCTAAATAGTACAGGCTGTTGTAAGCCCAATCTTCCGCGTTGTCGCGAAGGTAGGCAGCGGACGCACGCCCGACGCTCATGCGCCTGTCCATCAGGGAGACCAAGACGACGTAGGAGACCAGCCCGATGAAGTAGATCACGGCGGCGTAGCCGAACAGGCCGGCCAGCGCGTCCCCCGCTGTCCCCGTGACCAGGCCGTGTGCCAGGCCGAGGAGAATGCCCAGAACGCACAAGCCGTCGTCAATGACGAAATGCTCCAGGTCAATAAAGAAAACGCAGATGAGGATGGCCGTGAACAGGCAAAAGAAGACCGCGTCATACCACATTCCACCGGCCTGCCAGGTGTGCCAGGTGACGACGGCGAAAAGCAGGCCCGTCAGCGCCTCGACGCCGGGGTAGCGCCAGGAGATCGGCTGGCCGCAGTAGCGGCACTTCGCGCGCAGAAGGAGGAACGACAGCACAGGGAACAGGTCGAAAGCCCCCAGGCGATGTTCGCACCGGGGGCAGTAAGACCAGGTCGGGGAGGCAATGCTGACGCCGCGCGGCAGCCGCCAGATGACCACGTTCAGAAAGGAGCCGATGGCGACGCCGTAGACCGACGCCGCCACCAGCCAGAAAGTCAGCGGCAGACTGTTTATTCGCTCGCGCCCTTTTCCGTCCCATCGCCGCCCGAGAGCGACTGGATCAGAACGATCATCGGCATGAACATGCCGAGGATAATCAGCAGGACGGCAACGCCCAGGAAGCAGATGAGCATCGGCTCGATGGCAACGGCCAGCGCAGCCAGCGCGGCGTCCACCTCGTCCTCGTAAAAGTCAGCGATCTTTGCCAGCATGGCGTCCAGCGAACCAGACTCCTCGCCGATAGAGATCATCTGCACGACCATCGGCGGGAACAGCTTGGACTTGATCAGCGGGTCGCCGATGCGGTCTCCTTCGCGGATACGGGCGCGGGCCTCCATGATGGCGTCCGAGATGACCACGTTCGAGACCGTGCCGGCGACCGTCTCCAGCGCCTGGAGGATAGGAACGCCCGACGTCAGCAGCGTCCCCAGCGTTCGCGAGAAGCGGGCCAGGGCGACCTTGTGGTTCAGCTTACCGAAGACCGGCACTTTCAGCTTGAACTTGTCCCAGGCGTGCATCCCGAAGTTTGTTTTGATAAACGCTTTGAAGGCGATGTTGGATGCGGTGACAATCAGGATGACGGCCCACAGCTTGTAGGTCAGGAAGTCCGAAACCGCGACCAGCCCCAGGGTCAGCGCGGGGAAGTCCGCCCGTCCATGCGGCAGCATCGTCTCGAACAGGCCAAGGAAGGTCGGGACGATGAATCGGCACAGGCCCGTCACAATCAGAACGGCGGCGCCCATGACAATGGAGGGATAGGTCATGGCCGACTTGATCTTGCGCTTCATCTCGACGTCTTTTTCCAAGAACGTCGAGAGGCGCTGCAAGGTCTCTTCCAGGACGCCGCCGACCTCGCCCGCGCGAACAAGGCCGATGAACAGGTTGCTGAAGACGCTGGGGTACTTCGCCATGCTCTTGGAGAGCGTTTGACCTGCCTCGACCTCCTTCAAAACGTCCAGGATGATCCGCTTGAAGCGCGGGTTGGACTGCTGCTGGCTGAGGACATCCAGGCAGCGGACGAGCGAGACGCCCGCGTCAATCATGGTCGAGAACTGGCGGCAGAAGATCGAAAGCTCGGTCAGCTTGATTTTCTGCAAGTTCTCGAACCAGTTGCCGCCGGCCTTCTTGGCTTTGGCGGCTTTGATCTCAGAAATGACGAAGCCTTGCTCGCGCAGGCGCCGGGCGAGGACGTCCGGGTTCTCCGCTTCCGATGTGCCGTTTCGCATGGTGCCGGCGGCATCACGGACAGTATATGCGTAAGTTGCCATGGTGGTGTTGCTCCTTGGAGCGTGTCGGGGCGAACCTTGTGTTCGCCCTGCGGCTATGTGTCTGAAAAGGGCGAACACCAGGCTCGCCCCTACTGCTGCTTTTGTAACGCTATTCTACCGCGCAACGGTTCGGCCCGTGCAGAATTATTTTGCGCGGCGCTAACGGCCCGCCGGTCGCGGGGCGCCGGGTCTGCCGCCGGCTCCACCGCCCGCCCCGGAGCTTGGGTCGCCGTCGCCCGCCAGCATCCGCTTCAGCTCTTCCGAGTTCTGGGCGCGGGACAGAGCGCTCTCGAAGGTGATCTTGCCTTCCTGGTATAGGTTCCGCAGGCAGAGGTCGGTCGTGATCATGCCCACGTTGGCCGAGGTCTGGATGATGGACGTGATCTGCTGGGGCTTCGACTCGCGAATCAGGTTACGGATGGCCGCCGTGGCGATCATGATCTCCTGCGCGGCGATGCGGCCCCGCCCGGTCTGAGCCTGGTAGTTCGGTGTGGTTGGGACAAGCTGCTGGGAGATAATCGCCTGGAGATTACCCGAAAGCTGCAAGCGCACCTGCTCTTTGGCTCCGTCCGGGAAGCTGTCCACGATACGGTCCACGGAAGAAGCCGCCGAGTTGGTGTGCAGGGTGCCGAAAACGAGGTGGCCGGTTTCCGCCGCCGAGACGGCAAGCTGCATCGTCTCCTGGTCGCGCATCTCGCCGACGAGAATGACATCCGGGTCTTCGCGCAGTGACGCGCGCAGGGCGTTCGCGAAGCTCTTGGTGTCCATACCCAGCTCGCGCTGGTTGATGATGGAAAGCCGGTGGTTATGCACGAACTCGATAGGGTCTTCGATGGTGATGATGTGCTCGGAGCGGTTGACGTTGATGTGGTTAATCATCGCCGCCAGCGTCGTGGACTTGCCCGAGCCGGTCGGCCCAGTAACCAGGATCAGGCCGCGCCGGGTGTGGGTGAGCTTTTCCAGGATCGGCGGCATCCCCATGTCTTCCAGGCTGGGGATTTTCGTGGGGATCAGGCGCAGCGAGGCAGCGACGCTGCCTTTGTCTTTGAAGATGTTGACGCGAAAGCGGGCCTTCTTCTGGAGCGCATAGGAAAAGTCCAGCTCCCAGGTGCTCTCGAACTTTTGGATCTGTTCATCGGTCAGGATAGCATACATCATCTGCTGGATGTCCAGCGGATTCATGTTCTCGTAGGGCGTCGGCTCCAGCGCACCGTCCACGCGAATGACGGGGGGGATGCCGGACGCCAGGTGAAGGTCTGATCCATTCTTCGAGATGATCAGGTCCAGCAGTTCATCCAGGTGGAGGTCCTGAATGGACTTCTTCGGCTGCGGTTTGGCGACCGGACGTGGCTGAAACTGCGGCGTGGTCTGCCCGTTCGCGGGGGGAGTCGTCTGCGGCGCGGTGGCGGACGTCGCGCCGGCAGTCATCCCCGGCGTTCCCATTGGTTCGGCCATAACTTGATGCCTCTCTCAGAAATTGCCCGAGAGGGCGAACCCTGTGTTCGCCCCTCTCCTTCGGTATCGGCTGTCCAGCCCTAGAAGCCAGCGGTGAAGACAACGCGCATAACTTCATCGGGGGTCGTCATGCCTTCCAGAATCTTCAGCAGGCCGTCCTCGCGCAGCTCCAGCATCCCGTTGGCCTTGGCGGCCTCGCGGATGTCGGCGACCGGAGCGCGGCGCACGACAAGCTCGGCGATCTCCTCGTTCATCGTCATCAGCTCATACAAGCCCACACGCCCCTTGTACCCCTTGAAGCGGCACTCCTCACAGCCTTTGCCCTCATAGAGCGTGACCATCGCATTCGGGTCTTCGTTCTTGTAGCCGAACTTGCTCAGGAAGTTGCCCGGCACCTGATAGGGCGACTTGCAGTTGGAGCAGACTTTGCGGCACAAACGCTGGGCCATGATCGCCTGCACGGTGGCGGCGATCAGGTAGGTTTCGATGCCCATGTCCGCTAGGCGCATGACGGCGGAAGGCGCGTCGTTGGTGTGCAGCGTGGACAGGACGAGGTGGCCCGTTAGCGACGCCTCGACGGCGATCTGGGCGGTCTCCAAGTCGCGCATCTCGCCGACCATGATGATATCCGGGTCTTGCCGTAGGAACGAGCGCAGGGCCGTGGCGAACGTCAGGCCGGCCTTTTTGTTGATCTGCACCTGCGAGACGCCGGAAAGCTGGTACTCGACCGGGTCCTCGACGGTGATGATGTTCTTCTCGACCGAGTTGATCTTGTGCAGGACCGAGTACAGCGTCGTCGTCTTACCCGAACCCGTCGGCCCCGTTGTCAGGAACATGCCGTTCGGTTGGGCCACGATTTCTTCCAGCTTGGACTGCACTTCCGGCGTGAAGCCCAGCTTGTTCAAGCCCAGCAGGACGCTGGTCTTGTCCAGGATACGCATGACAATCTTTTCGCCGAACATGGTGGGCAGGCACGAGACGCGCATGTCATAATCTTTGCCCTCATGCCGAACGGGGATACGTCCGTCCTGCGGCACGCGCCGCTCGGCGATATTCAGCTCGGCCATGATCTTGAAGCGCGAGATCAGAGCCGCCTGGATGTGCTTGGGCACGTTCATCGTCTCGTTCAGGACGCCGTCAATGCGATACCGGATGCGGACACCTTTGATTCCCGGCTCGATGTGGATGTCCGAAGCCTTCTCGCGGATGGCCTGCATCATGATGGCGTGGGCGATGCGGATGATCGGCGCTTCCTCGGAAATGCTTTCCAGGGCGGCTTCGTCGTCCTCACCTGTCCCCACCCCGCCTAGCTCGGAAAGCTCGCCCTTGATCGCCTGTTCCAGCTCACTCGGGCCGGACTCGGTGATCTGGAGATCGGGCCGAGGCGCTAGGCCGGTTGGCCCATCAGTAATGATCACCGGCTTCAAGTCACCCTGATCCTTGATGACGGCGGGGAAGCCGCCGATGCCGTTTCCATTCCCGATAGGACCTGTGCCGGGGCGATTCCCATTGCCGAGGTTGCCGCTATAGGCGCGGATGATGGCCTCCTCGATCTCGCTCTTGGTCGCCAGGACCGGCGTGATCTTACAGCGCGAGACCAGCTTGACATCGTCCATGCCGATCGCGCCCGTCTTGACATCGCCGATGGCGACCATCAATTTGTTCGGGGTCGTGGTGCTGTCGCGCAGAATAGGCAGGATGTTGTAGCGCTTGGCGATGTGCTCCGGCACGGCCTTGATCGCAGCCGGGTCAATCTTTTGTTTGGCCAGGTCCACGAACTGCATGTTGAGCGTCGCCGCGCGGGCCGAGGCCACATCCTTTTCCGAGGCAAGCTGCAAGTCCTGAATGATAGAGCCGAGGTCGCCGGGAGCGCTCTTCTGGACGTTGCGCGCTTCGTCTAGCTGCTGCTCCGTGAGCACGCCGCGCTCGACAAGCACTTCGCCGATACTTTTTTTAGCCTGCATTACCATGTTGGAAGTCTGCCTCCTTACGCAGTCCCTGTCTCCACTCGTGTCAAAAACGATGCGGACAGAAATAAATCAAAAGGGCGCGGGCGGTGTTCAATATACCTGTTCAGGACACCGCAAATGGACATTATTCGAGAGTGACAATCGTAGGGCCGGGGCTGTTGCGCGGAGCGGCCGGAGCCGACAAAAAAGGAACGACAGGGACAGCGACAAAACGACGTTCCCCATTATATCATAAACGTAAAATCCGCGCAAGTGGTTCCTATTGTTCGTCTCTCTCGGTTTCAGAGCGTCGCCCGGACCGCCGCTTCCATTTCGGCAACGGGAACCTCTTCGAGCGGCCGCCCGGTCCAGATCGCGAGGGCCAGGGCGCCCTGCCAGACCAGCATCCCTACCCCGTTCATCGTCTCGCACCCCGCCGCCGCCGCCGCTGCCAGCAGCCTGGTCTGAGTCGGCACATAGATCAGATCATACACGAACGGTTTCCCCGCAAAGGCGTTTGGCGGCAGTGCGGGCGCCGCTTCCTCGTTCGGCTGCATCCCCATCGTCGTCGTGTTGACCAGCAGGTCAAACTCATCTGCCTCCGCCCCCCACCCGGTGACGGTGGCCGCTTCGGGAAACCGCCGATTGACATCATCGGCGAGGGCCGACGCCCGTGCCTCAGTCCGGTTGGCAATCTGGCAACGGCAGCCCCGAGATGCGAGGGCAAACGACACGGCACGCGCCGACCCGCCTGCGCCAAGCAGAAGAACCTGCCGCCCCTCCGTGGGCTGCCCCGCCGCTTCCAGCGCGCGCAAAAACCCCGCGCCGTCTGTACTGTATCCATACAACTTGCCGTCGCGGTTGTGGATGGTATTGACCGAGCCAGTCCGCGCCGCCTCTTCCGACACAATCGTGTAAGGAAGAACAGCTTCTTTCAAGGGGATCGTGACATTCACGCCGACTAATCCAAGCGCGCGAAGCCCCGCCAAAGCTTCTTCGACATTCACCGGGTCGGGATTGACGTCAAACGGCACATACACCCAGTCCAGCCCCAGCGCTTCGAGCGCGGCGTTGTGCATGGCCGGTGAGCGCGAGTGGCCGACAGGATGCCCCCAGACACCTACTACCCTGGTTTTGCCCGTAACGTGCGTCATCGTCCCCGGCGGCGCGCGCGCACGACGAGCAGGAGGGCCAGGCCCGCCAGCACGGCGATGATCAGCGTCGAGTTTCGCCGCGCTTCGGGGGTGCGGGGGTCGGGAATCGCGTCCAGCGCGGCCTCTACTTTGGCGGCGGCGGGCCACTGGCCACTTTCGCGCAGCTTGCGGATGACGCCGTTCTCCACATACCGCACGAGCTGCGTTGAAACAAACTCTTCCTTGGAAAGCGGCGGGCGCAGCAGGATCGTGTGGAGGCCCAGACGGTTGCCCGCCAGGACGTCCGTAAAGATCTGGTCTCCAAAGACCGCCGTGTTGTGCTTACTCGATCCCATCGCCTTCATGGCGCGCAGAAACCCGCCCGTGCGGGGCTTCTGGACCCGGTCCACGAAGGGGATGTTCATCGTTTCGGCAAGCTGCTTCAGTCGCTCGGTATGGATCGTGTTGGAGGCGATGCAGATCTTGATGCCGGCGACCTCCAGCTTGGCGAGCCATTCGACGACGCCGGGCATGACCTCGTAGTGCCGCCAGGGGACAAGGGTGTTGTCCAGATCCGTGATGATGGCCTCGATCCCGCGCTCCTTCAGCGTCTCCGGTTCGAGTTCCTTGACCGATTCGACCACCTGGCAGGGGGTCAGGGTGTTCCATGAGATTGGCATGATGGTTTTAAGAGTGATTTTTCCGAGCGGCGCGCGCATGGACAACGGCCTGTTCGTGCTGGGCCAGCGTCGTGCTAAAGACATGGCGGCCACCAGGGCCGGCGACATAATATAGATAGCCCACCCGCGCGGGGTTCAGGGCCGCCTCGATGCTCGGCAGGCCCGGATTGGCGATGGGCGTCGGCGGCAGTCCGGCGTGCTTGTAAGTGTTGTAGGGCGAGTCTACCCGCAAATCCGCATAAAACAAGCGCGTCTTATGCTCGGGAAGTGCGTACTGCACGGTCGCGTCGCATTGCAGCCGCATTCCAGCCTTCAGCCGGTTACGATAAACAGCGGCGATCAGGGGCCGGTCCGCTTTCACTTCGGCCTCCCGCTCCACCAGAGATGCCAGCGTGACGACGGCAGGCAGGCCGCCTGGGAAAGCACCCGCTTCCGCCCCATAGGGCGTCGCCACGCGGCGGGTGAAGTTGTCCAGCATGATCTGAATCAGGTCGCGGGCCGCAGCCCCCTTTGGCATGGTGTAAGTGTCCGGGTAAAGATACCCCTCCAGGTTGTCGTCCGGCGGCGTCCACCCACGCACATGAAACGAGCGTCCCTCGGTCTGTGCCAGAGCCAAAAACTGCGCCTCATTTACCAGGTGATGCTCCGCCATGCGGCGCGCGATCTGCCGGACCGTGTAGCCTTCGGGGATCGTGATGACACCCTGGGCCGTCTCGCCCAATGCCATCTTCGCCGCGATCTGGCGCGGCGGCATGGCGGGCGACAATTCGTAGCGACCGGCGTGCATTTTGCCTGAAAGCCCATCCATCCGGCTGGCGAAGACAAACGAGAGCGGGCTGCGGACCAGATGCTTCCGGGCCAAAATCTCGCCGATCTGCCGCGCGTTCCGACCCGGTGGGATGGAGACCAGCACGAGCGGCGCATCTTTTTTGCCCGTCACCGGCCCCAGCAGTTGCACCGTGTAAAGCATCCCCGCCACCACGACGAGGGCAGTGACCAGCAGCAAGACCAGCAGCGTCGCACTGCGCCGCACCCGCCGGGGCGTGTTCGAGAGGTTGGTTGGCATTACGATGACACCAGCGCATTGCGCGGGGCATTGGTCGCCCGGCGGTGCGCCAGGTAGCTTTCCAGAATCAGCGCCGCCGCTGTCTGATCTATCTTCTCGCGCCGCTTCGCCCGTGACACGCCCTGCGCGATCAGCAGTTCTTCGGCTTCGACACTCGACAGACTTTCGTCCCACAACACAACGGGCATGGGCAGGATATTCGCCAGCGCTTTGGCGAATCCCTGCGTCTTTTGCGCCTGCGGTCCAATCTCTCCATCCAGGGACAGCGGCACGCCGACGACAACCCCCTCCGCCTCCTGCTCCGTCGCCAGCGCGGCGATGGCGGCCACGTCCCGCTTCAGGCTGCCGACGCGCCGGACCAGACCCACGGGAAAGGCCGCGATCTCCAGCGAGTCGCAGACAGCGACCCCGATCCGCACGTCCCCCACGTCAAGCCCCAGCAGGCGCATCTGTTTTCTCCAAGCCTGCGTCACTCAAAAATAGGCCATGCAGCAGGGACAGCACCAGGCATTGCAGCATCAGAATCGCCGCCACGATCCCCGAATCGTTGAATAGCAGCGCCACAAGGCAACCCCACAGCCCCGCGCCCCACACGGCGGAAAATCGCCGGTGATGCGCTAGGTAGGCAGCAATCCGCTCCCACAGGAACCGTCGGGCCAACAGCCAGAGCAGCGCGAAGGCCAGCAGCCCCAGCAACGTACCCGGATGCAGCACGACCCGCGCCGCCAGCCCGATCTTACGCAGGCTGACTCCGATAATATACCCGAAACGCCCTTGTCCCAGCGCATCCGCCGCCGTCTCCAAGTGCGTCCGCCGTAAATGCAATGCGTGGCTGAGTAGTGCCCACACGAAGACTACTACAAACCCAGCGATGACGCTGCCGATGAGATGCTTCCAGTTTACGGACTTCCCCTGCAACCGCCGCCAGGCGATGGCAAATGTTGCCGTTGCGGTAATCGCCCCACCCGCCTTCGCGCCGAACGAGGGGAAGGACAGGACGAACGTAGCGAGGGCGAGCCAAAAGAAGATCACCCCCCCTGCCCCTGCCGCCGTTGACGGGGGGGGAGCCAGGGTGGAAGCACCCGTAGGGGCGTGATTCATCGCGCCCCCTTTTCCGGCTCCCCCATTGTTGGGGGCAAGGGGGGCTTCTTTCGGACTGGGTCCCACCACGCACGCCAGCAGCGCGCCGCCGATCAAAACGCCCATGTATTCGTTGCCGATGCCGTAAAAGCGGATGCCGGACAGCGCATACCCACTGAGGGCCGAGTTGGAAATCAGCGTCGTCCCCGCCAGCCCGTCCCCCACGATGACCAGGGCTGTCAGGGCACAGATCAGCGGCGGCGAGGGCGTCTGGGCCAGCAGGCCTGTCAGGCCGGCGAAGACGGCGACATATGCGCCGACCGTGTGCGGGTTCGCCAGCGGCGCAAGCAGCAGCGCGAGCGGCCAGGCCGAGACCACGCGCAGACCGTAGCGGGCGACTTGTCCCGCCCGGCCCGCCATGCGGCTCGTCAGATACAGGCCCAGGCTGCCGAAAACGATGACGACCGCGCCCAATCCGACCGTCCAGAAGATCGGGTTCTGCGCCTCCTGGTTCAGCCGCGTCAGCCGGTTCATGCGGAACAAATCAGCCGCAGGGGCCGCCAGGATGGACGCGCCGGTCATTTGCAGGGGTGGCGAGACTTCCAAAGCCCCCAGCACCGTCGGCGCTACGTCGCGGGAGGCGATCAAGCCATTCGTCTGCGTGGTGTCCGAGCGCGCGGTAGCCGTCCGCCGCTCGGTCGTCATCGCCAGGAACGGTGTCAACTGGTTCCACGAGCCGTTTTCCAGAAGCGGGGGCGTTGGAACGACAAGGAACAGGGGGCCGCGACCACCTGCCAGAGCAAACCCAAGATAAAGGTCCAGCGCCTGCAAAGCACGGCGGCGATGGGCCTGGTAGGCGGACGGCAGCAGAAAGCCGCGCTGATTTTCGCGCTCGGCACGGGCGAAGTCGCCGAAGTGGACGACGACCAGGTCACAGGAGCGAAATGCCGCCTGTGTCACCGCCCACAGCCGTGCAGGGTCTTCGCGCTTGCCGCCCGGCACGGTCGCTTCGGTGATTGCACCGTCCGAAACGACATCCGGGGTCGGCAGGAACAACAGAGCGGGACGATAAGAACCAGTATCATCGCCGTCCGCGTCGCCAATGAGCGCCGTCCGCACTCCGGCGCGGCGCAGAGCGTCCGCCATGCGGCCCTGCGAAACATCCCCTACCCGCACCGTGTCGCCCGCGCCCAGCGTTGCGTAGACATTAGCGACTGGGTCCGGCTTCTGCGCCAGGCCGGGCGACATCAGGGCGATTTCGCCTCCCTGCCGCATCCGCATCAGGCTCGGCAGGTCGGGCCGCGTCACGTCGTCGAGCGTCAGGTGGTCGGCCAGGACGACAAGCACCTGCGGGCGGGCGTGGAGGGGCAGGGCGAGGAAGAAGAGGAGAAGCCCCCACCCGGCGCACGAGTGCGCCACCTTCCCCCCCCAATAAAGCCTCCGCAAGCGGGAGAGGGCTGGAAAAGACGACTTCTGACTTAACCCCTCTCCCGCTTGCGGGGGAGGGGTCGGCGCGAAGCGACGGGGGTGGGGGCGGCTTGCGTGAGGGCCGTTCACGCCCCGCCCATCTCGCCGACAAGCCGCTCCGCCGCTTGGAGCGCGTCGGCCAGCTTGGAAGGGTCCTTGCCGCCCGCCTGCGCGAAGTCGGGACGCCCGCCGCCGCCGCCGCCCGCGACTCGGGCGGCTTCCTTGACAATGTTCCCGGCGTGCAGGCCGCGTGCCACCAGGTCTTTGCTGACCTTGACGGCCAGCGACACCTTGCCGCCGCCCGCGCCGCCGAGGATGACGACGCCGGACCCGAGGCGGTTCAAAGTTTCCTCCGCCAGCGTCCGCAGCGTGTCCGCGTCGGCCCCATCACCCCCCAATAAACCCTCGACCACATGGACGACGAGAGGGAAGCCGTGGACGGTCTTGGCATTGGCAGCAAGCTGTTCCACCTGCCCGCCCGCCGCCGCCTTTTGCAGTGCGGCCAGTTCTTTTTCCTTCAGCCGCAGTTCGGCTTGGAGCTTTTCCACCGACGCGGGCGCGCTTGTCAGAGACGTTTTCAGGGTCTGCGCGATGTCGCCCAGCAGCCGCTCCTGGTCCAGTGTCCGCATCAGTGCAGGCTTGCCGGTCACAGCTTCGATGCGGCGGACGCCCGCCTGGCTGCTGCCTTCGGAGACGATCTTGAACAGGCCCGCCTGGGACGTGTGCCGCAGGTGCGTCCCGCCGCAGAATTCCAGGCTGAAGTCGCCGACTTCGACAACGCGCACGACGTCGCCGTACTTTTCGCCGAACAGCATGGTCGCGCCCATCTGTTTGGCGTCCTCGATGGGCTTCTCGAAGGTCTGGACGAGAAGGTCATCCAGAATCTTCTCGTTGACGATGCCCTCCACCTGCCGGGCCTCGTCGCGCGTCAGCGCCTTGTCGTGCGAGAAGTCGAAGCGCAGGCGATCCGGGGCCACAAGTGAGCCGCGCTGCTGGACGTGCGGCCCCAGAACCATCTGAAGCGCCTTGTGCAGCAGGTGCGTCGTCGTGTGGTTGCGCTGGATGTTCGCCCGGCGGCCCGAGTCAATTTCCGCATCTAGGGTCTCGCCGACGCGCAGTTCGCCCGCCGTGACCGTTGCCGTGTGGAACCAGTAGCCGCTGTCCTTCTGCGTATCCGACACGTCCGCCGCGCCGTCTGCGCCGTGCAGACGACCCGTGTCGCCGACCTGGCCGCCCGCCTCGGCATAGAACGGCGTCTGATCCAGGACGACCTGCACCGTCTCGCCCTCCCCGGCACTCTCAATAGGCTGCCCGCTTTTGACCAGGGCGACGATCCGGCCCTGAGTCCTCGCCTCGGAGTAGCCGACGAACAGCGTCTTGACTGTCTCCCGCTCACGCAGGGCGGGTACGACGTTGTCGGTTGCCTCGCGCTGCTTGCCGCCTTCGGATATGAGGAGATGCTGCCGCCAAAGCTCCTCGTATCGGGCCATGTCCACCGTCGCGCCTGCTTCCCCCGCCAGTTCGGTTGTCATCTCAACGGGGAAGCCATAGGTCGTGAACAGGATGAAGGCGTCATCACCCGTGACGGTTTGAGACTGCTTTACACCCTCGCCGTCCAAAATGGATTGAAGCCGCGCCATGCCGGCTTCCAGTGTCCGCCGGAACTGCCGTTCTTCGATGGTCGCGTAGCGCATAATCGTGTCGTGCCGGGCCTCCAAGTCGGGATAATCGGCCTTGCGGTGGTCAATGACCGTCGGCAGGAGCGCGTCCAGGAACGGCTTGTCCAGGCCCAGCACGTTGCGGCCCGCCAGGATCGCCCGGCGCAGGACGCGGCGCAGGACATAGCCCTGGCCGACGTTCGAGGGGAGGATGCCGTCGGCCAAGCAGAACGCCGTGGCGCGGGCGTGGTCCGCCACGCGCCGGAAGGCGATGTCCTTTTTGTCACTGTCCTGGCTGGTGTAGGTCAGCCCGGAAAGCTCTTCCAGCTTGCGGATGATCGGCGTGAACAGGTCCGTCTCGAACGGCCCGCGCAGGTTCGCCAGGGCCGCCGCCGTGCGCTCCAGGCCCATGCCGGTGTCAATGTTGCGCTTCGGCAGGGGGTTCAAATCGCCCTTGTCGTCCCGGTCATAGGTCATAAAGACCAGGTTCCAAATCTCCAGCCAGCGCTTGTCGTCCCACACGCCGTCGGGCGTCGGCGGCAGGTCGGGCTGCGTGTCCCAGAAGATTTCGGAGTCGGGACCGCAGGGGCCGGTGGGGCCGACAAACCAGTAGTTGTCCTCCACGCCCATGCGGAAGATCTTGTTTTCGGGCATCCCGCACGCGCGCCACAGATCAAACGCCTCATCGTCGTCCTGGTAGATCGTGACACGGATACGCCCCAAGTCCACCTTCAGCACGTCAAACAAAAACTCCCAGGCGTACCCAATGGCCTCGGCCTTGAAGTAGTCGCCGAACGAGAAGTTGCCCAGCATCTCAAAGAACGTGCAGTGGGACGTGTCCCCCACCTCTTCAATGTCCGTCGTGCGGAAGCACTTCTGCACGGTCGCCGCACGGGGCGCGGGCGGCGTCTCCAGCCCCAGAAAATAGGGCTTGAACTGGACCATCCCGGCGTTGGTGAACAGCAGCGTCGCGTCATTGGGTACGAGCGAGGAGGAGGCGATCTGCTTTGATCCCTTGCTGATAAAAAACTCGATGTATTGGCGGCGCAGTTCGCTGGCGAGCATGAAGTGGTCTCCACAATGATAGAAGCGATAGATGGGAGTGATTATAGCACAAAAGCTCGCCTGGGTAAGACAGGCCCCCATTTCCGATACTCCGCCGGGTACAATCCGGGCGGAGGCAAGCAGCCATGACTGAAAAGCAAACGGATTTGCAGCCGGGTCAGCCCGACTCCGGCTACGATGCGGTGCTGACCGAGGTAGCAGACCTACTGGAAGCCGCCCGGCGGGCGGCGGCCCGGTCGGTCAACGCCGTGATGACGGCGACCTACTGGCAGATCGGGCGGCGGCTGGTCGAAGTGGAACAGGAAGGACAAAACAAGGCAGAATATGGGGAGCGGATAGTCGAGCGGCTCTCCAAGGACTTGACCGCCCGGTTTGGGCGCGGCTTTGGGCGGCGCAATCTGTTTCAGATGCGCGCGTTCTATTTGGCCTACACGCAAAAAGTGCAGACAGCGTCTGCACAATTAGACGCGCTCACCGGCCAGTTCCCATTGCCCTGGTCCCACTACGTTCGCCTACTCTCAGTCCAGTCGGACGAGGCCCGTGCGTTTTATGAGACCGAGGCCCTGCGCGGCGGGTGGTCGGGACGTCAGCTTAGTCGTCAGATCAACACGCAGTTTTACGAGCGCACTGCGCTTTCCCGCAACAAGGCCGCTATGCTGACGAAGGGGGCCGTTCCCAGGCCGGAAGACACCGTGACGGCGGAGGCCGAGATCAAAGACCCGTTCGTTATGGAGTTCCTGGGCCTGCGGGATGAGTATTCCGAGCACGACATGGAGGAAGCCCTGATCCGTCATCTGGAGGCGTTCCTACTGGAACTCGGACCCGACTTCACATTCGTGGCCCGCCAGAAGCGGCTGCGGATCGGCGACTCGTGGTTTCGTATGGACTTGCTCTTGTTCCACCGCCGCCTGCGCTGCCTGGTCATCATTGACCTCAAGATCGGCGAGTTCAGCCCCGCCGACGCCGGGCAGATGAACCTATACGTCAACTATGCCGCCGAGCACCTGACCTTGGAGGGCGAAAACCGGCCCATCGGGCTGATCCTCTGCTCCGAGCCGAATGCCGCCGTCGCCCACTACACATTGGAGGGGATGGAGAACAGAATCCTAGCCGGTGAATACCGACTGATCCTCCCCGACCCTGCGCGCCTGGAAGCCGAACTCGCCCGCACGCGCCGCCTTCTGGAAGACCGCGCCGCCGAATGATGTTTCCAGGGGGCGCGACCGCAGACGCGAAAGCCCCGGCCTCTGAATAAGAGGCCGGGGCTGTCCCGGATGTGGCCTGCGCGGATCAGGGGCGAGGGGCGTTATGCCGGCCGCTTCTTGCGAGCGGCAACGACCAGCCCGCCCAGGCCCAGGGCCAACAGCAGGCCGAAGGAGACCGTCGTGGAGGCTTCGGGAACGGGTGAGGCAGCGGTCACGCTGATGTCATCCAGAAGGAAGGAGTTCTGATTATTGAAGCCAGTGAACCCCAGGGTCGCTGTAGTCCCACTTGCCTGCGCTTGAAACGAGAACTGCTGGTAGCCGAAAGCCTGGGAGTTCAGCACATCCACGCCCTGAGTGGTGCCGAACGAGGCTTTGAACTCGTTGTCTGGACCTCCGGTGTTTCTTAGAAAGAAGGAGATGTTGTACGTTTGCCCCGCCACCGTCGGGATGCTCTGGGTAAGTGTGCCGAAATTATTTATCCCAGAGAACTGCGCTGTACGGATGCCGCTGTGAGCACCACCGCCGATAAATACCGGGCCAGTAACCGAATAGCCAGTGAAATCACCGGTCTCAAAGCCAGGGTTTGTGACCAGGTTCTGGGCATGGGCGGCGGAGGGCGCGAGGCAGGAGGCTAGAAGGGCGAAGCCGGTACTAGAGAGCGCGAGGGAAAAAGCGCGAGGGAAAAAGCGCGAGGGAAAGAGCGCGAGGGGCGTGTGCATGGCTAAACCTTTCGTGAGTAGACCGAAACCAGGGAGGCCCGATTGCCTGCGGCGGGGGTAGTGCGGGATGCCGTAGTAGATAGCAGTGCATAAACCATGCCAAAACAGGTGTTGTTGCGGGGCTGTGGGCAAATTATTTTTTGCAGCGTGATGTTCCCGGCACTGGAAGTGCCGGTTTACCCCCGTGAAAGTCGCTCCGCGACTACAGACAGGGCGCGATGAGTGACGGAGGGCGCGATTTGTCGCGCCCCTACTGGGTCTCGGAAAGAGGACAGGGGCAAGCCCTATCCCTACGCGGGGCCGTCTTCAGTGCCGGAGGCACTTCCACGGGGGTAGACCGGCACTTCCAATGCCGGGCCGCGTCTCGGCTTCCTTGACTTCGCCCCCCGTTTTGTGCTACTCTTAGGGCTGTTTTGACCGCCCGGAGCCACGCATCTTCCCGATAGCGCCCCAGCGGCAGGAGGAAGAAAACGCCATGACCGACGCCCCCACGCCTCAGCCGGAAGACCAATCCGAGAGCCAGCCTGAGACCCTGCTCGAAGCCGAGTATGATCCCGAATACCAGCCCAAAGCGCGCGCCGAGTATCAGCCCAAGCCGCTCGTCGCCATCGTTGGGCGGCCCAATGTCGGCAAGTCCACGCTGTTCAACCGACTGGTCGGCAGGCGAATCGCCATCGTGGAGGACACGCCGGGCATCACGCGCGACCGGCTGTACGCCGAGGGCGACTGGAACGGCCGCGAGTACACGCTGGTGGACACGGGCGGTATCCAGATGTTTGACCCGGACCCGCTGAAGGCGCAGATCCGGGCGCAGGCCGAGATCGCGATGGAGGAAGCCGACGTCATCGTATTGGTCGTGGACACAACCGTGGGGCTGACTTCGGACGACATGGAGCTCGCCAATGCCCTGCGCCGTTCGCCCAAGCCGCTCATCGTGATCGCTAACAAAGTGGACAACGGCGACATGGAGAACCGCAACGTCGCCGAGGTCTACGGCCTGGGCCTGCCGAATGTCTTCCCCGTGTCAGCCCTTGGCGGGCGCGGCGTGGCAGACGCGCTGGATGCCATCGTCGAGCGATTCCCGCCCGCTCCGCCACCAGTCGGCGAGGAGATCGAGGATGACCGGATCAAGATCGCTATCATCGGCCGGCCCAATGTCGGCAAGTCGTCGTTGCTGAACGCCATTCTGGGCGAGGAGCGCGCCATCGTCTCCCCCATCGCCGGCACGACGCGCGACTCGATTGACACGGCGTTCACGTTCCATGCCTCTGGCGGCGACCGCGAGGTCGTGCTGATTGATACGGCAGGCATCCGGCGCGCGGGCAAGATACAGGGCAGTGTCGAGTATTACACCGTCCTGCGCGCCATGCGCGCCATCGAGCGCGCTGATGTGGTGATGCTGGTCATTGACGGCCATGACGGCGTGACGGACGGCGACAAGCGGGTCGGCGGCTACGCGCATGAGGCGGGCCGGGCCGGCGTCATCCTGGTCAACAAGTGGGATGTTGGCCGCAAGGACGTTTTGGAAGAGATGCCGGGCCAGAACCCGATGACCGTCTTTTCTGAGGAGCTGCGCGACGGCATGCACTTCATGGCTTATGCCCCCTTAGCCTTTACCAGCGCGGTCACGGGCAAGGGCGTCACTGCCGCCGTCGAGGCCGCCCTGGACGCTGCCGAGGCGCACTCGATGCGTATCCCGACCGGCGAGTTGAACCGCATTGTCCGCGACGCCGTGGACGCCCACCCCTACAACGACAAGGGCCGGTCGCTCAAGGTCAAATACGCGACCATGCCCACCGTCAAGCCGCCCACCATCGTCCTATTCGTCAACGACCCCGAGCTGATGCACTTCTCGTACCTGCGCTACCTGGAGAACCGCATCCGCGAGTCGTATGCCTTCGAGGGGACGCCGCTGCGCCTGCAAGTCCGCAAGGCGGCGAAGGACAAAGAGAAGGAAGGCTGATTTGACCGAAATCGCGCGGATGCGCTTTATGAGCAACAAGAAACCGTCTGAGCGCGGGATGCTGCTCCTGCACGACGACGGGACGATTCAGATGGCTCCCAGCGAGGAGTTGCGGGACGAGATGGCGCGGCTGGAAGAAGTCGCCCTGGACCGCGCGCGGACATTCGGCACGCGGCTAGGCGTCAGTCTCCTCGTCATCGGTGGGCTGGCCGTGGGGGTCGGCTGGGTCGTCGGGCGGATCTTCGGCAAGCTGGGCCACACCCTGAGCGCGCCGCGCTCGGTGGACGCCGTGCGGCTGACGCACGACGAGGGCGGCAGCGTCCACCTGACCCTGCACGGAGCGAACCGCTTGCAGGTCATCCAGATGGGATGGAACCCGGATGAGGTGCTGCAAGGCGAGGCTAAAAACTTCGTGGCGAAATTCAACGACATGCGCCGGAAGCCGGAATAGCCTATGCGGTCACGACTTTTCCCCGGCACTGGAAGTGCCGGTCTACCCCCCGCGAAAGTCGCTCCGCGACTGAGGACAGGCGACCGGAGACTTATCCTCTTCCTGCTGTTTGCCCTCCTCCTTGCCCTTCCCCACCCCGCCCGTGCTGGAGACGACGGCGCGTTCTTCCTGCACGACGGTGACACGGTCGTCTTTTACGGCGACTCGATCACCGAACAGCAGCACTACGGGCGGGACATCGAGACGTATGTGCTCACGCGCTACCCGGCCTGGCACGTCAAGTTCATCAACTCCGGCTGGACCAGCGACCGGGTTTCGGGCGGCAAGGGCGGGTCGGCGGAGACGCGGATCAAGCGCGATGTGCTTCCCTACCGTCCCACTGTGGTCACGATCCTGCTCGGCATGAACGACGGCAAATACACGCGCTTCAAGCAGTCCAACTATGACGCTTACACCGACGGCCTGACCCTGCTGGTGGACAGGCTGACGAAGGAACTCCCCGGCGTCCGGCTGACGCTGCTGTCGCCGACCTTTTATGATGAGAACGCGCCCGGCTCACGCCACTTCCATGGCTACAACAGCGTCCTGCTACGCTTTCGGGACTTCGTCAAGACGCTGGGCGGCAGGCGGAACATCCCGGCCGTGGACCTGAATGCGCCGCTGGCGGAGGCCACCCGGCAGGGGCGCAAGCGCGATCCCCGGTTTACCCTGATCCCGGACGGCATCCACCCGAACGAGGCGGGACAGGCGCTCGTGGCGGCATCCATCCTGAAAGCCTGGAGCGCGCAGGCAGAGCCGACGGAGATCACACTGGACCCGGCTTCGCCCGCACCCGCGAGTCTGCCCCTGCCGTGGCCGTTGCCCGACAAGGCCGCCCCGGCCTTCCTCGTCTCGCCGCTGCCCGGCACGCTGGACGCCTTCCGCGTCCGCGCGTCCGGTCTGAAATCGGATGCTTATGACCTCCTGGTGGACGGCCAGCCGGTCGGGGCCGCCACCCGTCAGGAACTGGCGGCAGGCGTAGACCTGACACGGCTGCCGAACCTGCCGCAAAACCGGCAGGCAGCCCGTGTCCGTGAGCTTGTCCAATCCCGGCTGGACGCCTGGCGCCACTTATGGAACACCGGCCCGGACGCCATCGCGCACAAAGGCGACGCCCCTTCGGACGCTGAAGTCGCCGCGCTGACCGCCATTGACCAGTGGCTGGACGACCGCCGTGACCGCGCGCGCGAGGCGGCCCAGCCGCAAACGCACACGTTTTCCCTGCGCCCCGCCGCGCCGCCCCTCGTGGCGACGACGGAACCCGCCGCCCGTAAGCATCCAGTCCTCAGTTTGCATCAGACTCACAGGAGACCCACACGATGACCCCCTTACGCTTCGGCATTGTCGGCTGCGGCACCATCTCGGGGACGCACGGCGATGCGCTCGCGAGCCTCAAAAAAGAAGGTCTGGCACAGTTCGTGGCGACCACGGACGTCCTGCCCGACCGCGCCCAGGCGTTCGCCGCCCGGTGGGGCGGCGAGGCCGTCGAGTCGTTTGAAGCCCTGTTGGCGCGTCCCGACATTGACGCCGTGACGCTCTGCACGCCATCGGGACTGCACGGGCGCATGGCCGTCCAGGCGGCCCGCGCGGGCAAGCACGTCCTGTCCGAAAAGCCGCTGGACATCCGGCTTGACGCCGTGGACGAGGCCATCGCCGCCGCGAAGGAAGCGGGAGTCGTTTACGGCGGCGTCTTCCAGGAACGCTTCTCGCCCGCTGCCCGCAAGGTGAAGCGGGCGGTGGATGCGGGCGCGTTCGGGGACATCGTGCTGGCCTGTGCCGAAACCAAGTGGTATCGGGCGCAGGGCTACTACGACAGCGGCGCGTGGCGCGGGACGTGGGATTTGGACGCGGGGGTCTTTTCGAACCAGGGCATCCACAGCCTGGACAAAGTGCAATGGCTGGCCGGCCCCGTCGCCGAAGTGCTGTCCGCCACGCTCACGCCCGGTTTCCACCGGGACATCGAGGGCGAGACGCTGGGCGTCGTCACCGTCCGCTTCGAGAGCGGCGCGCTGGGAACGCTGACCATGACGACGCTGGCCTTTGACGGCTTCCCGGAGCGTGTGGACGTTTCGGGGACAAAAGGCTGCGCCATGCTGGTCGGCGACCACCTGGCCCACTTCAAGACCCAGGAGCCGTTCGAGGGCGGCGAAACCGCCCCCAACTCTGGGGGAGCAGAGGCCGGCCCCACCGGCGGCACGGCCAACGACCCCGCCGCAATCACGGGCGACGGCCATCTGGGCAACGTCCGCGACTTCGTCCTCGCCGTCCGCGAGGGCCGTGAGCCGACAGTCTCCGCTGCCAGCGCCCGCCGCGCCGTCAAACTGCTGAACATGATCTACGAGAAGGCCAAAGTCGGTCCGTATGCGATCTAGCCCCGGCGCAAGCACCCGCCCTTCCCTTTAGGGAAGAGGCGGGAACCACTCACCTCCGCGTACACTGTGATATTGGCCTATCTTGATCTGCGTCCGCAACTCCGTTAAAGTGAGTGGACGATAATGTGCCCACACTAAATTTCCTGCCCAAGTTCGTTTAGCTTGTCCACTGGAGAAACGGAAAAGATCAACACTCTGCCAGCCTCCAGACTCATAATACACCAGGCAATAACCTTGAGAGATGGCCGCAAAGATCAGCCTCCGATAAGGCAGAATCTTATCAATTACGTCTGTGGCCTGATACTCTTGGCCGGGGTCCACCATGCCATTCAGACCATCTTTGCCGTCATGGAATAGCTGCTTCTGAACCGGCTTAGGGATTTCCCACACGGTTCTGACGACTGCGAAAGTGTCATGGAGCAGGTGGCGTTTATCTTGCCTAGACAGCGTGGCGATTGGCGCGGATTTTAGTTGCGGCTTGGGATGCCCGGCGTGAGCGGCAGAGCCGCTCAAAAACGCCAGACCGACAAGGGCAAGAACTGTCCGTTGCTTCATCAGAGCTACCTCCTTTGTGGTGTGCTGCTCGGTTAGTCCCTGCCCACGCGCTTCCCCTTCATTCCGCGTAGTCGCAGCAGGCGTCAGGCGTCCGCAAGTTCTTCATACCCCGCCAGCGTCTGCCGCCGGAACTCGGCGTACTGGTCGGCGGCAATCGCCTCCCGAATGCCTGCCATGAGCTGCGCGTAGTGGGCGAGGTTGTGGTAGGTCGCCAGGCGCGAGGCGAGAATCTCATCGCACTTGTACAGATGACGGATATAAGCCGCTGAATAACGCTGACAAACGCGGCAGGGGCAGTTCGGGTCTACGGGGCCGAAGTCGTCCGCGAACCGGCTGCCTTTGATGTTGAGACGTCCGCGCGTCGTGTAGAGCGTCCCGTTGCGCCCCAGGCGGGTCGGCAGGACGCAGTCGAACATATCTATCCCCTGCGCGACGGCATCTAAGATGTCGCGCGGCGTGCCGACGCCCATCAGGTAGCGCGGCTTGTGCGGGGGCAGGTGTGGGAGGCTCCAGCCGACAGCCGCCTGCATCATGTCCGGCGGCTCCCCGACCGAGACGCCACCGACCGCGATGCCCGGCGTGTCCATCGAGGCCACGAACTGCGCGCTTTCGGCCCGCAAGTGTTCGTAAGTCCCCCCCTGCGCGATGCCGAACAGGAGATGGCCCGTTTGCTGCGCGTCGTGATAAGCCTTGCAGCGCTGGAGCCACCGGTGCGTCCGCTCGGTCGCCGCCCGCGTCGCCTCCTCGGTGCAGGGGTACGGCGGGCACTCGTCGAAGGCCATGATTATATCTGCGCCCAGCGCGTGCTGCACCTCAATGGATCGCTCCGGGCTGAAGAAGTGTTCGGTCCCGTCCAGATGCGACTTGAACTTGACGCCTTCCTCGGTGATCTTACGCAGTTCTTCCAGCGAGAAGACCTGAAACCCGCCGCTGTCGGTGAGCATCGCGCCGTCCCAGGCGATGAAGCGATGCAGGCCCCCCGCCTTCTTGACAAGTTCATGGCCGGGCCGCAGGTACAGGTGATAAGTGTTGCCGAGGATGAGCCGGTAGCCGAGTTCCCACACTTCCTCCTGCGTCATGGCCTTGACCGTACCGCGCGTGCCGACGGGCATGAAGATGGGGGTGGGGATGGGTTCGGGGGCGTGGGGCAGGGTCAGCAGGCCGCACCGCGCGCCGGTCTGCGACGAGCGATGGGTGAGGGAGAAGACGGTCATGGCAGGAATTATACCCGAAGCCGTCTAGGCGAGAAGTCTTACCCGGCCTTTCAAGGCCGGGGGCGAATGTTCACATCAGCATTGTGTAAGGAAACCGACACTGTGGACATTGCCGTAAGCAAGAAGCAAAACACTCAGCCCCTACCTTCGCGCGGCATAATGGACACTGAAACTCTCTGATCTTCGTAAGCTGCCTCGCAACCTCATCTTCCACAGTAGTTTCAGTTGTTTTCAGGTCGCCAAAAATAATCCGACAGGTGATTTTCAAATTTGACAATGGGTTGCGGGCCGTGTTGCAGAGTTGCTCAAAATCTTCCCACTGTTGACATAAAGCAGCAGTGTATCGAGTTTCCATCTGGAATTGGCTCCTGAGCGTTCCAAAACAGCTACCGCACCATCTCTCCACGCGCGAGGGCGTTTCCGGGGTCGTCTTCGAGGACGCGGGCGAACTCGGCGGCTTCGTCCAGACGGTCCGCTGCTGGCCGCCGCGCCTAGCGGCTTCATGCTTTGCTTCCCTTATGCGGAACTATACCGCGACGGCCTGCATGGGTTCCAGAGTCGCCACTTCACGCAGTTCATGGATTTCTAAGGCCGTCACGTCCGGGACTTCCTCCCCCTGTTCGCGCTTGTAGTCGAAAAGGTCCAGCATGGCGTCGCGGAAGTTCTTAATGACAGCCTCTCGCGTCTTTCCTGTCGCGTTGATGCTGTCGGCCAGGCCGGGGGCGTGGGCACACCAATTGCCAGGCATCTGCTCTAAAACCACGGTGACGATCATCAACAGCACCTCCTCATCTTAACGGCAGCCCCGACTTTCGGCGAATGTCTTGAAGCTGCCCCGGCGACATCTCATCGTTGCCGACGCCGGAGACGGTGATCTCGGATGCAACGCCCTCTTTTTTGAAGATGCGGTGGCTGGCCCGGCCCCCGCGCCGGACGAACACCCACCCATCTTCCTCGATCCGCCTCACGACCTCTTTGACCTTCACGCCCCCGCGCTTTCTGCGTCTCGCGCCGGTAAACCCGCCCCAGCAGGCGACGAGCAATTTCTGCCGACATTATACCAGACTGCCGGGGTGATCTTTACCGCACCATTTCGCCGCGCGCGAGGGCGTTTCCGGGGTCGTCTTCGAGGACGCGGGCGAACTCGGCGGCGGCTTCGTCGGGGTGCCCGCAGTCTTACAACTGGTCCTGCTCATCCGGCGGGGCGGCGCTGACTTTTGCCAGGGCCTGCTCAAACCGCTCGCGATCTCCTCGCTCTGATGACAAGTGCGCGTCCATGACCGCAAAACCTTCCCGCATCTTCGCTAAAGTTCGTTCTCTGCTCAGGTCGAAGCAGGCCGACAGTACCATCGTCATGATCTTCTTCATGCTAGCAGTCACTGGGGCGAATGCCTGCTTATTGTTTGCCTGACGCTGGCTCAGGTCATCGTCCAAAGCCTTTAGCGAACAGTCCAGAGTCGCCTGGTAGTTCGGCTGATGGCAATGCTCCACCAACAACAGCAGGGCTTTCTGGAGACGAAGGTTAATCGTCAGAAAACAGCCCTCTTCATCAAGGAACAACTCGCCTGTCAATAGCGGCTCTGCCACTACCGCACCATTTCTCCGCGTGCGAGGGCGTTTCCGGGGTCGTCTTCGAGGACGCGGGCGAACTCGGCGGCGGCTTCGTCAGGGCGGCCTGCGGCGCGCAGGGTCAGGGCGAGGTTGGTGCGGGCTTCGGTATACTTCGGGTGGAGGGCGAGGGCGGCGCGGAAGGACTCGATGGCTTCGGGGTACAGCCCCTGGGCGTTGAAGGTGATGCCCAGGTGATTATGGAGGTCGGCGTAGTCGGGGTTGAGGGCCAGCGCCTTCTCGAACTCCGCCACGGCCTCGGCGTACATCCCCCGGCGGTAAAGGTCCGCGCCCAGCCGGGAGTGGAAGGTGATGTCGTCCACGTCGGTCTCGGCGATGCGGGCGAAGAGCGCGTGGGCCGTGGCGTGGTCCCCCGCCTCATGCGCGGCGACGGCCTCCTCGAAGTGCGGCGTCCCGAAGGCGGGGTCCAGTTCGACCGCCTGCTGCATGGAGGCCAGGGCATCGTTGGGTTGGTCCGTCTCGTACTGAGTCAGCCCGCACAGGAAGAGCGCCTTGGCATAACTTGGGTTAATGGTAATAGCCGTCTGGAAGGCGGCCAGGGCAGCGTGTGCATCGCCGGCAGCGCGCGCGGCGCGTCCGTACTGGAAGTGCAGGTCGGCGTAGTGCGGGTTGATCTCCAGCGCCTTGCCCAGAGCCTCCCGCGCCTGGGCGTACTGCTGTGATTGGAGGGCGGAAGCACCCAGGTTGGCATGGGACTCGGCGATGTAAAACGACGCCAGCCGGTCAGTCAGCTCATCGGGGCTGCTTTCGGGCGCCTGGCTGAGTTCGCCGATGGCGTCCTCATACAAGCCCTGGTCGAAAAGGCGGATGCCTCGGTCGTAGTGTTCGTTCCGGCCAAATCCGAACAACCGTCCCAGCAAGGACATGACATTCCCCTCGCAATCTGTTAGCGCACTGACGCATCATAGCATAGGAGCGGGCGTCAAGTCAAGCCGAGATGCGCCGTCACAGTATGGGCCGTCACAGTGAATCAGTCGAAGACAATCACGACTTTCCCCGACTGGCCCTTGTCGGCCACGTCATACGCCTGCGCGGCCTGATCCAGCGTGAACCGGTGCGTGACGGTCTTCTCCGGGTGCAGGTCCCACCGCGACAGGCGCTCCACCAGGTCTTCCATGTGGTTCAGCGACGTCACCCACGAACCGTACAGCGTGATCTGCGGGTGGATGAGCAGCGGCGATACGTCAAAATCCACGGTCCCGCCTTCACCCACGAAGACGCACCGGCCCCACTGCCGTGTCCCTTGCAGGGCCAGTTTCCGGGCGGGCGCGGCCCCCGAGCAGTCAATAGCGGCCTCGCATCCCTTGCCGCCCGTTGCCGCCTTGATCTTGTCCAGCGCCCCGGCGTCACTGAGGAATGCCTCATCCACCAGACCCAGGTCGCGGGCGAGGTCAATTCGGCCTTGGCTCGTGTCCACGCCGATGACCTGCGTGGCCCCCAGCGCCCTACCAAGCATCGCCGCCGCCAGTCCGACCGGCCCCAGGCCCGTCACCAGCAGCCGGTCCCGGCCATCCACCTTGATGCGCGTCAGCGCCTCCCAGGCCGTGCCGAAGCCGCAGGCGACGAGGGCGCCGTCAATATAGCTCAGGTTATCGGGCAGCGCGATGCAGGTGTTTTCTTCCGCCAGCAGGAACGGCGCATGGCCGCCGTCCCGCTGCCAGCCGTAGGCGGCCCGGAACGACGAGTGGCACGAAATCATGTACCCCGCCTGGCAGTCCTCGCAGACCCCGCAGCCGCTGATGTGATAGAGGACCACCCGGTCGCCGACCTTGAACCGCTTGCAGCCCGGCCCGACCTCGGCGATCTGGCCGCACGGCTCATGCCCGGCGAGGACGCCCTTGTACGCCTCGTCCCCCACCCCCAGATGCTCCCGGTAGATGGCCCGGATGTCGCTGCCGCAGATGGAAGACGCCTTCATCTGCACCAAGACTTGCCCATGCCCCGGCGTCGGGACCGGCTGCTCCCGGAACGCAACGGTGCTGTTGCCGGGCAGGACGACGCCCTTCATGGTGCGCTCCTCGGGAGTTCGTTCTTGCAAAATCGTCATGGTTTATTTTCCTATGGACCTATCCACAATGCCACGGCAAAAATAAAGCCGTAGTGTAATATGGCGGTAGCAATGCCAAGTTTACCAGGTGGGGAACACCAACCAGCAATCCCGGTACAGAATCCAAGCGTCGGCAGCAGAAACACAAGGGCAGTGCCCAAATAACCAAGTGCTTTTATTGCCGCAAATATCGCTGTCCACTGCATGACGCGCTCGTTGAGTATGTCTAACGCAAACAACAGCAATCCAGGCAGCGTCAGGCTCAGGGACACGATCCCAAGGGTCGGGACTGGGCGGGGGCACTTGGGGCGGCTGCGCGGTTCATCCCCGTTTTGCCGCACGGGTGGGGGCGGCCAAACGTCATTTGCATCTCCGTTCATGGTTTTGCTCCCTCGGCTGACAATCAGACAGTCTGCCACGGGTTGAAACCCGAGGCTCGGAAATGCCCAGCGTCCAGGGGACGCGGGAGAGAAGGGCGAAAGGCTCACCCGGAAGAAGCGAAAGAGTGGATCGGGAGGAGTTCGTTTTCGCAATTTTCGTCTCTACGTCCTTCGGTGTCTACCTGCGCTGTCTGCCCCCACCCCCGGCGCGAACGCCGACCCCTCCCCCGCAAGCGGGAGAGGGGTGATAGATATATCCGTCTACTATTATACCCGTAATTTTGAAAGCGAGCAAGCCGCCCTCAGTGCGGCGATTGCTCAAACTCCACCTGCGTGTATAAGTCGGCCAATGCCAGCGTCACACCTAGCGCGGTCAGCGGGATGACGGCTTCCATGCCCTCATATGCCTCGAAATGCCAGCCGGCCTCCTCGCGCGTGTAAAGCTCGGCCCGCGCCTGGTCTGTTGTGAGCAGAAGGTAATGCTGCAAGGTTGAAATAGTTTGGTAACTTGCCCTCTTGTCACTCCGGTCGTGGGCTTCCGTAGAAGGCAAAAGCACTTCGGCGATGAAAATGGGATTGGTGATGATGTCAAGCCGTCTTCGATGGAAGGCGAGCGCGCCGCAGACGATGCTTATGTCTGGGAACGTGTTGCGGCCATCAGCGGCATGAACCTTCACGTCGGAGCCGAACACACGGCACATCTGATTTCCTGTGGCTTCCAGAGCATTACCCAGCCTACGGCCCAGCGTCATAATCAGGGCACCATGGTTAGCCGTCCCGCCGCTCATGGCGCGGATGCGGCCCAGGCGCGAACCATCCGGGTTCGGCGGGCCTTCCGGCAGGAATTCCCAACGGTCGGGGGAGCGGTCTTCGAGAGCGAAGTATTCGTCCTCGATGTACCAGTCCTTATCTAACAGCGGTTCTTCGGCGTAGAGCGCGGGCAGCGCCATGATACGGCCTCCGGTGACGGCGTGACTTCTTCCTATTGTACCGCATAAGGGGCTACGGCGGGGTGATCTCGCCGCTTACGTCCCACAGGTCTTTCCAGATCTGGCCGTCTTTCCACAAGAAGACGTGGCCTTTGATGAGGCGGTTGTTCTTGTCAATATAGGCGATGGCCTGCATCTCCTCTGGGGTCAACGGCTCGCCGACGACGGCTTGCAGGGTGGCAAGGTACTGGGGGCGCTTGACGGAGAAGGGAATGGGGATGTGGCCGTGCTGGACGGCCCACTTGACGCAGACGATGGCGGGGTGGACATTGAGGCGCTGGGCAATACGAATGATGACGGGGTCGTCTACGTCTACAGTGTCATCAGGAGTCCGGTCGCGCTCCGGGCGGGAGGGTGAGCCGATGGGGGAATAGCCGATGGGCAGGATGCCGTTGCCGACCACATAATCAAAGAGATCGGGCTGCTGGAAATGGGGGTGCAGCTCCATCTCGTTGGCGGCGGGCTTGATGGTCGCATCGCGCAGGAGGAGGTGGAGCTTGGGGATGGTCATGTTGGACGTGCCGATGTGCTTGACCAAGCCCATCTCGACTAGCTGCTCCATCTGCCGCCAGGTCTTCATGTAGTCTTCATGGATATAGGCTCTGGCGTGCGGGTCGCGGGCCGAGGCGTCCACGCCTTTGGCGTGGAAGTTCGGGAAGGGCCAGTGGACGAGGTACAGGTCGAGGTAGTCAAGCTGCAAGTCTTGAAGAGACTGTTTGCAGGACTCGATCACCTGGCCGTGCTTGTCGTTCCAGACTTTGGAGGTGATCCACAGGTCTTTGCGCGGGACGCCGCCCTGCACGATGGTTTGGAGGGAGCGACCCACGGCGTCCTCGTTGCCGTAGACGCTGGCGCAGTCGAAGTGGCGGTAGCCGACGGAGGCGGCGCCGATGATGGCTTCGGCGATCTGACTGGTAGTGTAATTGTCCGAGCCGAAGGTGCCCAGCCCGATGGCGGGAATGGTCGCGCCGGTCGGCAGGGTCATTTGGGGGACAAGGTTTGGGTCCACGCCGTCGGCGGCGCGGGTGAATATTTGTGTTCCGGTCATAAAATTCCCACGGGTTGAAACCCGAGGCTCCAAAGTGCCCGCCGTCCAGGGGACGGAAGACGAAAAAGAACAGGCCCTTCATGTGTCCCCTGGACACTGGGCTTTTGGCAGCCTCGCATTTCAATGCGTGGCGGCTTAAACCGGTGGCAGCGTGGGTCAATGCGGGTTCGGGACAAACTCAGTGCGGCAGCGTTTTAGATAGTTCAGGCCGTGGACCTGGCCGGTCATTTCCAGGTCACCATTGTAGACCGGATCGTGCCAGCCCTCGATGTCAATGGAGCCGGTGTAGCCATGGCGGCGCAGCTCGCTGATGATGTCGGTCCAGTTCGAGTCGCCAAAGCCGGGCGTCCGGTGAAAGGCGAAGGAGGACGGGCCGATGATGCCGTCGCGCTTGACCACGTCCCACAAAATCGTCGCGTCCTTGCCGTGGACGTGGAAGATCTTGGAAGCCCATTGGGGGATCTGCGGCAGGGGGTCTATCAGGGCGACGAGCTGGTGACACGGCTCCCATTCCAGGCCGACGTTCTCGGCGGGGAGGGCGTCAAAGAGCAGTTCCCAGGCGGCGGGGGAGTGGGCGATGTTCCAGTCGCCGCTTTGCCAGTCGCCGCCCATGGCGCAGTTCTCGAAGGCGATCTGGATACCTTTGTCGGCGGCGCGCTGGGCGAGCGGGCCGAAGACCTCGCGATAGCGGGGCAGGGAGTCGGGAAGGGGCCTGCCGCGCAGACGGCCGGTGAACCCGGCGACGATTTTTGCGCCGAACAAGTGGGCGTGGTCAATGGCGGCCTCCCAGGCGCGCAGGGTTTCTAAATCGCGCTCCTCGCCTTCGAGCGGGTTGCCGAAGACGGCGAGCGAGGAGATGACGGCCTGGTCGCCAACTGTGTCCTTGACGCGCGCGGCCATGTCGGGCAGGTTTGCGCCGCCCAGGGTCTGCCAGAAGGTGATTTGGAAGCTCTCAAAGCCGTGCGGCAGGATTTGCTGGATGTAGCCAGCGGGGTCGGCACCATTGCCGTTGACGAGGGTGCCGATCTTGATGTCTTGAAGTTGAGTCATGGAGGATTATTCGCTGCGAATGGGAGGAATCCTGCTTGTACAGGCCCCTAACATACGCTCCTGGGGAACGGGGTGCCCTCCTCTTGGGCCGCAGGGGAGGGAGCAACGGAAGGATACACTCCCAGTGAGCATCCGAAATAACGACTTGAATACACGGGCCGGGATTGGGTACAACACTTCCAATGAGCCACCATTCAGCAGAGGACGGCAGCGAGCCGACACGACGGGACCGACAGGCACGAGAAACGCGGGCAAAGCTGGTCGAGACAGCTCTAGACTTGTTTTCCCGGCAAGGGGTGGACAACACTTCCATTAAAGACATTGCCCGCGCGGCAGGAGTCGCGCAGGGACTTCTATACCATTATTTTACCGGCAAAAACGACTTGCTGTGGGGTGTGCTGGAAACGCATATCTTCGATCCCCATCTCCAGCAAGCGCTTTTGGACGAGGAAAGCCGCTCTGCGGAGGACGTGCTGCGAGAAGTGGCACAGAGGTTCAACACATTTCTCAGCACCCGGCAGCCCCTGATGCGCTTGATCCTGCGTGAGCTGCAAACAAATGAGCGTGTGCGCGGCCTCTGGGAAGAGAGCATCCGCCGCGAAGTCACCGACACGCTGGAAGACTTTTTGCGGGCGCGGGTGGCAGTGGGGGAGCTGCGTCCGCACAGGGTGGAAGTGGCGGCGCACATGCTGATGAACGGGGTTGTCACGCTGTACCTGCCGGGCGGCGGAGCGACCGCCGACAAGCAGAAAGCTATCCAGGAGATAGTGGAAATTCTAGTACGAGGAATTAGTGCTTGACATCGCCTGACTTTAGGGATATACTGCATTTGTTGAATGAAAGTTCAACGGACTAAAAAGCCGGGCGGGACGCGGCACTTTTTTTAGCGTTCTTGATTGATTGCTTGTTCAATCAACAGGCAAGACAGCAGACAGGAGAGCCTCGGCCTGAGCACATCAGGAATGTCGAAGTTGTGAACGCAACCCTCGTTGATATCGCGCTGCCGCGTAGGAGGGTTCTGTCAGGTCATTAGGTATGATGGCCCAAAACAGTTTGAGGAGAAAATCATGATTATCGTAACAGGAGCCAACGGCCAGCTCGGTCGGGCAATCGCAGAGCGGCTGCTCGAACTCGTCCCTGCCGGGCAAATCGGCGTGAGCGTCCGCGACCCGGAGAAGGCGCGGCAACTCGAAGGGCGGGGGGTCCGCGTCCGCCGGGGTGATTTCGGCGATGCCGCGAGTCTTGCATATGCCTTCGAGGGTGCCACGCAGGTGCTGATCGTGTCGTCCAACGCACGCGCCTATGGCGGCGACCCGCTTGCCCAGCACCGTTCGGCTATTGAGGCGGCCCGCGCTGCCGACACGGGGCGAATCGTCTACACCAGCCACATGGCCGCGAACCGCGCCTCGGCATTCCCGCCGATGCTTGATCATGCGGCGACCGAGGACATGCTTCGTCAGTCCGGTCTCGCCTGGACCGCGCTTCGCAACGGCTTCTATGCGTCGAGCGGCATTTTCTTGATGGGCGATGCGCTGAAGACGGGTGTGCTTGAGGCGCCGGCGGACGGCAAGGTCTCATGGACGGCGCACGCCGATTTGGCTGAGGCCGCCGCAATCATCCTGGCGGACGCGGGGCGGTATGACGGGCCGACGCCGCCGCTCACCGGATCACAGTCACTTGACCTGGCCGACCTCGCCGAGATCGCGTCAGACCTGCTGGGCCGCCCCATCCGCCGGCAGGTTATCCCAGACGACGACCTGCGGGCGAATATGGCAGCACACGGGATGCCGGATCGCGCGGCGGACATGGCGCTGGGCCTCTATCTTGCGAGTCGCCAGAGAGAATTCGCCGCCGTGGACCCGACACTTGAGCGGATGCTGGGTCGCAGTCCTATCAGCATGCGAGATATGATCGCGGAAAAATTGGCAACCGATGACGCCGGGAGCTGACCGGGAATACCGCTGCGGGACATCCTGAAGCCTGCGGTTCTGAGCAAGTGCCAAGCCTGTCTGCAAACCCGTGCATGCCCAGAATTGGGAGCGAGGGGGTCACGTCGCGAAGGTCCGAAACAGGCTGAGGTGGAAGAATGTCCCAACCAGACTCCAGACCGAGCCGGTGACGTAGTCGCCTAAAATGAGGCCCAGGAAGAAGGGCAACGCCTGGCGGTACAGCTTGATGCCGCCGTAGCGCAGGACGCACGACTTGATCAGCCAGGCAAGGAAGAGGTCGCCCCAGAAGAAGTCGTTGGCGAAGCTCATGTTCAGCGCGTAGGCGGCGGGGTGCAGCGGGAAGCCGACGAACCGGGCGCGCAGGGCGGACAGCAGGAAGACCATTGCCGCCCCGGCCAGCATGGCGCCGGGCGCGGCCCCATTCGCCGCCTTCGGGTCGTGCAGCGCGTGCTGCAAATTAAACCACGGCTCCGAACCCTTGCTGATGCGCCAGGAGTTGACGTTGCCGCCCGCCGCGCCGTTAACATAATAAAGCTGCAAGTCCCACAGCAGGGCGGCGACGATGGCAATGGCGGCGGCCAGCATCAAGGCGGAGACGAGGGGACTGAGTTTGCCACCTGCCCGCCGCAGCCCGACGAAGGCTTCCAGTTGGTGCGGCATCGCCGCCGCCCGGTAGTCGCCGTTGAACCAGGACAACATGCCGATGTGCGCCAGGTCTATTTTGGACAGGGCGCTGGTCCCCGTCAGGATGGGGATCATGCTCTGCGGGTTGATCCAGACCAGTTCGCTCGACAGCACGGCGGTCTCGGCCCGAACGCGCGACAGCGTGACCATAATGAGCAGATAGACGGCCAGGAACGCGACCGGCAGCCACCACGACCCGCCCGACGACCAGACGAAGGCGCTCAGGGCCAGAAAGCCGGCGAGGAAGCCGAACACGGCTAAACGAGCACTCATCGGCTCTTCGCGGTCCACACCCTGCCGGTCGCCCCGGAAGGCGCGGGCGAAGTAGCTGCGGAAGTAGCTGCGCCCGGCCCACAGCGCGGCCAGGCTCAGGGCCAGCCACGCCCCCCACCCCTGGTAGCTGAAGTAGGGGAACTGCCCGTTGGCGTCCACCGTCCAGCCGGTCGCCGGGTCGCGCCAGTTCCGGGATGCGGCCCAGATGTCCAGGGCCTTCTTGGCAAGGTAGAAGAACCACAGCGAGAACGAGACGTCGGTGTTGATCAGGAACCCGAAGCCGACGCCGGACGGGTGGAGCTGATAAAAGAGCGTCCCGGCCCCGGTCAGGGGCGGCTGGAGGGTGGCGTCGGGGATCAGGTCGTGGACGCTGTTCATCTTCATCGTCGGCAGGGTCGGGATGATGCTTTGCAAGGAGTTGAGCGAGTGCAGGACGCAGGGGATGGCGAAGCCGCCCCAGAGCAGGGGTTGCCGATAGAGGGGAGCGCCCTCGCGGGTCATCTCCAGCGGCAGGGCGATGACGGGGAACGGCAGGTGTTCCTCATCCTCCCAGCGGCGGCGCAAAATGGCCGCAAGGCAGAGGGTCGTCCAAAGCAGGACCAGGAAAAAGACGCTCCACACGGCCAGCGGATAGGCCCAAGCTTCCAAAACGCGGGCATCCAGCGCGGTCGAGTGGCCCAGAAAGAAGCCGCGCAGGATTTCGGGATCGCGCGGGCCGATGTAGGGCGGCAGCAGGTGCCAGAAGGACGACCAGCCGTTCGCCGTCGTCTGGTAATAGAAGGGATTGGCGAGGAACGGCAGCAGAAAGCCGAGATGCCCGACGCCCGCCACGACGCTGGACATGGAGAGCATGGAGTACAGGGCCATCATCTCCGGCTGGGTCATAGCCGCCCGCCCCCCGGCGATCCGGGCGAGCAGGAGATTACCCAATGTCACCACGAACAGCAAAAACGTGACGCCCAGGAAGAGGGTCGAGATAGTCAGCTCAGTGACGCCGGTTTTCATCTCCGAGTTGGCGATCCAGCCGCAGTTCAGCACGATCAGGGGCAGGGCGACGGCGAAGACGTAAGGCCAGCGGACCGGCTTGTGCCTGTCGCGCTCCTCCGCCGTCTGGGTCGGTGTTCCTTCAACCAGGGCTGCGTCTTCCCTCACCGCAGGCCACGCATTCTACGGCACAGGCTTATCATAGACATCATACAATTCACTTTCCGGTCAGGGGTTGATCCCATTGCCCGCGCTGAGAGCAAGGCTAATGGCAGTATGACCATTTTTAGGAGTGTTGTCAAACGTCGCGGGCTTGCTCTTGACGGAATTTGTGACGAAAAGCCTAATGCCCCTCGCCTCTCCTGCCGATAATGGACACGGCATAGTAGGAAGCGATAACGGGAAGCTCAGGAGGTAACGCCGTGGCGACATTCGTGTATGAGGCCGTTGATCCGTCGGGTCGGATCGTCAAGAATAAAGTGGAGGCGGACAACGAGCAGGTCGTGCTCGCGCGGCTCCACGAGCAGCAGTTCCACATCGTCTCGCTCAACGAGGCTAAGGCCGGCATGAAGATGCGGATGGCGGGCGGCAAGGTGCAGAAGATCAAGCTGCAAACCCTGGTCGTCTTTTCACGGCAGTTCGCGACAATGATCGACGCGGGCATTCCCATCATCAAGTGCTTGGACATTCTGGAAAGTCAGACCAAAGAGGACTCGATGAAGGCGGTTATCAACGCCACCCGCAAGGACGTCAAGGGGGGCCTGTCGCTGACCGACGCCATCTCCAAGCACCCGAACGCTTTTTCCAAGCTGTATGTCAACATGATCCGTGCAGCCGAGATCGGCGGCATCCTGGACGTGATTTTAGACCGGCTTGCAGGATTCTTGGAAAAGGAAATGGAAATACGGGGCAAGATCAAGTCGGCCATGATGTACCCCATCATTGTCCTGAACTTCGCCGGTGTGATGGTCCTCGCCCTGTTCATGTTCGTGCTGCCGCGCTTCAAGGAGATATTCCTCTCCATGAACGTGGAGATGCCCGTCGTGACGCTGGCCCTGTTCGCCGTCGGCGACTGGCTCCAGTCGTTCTGGTGGGTGGTCATCATCCTGGGCGTCGCCGGCTTCATCGGGTTCAAGCAGTACGACAAGACGACGCGGGGACACTACAATATTGACAAGCTGAAGCTGCGCGTGCCGATTTTCGGCGACCTGTCGCTGAAGATGAGCATCGCCCGCTTCTGCCGCACCTTCGGCACCCTGATCGCCAGCGGCGTCCCGATGATGCGCTCGCTGGAGATCATCGGCGAGACATCCGGCAACGCCGTCCTGGCCGAGTCCATCGTCCATGCGCGGACCTCGATCCGCGAGGGCGCGAAGATCAGTCATCCGCTGGCCGCGTCGGGCCTGTTCCCGGCCATGGTCACGCACATGATTGATGTCGGCGAGGAAACGGGCCGGCTGTCCGAGATGCTGTGCAAAGTCGCCGATTTTTATGACGACGAGGTGGACGCGCTGGTGAAAGGGCTGACGTCGCTCATCGAACCGATGCTGATCGTGTTCATGGGCGTCCTGGTCGGATTCATCGCCATCTCGGTCATGTCGCCCATCTTCAAACTGGTCAGCTCGATTCACTAAGAAGCCCCGCCCCGTGCGTCCAGAATGCTGGGCGGCGGACGGGGCGCGGGGTTCTTCACGCATGACAGACACAACTCGCTCCGGGGATAAATCCGGGGATAAATCCGGGGATAAATCCGGGGATAAATCCGGGGATAAATCCGGCTGGGATGGGCGCGACCGGCGCGCACCCGGCCGGCAGGACGACGAGGCGCGGGCGCGTCGGCTGCTGGCCGAATACAAGGCCGGCGGCTCGGGCGCGCAGGCCGCCCGCGAGGCCCTCGTGCTGCAATTCCGGCCCCTGGTCCAAAAACAGGCGCGGCAGTTCCTCACACCTGCCGTCCCGCTGGAAGACCTGATCCAAGAAGGCTTTCTGGGCCTGATCCACGGCATTGACCAATACGACTCTGGGCGCGGGGTCAAGCTGATCACCTATGTCACGCACCATGTTGACGGGCACCTGCGTCACTTCCTGCGCGACCGGACCCAGATCATCAAGGAGCCGGCGTGGCTTCAGGAGATGGCCCAAAAGGTGCGGCGCGAGGCCGAGACGCTGACGCAGGAGTTGGGGCGCGAGCCGTCCGACGGCGAGGTGGCGACCGCGCTGGGGGTAGGCGAGTCCGAGATCGCCCGCATCCGGGCCACGCGGACCATTTTCAACCCGCAGTCGCTCGACGAGATGCAGGAAAGCGGGACGTCCCGCATCCAGGTCGCCGAAAGCAACGCGCAGGCCGCGCGGACCGAGCTGCCTATCGAGGACCGGGTCGTCCTGGAACACCTGATGACCCGGCTGAAAGAGATCGAGCAGAAGGTGCTCTACTCGTTCTACTACGAGGACCGCAGCCAGACCGACATCGCCAAAGCGCTCGGCGTCTCCAACAACTACGTTTCGCACATCCTCAAGAACTCCGCCCGGAAATTGCAGCAGATGTTCCGCAGCGACGCCGTCCGCGAGGCCGCCTTGCAGCACGAGCGCAAGCGCCGCCGCCTGGCCGCGCACGGCCCGGCCGCGCTGGCCGAAGAGGCGGACGACGCGCCGCCGACAGTGGTTGACCCCGTGACGAGCCTCTACACTCGCCCCTACTTCGAGAGCCGCCTGGACGAGGAGCTGTCCCGCGCCATCCGGCACCAACTGGAACTGTCCGTGATCCGCGTCCGGGTCGAAGGCGACTTACCCGAAGCCGTCCTGTTCGCCCAAATCGCCCAGACCGTCAAGGACTGTATGCGCCGGTCGGACCTGGTGGCCCGTTACGAGGAGCGCGAGCTGATCGCCCTGCTGCCGCACACGGGGGCGACGCGCGAAACAGTCATCGGCCGCCTGCACAGCCGCCTGGGTGAGCTGACGGCGGGCTTCCCTCACCCCTGCCCCATCGGTTTGGGGCGGGCCTCCTACCCCGCCCAGCGCCAGCGCGCCGACCTGCTGACGGCGGCGGCCCCGCAGGAGAAGGTCTAGCCCCGCTCATCATTCCTCTGGTCAAATGGGACCCGGCACTTCCAGTGCCGGGTCCCATCCTGTACTTACCGGCTGAGTTTCCGCTGCTTGTGCGGCAGCCTCAGCGTGAAGTCGGCCAGCCGTGGGAGATACCACTGCCGCCGCTTGCATACGCTGGCGAGGTAGGCAACACTGCAAGCCCTGAGCGCAGAATAAGGCACACCGATGAGGATGGAAGAGGCCGATAGGGAGACAGTCATTCCGACACCACCGAAATACTCGGTGTGGGGATGCAGCATCTTTGGCAGCAGACACAGGAAGTTCACGAACGCTGAGAACAGATTGGCATACAACGCCCCCTTCAATGCCTGATAAGGGTACTTCCAGCCGACGACCCCATTGATTAACAGCAGCGAAACGAAACTCAGCAGGGAGTTCGGCCAAGCGAAAAAACTGGGGCCACAGCATTGGAGGGCGGCAAGCATTGCGGCTGTCCATGACAGGTGAAGCAGGACGCCGAAACCGACCGCAGCGCCCCCGGAATGGGCCGCGCGGCTCTGCTGCCACTCCTGGTACATCTTCCGACCGATCTGTGCCGGGTCGCCGAATTGCATCAAGGCCAGTTCCCAGGCTTCTTCGGGTGTGCTGCCAAGTTCTTCGTTGGCTGCCGCCAGGGCGTCGAGGTGCTGACGCACCTCCTGATGCAGTTCCGCGCGCTCGGCGGCGGGGAGACGCCTCAGCGGTGCGTTGAAACGCTGGAACCATTGGTCCACCTGGGGATCGTTGAGTGGGCTAAACATGGCGCGGACCTCCCAATTTTTAGCGGCTGAGTCTTAGCCGTCTGCGCGGCGGGGTCAGTCTGAAGTCTGACCAAGAGAGACGATACCAGCCACGCTTGGTCACGCTGGCGAGGTAGGCGACAGCCACATGGCCTACCATCCACAGGGGCATCATCAACACCGCACGTCCGAGCATCACCGGCAGAGGCTCGTAGAGATGCCCGTGAGCGTAAATCAGGAATACCGGGACTTGCGCCCAAAACAGCAGTATCCAAAGGAGGTATCCATAAAATGCGCCTTTGATCGCTTGAAGAGGATATTTACGCCCAATGGCGGCGCAGATCAGAAGTGTCCCACCAATGTCGACGATCCAATAAGCGAGAACAGGAAGTTGGGGCGCGTGTCCATTAAAACTGCCTGTGCCGTGGAAATGCATCCAGAGAAGCCAGGCAGCACCCCAGAGTGGGATTGCAAAGCTTTGTAGCCAAGTAAGCCCCATCCCGAACACAATGGCCTTTATGTCGGCACGGAACCCGGTTCTGCTCTGCTGCCACTCCCGATTTATCTTTCGCCCGATCTGAGCAGGGTTCCCGAACTGCGCCAATGCCGCCTCCCACGCCGCACCGTTTGGCTGTCCCTGGGCCACTTTCGCGGCCACAAGTCCTTCCAGGTGCTGCTGCATCTCTTCGCGCTGGCTGGCGCGCTCCTCGGCGGGCAGGTGCCGCGAGGCGGCGTCAAACTGGCGGAACCATTCGTCCACTTGGGGGTCGTTAAGCGGGCTGAACATGGGGTGTTCCTCCGTTGGCGTCGCCGAGGATGTCATTAACGGCTTGGGAGAAGCGGCTCCAGGCGCGTACCTGGGACGACAGTTTGGCCTGGCCGGCGTCGGTCAGGGTGTAGACGCGGCGGGCGGGGCCGGAGGGCTGGGTCTGCCATTCGCTCTGCACAAGCTCCTCGCGTTCCAGGGCGCGCAGGGCAGGGTACAGGGCACCCTCGCCGACCGAGAGGGCTTCGCGGCTGCGGCGCTCGATCTCGCGGGCGATGGCGTAGCCGTGGAGCGGGCCGCCGGACAACACGGCCAGGATCAAGATCGGTGTGCTGCCTTTTTTGAATTCCTGATCTTCGTTCATGGAAACATTATACATCAGCTTCTCATGTATGTCAAGCGTTATTTTCACAGGCCGAGGAAGCGGGCGGCGCGGGCCAGGCCGATGATCGAAACACCATCGGTGATGCGCCCATCCATTGCCATGTCATAGGCTTCGCGGAGCGGCAGGCGGCGGAGGGCGAGGACTTCGTCGCCTTCGGGCGCGGCTTCACCCATCATCAGGTCTTGAGCCAGGAAGATTTGACCGGCCTCATCGGTGACGGAGTTGGACAGATGGAACGGGCCGAGGTCGGTCCACGTTGCCGCCGTTAAGCCAGTCTCCTCCGCCAGCTCGCGCCGGGCGCTTTCGATCAGCGGGAGGTGGAGCGAGCCGCCGCCTTCGGGTATCTCCCACGAGTACAAGTTGAGCGGGTAGCGCCACTGGCCGACCAGGAACGTGTCGCCGCCCTCGATGACCGGCACGATGCCCAGCGCATGGTTCTGGAACTCGACGACGCCGTAAATGCCGTCGCGTCCGTCGGCGCGGATGACGTGGTCCTCGCGGACCCGAATCCAGGGATTGACGTAAATCTCCCGGCTGCCGCGCGTGCGCCAGGGGTTAAGCGGTTCATCTGCCATGCTGCTATCATGGAGCGGCGGCGTATGTTTGTCAAGGGGCGCCCATTCGTGATTTTTTTCACGAACAAAGTGGGTAGAATGGCAGCGAGATACTTGGAAAGGGGCAAAGCTATGGCTCGCACCCAAATCGTGATTGTCGGCGGCGGCTTCGGCGGCCTCAAAGTGGCGCAGACGCTGGAAAAACTGATACGGCTCGGCGACTCGGTGGACGTGACGCTGATTAGCCGGGACAATTTCCTGCTGTTCACGCCGTTTCTGACCGAGGCGCTGGGCGGGATGCTGGACGAGGCGGACGTCATCTCCCCGCTGCGGGCCTTTCTGAAAAAGACGCGCTTCGTCATGGGTGAAGTGACGGCGGTGGATATGAAGGCCAAATCCGTCACCTTCCGCCGCCCGCTGACGGACGAGACTGAGACGGTACAGGCGGACCAGCTTGTCCTGAGTTTGGGCAGCACGACCTCGTTCCACGGTCAGGAGAATGTGGAGAAGTTGGCCTTCACGCTGAAGTCGCTGGACGACGCCACCCTGCTCCGCAACCACCTGATGGCGTGTCTGGAGCAGGCGAACGAGGAGGGCGACAGCGTCGCCCGGCAGTCCTTCCTGACCGTCGTCGTGGTCGGCGCGGGCTATACAGGCGTCGAGGCAGCAGGCGCGATCCGCGACCTGATGAAAGACGCTGCCCGTGATTATCCCCATGTCCGGCCCGACGAAATCCGCGTCGTCCTGATGGATATGGCGGAGCAGATCCTGCCGACGATTGACCCTTCGCTCGCCCAGTACGCCATCCGGCAGCTCCAGAAGCGCGGGATCGAGATGCGTCTGGGGCAGAAGATCGGCAAAGCGGACGAGCGCTCCGTCACCCTGAGCAAAGGCGAATACGTCCCCACCCGCACCCTGCTCTGGTCGGCGGGCGTCGTGCCTTCGCCGCTGACCAAGACGCTGGACTGCGAGAAGGACAAGAAAGGCGCCGTCCTGGTCGAGCCGACGATGGCGGTCAAGGGGCGGGAGGGCGTCTGGGCGATGGGCGACTGCGCGCTCATCCCCAACCTGCTGGAAGAAGGCCGGCCCTACACGGGGACCGCGCAGAACGCCGAGCGCGAGGCCAAGCGGCTGGCGCACAATGTCATGGCCGTCCTGCGCGGCAAAGAGCCGGAACCGTTCCTGTTCCGCACTCTGGGCGAGTTCGTCAATCTCGGCCACCGGGTCGCTGTAGCGCAGATCAAGTGGTTCAAGTTCTCCGGGTTCCTCGCCTGGTTCCTGTGGCGCACCGTGTATCTGGCGAAGATTCCGCATTGGAGCCGCAAAGCCCGCGTCGTGTCCGGTTGGACGCTGGACCTGCTGTTCGGGCGCAACTCCGTCGAGTCCGAGACGCCGCGCCTGCTGCGAAATAACACCGCTCTGAAACGCCGCGCCGATGAAGAGGCGGCGGCGGTGAAATAAAGAAACGGCGGGAGCATTACGCTCTCGCCGCTTCTTTTTTGCCTTTAGGCTGCCAGCCGCTGGTCCTCGCCCTGCTCCGCCGTGTCAGCGGCGGGCGTGAAGGTGACGGTGCGGGCGTCCTGGCGGCGGCGGAAGTGGATCATTTCCCACTGGTGGACGTAATCCAGCACGGTCAGCGCCAGCTTGCGAGCCTCGAATTCGGGCATCTGGATGGTCAGGCTGTCGGTTGCTTTGACCATCTTCACCTGCCCCTGCCCGTAGACCTCGCCCTGGCCGTTGTCCACGCGCAGGACGTAGGGCTGGCGGTACTTCGCTTCCTTCTTGAAGGACAGCACGCGCGCCTCGGTATAGTCGTCGTGCGCGCTGCCCTTCTGATCCTCGAAGCTGGTGAACGTGCCGACCAGCAAGTCGTGGCAGACCAGCTTCATGTCGTCCGCGTCCACATAATGGCGGACGCGCTGGGTGGCCCTGTTGTGCTCATCGAACTCGACGAGGGTGAAAGCGACCTTGCTGCGCTTGGGGTCGAAGGCGAGCAAGTCGGTGATGTCCAGAATCTTGTCTTTGACGACGAACCGGAAGATCTGAATCTTCGTCACTTCGCGCGCGCCGCTGTCGGCGCCGTTCTTCTCATAGGTGTTCATGGTCAGTTCTCCTTAAACCAGGTCGGGTCTCGAAAGCGTTATTCTTTCCAGCTTTCCTTACGCACTACTGCGCTGATGGTTGTTTGCGCGACGTGATACTCATCCGCGAGGATAAACTGGCTGACAGTACCGGTTGCGTAGCGTGCGCGTATGTCTTCGACTTGGAGACGGCTCAATTTGGCGTGGTGATTCAACCCGCCCTGTTACCTTCCAGGTTCCGCCCTCGTCCAGTGTTTATCTCCTCTGGTCCGGCTCTCTGGATGCAGCCTCGCACCACTCCGCTCTCCCGTCGCCATCCTCCCCTTACGCATCGCATCCTGCATATTGTCTTTGTAGGTGCCGGGGAACAAGTGGCCCGGTCGCACACAGCGAGGGTTGTCGCAGGTATGACAGAGAGCCAGCCCTGCGGGGATAGGACCTATTGCGTAGAGATATGCCACGCGATGCGCCTTGTACATCTTGCCGGCGATCTTGAAACAGCCATAGCCCTGCCGCAGCATCGTCCCCTGCCAGAGCCAGCACCCTTCTTCGGCTTGATCTACCTTGCTCCAAAACCGCTTCCAGTCGGCTTCGTCACTCCGCCAGGTCCGGTAAGGCGCACGGATGGCAACCTCATCTCCATTGTAAACAGGCTTGAGCAGATCAAGGTAATGCTGCTCCCGACGAGCTAATTGTTCTGCTTGCTCGACGTGTTCCAGTACGCCGAGATGAAAAGCGTTCAGCCCGTCGCAGTCGCAGGCCGCTTGGAGAAGCACGTTCTTGTGCCGGTTGTTTTTGAGATGCCAGCGGTGGTCGGACCACCGCTCGGCTATGTCAACGGAACTGCCGATGTATGTCTCGGCAGTCACCATGTTCGTGATGATGTAAATGCCCTGTGTCCGTGGCATAACTTATCCTCCTTGTTCTTGTTGCTTAGAGCACCTTGCGGTAGCTACAGGCGGGGTTGTCTTGCAGGGAACTCCAGCACTCATGCAGCACCAAATAACCTTTTCCCCCGACGTAGTAGCAGTTTGAAACGAGTTCCGAGCCACATTGCGGGCAGGTGCCGCGCACCCATTCGGGGCGGGGGCGGTCGGATTTACCGTCATACGCCTGGCGGACGCTCTCCACGGCGGCGTTGGTTTCCAGTATTGTGTCCATCTTCCGTTCTCCTCTCACTAAACCAGATCAGTCTTTGCGCTACAGATATATTATAGCGTAAATGGCAGTGAGTATCAGCAAAAGGGGATAAGGGCGCAGAACGATGTGCGGAAATTCTCATCAAGTGAGAATTTGGGGGGGCATTTCGGGGGAGAAAAACACGGTAAAGATACCGTAAATAAAGGGGGCGCCGATGCCGATAATATATTCAAAGGAGAGTGGCGCCCATGTTCTTATGGATCGCGGCGGGCTATGTGCTATCCGCCATCGCGTTTTATTCGTATATTGTCAAGACCGCCCAGGAAGACCCGCATGAAGCCCTCGCCACTCTTGCGGAGACGACCGACCGGCAGTGGTCGCGTGAGCAGAGCAATCGCAGAGCCGCTTGATTCGGCTCCAACAGTAGGTTTGAACATAAAGCGGCCCGCCGAGGAGATCGGCGGGCTGCTTTGACTCTGAACGTGTTACCCGCCGTAGTTACGGAAGGCGATGCCGACGAGGATGCTGACGAGGAACCAGGCGACGCCTAGGTAGCGGGTGTAAGTTTGCAGCATCTCCTCAAAGCCGGGCTTGCCCTTGAAGTTGGCGCTGACGTTGCCGCCGATGGTCCCGGTCAGGCCCTCGTTCTTGGTGGTCTGGGACATGACGATGACGACCAGAGCGATGCTGATCAGGCCTTGCAAGATCAGCAGGATGATTTGAATGGCGTTCATAACGCTAGGGCTTCTCCTCGGTCTTTACGCCCGCGCCGACAGGAGTTTCCTGAGCGGATGCCGTGCCGGGCGTCTTCTCGTAAACGGTCGCGCCGGGGGACTGTGGCGCTTTTTCGTCGTCATTCGTCGCCTTCTTGAACTCCTTGATGCCCTCACCGAGCGACTTGCCGAAGCCGGCCAGTTTCGAGCCGCCGAAGAGCAGCAGGACGACCACGGCGATGATCACCATGTCCTGCGGAGCGCCAAAGCCAAATGCCAGTGGAAGCATGTCAGTGTCCTTTCACGTCTGCGTTGCCCGGCAACGCCGGTGCAGGCTGCGTTTCGGCCTGCGGGTTCGTTTCGACAATATGCGCTGGGACGACCGGCACCATAAGGTCTTCCGGGGCCTGATCGTAAGGCCGATGTTCAATAGCCTTCTCGACGGTCGCGCTGCTGGTTCCCGCGTAGGGGTTGCCATACTCGTGCGGCGGCGACAGGACGGGCTTATAAACCGACTCGACCTCATTGTGGACGGAGTGCGCCGCCCCCGTCACCTCTTCAGTGATCTTTCGCAGCTCGCGCATCGCTTGCCCAAGCTGCTTGCCGACTTCGGGCAGCTTCTTCGGCCCGAAGATGATCAAAGCCACCACCAAAATGATAGCAATGTCGGCAGGACTGCCAAACCCAAAGGCCAGGGGAAACATCGTTTTTCCTCAACCCACTCAACCGTTACTTCCTGCGGGTAATGTCCCGCAGTTCACGCATCGTCTGCCCAAGTTGCTTGCCGACTTCGGGCAGCTTCTTCGGCCCGAAGATGATCAACGCTATTATGACAGCAATAGCAACATCAGCGGGCACCATTGCTTCTACCCCTCAGACCGTCAAAGCCTGCGTTTTGTTCAGGCGATCTTGTTCACCGTCGTTCGGCCGGCTAAGTTAAAAATCTGGTCGCGGGTGCAGAAGCCGGAGCCGTACACGGTCGCGTTAGCCGCGCCAGCGGCAACGCCCAATTTCAGCGCCTCAGCGTGGCCCCAACCTTGCTCCCAGGCCCAGACGAAACCTGCGGTGAGGGAGTCGCCGGAACCAAGCGCGCTCAGGACTTGGACAGCCGGGGGAACGGCCTCCCAGGTGCCCTCTGCACTCGCGAGGACAGCTCCCCGCCCGCCGCCTGTCACCAGAGCCAGCGTAACGTCGTACTTCTCGCGCAAGGCCTGCGCCGAGCCGCCCCAGCCGTCGCCGCCGACGGAAAGCGCTTCTAGCTCATGCACGTTCGGCTTAACCAGGAACGGCTTTGCCTTGACGCCAAACTGTAAAGCTTCTCCGCTGGCGTCTAGGACTGCCTTGACACCGAATCCGTCCTGCGCGAGCCGGATAATGGAAGCATAGATATTGGGCGGCGTCCCCGGCGGAAGACTGCCTGATAAGATTACGGCATCCTGTCCCGGCAAAAGTTCCCGCAGGCGCTGGAGCAGGGCATCGCATTCGGCGGGTGTGACCTGCGGACCGTTCTCGTTCAGCACCGTCTCGGTCCGCCCGATAGGGTCTAGTATCGCCGTGCAGACACGCGACTCCTGCCCGATTGTCACGAACTGAGCGTCTACGCCCTCTTGCCGCAAGCCCTGCTGAATGTATTCCCCAGTCACGCCGCCGGAAAACCCGGTCGCCATAACCTCGCCGCCCAACGTCCGGTAGACGCGGGCGACGTTGATGCCTTTGCCGCCCGCATACATGCGTGTCTCGGAGGGGCGCTGCACCTGATCCACGGCAAAGCCGGGGATGGTGTACAGCTTGTCAACCGCAGCATTGAGCGTGACGGTAAGAACGGACAACAGGTTTTAGCGCTTGCTGAACTGGAAACCACGGCGGGCGCGCTTGCGTCCGGCCTTCTTCCGCTCTTTGACGCGCGGGTCGCGGGTCAGGTAGCCCAGCTTGCGGAGCACGGGCCGCATGTCGGGGTCGGACTCGACCAGGGCCTTGGCGATGCCGTGCCGGACCGCCCCGGCCTGGCCGGAGATGCCGCCACCCAGGGCGCGCACGAAGACGTCGAACTTGCCGACGGTCTCAGTCACCTCGAACGGCTGCATGATCAGGGCTTCGAGCGAGGCGCGGCCAAAGTAGTTGCTCGTCGTCCGGTTGTTGACCGTGATGTTGCCCTGGCCGTTCGAGAGCCAGACTTTGGCAATGGCGTTTTTGCGCTTGCCGGTGCCGTAATAGCGTGTGGTTTCTGCCATGGTTGTTCCTTAATGACCGCTGACTAGGCGAGGTCCTGCGGCTTCTGCGCCTGGTGAGGGTGCTCCGGGCCGGCATAGATGCGGAGCTTCTTCAAGGTCTGCGCGCCCAGCGTGTTGTGGGGCAGCATCCCCTTGACGACGCGCATGAGGGCGGCGACCGAGTCTTTCTCGATCTCGCGCCCGCGCGTGACACTGCGAATGCCGCCGGGATAGAGGGTGTGCCGGTAGATCGGCTCATCCTTTTTGTTGTTGCCGGTCAGAAGGACCTTGTCGGCGTTGATAATGATGACGTGGTCACCGCAGTCCACATGCGGGGTCCATTCGGGCTTGTTTTTGCCGCGCAGGATCTTCGCGACTTCGACGGCGAGGCGGCCCATGGACTGACCGGTGGCGTCAATCGTGATCCACTTCCGGTTCTGCTCCATCTCCAGCGGCTTGGCGCTATAGGTTGACATTTTGTTTCTCCAAAGTAAAGTCAGTAATCCACGCGCAGCAGGCACAGGCCCTGCGGCACGGCGGGCGGGATCGGGTTCCGGGCGCGGTCCCGAAGCGCGAGTATTTCTTCCAGGGCCGTCGGAGGCAGGTCCCCCGCCCCGACCGTAACCAAACCGCCGACGAGGTTGCGTACCATCGAGCGCAGGAAGCCGTTGGCCGTTACCGTCACCAGCAGGCCATTCCGCATGGGCCGGACCGAAAGCCGGGAAAGGTCCCGCGTCGTCGTCCGACCCGGATTGCCGCCGGCACGGGCGAATGACGCGAAATCATGCGCTCCAACAAGAGGCTCCGCCGCCTGGCGCATCAGAGCGGCATCCAGCGGGCGGCGGCAGTGCAGGCTATAGCGGCCCCAGATCGCCGAGCGGGTCCGCCGGGTCCAGATCAGATAGCCATAAGTCCGGCGCCGGGCCGAGAACCGGGCGTGGAAGTCGGGGGCGGCTTCCTCCACCTGCGCTATGGCGATGTCGCGCGGCAGCAGGCTGTTCAGGGCAATCGCCCAGCGCTCGGTCGGCAGCTTGCTCTCGGTCTCGAAAGACACCACCTGCCCCAAGGCATGAACGCCGACATCGGTCCGGCCCGCGCCGTTGAGGATGGTCCGCTCGCGCGGCACAAGCGTTGACACCGCCTGTCCCAGCACCGACTGTACGGTGCGCTCACCCTGGCCCTGGGTCTGATAGCCACGGAAGTCAGTGCCGTCGTACTCGACCGTCAGCTTGAGCCTACGCACGACTGCTCCGACTAAGCCCTAACGGACACGGCCTGGCTGGCCGGTCTTCTCCGGCGCGGCCGGCATCCCGAACTCGCGGTCCGTGATCAGCGAAAGCTGCACGATGGTCGCGGCGTCGCCCCGGCGCTGGCCGATCTTGACGGTGCGGGTGTAGCCGCCCGGCCCGGTCTTGAACTCAGGCGCGATCTGCGTGAACAGGTGATGCACCAGGGTTTCATCGCCGAGGAAACGGCGAGCCTGGCGGCGCGCATGGAGGGTGTCCACACGCGCGCCGGTAATCAGCTTCTCCGCAATGGAGCGCACGTCTTTGGCGCGGGTCTCGGTCGTCTTGATGGTCTGATAAGTAAACAGCGCGCGGACAAGCCCTTTGAGCAGGGCGCGGCGCTGGTCGCTGGGCAGACCGAACTTGCGGCCGCCAATCCGGTGATTCATCGAATCGTCTCCTCTGCCCTCATGGGCTACTCTTCGTCCGCCCCGGAGGCAGCCGCATCGTCGTCGTCTTCAGTCTCGTCCTCATCGGCGTAAGCCGTGTCGTCGTCGGTCGCGCCCAGAATGCTCAGGCCCAGCGAAGACAGCTTCTCCCGCACCTCGGTCAGCGACTTCTTGCCGAAGTTGCGGATCTGCATCAGTTCGCTTTCGGAAATCTGGAGCAGATCGCCGATAGTCAGGACGTTGGCCTTCTTCAAGCAGTTGTAGGTGCGGACCGAGAAGTCCAGCTCCTCAATGCGCGCGTCCGGCGCCCCGGCGGCCCCCACAGGAAAACTGATGCCGTTGAGGCCGCCGGGCCGCCCGCCCAGACCTTGCGGGAACTCGACGAACCGATGGAAGAAAGTCTCCAGCAGGTACGCCGCCTGGCTCAGAGCGTCGCCCGGCGCCATTGTGCCGTTGCTCCAGATCTCCAGCGTCAGCCGCTCGAAGTCCGTCTTGAAGCCGACGCGGGTCGCCTCGACGTTGAACGAGACCTTCCGCACGGGCGTGAAGGAAGCCCCAATTGGGATTACGCCAATCACCTGCTTGCTTTTGTCCTGCTTCTCGGGGAGAACATAGCCTTTGCCCTCGTCCACGGTCAGCTCCATCGAAAGATGGGTCTTGTCGTCGGCCAGGGTCGCCAGATGCACTTCCGGGTTGACAATCTCGACATCGCTTGGACACTGGATGTCCGCGCCGGTCACATGGCCCGGCCCTGTCACATCAATCTTGATGACGTGCGGGTCCGGCTTGACACCGTTGGACAGGACGCCGCTGCGGCCATGGACCTTGACGAACAGGTCCTTCAGGTTCAGTATCAGCTCCGTGGTGTCCTCTTTGACGCCCGGAATGGTCGAGAATTCATGCAGCACACCGTCAATCTTGATGGACGTGACGGCCGCGCCGGGGATGGACGACAGCAGGACGCGGCGCAGGGAATTCCCCAGCGTCACGCCGTAGCCGCGCTCCAGCGGCTCGACCACGAATTTGCCGTAGGTGTCGGACTGCTCCAGCGTCTCGATACGCGGGGCAGCCGGGTCCATTGTCATCTCTGGCATCGTATTCAGTTTAACTCCTCCAGGTCATCCTGCGGAAAAGCGGCCTTTGGGCGTACAGGCGAAAACCCGCCGGAACGATGCGGCGGGTTTCGGTCCCGGCGTCAAGGCCGCTCGAAGCGGGACCTGATCCATTATCGCGAGTAGTACTCGACGATCAACTGCTCGGCGACATCGGTATCAATCATGTCGCGGGTCGGCACGGCGACGACTCGACCGACGAGCGAGTTGGCGTCGAACGTCAGCCATTCGGGGATGCGGCGGCCCATGCCGCGCAGCGAGTCCAGCATCGGCTGGAGCTTGCGGCTGTTGTCATGGACGGTAATCACATCGCCGACGCGCACCTGGTAGGAAGGAATGTCCACGCGCTTGCCGTTGATTAGGAAATGGCGGTGCGAGACGAACTGGCGGGCCTGGGCGCGCGAGGCCCCCAGGTTGAGCCGGTAAATCACGTTGTCCAGCCGGGTTTCGAGCAGCGATAGGATGTTCTCACCAGTCACGCCCTTGCGGCGCAGGGCCTCGTCCACATAGTTGCGGAACGGGCGCTCAAGCACGCGGTACGTCCGCTTCATCTTCTGCTTCTCGCGAAGCTGGTGGGCGTACTCGGTGGTCTTCTTCTGCATCCCCTGGCCGTGCATGCCGGGCGGGTAGTTGCGGCGCTCGATGGCACACTTCTTGCTGTAGCAGCGGGTGCCTTTCAGGTAAAGCTTCATGCCTTCGCGGCGGCACTGCCGGCAGCGGGCATCCCCCGACTTGCTGACGGGTCCTTTTTTAACGGCGGTCATCGGTTCTCATTTCTCCAAAAGCGAGGCAAAGGCATCAAACAGAGTGTCAAACGCGGCGGCGCTTGGGCGGGCGGCAGCCGTTGTGCGGGATCGGCGTGACATCTTTGATGATGCTGACTTCGATGCCGACCGCCTGCAAGGCGCGGATGGCTGTCTCGCGGCCCGAGCCGGGTCCCTTGACGTGGACATCCACCCGCCGCAGGCCGTGCTCCTGCGCTTTGCGGGCGGCGTTCTCGGCGGCAAGCTGGGCACCGAACGGCGTGCCTTTGCGTGAACCTTTGAAGCCGACGGAGCCGGCGCTGGCCCAGGAAATCAGGTCGCCTCGGGTGTCGGTAATCGAGACGATGGTGTTGTTGAAGGTACTCTGAATATGCACAAGTCCTTGTGCGATATTCTTTTTCTCTTTCGGCTTCTGCCGCTGCGTGGTTTTCTTCTGTGCCATTCGGTCTGTGCTGTCTCCTATCATCCCGTCCCAACACCTGGCAAGGTGAGGGGCGGTACAGGACCCGCTGTGCGGGTAAGAGGGCGCGACAAGTCACGCCCCTACGATTTACTTCTTGACTTTCTTCTTGCCGGCGACGGCGCGGCGCGGGCCGCGACGGGTACGGGCGTTGCTTTTGGTCTTCTGGCCGCGCACGGGCAGACCCTTGCGGTGCCGGATGCCCCGGTAGCAGCCGATCTCGGACAAGCGGCGGATATTGATCTGAATCTGCCGCTTTAGCTCGCCCTCGACCCGGAACTCGCGCTCGATGGTCTCGCGCAACTTGTTGGTCTCGGACTCGGTTAGGTCACGGACGCGCGTGTCGGGGCTGACGCCGTTCTTTTCAAGGATGTCACGGCTGCTGGTTAGTCCGATGCCGAAAATGGAAAGGAGCGCGTACTCTACCCGCTTGTCGCGGGGCAAATCAACGCCTGCAATACGTGCCAAAAGGAGCCTCCTAAATCATCAGGGCGATTAGCCCTGTCGCTGCTTATGCTTCTTGATGACGCAGATGACGCGCACGACACCGTCGCGCTTGATCACCTTGCACTTGTCACAGATCTTTTTAACGGACGGCCGTACTTTCATCCTAGCCTCCTACTTGTATCGGTACAGGATGCGGCCACGGGTGGGATCATAGGGAGACAACTCCACTTTGACCCGGTCGCCGGGCAGAATCTTGATAAAGTTCATGCGGATCTTGCCGCTGACCTGGGCCAGCACCTGATGCCCGCCTTCCAGGTTGACGCGGAACATGGCGTTTGGAAGCGTCTCCGCGATAGCACCCTCGACTTCGAGAGCTTTTTCCTTCGCGTATGTTTCCGATTCTTCGGCGCGGCGCTCGTCGCGCGCGACATGCTGCTTGCGTGGTCTTCGAGCCATAGATTCAGTTATTTCTCCTGCGAGGGCGGCAGGGTCAGAATGTCCGGGCCGTCCTCCGTAATCGCGACGGTGTGCTCAAAATGCGCGGACAGGGTGTTGTCCGCCGTGAAGATGGTCCAGACATCACCCTTGTGGTGGCTGACTTCGGATTTGCCGATATTGACCATCGGCTCGATGCAGATGGTCATGCCCACTTGCAGCCGGTCCCCACGGCCCGGCCGCCCATAGTTCGTGACCTGCGGGTCCTCATGCGGGGTCTGACCGATCCCATGCCCCACCAAGTCGCGCACGACGCTGTAGCGGCTGCGCTCGACATGACGCTGGATGGCCCCGCCGATGTCTCCCAGCGTATTGCCGACGCGCGCCTGCGAGATGCCTTTGAACAAAGCCTCCCGCGAGACAGTCAGCAGATTTTTGGCGGTAGCGGAGACAGTCCCAACCGGAACCGTCAGAGCGGCATCCGCGCACCAGCCGTCCACTGACGCATCCAAGTCCAGGGTGACGATGTCACCAACTCTCAGGATACGCTTGGCGCTTGGCACCCCATGCACGACCTCATTGTTGACCGAGATGCAGGTATGGTGTTTGTAAGGCACACGGCTGAAACTCGGCTTGTAACCGAGCAGCGCGGGCTTTGCGCCGCGCTTCTTCAACACTTCCGCCGCCACTTCGTCCAGGTCTTGTGTCGTCGTCACACCGGGCACGATGGCGTCACGCATGGCCGCCAGCGCCTCAGCGACGACACGCCCGGCTCGGCGCATCATCTCGATCTCTTCCACACTCTTGAGACGAATCATCCGCGTAGTATACCCTCAAAAATCGCGTTTTGCAAGCGCCCTGTCAGATAATGTGTCCAGAATGCGCGTCGTCACTGCCTGCGGCGCTCCCAGCGCGTCCACACGAACCAGCAGGCCGCGCCGGTCGTAATAGGCTTGCAGCGGCTCTGTGACCTGGTGATAAATGTGCAGGCGATGCCGCACGGCACCGGGGTCATCGTCGGGGCGGCGCACCAGCGGCGTCCCATCTCGGTCGCAAGTGCCGGGATGCTTGGGCGGATGGGTCGCCATGTGGTAAGTGGTCTCGCACAAGGGGCAGACCAGACGGCCCGAAAGCCGTTCAATCAGCGCTTCGTCCGCTACGATTAAGTCCACAGCGACATCCAGCGGCTCGGTGAATGCCTCCGCCTGGGCCGTGTCTCGCGGAAAGCCGTCCAGAATGTACCCTGCGGCGGCATCCGGCTCGGCCAGCCGCCGCCCAACCCAGTAAAGAACATCAGAGTCCGATACGAAGTTCCCAGCGGCGATCTGCGCCTCCACCTTGCGCCCGAACTCGGTCCCGCGCGCGATCTGGTCCCGGATGATCTCTCCTGTCGCGATATGGGGGACTCCAAACGCCAGCGCCAGCGCCTGGCCCTGCGTTCCTTTGCCCGCGCCGGGCGGGCCGAGCAGCACGAGGCGCACTAGCGGATGAAGCCGTCGTAGTTACGCATCAAGAGCTGCGCTTCGATGGCCTGCATGGTATCTAGGGCGACGCCGACGACGATCAGCAGAGATGTGCCGCCGATCAGGGTAAACTGGTTGGCCCCCTGAGTTGCCGTGATGGCGGGAATCCAGTATTGCAGGAGCGCGATGAACGCCAGGAATAACGCACCCGCGAGTGTGATGCGCGTCATCACCTTGTCGAGATACTCCATCGTCGGCTTGCCGGGCCGGATGCCTGGAATGAACGAGCCGTACTTCTTGAGATCGTCCGAGATCTGCTCGACGTTCATCGTGACGGCGGTGTAGAAGTAGGTGAAGAACACGATGATCGCGGCGTAAATCAGCGCGGCGATAGGGCTGTAGCCCGGCTGCATGATGGTCGTCGCCCGCTGTAGGAAGTGCCCGATAGCGGTTTCCTTCGGCACGAATGTCGCGAACGTCGCCGGCAGAAGCTGGATGGACAACGCGAAGATGATTGGGATGACGCCCGCTGATGCCACGCGGAACGGTAGGTAGGACGTGCCGCCCTGAGACATCTTGTTGCCGACGATCTTGCGGACGTGCTGGATCGGAATCTTGCGCTGCCCGAGCGTCACGAAAACGACGCCGATAACCGTCGCGAAGAAGGCCACGACTAGGATCAGCACCTGCCAGGGCTTGACCGTCCCGGCGAGGACGCTTTCACTCACTCCGAGAAGCTGGCTCGGCAAACGAACCATGATCCCGCAGAAGATAATCAGTGAGACACCGTTGCCGATGCCTTTGTCGGTGATCTGCTCGCCCAGCCACATCAGGAAGGCCGTCCCGGCGATCATCGTCACGACGACTTCAAAGACAATGAAGGGGTTAGCCGCCAGGACGTTCTCGTGCCGCAGGAAGAGAACAAAACCAGTCGCTTGCGCCAGCGCCAATGCCATAGTCAGATAACGCGTGTACTGCGCGATCCGCTTGCGGCCCGACTCGCCTTCCTTGGACATCTCCTGCCAGGACGGAATGGCAAATGTCAAAAGCTGCATGATGATCGAGGCGTTGATGTAAGGAACGATGCCCATCGCAAAGACAGTGAACTTCTTCAGCGCACCGCCCGAAAACACATCCACCAGGTTCAGGATGCCGCCACCGCCGCCCTTACTGAACAGGTTCGCGAGGGCATCGGAATTGATGCCTGGCAGCGGGATGTGCAGGCCGACGACATAGACGGCGAACATGGCGAAGATGAACGTCAGCCGGCGCCGCAGCTCGGGGATCGCCCAAGCCGCTGTCATCGCCTCAATGAAAGGCGTATTGGACGTGCGGGCCGGGCCGGGTGGCCTGCGTCCGCCGCCTCCTCCGGGGGCAGGGGCGGCGTTCGCGGTGGGTCTTTTAACAGCCATCGGTTTGCCTCGGTCGGGGCTTGGGACAGGCCCTAGACAATCTCGGTCGTACCACCCAATGCGGTGATCTTCTCCTGCGCGCTTTTGGAGAACTGCGTTGCACGCACGGTCAACTTCTTGGTCAGCTCACCGTTGCCCAGAATCTTGACACCGGTTTTTAAGTTGCCAATCAGCCCGGAGTCGAACAGTTTCTCAATCGTCACGGTCGTGCCGTCCTCAAAGCGCTCCAGTGCGCTGAGGTTGACGACGGAGAAGCCGACCTTCGGCGGCGCGTTGAAGCCGCCCTTGCCGGGGATGCCGCGAAGCTGCGGGAGGCGGCGGTGCAGCGGCGTCTGGCCGCCCTCGAAGCCTGGCTTGGTGTTGCCGCGCGCTTTGTCGCCCTTGTGGCCGCCGCCGGACGTCTTGCCCGTGCCGGAGCCGGGGCCGCGCCCGATACGCTTGCGTTCTTTGCGCGCACCCTCGTTTGGTTTCAGTTCAGAGAGATTCATTGCCCTACTCCAAGCCCCTCATGGGGGCCGTAATGTTTCTTGCGGCCTATTTTCGGCGCGGGCTTCGATACCAGCTCCCCGTCCGCTGTCTCAACGGTGAGGACGTGCGTGATCTTCTTGATCATGCCACGGATAGGAGCGGTGTTGGGCTGGCTGACGCTCGACCCGACTTTGTTCAGACCCAGAGCGCGCGCGGTGAGCCGCTGGCTCTTCTCGTAGCCAATCAGGCTGCGGGTCAAGGTAATCTTCAAATCGGCCATGGGTTAAGCTCCTCCCTCGGTCATCGGGCTGGCCGTGGACGGCGTTTCGGTCTGGGTGACATCGGCGGCGTCTACGGTCTGCACGACGACACCGGGAGTCTCGATCGCAGGCGTTTCTGTGGCAGCCGTTTCTGTGGCAACCGTCTCAAGGGCGGAAGACTGGATCACGGTCGGCTCGTCGGAAACAACGCTGGCGATGCCCAGCGCCGAGTCTTCCTGCTCGGCCTCACGGGAGGCGTCGGCGACTGCCTTTGAGACTAGGTCATTGACGTTCAGGCCGCGCAGGCGGGCCACATCGGTCGCCCGCTTGAGCTGCTTCAAGGCGGCGATGGTTGCCCAAGCCGTGTTGACTTTGTTGGACGAGCCAAGCGACTTCGCCAGGACATCCTTAACGCCCGCCGCTTCCAGGATGGCGCGGACCGAGCCGCCCGCCACGACGCCCGTACCGGGCGAGGCGGGCTTCATCAGCACTTCCGCGCCGCCCTGCCGCAGCAGGACATCGTGCGGGATCGTCGTACCGACCATCGGGACATGAACGAGGCTCCGGCGGGCCGCCTCGACGCCCTTACGGATGGCGTCGGGAATGGCGCGGGCCTTACCCAGTCCCGCCCCGACATAGCCGTTGCCGTCGCCGACCACGACCAGGATGCTCCAGGACATGGTCCGGCCGCCCTTGTGGGTCTTCTGGACTTTATTGGTTTGGATGACGCGCTCTTCCAGATTCAGCGTGTCCGGGTTAATCAGTGCCATAGGTTTAAACTTTGTATCCTAGAAATCCAGTCCGTTCTCGCGCGCCGCGTCCGCCAGTGCCTGAACGCGCCCATGATAAAGGTAGCCGCCGCGGTCAAAGACCACTTTGCCGACGCCCGCCGACTTCGCGCGTCCCGCAATCAGAGCGCCCACGGATTTGGCCGCATCAATGTTGCCGCCCGTGCTTTTGGCGGGCTTGTCGCCGCGCAGCGAAGCGTCGAGCGAGGAAGCCGCCGCCAGTGTGCGCCCGGCCAGATCGTCAATGACCTGCGCGTAAATGTTGTTGGAGGAGCGGTAAATATTTAGCCGGGGACGCTCGGGCGTCCCCTGAACGCGCTTGCGGACGCGAGAATGACGCTTCTGCCGCGTCTCATTTTTGTTGATCTGTGCCATAGTGCTCGAGTTTCCTCTTGGCCCACCGTGTCACGGACGCAGCGGCGTCCGCGTTATGAGCCGGAATAGAATGAGATAGAATAGGAGGGCGTGATGAATCACGCCCCTACTTCTTGCCGCCCTTGCCGCCTGCCTTGCCGCTCTTGCCGGCCTTACGGCGGACGATCTCGCCTTGGTAGCGGATGCCCTTGCCCTTGTAAGGCTCCGGCGGCTTCAGCTTGCGGATAACGGCGGCCTGCTGGCCGACGGCCTCTTTGTCAATGCCGTTGATGGTGACGAACGGGCGGCGCGTGTTGGTATCCTGACCGACCTCGAAGCTGACGCCCGCAAGCGGCTCGACAGGAACCTGGTGCGAGAAGCCGAGGCTCAGGACCAGCTTCTGGCCGTCTTTGACCGCGCGGTAGCCGACGCCCTCGATCTCCAGGACGCGGCGGTATCCCGCCGAGACGCCGACGACCATGTTGTTGACCAAAGACCGGGTCAACCCGTGCAAGGCACGGTCTTCCTGCCCGTCCGTCGGGCGCTTGACGAGCAGGGTGCCGTCCTGCTGTTCGACGCTCATGCGCGGATGGATCTGACGGGACAGAGACCCTTTTGGCCCCTTCACCGTGAGGGTGCCGTCTTTGGCGGCCTGGACTTCCACACCCTCCGGCAGCGGGATCGGGAGCTTTCCGATACGAGACATGGATGACTCCTTAAGAAACGTAGGCCAGGACTTCGCCGCCGATGCCCAGCTTGCGGGCCTTCTTGGCGGTCATAACGCCCTGCGAGGTGCTGATGATGGCAATGCCCAGGCCGCGCAGGACGGTCGGCATCTTATCATGCGACTTGTAAATGCGGAGACCCGGTTTGGAAACGCGCTTGATGGTGGTGATCACCTTTTCGCGATTACGCGCCCCGTACTTGAGGGTGACTTTGACCTTGTCCTGCACAGGCTGCGGGATGACTTCATAGGACTTGATGTAGCCCTCTTCATGCAGGATGCGGATAACTTCGACTTTTAGCTTGGACGAGTCGACTTCCAGCGATTCGTGGTTGGCCGAGTTGGCGTTGCGAATGCGCGTCAGAAGGTCGGCGACTGGATCACTGACCGGCATAGATTTGTTCTCCCATCAGGCGGACGGCGGCTGGGCCGCCGTCTCGATATGGTTTGGCTAGTTTCTACCAGGACGACTTGGTCACGCCGGGGATCAGCCCTTGGTGCGCCAGTTCGCGGAAGCAGATACGGCAGATGCTGAACTTACGCATGTAGCCATGCGCGCGCCCGCAAAGCTGGCAACGATTGTAGCCGCGCACCGAGAATTTCGGTTTGAGCTTGGCTTTCTGAATCAGGCACTCTTTGGCCATTGGTATCCTCAGACTGTCTCTTGAAAGATATTCATCGCGTGGAAACAGGCGTTAGTATACCCTAAAACTCCACGATTTCGACGCTTGTTTGACTTTGAGCGCTCACCCTATTGGAGACGCTCGCCCTGCTTTTCGCCCCGGAAGGGGACACCGACCGCTTTCAGCAGCGACCGCGCCTCGGCATCGGACTTAGCCGAGGTAACGATGATAATGTCCATGCCGCGCACCTGGTCCACCTTGTCGTAGACAATCTCGGGGAAGGTCAACTGTTCCTTCAGGCCCATGGCGAAGTTTCCGCGCCCGTCAAAGGAGTTCGGGTTGATGCCGCCAAAGTCCCGGACGCGGGGCAGGGCAATGTTCAGCAGGCGGTCCAGGAACTCATACATGCGCGCGCCCCGCAGGGTCACTTTCGCGCCGATGCGCGCTCCTTGGCGCAGCCGGAAGTTCGCGATGGACTTCTTGGCTCGTGTCACGGCCGGCTTCTGCCCGGTGATTGTCGCCAGATCGGCGACCGCGCCGTCCAGCTTCTTCGCGTCGCCGCCGGTCTGCCCCGCCGCGCCGACGCCCATGTTCAGGACAACCTTTTCGATGCGCGGCACTTGCATGACGTTCTTGTAGCCGAACTCTTTTTGCAAGGCCGGGACGATCTGGTCCTGATACTTCTTCTTCAGGGTCGGCTGCGGCGCGTTCTGTTCTCTCTGGGTTTCTGTCTCAGCCATTGGAAATCACTCCTCCCGACTTCTTGGCAAAGCGCACGCGCTCCCCATTTTCGCCCATCTTGACTCCGATCCGGGTCAGCGTCTTGCCGTCGGCAGGGTCCACGAGCTGCACTTTGGCGACATGCAGCGGCGATGACATCTCGATCCGCCCACCCTGGGGCGTCTGGCCGCCCATAGCGGGAGCGCCCTGCGGGCGCGGCTTCTGGTGCTTGATGACGATATTGACGCCCTCGACAACTACCTTGCCTTCGGAGCGCAGGATCTGCGTCACTTTGCCTTCTTTGCCCTTGTCCTTGCCGGCGATTACGCGCACGGTGTCGCCCACACGCAGCAGGATTTTACCTGTGAACTGCGCCTCATTGCGGCGCGGGCCTTTCTTTCTTGGCGGTGTGTACATGGTTAAAGCACCTCCGGGGCGAGCGAAATGATCTTCATCGCGCCCTCGAACTTGGACTCGCGCAGCTCACGGGCGACGGGACCAAAGACACGGGTGCCGCGCGGCGCGAGGTTGTTGGTCAGCACTACGGCGGCGTTCTCATCGAAGCGCAGCACGGAACCGTCCTGCCGGCGGATCGCATGCCGGGTGCGGACGACAACGGCCTTGACGACGTCGCCTTTTTTGACCTGCGCGCCCGGCGTCGCCGACTTCACGGCGGCGACGATGATGTCGCCGATATGGGCGTACTTGGCGTTGGAGCCTTTCAAGACGCGGATGGTCAAAAGCTCCCGCGCCCCGCTGTTGTCCGCCGCCCGAAGGCGGCTGTAATCTTGAATCATTTGGTTTCCTTTGCGCTGCCAGCCCAGGTCCGAACGTTCTGATGGGAAACGCGCGGCTTTGTGACCGACCCTAGCAGCCCGCTTTGCGGGTATTTACTTGGCGCGCTCGACGATGCGAACGACGCGCCAGCATTTGTCTTTGCTCAGAGGACGGGTTTCCATGATCTCCACCGTGTCTCCGGTGTGAGCGTCGTTGGTCTCGTCATGGGCCTTGAGTTTCTTGTTTTGCTTCTGGATGCGCCCGTAAACGGGGTGGCGAACCAGGTTACCAATAGTCACGACGACTGTCTTCTGCATCTTGTCGCTCGACACGACGCCGACGCGGACTTTGCGGCGGGTGCGCGACCCTTCCGTCTGGGTTTCTTCTGCCATTGTTTACCCCTTGTTCTCCAGGCTCAGTTCCCGCTCACGCTTGATGGTCAGAATACGCGCGACTTCCTTGCGGGCGTTACGCACCACTTTGACGTTCTCCTGGGGCTTGCTCAGGCGGTCTTTGCGAAACTGGTAAATGCTCTTGTGGGCATCGGCGACAGCAGCGGTCAGGCCGGCCTCGTCCATGCCGCGCAGCGCCTCGCGCCGGTCTTTGATCTTATGCGCCATGTTACTCCTCCATCACTTCGTCGGCGCCCGGCTCGTCGGTGCCCGACTCGTCAGCGTCCTCGCTGGTCAGCGCATGGGCAGCGATCTGCAAAGCCGTCTCGTGCCGCGTCACGAACTTGGTCGCGATGGGCAGCTTGTGCTGGGCCAGCCTCATGGCTTCCCGCGCCAGGTCTTCGGTGACGCCGGACATCTCGAAAAGGACACGGCCCGGCTTGACAACCGCGACCCAGCCTTCGGGAGCGCCCTTGCCCTTGCCCATGCGGGTCTCGGCCGGCTTCTTGGTGAACGGCTTGTCAGGGAAGACGCGAATCCAGATCTTTCCGCCACGCTTGATCTTGCGGGTCATGGCGATACGCGCGGCCTCGATCTGCCGGTTGGTCATCCAGCAGGCTTCCAGGGCTTGCAGCGCGTACTCGCCGAAGTCCACCTGGTTGCCGCCCGAAGCGGGACCGGTACGCCGGCCGCGATGAACGCGGCGGTACTTGACTTTCTTTGGCATCAACATGATGATTGTTTCCCTTAGCCCCCCGGCCTTCAGATAGGTCTGGATACCGGGGGGCAGATGTCTTAGCGGCCGCCGCCGGGGCGTCCGCCGCCACCGCCGAAGCCACCACCCCCGCCACCGCCGGGGCGTCCACCACCGCCGCCATAGCCGCCACCGCCGCCGGGTCCACGCCCGCCGCCGGCCCCGCCGCGACCACCGCCGCCAAACCCACCGCCGCCGCGACCGCCGCCGGCCCCGCCGCGACCACCGCCGAAGCCGCCACCGCCGCGACTGCCGCCGGCCCCGCCGCGTCCACCGCGTCCGCCGCTCGGGCTGCGATCACCAAAGCCTTCTTCGGCATTCAGACGGCGCTGCTGCTGCTGCTGGAGGGCGATGTCGGCTGTCGTCAGGCGCTTCTGACCGGGCAGGATGTCGCCCTTGTAGATCCAGACCTTGACGCCGATATTGCCGTAGGTCGTCGGCGCTTCCGCAAGGCCGTAGTCAATATCTGCGCGCAGAGTGTGCAGGGGAATCTTGCCCAGCCGGTCCCCTTCTTTGCGGGCCATCTCGCTGCCGTTCAGCCGGCCTGAGCTGAGGATGCGGATGCCCTTCGCGCCCAGCTTCATGGCGCGTGTGACGGCCTGGCGCATGGCGCGCTTGTAGGAGACGCGCTTGGAAATCTGCTGCGCGATGCTCTCGGCGACAAGCTGCGCGTCGAGTTCGGGGTGGCGGATTTCGTTGACGTTGGCTTGGAACGACTTCTTGAATTTGTCCTCCAGGACCGCCCGCAAATCATCCACGCCCTTGCCGCCGCGCCCAATAATGATGCCCGGCTTGGCCGTGTGCAGCGTCACCTTGACGCGGTTCGCCGCTCGCTCGATCTCGACGCGGGCGATGGAAGCATTTGCCAGGGTCTTGCTGTTCTTGATGAACGCGCGGATGTGAAAGTCTTCGACCAGCGCCTTGGCATAGCCTTTGTCCAAATACCACTTGCTCTCCCAATCACGGTTCACGCCGACGCGGAACCCGACGGGATGGATCTTCTGTCCCATGCGTTATTCTCCCTCTTCCCGCTTCTGATCGGCGCCTTCGCTCGGGTCGGGCGCGCGGTCGGACATGTCAATCTCCGGCGAATCGGAGGCCGTTACCGGCGTGGCTTCCTGCGGCTCCTCGGAGGCAGCCGCCGTCGCCTTCGGGGCGGTGGCCTGTCCACTGTCGGACGTATTAGCCGTGTCGCCCGTCCCGCCCTCGCCCTGCTCCGAACCCGGAACCTGGCGATTTTCTTCGGCGGGCGTCACGACCGGCGTGTCCAGCGCGACTTCTCCGCCCGCCTGCTCGGTCACACTCTGGTTGGCAAGGACAACGTTCTCGGTCTTGGGAACCGCCGGAGCCTGGGCCGCCTTTGGCTTGGCCGGAACGGCTGCGGCGCGGCGCGCACGCGGCGCGGGAGCGGGCGCATCTGTCAGGATGACGGTCAGGTGGCTCGTGCGCTTCAGGATGCGGTATGCACGGCCCTGGGCGCGGGCGCGGACCCGCTTCAGCGTCGGGCCGCCGTCGGCCAGGATGTTTTGTACCTTCAGTTCCTCGACGCCCGCCCCCCACCCGTCCTGCGCGTTTGCAGCGGCAGAGATGACGACCTTGGTAATCAGCTCGGCGGCGTGGTTCGGGATGAAGCGCAGCATGGCGAGCGCCTCGGAAACGCGCTTGCCCTTGATGGCATCAATAACCAGGCGGGCCTTGCGCGGCGAGGTACGGACCCATTTGGCGACGGCGCGGGCTTCCGGCACGATCTCGACGGTTACGGTCCGGCTGTTGCCGATCTGCTCCGTCAAAGCGTCTTTGAGGGCCTGGGCTTCCATCCGCACGTTGTTGGGGCGGCTGGTGTGCAGCAGGACCTTGAGGCTGCCATCCTTCTCTTTCGTCAGCTTCAGCTTGGAAACCGGCGTCCGCCCCAGCACGTCCTTGACGGCGGGCAACAGGGCGCGGTCCCGTGCAGCGGTGTTCATACGATTTCTCCTAACGTCCGCGCGTCGTCCGCGTGTCTTTCGAGCCGGCATGGCCCTTGAAGGTGCGGGTGAGCGCGAACTCGCCCAGCTTGTGGCCGACCATGTTCTCCGTGACAAAGACGGGGATGTGCTTGCGCCCGTCGTGGACAGCCAGCGTGTGCCCGATCATCTGCGGGAAGATGGTGGACCGGCGCGACCAGGTCTTGATGATGCGCTTCTCGTTGCGCGCGTTCATGTCATCAATGCGTTTGAGCAGCTTGACGTCCGCGAACGGACCTTTTTTAAGTGAGCGTCCCATAGTTAGTTTTCCCCGTTACTTGCTGCCTCGGCGGCGAACGATGAACTTCTGCGTGTTCTTGTTGCGGCGGGTGCGGAAGCCCAAGGCGCGCACGCCGGTCGCCGAGACCGGACCCTTTTTGCGTCCGATCGGAGACTTGGCCTCGCCGCCGCCGTGTGGATGGTCACGCGGGGACATGACAACACCACGGTTGTGCATGTAGACGCCCAGCCAGCGCTTCTTGCCAGCCTTGCCGTGCTTGATGTTCTCGTGCTCGATGTTGCCGATCTGGCCCACCGTCGCGCGGCACTCGGCCAGGATCAGCCGCATCTCGCCGGAAGCAAGCCGGATGGTGACGTACTTGCCTTCTTTGCCCATGAGCTGCGAGGCGCCGCCCGCCGTCCGGGTAATCTGCCCACCCTTGCCCGGCATCATCTCGATGTTGTGGACGAGCGTGCCGACGGGGATAGCGCGCAGGGGCAGCGCGTTGCCCGGCTTGATGTCCGCCGTTTCACTCGAAACGATCGGGTCGCCGACCTTCAGGCCGACCGGCCACAGGATGTAGCGCTTTTCGCCGTCGGCGTAAAACACCAGGGCGATGCGCGCCGAGCGGTTGGGGTCGTACTCGATGGTCGCGACCTTGCCGGGGATACCGTTCTTGTCGCGCTTGAAGTCAATGAGCCGGTACATGGTCTTGTTGCCGCCGGCGACATTGACTGCGGTGCGGCGGCCCTTGTTGTTGCGCCCGCCGCTGTGTTTGTTGGGCCGCAACAGGGACTTCTCCGGCTTGGAAGCCGTGAGTTCCGTATAGTCCGAGGCGGTGCGGAACCGCTGCGACGGCGTCGTGGGCTTGTAGCGTTTAATTCCCATAGTTTAGTTAAACCCCCTCGACCAGCTCGATGGACTGGCCGGACTGCAAGGTGACGACCGCCTTCTTCCAATCGGACGTGCGGCCTTTGTTGGCGCGCTTGAAGAAGCGGCCCTGCCGGGACTTGCCCTTGACGACCATGGTGTTGACGGCGACGACGTTGATGACGTTCTTGGAGTCGGCCTGGATTCGCTGAATGGCTTCGGCGATCTCGTACTTGTTGGCATGACGGGCCACGACGAACGTATACTGGTTCCGGCTGCCGCCGTCCACGCTCTTTTCGGTGACAATGGGCCGGACGATGATCTGATAAGGACTCTTGGTGGTTGCGCTCATGGCTTAGACGGTCGCCTCCTGGGCTGTTTCAGGCTGGGCGGGCTGCACCGGGACAACCTCTTTCGTGCCGTAAACGGCATCCAGCTTGTCCAGTGCGCCCTGCGTCATTATAATCCGCTCCGCGTCCAGCACGTCCCGCACGGAAAAGGCAGGCGCGACCCGGACAGTAACGCCGGGAATGTTGCGGAACGACTTGTAGATCGTCAGATTGGTTTCGGGCAGCACGACGAGCGTTTTGCCCGTGACGCCTAATGTCTTCAGCAGGGCCGCCGCCGTTTTGGTCGAGTGCGTCTCCATCTCCAGGCTGTCCAGGACAAGGATCGCATCATCGGCGGCTTTCGTGGAAAGGGCCGAGGCCAACGCGGCGCGGCGTGCCTTCTTAGGCAAGTTGGCCGAAAGGTTGCGCGGATGCGGCCCGAAGACGATGCCGCCGTGCCGGTAGTGCGGGGCCGAAATGGTGCCCTGGCGCGCGCGGCCCGTGCCCTTCTGGCGATACGGCTTGCGCCCGCCGCCGGCGACTTCCGCCCGCGTCTTGGTGTCGCGTGTGTCCTGGCGGCTGTTGGTCGCCTCGTTGACGACGGCCTGGTGCATCAGGCCCGGATTGATCTTGGCGCTGAACAGCTTCTCGCTGAGGGAAACGTTCCCCCCGCTGCTGCCATCTGTTTTTCTGAGAATGGTTCCCGGCATGGGTTAGGTTCCTCCTAGCGTATGAATTTCTTGATCATGACCAGCCCGCCGTTCGCGCCGGGGATCGCGCCCTTGACCAGCAGCAGGTTCTTCTCGGTGTCCACGCGGACCACGCGAAGGCCCTGCTGGGTGATCTGAGCATCGCCCATGTGTCCCGGCTTGCCGGAGCCTTTGAAGGTGTGGGCAGCGTCGGTGCCGCCGCCGCTGGCCGGCTTGCGGTGAGACGTAGAAGCGCCGTGGGTGGCCTTGTTGCCGCGCCAGCCGTAGCGCTTCATGACACCCGCGAAGCCCTTGCCTTTAGAGATGCCCGTCACGGCGACTTTATCGCCGGCCGCGAAGATGTCGGCCTTGAACTCGTGCCCTTCGGCCAGAGTCTCACCCTCATCAATCGGGATTTCGCGCAACGTCCGCTTCGGCTTGACCTCATGGGCCGCGAAATGGCCCTTCTGCGGCGAGTTCAGGCGATGCTCTTTGACGTCCTCGAAGCCGATCTGCACGGCCGAGTACCCGTCTTTGGTGATGGTTTTAAGTTGTGTAACGACACAGGGACCGGCGGCGATCACGGTGACCGGAGTCACGCGACCGCTTTCCTCGAAGATCTGGGTCATGCCCAGCTTCTTGCCCAAGATTGCACTTGGCATTGGTTTCCTCCACGGCGCACCTGGCGAGCGTGGATCAGCTCGTTGCGTGACGCGGTTTTGATTTTGAGATCGAGAACTACAGCTTGATTTCGATGTCCACGCCCGAAGGCAGGTCCAATCGCATCAAGGCATCAATGGTTTTCGGGCCGGGATCGAGGATGTCAATCAGGCGCTTGTGCGTCCGCATCTCGAAATGCTCGAACGATTCTTTATCCACGAAGGTGCTGCGCTGCATCGGCAGGATGTTCTTCTCGGTCGGCAGCAGGACGGGGCCGGAGATGCGGGCGCCCGTGCGCTTCACGGTGTCCACGATCTTCTCGGCGCTCTGGTCCAGCACGCGATGGTCGAACGCGCGCAAACGGATACGGACTTTATCACGACGCATAGTAAATGGGTGCTCCCAGCACAGATGTAGGGGCGGGGTTGTCCCCGCCCCTACTGAAAAGGGCCTTGTCAGGCGTTAGGCGAGTATTTTGGTAACGACGCCTGCGCCCACCGTGTGGCCGCCTTCGCGGATCGCAAAACGCAGACCCTCCTCCATCGCAATCGGAGCGATCAACTCACCCACGATCGTCACGTTGTCACCAGG
>JAABUH010000106.1_pt1 | contig 120463 bp, 119 predicted proteins | sample 5559121 | NCBI WGS metagenome assembly JAABUH01 (sample SAMN10711871, study PRJNA513364) | rock metagenome | isolation source: Antarctica rocks | place: Antarctica: Victoria Land, Battleship Promontory nord | collected 2015-12-28
AGCAATTGATGTCTTTTGAGCAAATGACTGTCATCAAAAGATACAAGCGCTTGTAGCTAGCTATTAGTTGTTGATGAGTGACTATTAGAGCTTGTGAGCTAGAAGCTCGGCTAAACAGATATTTTTGGCTGATGCTAGCTTGGTGAGCTTGTAGTCAGTTTTAGCTGGTTTCGCCAAATGATCGATGAGATCAAGTTCACACAGTATGAGATTGCAAAATCAAATACATAGCATTCATGCTAAGTTTAAACGTCATCGAAGTATTTAATTAAGTCTCACACATCAGACTTCTGCATACGCTGAAGATGAAAAGAATGTCAAGCTACATAATTGAATGAACACGCAGCTTTTTAAAAGATCAAGAGACATCGCTAATATTTGATGAATAAATGAGCGACATGCGCAAGATAAACGTAAACATATCGCAGAGATCTTTCATTTCATCGATTCTCTTTCTATTCTTCAACGCAAGTTTAATTGAAAAATGCGAAGCATTGAAAATTAAAATCGAAGTGCTTGACTTCATAAATGATATTAACATTCTAGTCTACGACAGATTCACTGAAGAAATTTGCAGAACATTGAGCAAAGCACACGACGTCTGTGCGAAATGAGCTTGCACTCATGACGCAACGTTCGCATCAGAAAAGTATGAACTTATGCATTTCACTAGAAAATTGAAGAGATTCAACATGATGATTAACATACAAATAGAAAGTTCAGTTATTAAATCGAAATCAGACGTACGAGTTTTAAAGATGCAACTGAACATGAAACTGCAATGAGACGCGCATCTTCAACAAATAAAGATGAATCACGTCACAAGAATGCTGACACTTAATTGTCTTGAAGTCTTCACATGAGAAGCTATCTTCACAAAAGCAAGACAAGTATACTCAGCAGTAATGAGATCAGAAATTGCATTCAAAGTGTCAATCTGACATCAGCGTGACAAGAAAGATGAACTGTTGAGTAAAGAATGCAGACTAAAAACACTTCAGAATCAGACTTTGTATCACGTAGCAGAAGCATTCAAAAGAGTAAGCATTGAAACTCTAGAGACAGAAACATACACAAGCTCGCTACATGTTCATCTGAACATGTTACAGAACAAGATCACGCTACACAGTCGAATCAATGATTGAATGCAAGAGATCAGACAAGCATGCAAACTAATACACGTTCGTTTGACGAAAGTTAATTACGTCATTTCTCGCTTACCCGTCATCAAGAAAATAGTACTTCTGAATGTCTTCATTCAAGAAGATGCAAAGATACAGTTGAGATGCAAACGATGCATTCTCTTCTTCACAATAATTTCAACAAGCAATGATATCGCAATAGCGCAGTATCACAAAGATCAATGAAATCAATGATGAAAAAAGTACAGAGAACGCGTTGCAAATGTCAATGCAATCTCAGCACAAAGATCACATCTAAGCAATAAAATGATAAAGATGCATGATGATTTTCAGAAAGCAGAAAGCATTCTTGCAATGCACATCAGAATTGAACGCATAGATCTGAACGCTTATTTGCACTCTAGAAACATCTCAGACATGAATAGCTTGCAATGTGACTGCAAATGAAGTCATCAGATGACGAAGCATGTATTCATGCATTGTTCAAACTGATTGCATCTGCGATCAAGAATGTTACAAGATGCTGACTTTTTGAACTATTGAATAATCATTATCATCATGAAGAATCTCAGAGCAGTAGTGAAGATGATGATGAAAATGAAGCTCTTGAAGCAATTTAGAGTGACTAGAACACTCGTTCTCTAACATGCAATCAACGTGAACAAATTTGATACATAGTCTCAAAACTCACTGTCTCGACTGCGCGAAGCAGTCGTATAAACTGCGAGTGATTTTCTATTTCAGAAAGTTTTGTTCACTTGATACAAATAGCATAAAGTTTCTTATAAGTCGATCTAATCAATGTCACAAGAGTGTATAAATTTATTATTATTATTATGCATACTTCAAATCTTTCATAATGATGTTAACAGCTTGCTTTTAAACTTGATGAAATGTCTGCAATAAAAGAATTTTAATAAAATTTTGCAGTTATCAAGATAATCTGATGATTCTCAGATATTTTCTGAAGCTTCAAAGTTCTTTTAGTTAAACAGATATTACAATTGATCATTCTGCATGCAATTATTCAGTATGTAATCAATCTTTCAACTATCATGTATTTCTTTCTCTAGCTTAAGATTCTTCATCAACAATTCATTCAATTTTTTTTTCTTAAGCAGAAAGATTTCAGCAGATTGACATTGAATATTGAATGTATACACATTTTTGAAGACAGTTTCAGATGATAGATTTGTCTGCTCAGACACTTCAGAATTTTTAGACTGATTGTCAAGTCGAGTTTCAAGTTGACATTTTGAATTCGACTCGATTCAAAGTTGAGTTGCTCACATTTTCAACTCAACTTGAGTCGAATTGAGCATATTTTCAACTTGACGCGTCTCGACTCGACTGAGAATTGAGTTAACTCGACTCGACTCGTCAAGAACTCGAGCTTGACGTCAAGAGAGTTAAATATAGAAAATTTTCCGATTTTTGACTTTTGCATTATCTTTTTGCATTATCTTTTGATAGAGAGTCATGAAGAGAAACATGAAAATCGTTTGATAGATAGTCATAAAGAGAAACATGAAGATCGTTTGATAGAAAGTCATGACGAGAAACATGAAGAGAAACATGAAGAGAAACATGAAGAAGAACATGAAAAAAAACATGACGAAGAAACATGAAGGTCGTTTGACTTTGATAGAAAGTCATGACGAGAAAACATGATAGAAAGTCATGAAGAAAAATCATGTAGACTGTTCAATCAAGCTATTTACATCTATCTAATATCTTGTCGAGTCGAGTCGAGTTGTCGAGTCAAGCTTCTCAATTCGACTTGAGTGCTTGAGTTCAACTTCTCAATTTGACTCGACACTTTTTCAAAAAAATTTCAACTCAACTCGACACTTTTCGAGTCGAATACTCGACTCGAACTCGAGTACTCAACTTGACGCGATCAGTCTAAGAATTTTATACAATTCATATTTTTTAACTTCAAGTTTCTTGAAAAACTTCTTGATTCAAATGTTCTTGATGTTCAATCACATTAACTGATTAACAAAATATGTTTTAACAAAGTATCTTTTATCATGCTGAATCACGTAGTTGATATTTATCTTTGCTAGTTTGTAATAAAGATTTTCACGCAAGTCTTTTTATTTTCATTATGTAGTTCATGATTGATTTTGATTTTTTTGAGTGATTCTTGATGCTGAACTTCATTCTTGAGTATTTTTTTATGATTGCAAAAAAAGATGTTATTGATGTTGCAATGTAAATGCTGTTATTGTAGAAGAACTCAATCATAACAAGAGGATAAATTCAATCATTCTGAACATCATTGCAGTATGCTTGAAAATAAGTCTTAAGAATTTGATTTTGTCTTTCAATTTGATCATCAATGCAAAAATGAAATACAATGCTAAGTTTTCACTTGATCAAAAGATGATAGCACACCAACGTTCAAAAGTGCAATGTAAATATGAAGTTTTTGTCAGAAATTATATCATCAAAAATCTTATGATATCAAACTACTTTGTCAAGAAAGAGATCAATCAGATTGAAAACAATCATTGTTTTTCAAGTAGAAATGTAATGCATCATCTTGAAAAAATGATCAACTACAATCATGATGCTGTTGTAAAAGACATCTGAGATGTTTATGCTGTCAAAAAGATCAATGATGAAGTTCATTATGATGCTTTTTCATATTTTTCAAGAAATGAACAAATTATTCAGAAGTTCTCAGATTCTGTGATGTAATGTCTTATGTTACTGACATGATCTACAAATCTTGCAGTATTTCTTAATGTTTTTATTTGTAGATGATCAGTTGAAAATTCATCAAACAAGCTTTAAACATTTTTGAAAGTCGAGATGTTCTGCAAGAAAGTTATCATGATGTCATCTTATAACTTCTGTTCTAAATTCATTTTATGCAGAAATGTAAATGAATTCTTGAAATATCATGATATCATCTATGATTTTCTTCATTCAGTTAATCATGAAGATGCTGAAGTCAATCTCAGTATCATGCATGCTTGAACTTTTCTTTTTCATTAATTTTCATACTGTGATGATGAAATAATTCATTTTCTGCTGTTTGCAGATCAGTTGAATCAGATTCTTGAAAAATTAGCTTGCAAAGTCAACAAAGCTTAAAATCATAATATTATTTTATATCAATTTTGAATTGAAGCATTTATGAATTCTTGCGCTCTTCAAAACTGCATTATCTGTCTCATTTAAATTATTCTGAATTGCAATTGAACAACTTTCTGATGCATTTATCTTCTTTCTTCTGATTAAAGCTTTTCTTTCTTCAGCAAAATAATACATAATTGAACTTTCATTCTGACTCATGATCAAATCTTGATTTTCTTCAGCAGAACAACACATAATTGAACTCATTCACTGATTCATGATCAAATCTTCACTCTCTTTAACAGAACAACACATAGTTGAATTCATTCATTGATTCATGATCAAATCTTCACTTTCATCAACAGAATGATATATAATTGAATCTTTGCTCTGACTTATGATCAAATCTTCATTCTCTTCAGCAAAACGATACATAGTTGAACTCTTGCTCTGATTTATGATCAAATCTTCATTCTTTTTAGCAGAGAAATATGCTCTTCAACATTTTCATTTCATTTGAATGATGTTTCTCTCAGTTTCAGCAACAGTGATAAATGTCAACTTGATGTTCTCATGAAAACAGATGTTCTTTTTAATCTCAATAACAGTAATGAACGTTGACTCAATATTCTTACGAAGACAAATGTTCTTCTGACGAGAAATAATAATATTTTAAAATCATCATTGAGACTTTTCATCAGCAATTGAGAATTTCTTCAAAGTTTGAACTTCTTTGATTTTTCTTGCAAACGCTGATAAATTAATGATTTTCTCAAATGATTTGATGATGATTTTCTTATGATTCTTGATGCTCAGAATCTTGAACTGTTGAATGAAGATGACAAAAGTTGACATTGATTGACTCAAGAAATTTTTAAAGAGTTCTTTTATATATGTTAAATCATGATTGAATTTTCTCTCATTTACATTGAAATCTTTTTCATAGTCAAATCTTCTTGATGAATCATTAATGAAATTATTCACTTTCTTTTGATAGAAAATTTTGAAGTTGTATGCAATAAGCTTGTTGATTTACTTTATTTATCTGTGAGAAAGCTTGATTGTTATCATAAAGTATCAAAGATTTGCATGATTATTGATTACATTTATTTGATGTCAAGCTTCTTCTAAATAATGTCTTCAATGATTCATGCTTTCGATGATCATTAACATTTTCTGATCATGTGCATCATAGTTTCATTCAATTGATTATCACTTTCTCGATCAGATGATTATTGAATGTCAATGTAGATTCTTGAGTGTGATTTTTATTTATTGAAACATCATCATTTCTTTTGCAAATTCAGAGACATTCATCTTCAGTTTTATGACTTTTGCAAAATTGAAGTGCTGAAAAACAACATTTTAAGCAAAGATGATTTTCAGCTTTTGAAAGACATTTTGAACATTATCAATGAATTCAATTTGCTTCATCTGATTTCTGAAAATGCATTTCTTCTTTGCATTAGAAAAGAAATCTGTTTTGAGATGATTAATCAAGAATGAGATTATATTTGAATAATTCTTTAAAAATCAATGATAGAAGTTGACAAAGTCAAGAAACATTTGAATTTCTTTCATCATTTTCAATTGTGATCAATCTTGAATGATTTGCATTCAATTCTTCTTCATTGAAATTTCTTTTTTTTCTACTTTATATTCTAGAAAGAATAGTTTCTTCTTGAAGAATTTACATTTGAAGAGCTTGATGTACAGCTTTAAAATCTGCAGTTTTTCAAGAATTTATTGTACATGTTGAATATGCTTCTTGCAAGTTTTGCTGAATATCAAAATGTCATTCAGATAGATGAAACAGATGATGTCAAGAAATTTGAACAGAATCTGATTCATATAAATCTGAAAGAAAGTTGATGCATTGATGAGATCAAAGAACATCATGAGATACTTATATAAATCAAATCTTGTATGAAATGTTGTTTTTCATTCATCTTCTTTCTATATACAAAGTTTGTTGAACACATTCTTGATATCAAGCTTAATAAAGAACTTGATGTCTGCAAGATGATTTAAAGCTTTATTGATCAGCAAAAGAGAACATATATTTTTAAGAATGATGATGTTGAGTTTTTGATAATCAATGCATGATCATAATGTTTCATTTTTTTGAATGTAAAAAGCATAAACATTTCAACTGAGAAAATGAAGTATTATATCATGTTTGCTTAAAGTTGTTTCTTGATATAAGACTTCTGTGTAATAAGTTCAACTGCAAAAAGATTGTACAAGAGATTTCAAGAAATGATATGTTCTTTCTTGATGTAAATGACGTGATCATGAAAATCATGAGTTGAAAGAATCTTAGTCTTTTGAGTGAAGAGATTCATGAAATTCTTGAACTCTTTCAGAACAATATAAAATTCTCAATTATGATATTTTCATGCTGTGCAAATCAAGAATTCTTCTTTGTCATTGAAAGACTCAGAGAATCATACAGAGCATTTAAAAGTGAGTGAACATATATTCTCATATGCTGTTGTTCAAAATCTTGAAGTGATTAATTATTCAAATCTTCTCATTTCTTCTGATGATTGCATTTGCAAAGAAACTTGAATGTGACTTTTTTCACAAAGTTTGACTGATGAATATTGCATGCAAAGAGACTTGATGCAAGTCTTGCTTAATGAAATGTTTTATAACATGAATTTGAAATTGACTTTCAATGAAATTTTCTTTTTCTTTCATTCTGAGCATACAAAATTCTTCATTGTAAACATCAATGAACAAATTCATAAATAAAATTATATTTTTCAAAAAATGAAAGATTTAACATGAGATCTTCAAGAGTGTATTCAGCAATGATAAAAGTTTTCAGAATATATAAATCATTATCATTAAAGTTCTGAATGATCAGATTAAGCATTATTGTTTCATGCAATTGCATTGATTTATCATTGAAGAAGATTTCTTTGAATTTTCATGAATGAATATTCTTGATCTTATTTAAATGTTTCATGAGACTGTGATGAACTATGTTCAACATACATTTCATATTCATCATAATTTAAGTTTCAATAAAACTAGAACAACTTGACTTGATCTTGATTCTGAGAATGAACTGTGAGAATGCATCTCATTGACTATGAACGATGTGTATCTGCGAAACTAGCTCGCAAGATTAGATCAAAGAAACTAATGAGTTAATAAAGATAACGACTTGACAGAAGATGAAAACTCTGCGAGCTTTCACTTTCATTTCTTAGCAATTAGTTCTATCATCAATAGAGTGCTATCTTATTATCTTCTACTATGCAGTTTCACGTAAAGAGATTTCGTCATCTCACAGTTCTAATCGCTTCATTCGCACAAAGCTGCTCAGTAAAAGATGTCAAACGCGCAGCGACTCATTAGAAGTTGCATGATCGAAAAAAGTGATAACTTCTTTCACACTGAGAATTCATCGTCTCATCAGAACAGATCTGAGAATCACACATTCAAACATGCAGATGAGAAGTTCAAGTCGCGAGAATTTAATGAACAGACAGATCATTTCTCTTGACAACCAGCAAGTAAAGTACATAAGCAGTTAAAAAATCTGAAGATGCAGAATGTACTGCTTGTCTTGCAACTTTATGTATTGAAACTCAAGCGAGAAACTCGATCAATCTCTGATCATTGACGTTAACATAGTGATGATCACTATTGAAGTGATGCATGCAAGCGTGCTAATCAATCTCGCGAGTCTAGAGAGCAAAGCGTCACGAACTACAATTTCTTGATGTTCTGACTGCAAAACTGCAAAGACTTCATAGTCGTGATGTCATCTGATTTCATCACGAAAGAAGAGAAGCTGCAATGATCTGCATCATACTTGTCAGAGAAGTCTTGCAATCAGTGACGAGATTATGTGATGAGCATGCGCAATCGTGATGAGATACTCAACTGAAAGTACTACACTGAATACTTGCGTGCTAGACTTAACAATTCTGAAATTCGCAACTTTCAAACAAAACATCGACTTGAAGCTGCGAAGCAATGAGTCAATCAAAGCATCGCGAATTTCAAACAGTATCTCATCAGACTGTACGCAGATCTGAACTACAATATATTCAATGAGACTTGCATGATGTACTTGCGAATGAAGATTAACGAAATCATCATGAATGAGTCTCTTTGCATCTTATACATCTCTATCAATTATGCTGATTTGCTAAAGCATTTTATAAACATTGACTTGCATTTGCAAGACACTGATGCATTGTCGAAGTTACATTCGCAGCAAAGTGAGAATGCAGTGTCTCAGAAGAGTTCTTGATTCTTGCACGAGAAGACGAAGTCTGTCGTTGCAACAAAGAATTCAAAGTTCTCTGTTTCAAGCATGCAGTCTAAAGACGATGCAACACTTAAGTTCAGTGAACTCAAGCAAGATGTTGCTTCATTCAATCTTATGTGTTGATCATGCAAAAAGATGAAACACAAGATTGATAATTTGATGTGTTTCAACTACGCATTCAGACAAGAGACTCGTAATCAGAGTGAAGAGATGAGAAAAGAGAAAGTCTGATGTTCATCATTGAATCATTAGATATAACTACGAAAAGATGATTGTCACATGCACTGATGATATCAGTATTGACAAATGTCTCTGAGAAAATGCGCGAAGCTCACTATCTTATTGACTCTGAAATTGAGCGAAATTTTATATCACAATCATGAGTAAAAAAGCATGAGTTATTGAAGAATCATGCGATTCTGAAACAGATTCAGATGATTGATGATTGTTGAATTCTTTGCTATGATATACATCAGATTGATATCGAGTTGATCAATCACAAGAAAGTTTGCAAGAGCTGAAACACTGAATTTCATACTGTGAACATGCAAGAATATGATATGATTCTTGATTATTCATGATTAGATGAGATCGACTTGAATATTCGCTGACGTAAGCGTCGCTGATCATATCGAAGAAACAGCACTCAGCGTGCAAAGCAAATATGAATTAGTCTGTGCAAGACATCGAAATTTGTCGAGCTGACAATGCTTGCAGCTAAGAGAAAAGAAGAGACTTATGTAGCTTTGCTTTATCAGCTGCTATCTATCAATGACTTATCACAGAACGCAGATCGTCAAACTGTGAGATGCAATGCGCTTCAAGCGAAAGAATCAGAGATACTCTCTGCTATTCAAGATTTCAAGAAAGTGTTTTCTGAGATTCTTTCTGATAGTCTGAACACGCATGATCAGATGAAACATCTCATTGATCTGATGAAGAACAAAATGTCTTGCATCAAATTTATTTATAAAATGACATGAGATGAACTTACTGTGATACAAGACTATCTAGACAGCGCGCTAGAGAAGAAATAAATTCATTCATCAAGTAGTTTTGCAGAAGCATCTGTGTTGTTTGTAAAAAAGTTGAACGAAAGTCTTCATTTATGCGTGAACTATCGTGATCTCAATGAAATAACAGTAAAGAACAATTACTTATTGTCTCTATTGTCTGAGACGCTGAATCGCTTTGCTCATGCAAGACACTTTATCAAAATTGATATTTGCAACGTTTATCATCACATTTGAATTCGCAAAAGCAATGAATGAAAAACAACTTTTTGTACACGTTACAATCAGTTTGAATATCAGATGATGCTCTTTGAATTAACGAATGCTTCTGCGATCTTTCAGTTTTATGTAAATCACGCGCTTAAGTCATTCATGAATATTTGCTGCGTGATATATCTGAATGACATCTTAGTATACTCTGAGACGAAAGAGCAGCATTGAGAGCATGTGTGCAAGATTCTTCGCGCGCTACTGAAATATCAACTGTATGTCAAGCTGTCAAAATGCACTTTCAATCGTAGCAAAGTTATCTTTCTGAGATTCATGATAGAATGAAAAGATATTCAGATGAAACAGTCTTGTATCGACGTAATCACTAACTGATCTGAGCTCAAGTCTGCAAAGAACATTCTTGTATTCTTGAAATTTGCAAGATTTTATCGACAATTTATAAAAGAATTCTTTCAAATCATCGCGCTCTTAACAGATTTAATCAAGAATGCGAAGAAGAGAGCGATGCATTCACTCTTTGCAATGACATCGAAAGCAAGAAAAGCTTTTGAAAGATTGAAAGCAGTCTTTGTCAATGCTCTTATTTTGAAACATTATGATTGAGATGCAGATCTTCACATGAAGATCAATGCATTCAATCATGAAGTTGAAGACGTGCTTAGTCAGAAGAGTAAGACTGATCAATGACATCTCATTGTGTACTATAATTATAAGTTCAAAGAAGCTGAAGTACGATGAGACATGCATGACAAAAAACTGTATGCTATAGTTTTTGATTTTAAGAATTGACAACACTATCTTCAGAGTAGCAAGCGACTCATATGTGTGATAACAGATCACAATAATCTTCATTACTTTATGATGATGAAGAAGCTCAACGCATGACAGATGCGTTGAGCTGAGAAATTAGCTGCGTTTGACTTTCATATAAAATATCACAGAGACAAATTAAATTCTGCGAATGCATTGTTAAGAAGACTCGACATCATGAAATTGAATGATAACGAGAAGAATAATGATTATTTTCTATCTATTCTGCAAAACAAATTTCATAATCAGAAATATCAATCTGAGCTGCTAAAGAATGAAGAAGTTTCAACAGCGATCAAACTCGCAGCATTGACGATGCAACTAAATGACATAGTCATTGCAGATACTCGAGTCATATGTTTGAATGAGAAAATACTCGTTAGATCTCGCAGAATTCTAAACACTGCGTCGTCTCGACTTCTGATTCATCAGATTATGAAGTCAAAGAGATTTTATTTGAAGATGAGTGAATTAATGACTGCGTGATTGCTGAAGTTATAACAAAGAAACATCTTTGTTGCGAATGAGAAGTGATGTCAACGATTCGCATCTAGAAAGAATGAGCTTTCAAAATGAAGTATGAAAAATGATGAACTGCTACGTCGTGATCTTGCAGTTTATGTATTCAATGACTCTGTTACAAGAAATGAGATTCTGCGTATGAATCATGACGATTTCGAAGCAGATCATTTTGCATACGCTCGTATCAAGACTGTGATAAGAAGAAAATATTACTGATCGAAAATGCTCAAAGAGATGATGAAATAAATTCGCATCTGTTCAGACTGTCAGCGAGTGCGAGTGCATCATCATAAGCTTTATGAGAAGCTGACGTTTATATCTTCAGAGAGCATGAATTCATTTTACGTAATGATCATGAATTTTATAACAGACATGTTTTTTGCGAAGAATTTATACATCGAAAAAACAAGCGATGTTATATTGATAATGATAAATAAGTTGATCAAGCATGCAATCTATATTTCGATGATCAAAGATCTGAACGTCAAGAAGCTTGTGAATCTGCTATGATGAGAATTCGTATCTCAGCATGAAATGATGCGAAGCATTATATCAAATTGAGACTCACTGTTTATTAATCATTTCTGAATCACTCTATGTTGACATCTTGAAGCGAAGCGAAAGCTAAGCATTGCGTTTCATTCGCAAATCAACGATCAAACAGAAAGACAGAATCAGATGCTTAAGCACTATCTGCGAGTGTATTTCAATTATAAGATGAATAACTGATCAGAGCTTTTGTCAATGACGACGTTTGCATATAACAACAATGTACACGCTAGTATCAAAAAAACTTCACATGAGCTTCTAAAAAGATACACTGCGAGCTTTGCAGAAACATCTGAGAACAGAGCTTTAAAAAGAAAGACACTCTTGACTATGAAGTGAGCAGAATAATTACGAAGTATCAGAAAACATCTAATGAGACTATGAAAGCAAATAGCAGAGCAGCAAGCAAAGTATTATAATGCTTATCATAAAGCTGCAAGCTTTCAGATGAGAGACAAAGTGCTTCTGCAAAGTATAAATATTCATACGCTTCGTTCAAAGAAGAAGATTGATCACAGACAATTGAGATCATTCAGAATATTGAAGAAGATTGACATGCAAGCGTATAAGCTTGAACTATCTGAGAGATATGATGCAATTTACTTGATTTTTCATGTCTCTTTATTGAAATTCTGACACTCGCGTGATGAGAATTCGAAGTTGCAAATCATTTTCATAGAAGAAAAAGAAAAATGAAAGATAAAGAAGATACTTGATCAGCGAATCAAGAAAGAAAAAATTGAGTATTTAGTTCAATGAGCTGATTCGTCTCTCTATGAAAACTTCTGAAAATCAATGAAAAATCTTAGCAATGCGAAGAAGATCATTGAGAACTACGAGACAGAAAGGCAAGTACATCAGTCGACTGCAAAGAAGTCAAAGAAAAAAAAGAGAGACAAATCACGTAAGAATCACGATTGAGAGAATATCAAAAGCGCAAAAACGTGAGTTTAAGAAATTGATATTAAACTACAATTACAAAATCTCACGTAACATATGTCTTCTAAAAAAGAAGATGACAAACGTCGTGAAAGAGTGAAGAAAAGAAGCGATCAATGATCACGAGCGAGAACATCAAAGTGAAGAAAAAAGCTATTTATTCATCAGCGAATCTCATTACACATTGCTTGCTTCAGTTGATACTTACGAGACGAAGATGAAGCGACGTGACGACAATAAAAAGTGACAAGAACGAGAGAAATGAGAGTCTTTATTCAACTGTTAGATACAATCTCACATGATTGAGAGAAAAGTTATTCACTCTCTCATTATTGAAGATGAAGAGCGAGACAAGTCTTGATGCAAGCATTGAGATGATGAGTCATCGTCAGCGCAGCACGATGCATCGACAGCTGAAGATGACACAAGACTGAGTTCATCATGTAATCATGCTTTCTTACGAAGCAGTATTTGCATTTGCGAGCACGCTCAATGAGAGCACAACATGTGTGAGTCATCGCTGCGCTCAGACGATAAATGCAGCGATAACATCAGATCATCTGATCATTATGATCTATCATGTGTCAGCACTTATTGAAACATGCAAAGATAAATATGTTTATCAGAAATCATAAGCTCAGTCTTCAACATCAAAGATGCGAGAAAAGCAGAAGAAGCAGACGTGACAGCGACAATGACATAAGAAAAGCGACGAGAAATATACACTTCAAGAAAAAGAGCAGACTTTGCGAGCATATTAGCATGATCTCAATGAGCGCAGAGCTGCTACTTATCATGTTGATGATGATGATGTTGATACTGCTATGTCATTCACGTTAGCTTATGAGCTGACTTGCATCACAACAACGCTGCAACGAAAAAAGCTCATATCATGAGCTGTGAGCTATGCAAGATATGCATAGCAGATCTCATGCTTCGTCAGTTCGAAAAAGCAGTACTCATGAAAGAATATGCTGAGACGAGACAAGAAGAAAAGAAAGAAAGAAAGAAAGAAAACAAAGCTGAAGAATTGATATCAACAATCTCGCACTAACTCTGTTTATGCTTGTTAGCATGATTAATTCACGACACTTTTACACAGATGCTAAAGCGCTGAAGAAGTTATTGCTACGCTGTCAGCTGCAAGAAGACACTACGATGCTATGAAGACTCAGAGATCGAGTCTTTAAGAAAGAATGCAGTTGTGAAAACGCATCTCATCGACTATGAATGATGCATATCTGCAAGACTAGCTCGCGAGATTAGATCGAAGAAACTAATGAGTTAATAGAAATAACGACTTAACAGAAGATGAAAACTTTACGAGCTCTTACTTTCATTTCTTAGCAATTAGTTCTATCATCAATAGAGTGCTATCTTATTATCTTTTACTACGCAGTTTCACGTAAAGAGATCTCGTCATCACACATGAACAATGTCATCAACGAGTTCAAATTTTCTGACATCATCAATGCATTCAGTTCAACAGACAGTTGATTGATTGAATTGATTCACTGAATTTTATACTTTGCAATTGCTTTCATTGCTTTAACAGTCAATAAATGAAAGAAATTTATTGAATTAAATCTTTTTTTAAAACATCAACAATTGAAATATTGTTTGAAACAGAGAAAACTTCTGAGAAAATGAATCATGAATTTAAACAATTTGCTTTTACATGATCTTTGAACTTGCATCTGATGCATGTTTCTTCATTGACGTGATGAAGTTTTTTCTTTTAAAAGACTGTTTCTTTCATTCTCAAGTCTCATTGTTTTTGTTAATCATCAGAATATTTTGCTTTTTCTTGATTATCACTTTTCTGCTGATTCTTCTTGTATGATTGATTCTTGAATGATGAGTTCATCTTAAAATGTTGATTTTGCTGCATTTCATTTGATGCATGCTGAATGTTGATATACTTCATCAATTTTCAACAAGACATTTTGCTTCATTGAGTAGAAGTTAATACTGTCAGCTTGACTTTATTAAGAAAAAGTAGTTCATTCAGAAATCTGAATAAAAGAACTTTCTTGAATTTCATGATTTCAACATAATTTTGAAAATGTGTCTTGTTGAGTTTCAGAAAAAACAACACATAAGTTTAATCACTTCTTTTTATAATAATATTTCACATATTATTTACTTAATTTTGAAGTAATTCTGCATCAAGCAAACATTTCTGAAGAGTTTCAAGAAACTTTGTTCAAGTAATTCTGTGATCTTTCTTCTTGATTGTTTTCTTCGTTTGTTGAAAATAGTATGTCATCATGACTTTTACATATTCAATAACATAGTTAAATTTATCATCATTTTTAACATAGTTCATCTTAACGAAGTTCAACTTCAGTTTTTGAAGAAACAACTTTAAATTCTTGTCAATGATAAATTCATACTTTTTCTTGTTTGAAAACTTCTTTGAAAAAGTAATTTTAAAAATGACTGCTCTCTTTTTAAAAGAATCATCATTGAAAGAACTCTTCACAACTTTAACGATGATTTTCTTGCAAAACTTTAAGTCAGAGCAATTGAATACATGACTTCATCACATTGAAAAATATTCAGAGTTTGATGTGCTGAAAGTTCACTTCAGATTCTTCAGCAGAATAGCATTTTCAACAAAAAGCACTTCATGTTGAGCATACATCTTTAAGTAATTCTGCTGTTTTTGCAAAGCTTTCACGTCATCAATGATGAACTGAAACTCAGTAAAAGTAATGAAAGAAAATTCATGTTCAACAACTTTCATTCTGATCTGAAGCATTGTGCATTATCTTTCTTCTTTTTTCACATCAGTGCAAATGCTTTTAATTTTCTTATTTGATATTATATAACATCAAGTCTTCAATAAACTTTCTACAATGATGTTTATGTAATTTGAGAAAGAATGAAACAATGAAGTCATGATGTTTATGATGATTGCTCAATGCTGATTAAAAATCATCATTGAGTTCAAGTGTTGTTTCTTCATGTGATCATTGAAAGTTGAGACAGATGAGATGATTTCAAATTCTGTGAGAATGACAGAGATGAAAGAAGTGACATTCTTGAAAAGCATGTAAATGAAGTTCTTGAAAAGTGAGACTTCAACATCAAGAAAGATCATAACTTGATCAGAAACTTCAAAGAATAAAATATTGATCTTTTCAACATTAAAATTTGTGACATCAATGATGATGACTGTTTGAATGAAAAAAAAGAAAGTTTTAAGAATGAAAAGAGCTTGAAACTTGCTTTGAAGATTGAGTGTCATGTTAAAGAATTTTTATTTGAAATTCTTTTTTCTGCAATGTTTTTCATTTTGAGTTCAATTGCTGATGCATCAAAAAGATCAACAATAATATTAATTTATCTTTGATCATATGAACTATTGTTTCTGCAATAAAGAAAAGTGTTAAAATTGTGAGTAACTAAAAAATTGTTCAACTTCATTAAAGAATGCATGCATAGATAATAGAATCAAATTCAATAAATAGTTTAGTAAAACTAATAATATGAGAAATTAACATTAAGCTATGAAGTACAGAAATGAATCATTCTTTATATAATTAAAAGATTTGATCAAAGCATCATTAATGAATCAAATGAGAATCTATGAAATTGCATGCAATTTATGCAGAAATCTTCGAAAATCAACAATAACATTAAAGAATATCATTTTTTGATAAAATTCTGATTCTCATAAATCTAGAATTGAACATCTTCAAGAATCAATGATGATTTTTGCAACTCATGTAAGTTTCTAAAGAATTGACAGTAGCATTGAAGAATGTCATTCTTTGATGAAATTCTGATTTTCATAGATTTAAATTCTGATGTTCTCTGCAACTCATGTAGAGTTTTTAAAAAGTCAACAGTAGCATTCATGTTTATTCTCTGATGAATTCTGATTCTCATAAACCTAGATTCTGATATTCTTCTTCTTCTCATCATACTCATTCTTATTCTTAATCATATCTGCATCATCATTTTTCTTGCTAAATTTCATCTTCTTGTCATCATCATCAATTTCAATGATATTATCAAACTGATCATTTATTAAATCTAATGATTTAACTATCTTTCTATCAATCATATTTTTTTTACTCAAGAATGTACTCATGAATTTATCAAATTCTTGTATGACATTTGAATCATTCATTGTCTTCAAGTCATTCAATTTTTCATAATGTAAAATTCGTTGCTGAATTAATTCAATGATAGATATCATGTATTTCAAAATATTCATTTCAAGTTCATCTTGTGATGCAATAGTTTAATTCATACATTAGTCTTGTCTTTGACATCAAACACAGTATATACATTGACAGTAGAAGTAGTATTGAACGTTGTCTTCATGATTATTGCTTCAAGATTCACTTGCTTCACAGTCTTCTTCTTTCTCATCTTTTCCATCAAATTTATTTCAAAGCATTAAGTTATTATATCATCAGCTTTTGAAACACATATATATTACTCAAATGCATTATCATGTAGTTTCTTTTTCATTCAATCATCTGTAATCATATCTTGCATATTGCTCTTTATGTTCATCTGCTTCTCTTTCAAGACTTTCTGATATATATTGATGATTCTCAGCTTTGTCAATTGTTTATGAAGAGTGACTTGATTGACATTCTGCTTAATATAAAGAGTTTTTTGATTTTCATTTCATTCAACGACTTAATTTCTACTTGCAATGAATTGTAACTTGATAAATAGATTGAACATTCTGCAATCTTGATTAGTCTCAATGATAATGCATATAAATAATGCATAACAATCTTTTTATTTAATAGTGATGTTAAAGTGCTTTGTTTTAATCACAATAAATGAATTCAATGAAGAGATGTAAGATGTAAACAACATTAAAGTTAAAATAGATGTGAAATGAAGATAAAGTTAGTATTAAAATATATGTGAAATGTTAATAAATTAAAGTTAAAGCTGAATTTTGAAATTCATTCATCATTTTAAAGCTGCGATCATCATAATCATCATCTCAATAATGCAATCAACACATTCATCATAATAGTGATACAATTAACACATTCATCATAAAAGTGATACTATTAACACAGTTTATTCAGTCATCATTTCTTGTTAACATCATTGACAAAATGTTTGACAGTTAACTTTTTGCTCGATGACAGAATCTGGAAAAGTCGACTCAATTCAGCTAATAATCAGCTAACAACTGACTAATCAGCTAAATGTCAGCTAAAATCGATAAAATCGAATAGATTTTCAGTCTTACAAGGTCGCAAATATAGAGGGAATAAAGACGTGACTGCGATCGCATATGATGCATGTTGATTACTTCAGATATTACAAGCTTATGAACTTAATATTATGTACTGATTTAATGTGTCTTGAATTTACGTCAATGAACTCTGATTTTTACACTACTTGAAGTCACACGTTATGACATTTGATGACAGTTCTTGTAATGCACTAACATGATGTGTCAGACATATCATAGCTGTGAGAAATCGAAATCATTGCGATGAAATCAGATTTTAAGTCAGCGTTCATTGAATCTCGAATATGTTTAAAACAACTGATGATCTATGCTTCTTTCATTGAATATATCTCATTCGAAAGTGAAGTTCAAATCATCATCTTTCGTTGTAGATTTTTTGTCGACATCAAGATCATCTTGAGTAAGATCATGAATGTTTAGCTTTTGAGACTCAAGCATCTTATCAAACAAACTTCATCGACGAAACTGTCTGTTGTCAATCACTTTTTCGATGTCGAAACTCGTGCATATGATGCTATATGTAACGATGAGTCTCGTTTGCATGATACATAATATTCTTTTCTTCGCTTGATTCTGTGTGCTCATCATTCACTTCAAATATAATTGTACTAAATAACGAGTTTTAATAAGAGTTAGCTCTTGATCTATCACTGAGATTATGTCTATGATATATTGAGATGACTCGATTTTCGATGCAACGAACTTAAACGTAACTGTAGATTCTTCTTGAAACAATCTCATGATCTCGTGCAGCTGATTCTTTCTTAGAAAGCTCGTAATCAAGACGCAGAGAATTTTCTTCACGATTGTGAAATACTTTACACTTGAAGTTAGCATCGATAATGTAAAGTATTCTTGTTGCATTCATCGTCACGTTGCTAAGCAAGCAGCGCAGCATACAACATGATCACTTACATGATAGAGTATTTCTGCTTGCACTGAACTCATCAAACAGAACATTGTCTTCTTCTTGAAATCTCACTTCTTGATGAGCTTGTCAATTGTTGCTATCTTAGAGCAATGACTGTGATCGCAAATCTTTCTTATGTGACGTTGAAACGAGTTTGCGAAGTTATCAATCATCTTATACAGAGTCGTTGAGTTTATTTTGATTCATCTCTGCTCTTTGCTGTATTCATCGATTAAGAAAAGATGCTTCGTTGTCTTCAGTTGCAAAAGTCGAGAGAAAGAGCTGAGTATTCGCAGTATTCTAACTCTTACTAGATATTCTTGAATTTCGACTTTTGACTTCTCATCTAGTTCGTTGTGTCGCTTTCATGCTGTCAATTTATTCTCATATATTCGCTTCATCACTTTCTTATGTGCATTCATGCTTTCGTTGATGATTGTATCATACTGTGAAGATAATTGTACAGTTATCTTTATATGCGTCGTAGATGATACATCGATTAACGATTCGTCGTCAATGAAAGTCGAGTGTTCGCAGATTTGCATTAAGCTGACTGTGCTTATGAAGTCAATCATCTTGTCAAGATGAGTCTTTATCTGTTCGTGATTCTCAATTGATCTATTGATGATTGTCTCATGAAATTTGTCTAGTGCTATGATCAGTGAAAACATGTATTTTTTCAGCTTTTTGCAATGTCTATCTTGTGCTTTTCACTCAGTGTTTGTGTTTAACTGCGTTCAGTTTTCAATACTATTCAGTCAATAAATCATTTGAGTTGAACTTTGCTTCATTGAAGTTTCAGTTATCATTCATCGACGAGTTTTTGCATTCAAGTCTGTGAATTTCTTGATTGTAAATGAAGTTCGTTTCACTTCATTGTGAGCTTCGTCACAAGTCACTCTGTCTCAAGAGCTCAGAGATCTTCAATCTTTGAATATCTTAATGAAAGACTTTTCTCTCTTAATGTTAAATGTTACATTGTAATTTGTTCATAATTTATCGAGATGTTTTGAGAATGATTGTATGATGATGACGCAGATCAGTCTATTATCATCTATAAAGTGTTTTCTCTGATCATTGTATTTGTAAAATTCTGGTCTGTCATTCTTCTGTAACTTCAGCTCATGAATCTTCTTTTGAAGTGAGATCTCTTCGTATGCAAAGCGAATTTCCCAGTTCATTTCATTATCATGTAGATTTAGATGCTCTTGCATTTGAGATATTCACTGAGAAAGCAAGATTAAAGACACGTATACGAGATTGAGACTCTTGATAGAAACGATTAGTGCGAATGAGCTGTTATCGACGCATAAACATTGAATTCTTTATTTACTCAAGATATCAAAGAAACACTTGATGTTTGCTAGTTGAGATTGAGTTTTACTGTCTCTGCGCAGATGTTGACTGAAATTTTCTCTGTGTTGATGTTCAATCACTTCAATCTGTGCGAGTACGAGTAATCGATTCAAAGCAACTAGATTGAGAAATATCGAAGTCTTAATTCTTTGTTAGTAGAGTAATTTTCACGACATGTTCGAATTACATATCTTTCTGAGTCTCATTTCATCTGCTAAATACTCATCATTTTGTCACGTCTTCATCTCAATCATTACGAATATGTTGAAGACTTGATAGAGATATAACTTTGTGACTAAGTCTTTGATCTTAATACATTCGATGAAGACAATCTTGTTTTCGTCATGCAAGAACAATCTGATCGCTCTCTTTCATCTGTCTGAATCGCTCAGATGCTTAACATCTTTCATGAGTATGTTCTGCAGAAGTTTTATTTCTTCATTAGTTCTCGCAGTCATTGTAAGAGTTGATGATTTACTTACTTGTTTACATCAATGTTGATAGTCGAATTCTCTTGCTCGAAAGTTGAATCATCTTCATCAACATTCGTCAAGTTCATCTTTTTCTCAGAGAAAGTGATAGTAGATTTTCATGATTGTTTCGTCGCGAATGTATTTTCAACAACAGTTGTATGACTGTCTACATTGATCATAGCATTAGTTTGTGTTTCAAGATCAATGAAATCTTTTACATTCAACGATAACTCTTCTTCGCTAAATCGTGATACGATGTTCATGAGATTCTCAGAAAGAGACTCAGATGAATTATTGCTAATCAGATCTCGTGACGTACTATCTGCGTTCGAAGAAATTGTACAGACTTTATATTTGATTGTTGATGAATTAAAGTAATAAAACTCAATGATATTCTCTTGATCTAATGACTCTAATTTGACTCGCTTGCTTATTGAAATATTCTCATCATCACTATCTATCAAGATGACATTCTTGTAATCACTATTCTTGTTGATGATGATTTACTTTTCAATTCATATGCTTGAGTCTTGAAAATGATCAACTGTACTGATATCATTTGACAATTTCTTAAGCGAGTTCTCAGTTGATTTGATGCTCGAAAGATGGTTAGAATTCTCTGTGATAATGTCTAAAATGTCTTTAGCTGAAATCTATATTCTCTGATACTCATGCATTAGCTTATTCGTAGTCACGATAGATGTCGAAGCTATGTCATTTATATGAGTGATATGATGATCGATAATTGAAACTTTCTGAAATGTATCAAGAATTAAGTCTGATTGAGCTTCGACTTGTATAGATGACATCACGACTGACTTTTCAGATGACGTTTCGTCTCTTTGCTTCGTCAAGCAATTATCAGAGCTGAGCATAGCATCTGATGTAACGTTAGTATCAAATAATGTCTTGATGATTTCTATAACTTTGACAGTACATATCAGATGTGAGCACGATCAACTTCATCTTGAACGCGACGTGTCTTTGATCATTCTGTCATGAAGCATACATCGTCTGCTGAAATCATCTGTCGTCACTGATCATTTTCTTCATCTCAAATGTGTATTTGATAGTAAATGCATGTTCTTCAAGCTTCAGATTTAGCTTTAGCAACTTCTTTCATTCATTCAAAGATATTTGCATTATGAAGTTAGAATTTGAACTGTCTGTCTTTGACATCATCTGATAGACTGAGCAGTAGCTAATTGCTGAAGTATCGATTCGCGTCGCTGCTAACTGAAATACTCTCATATTTGACTCTCGACGATTCAAGATATGTTGCGTTGATGATACTAATCTTGCGAGCGATGAACATGTGTTACTAGCGTCAGTGAAGTTCTCATCTTTCGAAACTAAATTCATCGAAGTCGTAGATGTGAGAGATGTCACTGTCTGTAATGACAATTTTTGAGTCTTACGTCTTTCGTTGACAGCGTTACGACGAATGTTGAAGAGAACCCATTGAATCAGCTTTTTACAAGTTTGATGAATATGAACAGTCTCTAGATCTTCAAATTGATCTGATCATTTGTTGTTTAAAAACTTGATGCACGACTGTAATGCTTTGTTTTCGCTGACTCACTTAATTTCTGTCAAGAAAGATTCATTTGTAGTCAGTCAAACTGTGATTTGTTCGTATATCTGTTCAACTTGTTTCGCGTTGATTTGAAGAGCATTGCACATCTGAGTTACATTGTTGAATTTGAGTTGATTCTCGCCTAGCTGATCGTTGACGTGTTTAAGCGTGATGTTTCTCTTAAATGTGTAATACTCACAATTCATATTCATCATTGTCGCTCGTTTGAGTTGATTTTGAGCAAAGAATTGAGCTGATAAATTTAATGAACAAGATTAAGATAGAAGCTCAAGATGAGATGAAGTCTGACGCGTCATATTTGTGATCGCGCTCTATATGCAATTAGTGAGTCAAGTTCTCATCAATCATTGAAAGTGTTGAATATCAGTGACTAAAGTCAAGCTACATTTGAATGAACGTTACTCGTAATGAAGCATGACTCGTTGTATGTGAAGTTCTTTTAGACGTACTCTTAAGATTCATCATGATCGAAATATATCATTTACTCACATGATGTTGCTTTCAATTCTTCGAGCGAGAAGACTTAATTAAGCACATTGCAGAATGAAGATATAAATCAAGAGCATCATTGCAACGATTCAGATGATCTTGTGAATCAACATAAGTATGCAGTGACATTGAAGTGAGTAGATTGATTGATCTGCTAGAAGAGCACACACTCAAGTAGAATGAGCAGAAGATACTGTTTTAAACTATGAATTCTGTTGCGAATTTGATGATCGATTTTCAATGAGATTATCGTTACTGTGATATGAAGTTGAAAATATCGTTCTTGCTAAATAAGAGATTCACGCTAGTGCCGTAAATGAATTAACATGTCAATGATCAATTGTTTAATATGATGTTCAATGAATCACAAACAATTTGAACATTGCAAACTTCTTTGTTTTCACAACGATTTAGAATGATATGTAGCAGTCAATACGTCTAGACTGATCATCAAGTCGAGTTTTGAGTTGACATTTTGAATTCGACTCGATTCAAAGTCGAGTTGCTCACATTTTCAACTCGACTCGAGTCAAGTTGAGCATATTTTCAACTCGACTCGACTCGTCAAGAACTCGAGCTTGGCGTCAAGAGAGTTAAATATAGAAAATTTTCCGGTTTTTGACTTTTGCATTATCTTTTTGCATTATCTTTTGATAGAGAGTCATGAAGAGAAACATGAAGATCGTTTGATAGAGAGTCATAAAGGGAAACATGAAGATCGTTTGATAAAGAGTCATGACGAGAAACATGAAGAGAAACATGAAGAGAAACATGAAGAAGAACATGAAGAAGAACATGAAGAGAAACATGACGGGAAAACATGAAGGTCATTTGACTTTGATAGAGAGTCATGACGAGAAAACATGATAGAAAGTCATGAAGGAAAATCATGTAGACTGTTCGATCAAGCTATTTACATCTATCTAATATCTTGTCGAGTCGAGTCGAGTTTTCGAGTCGAATTGTCGAGTCAAGCTTCTCAACTCGACTCGAGTGCTCGAATTCAACTTCTCAATTCGACTCGACACTTTTTCAAAAAAATTTCAACTTGACTCAACACTTTTCGAATCGAGTACTCGACTTGACGCGATCAGTCTAGATACATCATCTCAAATGTATTGTTCAGATTTCTTTTTAACTCATGTTTATTGCTGAATAAATTAGAACGCAAGTATCTGATAAGACTGTCATGCTAAAATCAGACATATTCTGATCTTGTCTTGAGATCTATTTCGCTCTATTTCTCTCTTATTCATGCTTTAAGTTGTCAATCTTAGCTTTTTCACTCACAGAAACTCTCAGCGAACAGCACAACTCAATTACTATTAAATAAATTGTGATTGATTCACTTCAATGCTCTTGTTGAGTGATTTCTTTAAGCTGAAGTTTGAATTGCTATTGTCACGATTCTAGCCTTGTCAGACTCAGCCTTCTAGCCTTATCAGGCCTATTCTCGCTCCGTCATCTTGACTAGTCCCTATTGGGCCTAGCGTCGGCTGAGGAACACACATATGTAGCCAGCTTCTTTCTCGTAGCTATCTTTCTTTCTTAGCATTTATCTTCTAGTTAAATGACATTTCTATCTGACTCGCTCTAGACAGATCTCTAACAGCTATCATCTTGAAGAGACAGATGATTTCATTCATTATCATTAGCTGTCTTACTTTCTTCAAATGATGTAAAGTTTCAAGCATTGTCATTCGTTGTGTTGTCTGCGAGTGATATAATACTATTTTACTTCTCTGAGACATCATCAAAAATTACTGTTTCAACATCTAAGTCATCACGCAGTTAATGTTCTATTGTCATGAAGTCGAGATCTGTTGATGATTTGTCGTAGTCAGTGTATGTTTTTACTGCCTCAAATTCAACTTTTAACTCGTTCAGCAGATGAAGTCTCTTAGAATAGTTGACTTGTAGACTCAATCAGTTGACGATAACGACAAATGAATCTCTTGAGCGATTGCATTCGACTAGAAGATGATCAGAAAGAGATTGAAACTCAATTTTTGTATCTTCAATCATCATGAAAATAATCATCAACTTTTCTTTCTCTTGATAAACATCTATCGTGCATGTCTTCACATTCTTCGTCTGCGAATCTGACATCAATCTCTTTTTGAATAAAGCTATCTGTGTCGAATACGAGACGAGAAGAAGAATGTTCATTGAGAAAATTTCTGCCTTGATGTAGTCTACAATGAGACTGAATTCTATCTTGACTTCAATATCATTCTGTTTGAATTTGATGACGTCAATCACGTTGATTTTGCTGTTGATATTGATGAACGCAATAGACGCAGCGATGTCACAGAAGATATTCAACACAACAGTTGCAAGAACAATATTTGAATGAAGAATAATATTAATCTCGAACAGCACTTCATCTCTATATCAGATTTTTGATATGATGTTGTCTAGAATCGAAATGATACAATATTGTTTTTTAAACATTTGATGAAAATAGTCATTTGTCATGAATTTATCAAACAAGAAGCGATTGAGATAAAATGTGAAACACTTTTCTTGAACGTCTTTCTGAAATGATGACAGTTGCTCATCATCTTCAGACATGTGAATAGTAGTAGCATTTTCAGCTCATATCATATCAACGAAGATCTCAACATTCTGAAGTCTGATGATCTTTTGCAAGATGACATGATCGACTTTAAATTCTTGTATGAGCAAATCGTCATTGATAGTTGTCATACAGATCATCACACAAACGTCTGTCTCAAGAAAATTCTTGCAAAGCTCTTGCTCATGAAGACTCATTCATGTTCTGTCTTGTGAATTCAATTGTTCTTTCATCTCTACTCTGATTCAGAACTGTGTGAAGTTTTGAATGTATGCTTGATGATCAATCTCATTCGATTGCTTGTTAAGTTTAAGCTGAGTGCAATCTCTTAGAAATTTCTGTTTCATCTTATTCTTTGTTTTGTCTTTCACTTGTATTGAGCGAAAAGTAGTTGTATCATGATCATCTTCAATCTCTTCAAAATCGTTCTTTGAATCAATTTCATTGCTGCTATTGAATTTGTTGCTTTTCAAATCATCATTCTTGAGTTTAATAGTATTGAGTTTACTAATCTTGAAATCATCATTCTTAGCATCATCATTCTTGAAATCATCATTCTTGAAATCATCATTCTTGAGATCGCTGATCTTGAAATTGTTCTTTTTGAAATTATTCTTCTTGAGATCATCATTCTTGAGATCATCATTCTTGAGATCATCATTCTTGAGATCATCATTCTTGAGATCATCACTCTTGAAATCATCATTCTTGAGATCATCATTCTTGAAATTCTCATTCTTGAGATCATCATAACTGAAATCATCATCACTGAAATCGCTGATCTTGAAATTGTCGTTCTTACTAGAATCATCGCTCTCAAGTGCAATAGTCTTGAAATCATCAATCTTGAGAACGTCAATCTTGAAATCATCACTCTTGATAATTTTCACAGAGATTGATTGATAGTTTAAATTCTCAAAACTTGATGATTAACATTTATAAAATTCACATAATCTCATAAGCAGTGTTGATATACTGACATTATGTACTTGATAACGATGATCATGAATTTCATGAGATTGAATTCTGCTTTTTTCGATCAGATGATGAATCATGAAATCATATATCATATTCAAAAGTGAAGTGATTTTAATTCAGTGCATCTGATCGAAATGAGGTTTTTGAGTCGTATGCTTGAGACTTTCGTATGCAAGAACTTTGTGCTTCATTGAGAATGTGTGATAGCGAACACAATGTTAATTCGTGATGTCAAGTCTCTTCTGATGAAGAGCTTCAAATTGCTCATGTAGCTTAATGATGAATGCATCTGCAACGCAATTAGATAAGCTTAATACTTTGACTTTCTGATTGATGCTTATCAGCAGCAAAGTGATAACAACATTCATGAACATCTCGCTCAATTCAAATACGTCTTTGATCAAATCGAAGTTATTCGAGAAAGTATAACAATACTGTAATGTCTTCATCTGTTCTTTATTGAAAGAGATATTTCATGCATTAAGCTTCGCTTTGATATCATCATCTTTGAATATGTCTATCTCTTTCTTTGTATGCAGATCTTGATTGATGAGAATGTCTCTTCATTTGAAATTGTGAATCAATTTCTTCTCATCAATATGAGCAGAATTCAGTTTTTTGATAGCTGTTAATTAAATCTTGAACGTTGTATCTGATCTCACTGCATTAACTTGAACGATAATCAAAGAATCTTTGAAACAGTACTCTTGAATTCGCTTGTGATTAGTCTTCTTTAGCATGAATTGAAGATCAAGAGTAGACTTCAGTTCAAGAGTGCTTCATTCATTATCAATGCATGAACGATGAAGTGCTATCATAATATTCGTAATTGACGCAAATATGAAAGATGTAGAGACGATTGTTGCAATTCAGATCTCGATTTCTATCTGAATCTTAAAGTGATTCTCAACTTTGAATCGATATTCGAAGCATTTCGACAATTTAATGAGATCTAGATATTCTCGATTATCATCTGTTGTAGTAATCAGAACACGCAGCTCGCAGTTCAATGCTTGAGATTCAGAAACTACGATCTTTTGAACTTCGTTCGCTTGTATAACATCTACATCTTCACACAATCAGCATTCATAATCATCACGATAAGTGCAATGATATGATAAGCTGACAATGAAACGATTTTCTCTGATCGTAATCTGACCTTTTTGAATTGTGTGCTTGCTTGAAATGAAGTGATTGAAACAAAGATCTGTTGGTGAAAAAACACGCTTTCGAGCACAAAAGCGCTGAAAGACTTTTCATTGAGCAAGAAATTGATCATTTTGCGCAGTGCTGATAAAAGTCGCGATGATTATTTTCTTAGTGACAGATGTCGTAAACAGATTGTAGATGATGTGATGTATATGCACAAGATGATCATTGATGTCTTTCATGTAAAGCTTGATCTCACTGAATTGAGTCGTCGCTGATTGAAATTTCAGCTGAAGCAAGCTCAGTTGTTCATAGTTTCTGATATTAATCATCATCTCATCTTCAAGATTGTGATGCATGTACATCTTTTCAGTTCAAAATCTTGAGTTCTGACGTTGCTTCAAATACTGGTGAATGATAACATCTTCAATCATTGAATCGCTGTTGATATAGAAGACTCAGTTATGAATGATGTCATGCTTGAATCTCTGTTCTTCAACTGATGTCACTAAGTGAAGCTTTACATCAAAAATGACGTTGACAGTTCAGTTTGAGATCATCTCGAAGATGATCTTCATCTTGACATAATATTCATCTTCAACGCTTTTCATGATATCAATCACTTTATCGAAATTGTTTTCATAGAGTAGTATCAGCTTTGCTTTGAAGATAACGAAGATACGCTGAAAAGAATCTATATTTTCGAAAAGTAAGAACTCATCATCAGATGACTGATCTTTAATGTTTTTTTGCGTTGAGACGATGAAGTTGACATTCTCACGTCTAAATGTCTGAAATGTGTCGTAGTAGTTCATCGTCTGATCATCTTGTGAAGCTTTCGATTTCTTCGTCATGTTGATTGATTCTCGCTCATAGAATGTGAGATGAGAGAATGAGAAGCTGTAGCGAACAATTTCACATTAGTCGATTCATTATGTATAATCTAGATAGATTGATCATCTATAATTCACAATTAAAGAGTGTGTAAGATGATTTGATGTTTCAATGATCTGTAGTTGTAGCTTCAATGAAGCGACGTTGAGATAAGAAAGTTGTAGCTTAAGATTGATTTTACTCAACGAAGTGAGCTAATTGAAGTAGAGTATATGTCAACAGCAGCTGAAGTCAGATCAGTTTAATGTACATCGAAAAGTGCGAATGCTGATGAGATATAACTCACAGAAACATGCATTGTAGCTTGATACTCACTGTAAATTGCACTTGTGTATCGTTGATAAACAATGATACTTATTGCAATGAGCGATGAGTAATGACTTGCATTTATGTAATGATTGAGTGCAAATATTAGAGCAAACTCTGATGTGTTTGCTCTGTAATATCTTTCTTATTTGTCTATGATGATTTGACTGAAAGTGATACATACTCTGATAGAGTAGACAAAAGATGAAAGATGAAAGATGAAATTAATTCAAAGACTTACTACAAACTAATTAATTACGTAGTGTTGCAATCTACGCGCTGTAACGTGAATATCTACGTTCAGCAGTGAATCACGTCAAGATAAAGACGTGTGAATCGTTTGCATTGAACGAAATATATGTTTAATGAATCAGAACTACATTTGTAAAACGCTTAATCTGATTAACAAGCTTTCGTAGCAGCAGAAGTAACGCTCAGTAGAAGATTAAAGAATCTAGAGCAACTTTATCTCTTTTGCTATGTGTATTATTGACGTGAATTGAGATGATCTTTATAAAACATTTATTCATTTCTCTGTATTTCAAATTTTAACAGACAGAATGCAAAGTATCTGTTTTCTTAAAAACAGCATTCTCTGATTTATTCTTGTGAGAAGCTGCGCGATAGTGATAGAAGTGCTTTCAAATCAAGATGTGAAAATGTTTTTGAATATTCAATAAGACAACAAAAATCTACACTTTTGATCTGAAGAATTGCAGAAGAAGATGAAGAGATACTGTAGTACTTAAGTGCATGTCTTGATAAGAATGCTTCTGAAGCATGAACGAAAAACAATTACGTTCATTTAGTTACTGAACATCATCTTCAGTTTGTAAGTCAGTCTGTCAAATTGACATATGTGCGAGATAGTCTCGATTCTACATGACAAGATTGTAGATTTTGCTATGAGCATCATGTGAGATTTGATCGATATTTTCTAGTTTGACAAACAACGATATTGTGTTTCAAAAGCATCTTTCTTCTCACAAGCGTGATTACGAGCAATTGTATAATATGAGCTTTCGATCTTTCAAGAGCAAAAACGTGTCGTTCTATCTCATTTTCTTCTTACTCACACTTCGCATTGACATCATTTGCAGCTTCAACGTGTATTTCTTCTCTTGTTTGATCTCATCATTGATCTCACTGCTGACTATTTGAGTTGAATTTTGAAGTGAGATTTACGTGATCTATGTCGTCTTAAAAGTAATCTTCTTGATGAATTTGAGTTTTTCGAATAGAGCAACATCAGCGACGCTGTTGACGCGTTCAATGAAAGATTCACTATGCGTTGAGTTGATAGAAGTACTACTGACTTTCTTTAATAAGTATGTATGATCTGTAATACTTGAAGCACTGCTCATAGTGATTTACATACATATTGAATCTAACGAAGATATCGAGTGAAATTCTCTCGTTTGAATTTGAATAAGACTCGACATCAGCAAACAAAGATGATTTGATTCAAGCATTTAGTCTGATCGTCAATAAGCATCTTCATTATTCGATTTCTATTGATCTCAAGAATTGATGATAGAAGACATTCAAGCTGAATTAGGTATAATGAGATCTGAGTGAAGATAAAATTCAATCTAATTAAATATGAACAGTAAATGCAAATCTTTAATACAGTACTTTAATTCAATCATCGATAATATCGCTCTGCTATTGACTTGTTATTAAACAACAAGAGTATTGTTTGCATTGATCTTATTAGAGCGCAGTCTGATGTTCAAAAAGACTCATATCTCTTTGATGAAACATGATCTAGACATCGTTCTGTCAACAACACGATTCAAGAAAACAATTCAATGTTTCGCGCATGTTCTCATTGTGACAAGCTCGCGAAAAACATCAGTGAACTAGAGTGATATCTTGTCAAGTGTGAAGTGCTCATACATAAGCAGCTTCGAACAAGACTTGAGTTTAGACGTTCATTGATAATCGTATCGACACTCGATGTTGATCAATGAAAGAAAATTAATGATGTAGCTGACATGCGTCTTACAGAAGATATTGAACAGAAGAATTGTCAGTAACTGAATTTGAAAGCAGGTAATAAACTATACGAAGTCAGTGATATGCTAGATTCAATCAACGATGAAAGACAGTCAGTTTCTATATCGAAAGAGAAGAAATATGCATCAGACGAAGATCGAGCTTCAATACAGACTGAATCTATTCATGTTGAGTCAGAACTTCTGTCAACGTCTTTGATCATACAAGTCAAGTCATTCAAGAAGACTATCGAAAAAAGAGCTGCAATGATCATCGATATATCTGTGATGATTTCTGAAGAAAGATAAGAAAACGTCAATGAGAGTGTGATGATTCATATATTACGAAGTATCATCTCTTTCAGAACAAAACAGACTATGCGTTCACATTATGACTGTATCAAACTAGAATTACGAAAGAAAATGTACGTAAGTACTTCAACGATATACGATTACACTCACTTCACTCGTCGCTAAGCTTTTGAACGTTTGATGAGTGATTGAATCTATTGCATTGAATATCATATGATATTGATAATGAACAATGACAGTCAAGAGCATTCTGTATATCATTTATGTACAAAGAAGCAGATGCAGTTCAATATGATATTAAATATCAGAATATTATCAACTCACTTCGTTTTCTTCTGAGACATTGATCATTTGAAAAAGATCTCGTTTATGCGCTCGTTCATCATTACAACGCGAACAATTGTCGAGTTTATAGTGAGATGCATATGATCGACTGATGATGAGAAACACAAGAGAAGCTTTCTGATAACGTCACTATAGTGTCGCTTCTACTGACAACAGACAAGACAGCTCTGACTCAACATCAGAATGATCTCGTCGCATGATCTTTTTATCTCATCATTGAGAACTTGTCTTGACGTATACGACAAGCACAATTCAGGTCAGAGATGATTCTTCAGACATTTCTTCTCATTGTTGACAGCGATCGCGATAGAATAAAGTCTCAGGTTTGACATATGATTCTGTCAACTATACTCGAACGTAAGCAGCATCATCTCTCTAAGAATATGTTTGATACTCATTATATCAACAATTGAGAAAGCGATCAAAGATGATGTCGACATCGTCTGCGCTGACGATCTTACGAGAAAGTGTCATTCTATTATCGTCGAATTCATGATAAACTATGAAGAACAGATTTTAATTATGAGCATAAAGAAGAATCAGCAGTGCTCTATCTATCAGATACTTTCTCAGAAAAGAGAGAATCTCATGAGTATCTGACAGTCACGTACTCATCAATTCACTCAGAGACAGATTTAACAGCAGAAAAAAGACGATATTTCTAAAAAGAATAGTATCTGAGTTCATCTCATTCGCAACTTCGTGTGATCTCATTACATGATTAACATTCATGAGTGTATGATGATCGATATTCTGCATCAGTTACTCAAAGACACAGTTATCTACATGCTCAATTGACTTGATGAACTTATTGAGAAGAGAATTGTTGCATCTAGAAAGAAGAAAGAATATCAACTGCATATTAATCATGCTTTCGATGTAGCTCAGTTGAACGAACGATTTTGCAATGTATCTGCATTCGTCGAATTCAAAATCTTTACAAAGTATAGCATCATCAAACAGTGAACGACTTCGAATAGAAAGATCGTGATTCATCAGATACTTTCGATCATTGCATCACTATTTACTCATGAATCATCTGCAACGATGCATTGTACTCGAGCAATGATAGATTTTATAATGCTCGCTCAATATACATCACATGATGAAGACACTCTTAGATATATGCAGCATGCTCTTTTTCGATGAAACAAATTAAAGAAAGTTTTTCGACATCTTTGATTTCTTGATACAGATACATCACAGAAACATTTCAATATTTCGAAGTTTCATGCAATGATTCATTATGCGAATTTCATTCATCGATATGACGTCGTTGACAATGTTAACATGAAATATGAGAAGATCTGTCATAGACATCTGATTAAGAAATTCTTTGATTGCACAAATAAACGTGATACTTTTCTGAATCAATTGATACATCACAACACAAGACATCTTAATCTGCTAGCAATGAAGAACGTACTATTGTATAAAAAGACTAAATTCATTCAGGTAAAGAAGAACGCGATGAGTGCAATGATAACAATTCTCTGTCAAGCTATTGATCTTAGCAAATTGAGCATTTCAGTATCACATGCACAGTGCTATCAGATTCTAAATGCAAGACTAGATTCAAAGAAATGATGTCTTGCGTCTACACTGATGAAGAATCTCGATATTCTCGAATTTCTGAACGCGTTGACTGTGTTCATTCGTGAATATTGCAACGTCATAGATGAAATTCAAGTATTCAATCATGATCTTGATAGATGAGTCAAGAACGCAGTCGATGCAGAATCATGTTTTATAACAATTCATGACTTTCTCGTATGCTGAAAGTGAGACGAAAAGAACGAGAATGATTTGAATAGTTTTGTCAAAGATAGAGTTATCTGTGCATCAAACTGACAGAAGAGTGAAAAATAAAGACGTGACTGTGTTCTGATACAAAAGTCATTCGCTTCGAGCAATGATTCATCAGACACACTGAATGATTGTCTGTCTGAGTGACTACAGCTCATCATATCAGTCATTGATTGATTTTGACAAGATGACAGAGACTGTCTTTTGAAATACACTGATGCTCTCATCGATCTACTGAAGTCTCGAAATAAGAGCACACAACAAAAAGTACATGAGATGATGAAGATAGAACACTGATCAAAACAAATATTCAAGAATTCTTGTTTCATCGATGACAGAAGATTTTACAACATGTCAACAATTTTACGAAGTTTACATGTTGTGTTGACAATCACTAAGCGAAAGAGAGTAGAACAAAGAAACTTCTTTTACATTAATAACTTCATCGATTGAAACACTTACAATATCTTTTATGACGAAGACTTTCTTACTAATGAAATGAGAGCAGTCGAGAAGTTCGATGAACTAGATAGATAGTATGTACGTAAGTGTCATGTGTTACAGAGACAGAAAAAGCAATCAAGGCTGAATTTTCTTTATCATGATTGATAAAAATGATGAACAGTTTCAGAGAAATCTGAAGTGACTCGAAATGAACACAAATTTGACTTTGCATTCGATCTATCAGAGATTCTAGCTTTCTTTAACACTCTCATCTCAACTTCAAGAAAGCGTGTTCAGATCTTTGTCAAGTCAACATACAAGATCATCAAGTCAGTAAATAAGACTTTTCTCAGTCTGTCATTCTTGACACACTGAACATTTTCCTGAAATCAAGATACTTCGTATGTCGACTTCGTCTTTATAAGCTTTCAGAACATTCTGAAGTCAACTATGCTTATTGTTGCAGCGATTTTTTCGAAGACTTTGTTCACGATTGATGTTTGTTTGAATCTGACGAGTCAATCTGAGTACATCTTTTGTATCTTATTGACGAGAAACAGCGTCTTCTCTTTGAATGTTCTCATTTTCAATAACAAATGTATAAATGTTGTGTGTGATTTCAATTGATTCAATACATCATCTTATTTTTTCTTGTCACACACTTCGCTGAACAGAATGACATTGACTGAATGTTCATTGAACTTTGTTCACACTTTTAGAAATGTGTTATATCTTAGCAAGTTGACTCTTTAAATAAGTATAGGAAAATTCGAGAAGTTCACAGAATCTGAGATGAATCTTGAGTTCTTGATAAGACATAATATTAAATTTGAACTCTTGAAAGATTTTCAAATGCTTCTGTATTTTTTTATTCTCTCGCTTCATCACAACGTCTTCAATAAAGTCTTCGACAGTCTTTGTCTCAACAGATCAACGTCATAAGAATTCAACATCAGAAGTCACTTTTGAAAGTAAATTCATGATTCATCTGTTCAACGACAGACAGGTTGAATTCTTGATCGAACTTTTCTGTAATTTATCAGCGTCATAAGAATTCAACATCAGAAGTCAATTACAAAAGTATATTCATGATTCATCTGTTCAATGATAGACAGATTGAATTCTTGATCGAACTATCTTGTAGATCAGCATAATAAGAACTCAAAATAAGAATTCAACATCAGAAGTCAATTACGAAAGTATACTTTTGATTCATCTGCTCAATTGCAGACAGAGTTGAAACTCTGATCGTATTATTCTGCAGATCAGCATAATAATAATTCAAAATAAGAATTTAACATCAGAAGTCAATTTCAAGAGTATACGTGCTTTGCTCTCAATGCAGTGTGTATGCTTGAAGACGACAGAAAGAATTAGAGCTGTGTAAGAAAGATCTTGAGTTAAGTGATCAAGTTATTGATCAGGTAAATAGAACATGACATTTTCATCAACAATGAAGAATTTTCATCAGATAAGTGAATCAACATTCTGAAAGTCAATCTTTTCGAACTCAGCTGACGAATCAACAGCATCAGTCAATAATCACTGAGCTGAGAACTATATGATACGTGTGTGCAAAGTTGATTCTCTTTCTTTGAAGCTCTGATTTCAAGTCTTCAAACATGTTTTGAGTCTCAATTCATCTGTTCAATGACAGACAGAATTGAAGCTCTGATCGAACTTTTCTGTAGATCAGCATAATAAGAATTCAAAATAAGAATTTAACATCATAAGTCAATTTCAAGAGTATATTCATGATTCATCTGTTCAATGACAGACAGATTAAAACCTTGATCGAATTTCCTTGTAGAGAAGACTGCGTGTACATTAGACTGATCGCGTCGAGTCGAGTTGAAATTTTTTTGGAAAAGTGTCGAGTCGAGTTGAGAAGTTGAATCTGAGCACTCGAATCGAGTTGAGAAGCTTGATTCAACAACTCGACTTGAAAACTCGATTCAACTCGACAAGATATTAGATAAATGTAAATAGCTTGATCGAACAGTCTACATGATTTTTCTTCATGACTTTCTATCATGTTTTTCCGTCATGACTCTCTATCAAAGTCAAACGACCTTCATGTTTTCTCATCATGTTTCTCTTCATGTTCTTCTTCATGTTTCTCTTCATGTTTCCCTTCATGTTTCTCGTCATGACTCTCTATCAAATGATCTTCATGTTTCTCTTTATGACTCTCTATCAAACGATCTTCATTTTTCCCTTCATGACTCTCTATCAAAAGATAATGCAAAAAGATAATGCAAAAGTCAAAAACCGGAAAATTTTCTATATTTAGCTCTCTTGACGCCAAGCTCGAGTTCTTGACGAGTCGAGTCAAATTGACCCAATTTTCAGTCGAGTCGAGTCGCGTCGAGTTGAAAATATGCTCAACTCGACTTGAGTCGAGTTGAAAATGTGAGCAATTCGACTTCGAATTGAGTCGAATTCAAAATGTCAACTCGAAACTCGACTCGATGATCAGTCTAGTGTACATTGCAACTATCATTACTGTCAATATATAACTTAGCTGAGATTGCGTCAACAAAGACGCTGTTGTTCATGATTGACAATACGATTCAAAAGAAGCGCTTTGAAGAAATATTCTTTCAATCTTGATGAGTTAATTGAAAAGTCTCTGAAATCTTAGAATTTCAGTCTTAAAGATCTATGCTACGTTTCAATTCAGCACAGACTTGACAGAAAGAATATGTTATCGAAGATAAAAACTAGATCACTAGAAAGACTAAACGAGAAAAGAAGAGAATATATGTGTTGATACAATAATTCACTGTTATATATTAAGGGAAAAAGATAAGAGATAAAATTAAGAAGAAGAAGAAAAATGATTTGATGATGTGTAAAAAAGAAGAATAACTGAGACAGATATTTGAGATTTATATAGTGTAGAATGATCTCTGTCAGACGATATGAACTTCTTGAAGAATGAAAGATGAATATTCGTAGCTTACTAATCTTTGCAATTAATGAATGATGAAGAAAATATGTCTTTTCAAACGAAGATGAAGTAAGAAGCATGAGAACTGTCACTCTACATTCAATTACTTCTCACATCACGTCTCAATATTTGTAGAACTTTTATTGTTAGTGATATATAGTAGTAATATCATATTAATGACGTGAAATTATATAAATGCTCGACAAACTGTACTTGTATGATATTATATCTTAAGTCTCACTGCGATTGATCTATGTTGAAGAAATGAAGCATGTCAATGTTCTTAGATGAACGATAATTGATATGAGATAGTACTAGATTTATTGAATCGAACCTAGATTCAATGAATCACTAAGATCAATCATTATTGACTAGCTCTAGTGTAGAACACGAACGCGAAAGTCGCTTACTATACTAGATTTATTGACTTGAATGTAAACAACAACTACAATAACACTCAACATGATTAAAGCAATGACTAACGAGACTCTTGATTCGACGACATGATCTGAAAATATCATACGATCTCGACTAGAAATAGATGAATCAGTATATCTTCTTATCTTGAGTCATCTACAACGTGAAATGAACAAGGTAGATATTCTAGAAGTCAGGTTAAACACATGCAAAGTCAAAAGCCTTCTTGATCAAATCTTTGCAGATGTATATAAACAATTCACTGATGTCTTCAACAACATTTCAAAATCTCAAAGAGACAAATGTCTTGTCTTTATAACACAACGATGCAACTACAATAAGAGAAGACGAGTCAAAACTTGAACAGTAGCGTCTGTGAATGAAATTCAGCACATAGTGACATCATCTAGCATATCAAATTCTTCGAGTACGAGTTCTTCTTCGATCAACGACATCGATATGCATGAATCTGTCAAGACAGTACAAAACATCATGATTCAAGTTCATCGTGATATCTTTCATAGTATCTGTTGCAGATCACAAGATCTACTAGTATCTGACACTGCAAAGAGCGTGATTGAGATCAATGACTTGAACTTTACGACTTTTATAGATTTAATAAGTCTGAAGTTGAGCTATAAAAAAAGAAAATATACAATTTTCTATGAACGTGATGATACAGCGAACATCAGCATAACGAACGAACGAGAATGAAAAGCAACTCTTACAGAAATGCATACGAAGAAATTCTTATGATTCTGCTTCATCATTAGAAGAAGCGAAGTGATCTCAAAGATTAGTATGTATTCATAACTCATTTTGATGCTATTCAACTAACTGCTTTGCATATTAAAACGCGAAGAAAGAGCTCATCATCATCATCAGAAAACGCAGCATTCGACAATCGAGCAAGCAAGCGAGTTGAAGACAGAATTGTTCAAGTCACTGTGTCTTATAACAACTATGAAACACATGACTAAGAAAGTAACAATATTTGATTGATTTGATGTTTATTGAATCGATCGTTTAATCGTCGTAGAGAATGTTTGAATCAACATCTCTCAGCTAGCTCGTCAAAACTTTGCTAATATAACATGTGAATGTGTCGTTTGTTTATTCACTCAAGTTTTTCCCTCAACTATAGTATTGATATCTCTCATCAATACATCACATCATCGCTCTGTATTTTCAAATATTAGTTATTAACTATACTATCTACTGTCACTTCTACTGCAGCTTCTATTGCTTCAACAATCAACAACTTTCTCACGATATTGAGAATGTCTTGCGTTTTCGTCATGAGCTCAAGTCATAGTGTACGTACTTCAGTTTTCATAAACTCTAAAGATAGAACTGCAGCTGATATCAGAGCTGACAGACGAAACGAGACATCATCTCAAGAACTACAGGTTCGAAACATTCAAAGCGCTTCAGAGACTCGTTGAACAACGATCACTATAGTGACGATAGATACGAAGAATACTTGAATAGCGATATAAATGAATTGACGTTTGATGAGAGTGATGTGCGAATGAGTGTCAGACTTCTCACGTCTTTCAGCGTATTAAGTACTGACGAAGAAAGAGACACAATCAACATCAATGATTCAGCACTTCAAAAAGCGACAACGTCATCGCGATAAGAAGCGCATCGCTCATCATCAATGACGTGACAAGTGAAGCAGTCAAAATCAATCGTTCGAGTCAACATCTTTCAAGTCATCTCAGATTGATCGTTCTCGACAACAGAAGCTCATGAAGAACGAGTCGAAGAAATCGAAACAGAGCTATGAAAGTTCAGTTATTAAAAGAATCTATCTATAATCGAGCGTAAAACGACGAGAAAGAGAAATATTCACTAAAAAGCATGCGTCAGTGATAAAGAATTGTCTGCTCTACATTCAAGCTTGAATTCTGAGTGATCGAGCGAGTAAGAAGATCACGTCATGATTGAATGACATCAAGTCATGACTTAATGATCAGATTTGTAAGATATGAATCGATATGATTGAACGTTTGAAAACATTGATGAACAACTCGCGCTATAGAGTTGACTTCATTCTCACGTCTCACAAAGCGCGTCAGATAAGCAACAGAATTTCTCAACATATTTAACTCACTGACATCAACAGATGTATGACTGCTTCGAAATATGACGAGATCACATGATGTTTGAGATTCAAGAAATAGTATCAAACGTATATAATTGATAACAGTATTGCAACGAGAAAGCGATTCAACAAGCGACACAGATCTTGTTACAGAATGATAATTATACATGCGTGAAGATGAGACAACATCTTGATTAGAAGATGTTGACTAATCGTGACACAGTCATCGAAACAAAGATTTCTTGTCTCAATCATTGCAATGATGCTTGTCAGAACGACATTTACTCGAGAAAGAGAGTTGTTTACAAGTCAAGATCATATCAGAGAATTCTTCAATGTTTTATTGATATCTCTGATCACTTTCGCCTCAGCAATGATAGTTCACTGCATTCGAGAGTGACAGATGAAAACATGCATACTTGCAAAGTTCAAGAGTCTGAAATCTTTGTGTAAGTCTTGCAGATCAATCGAAATTTACACATCAGACACAAAAATGACAGTATGCTGATCATTATAGCTGACTGACGATGTTTAATGACAACTTGAAATGAGCAAATCATTGCTCATCAAGACGCGATACTATTACTTCTTCATACTTGAATCATGAAACTTGTTGAAAGAGAAGATGTAAGAGAAATTCTCAATATTACTTCTGTTCTCAATGAATATGCAACATTCTTGAATGATCTTTCGAAAGATGAGATGAATGATCAGTGAAAGAGTTTGAATAGAATGATCAAGAAGAGCGATAAAGTGTTATTGAAAATCGATGATTATGAGAATAACGACGACATAGAAAGCACTCGAAAACAGATGAACGTAAGTGAAACATGAGTTGTTCTTCTGATCATCATCACGCTTCGTTCAGTGAATCACTCTCAGTCAAAATGAATTGATAATAGACGTTTAAACTAATAGTTGATTGATAGAATTTCAATGTACAGTCGATTCTAACAAACTCTCAGCTCGCAGCAGAATCTAGAGCGAAAACAGAGAGCACGTCAGTCAAGAACAACAAACAAACGAGTACATCTCAAGATTGAATTGATGATCAAAGCTTGAGTCTGAACGATGCAACTTTCGATGAAGAGATGAAGATTCACTCGTACAAGCTGACAGTGAGAAAGAAGAAGATGAAGATAAAGAAATATCAGACACAGTGAAATTGAACTTGATCACAACTGATGAAGAAGTTGAGACTGAAGTCAGATAAACGTCTGTGATATACTAGAAATTCTAAAAACGACTCAATACTAGCAGATGCAGAGAAGTATGAAACGTTTAAACAGCGAAATGATCATGCAATGAATATCAATGTATTGCGCGAGAAAGATGACATTGAAGAATCATTCGATAGCTAGTAGTATGATCATTGATTTGCGTTGACTGATTGCAAGCATACTTAGAAACAATAATAGTTAGATTTACAAATTCATTAGTATAATTGATAACAAAAGCGTATGAGAGATCACTACAGTAGACAGTTGAGATGCAACTTGAAGTTTTAACAAACTGAATAAAGTAAACTATATAACGTCGACATTTCAACTAGTCTCGAGCTCGAAATCGTCTCGTATCAGCGATGTCAATCAATATTGATTATACAAATTCAAAGCTACTGTCGAGAAATCTTTCTACGAAACATTGATTCATTCATATGCAATGTCATCAATGATAAGTAGTATATTGCAGTGATAGTAAATCAAATGTCTGCTTTCGCTTGTAACATAGTAATAGTAGTATTTAGTAGCATTTAATACAGTAGTTAAACAGTTTTACATTCGCTGTCTTTGTCTTTGATCTTGTCTACGTCTCGCTCAGATCTGACTCAGATCTTGCTCACTCAGATTTTGCTCAGATCTTGCTCACTTCGATCTTGTTAATTCAGATCTCATTCAGATTCTGCTTGATACATGCTGTGAAAGACGTGATCATATTTTATTCAGAATCATCGTCTTTTTTTAGAATGTTTTTTCGCATACGAAGTCTTGCGCTCTAAACGTTCTCGTAATTCACGTCATCTACGACTTACGTGTGCATGTCAGATTTCAACGATCGATGAAGCTGTTGATGATGAAACGAATAATGATGTTGATGTGCATGAAATCTGATGATATAAGACGAGTGAGTTAATAGTTTCTCGACAGACGCTTTTCAAATTCGAACACGTCAGACGTTCATCTTTGCTCGCGAATATTGATGTTTCTGTCGATGATGTGACTATGTTGACTTGAGAGAAATATTGCATTTGACTGTCATTGAAAGTCTGCTTGAGCGTTAAACGAAACGATGTGCAATTTGTAGTTGTGACGAAGATAACTGTTTTATCGCGCTCATCAGTCAATATGTCGACTTGAGAGAGATATTGCATTTGACTGTTCTCGTTGTCAGACTCGTATGCAGAAACTTGCTCTGCATCATTGATTGATGCATTGAAGCTTTCACACGATGATGATGAACAATAAAGAACATACTTCTTGTATCAAGTACTATTCATAATATTCAAATCTAGCGAAGATCTTGAGTCTCAAGAATTCACAAGACTAGACGATAGCAACTCACTGTCTATCAAGATTCTGCGTCTCTTTCAACAAACTTTCGATGAAATAAATCTATCGTCAGAGAAAATGATAAGTGATGACGAGATTTTGCGACTGAGAGACGAGTTCGTTTCGTGCGACATCTTTCGACGACGAGAAATGAGTGATAAACGACTTCAACTTTCAATATCATCGAAAGTCTGCTTGAATGTTAAACGAAACGTTGTGCAATCTGTAGATGTGATGAAGATGACTGTTTTATCACGCTCGTCAGTTGAAGATGTGATCTAAGTAGCTGCATTCACGTAAAGAAACTTCAGACTGATGACTTTTAATCTGAAATGAAATTCAGAGCATTGAGATTTCTCATCAGATGCACTTAAAGACACGTTGAATTGCTCATCATCAGATGTACTTAGAGACGAGTGAGATGAGAGAATCTGCCTCGTCTTGTGTTAACACGATGTCATCAACATAACGTCGTCAAAGCATCAGATAACTATATATTCAATGTCAAAAAGTGATGCAGAAAATATGAGTTTGAGCGCATCTAGAAACAATCTAGTTCTGATTGAGTCAAGATTCGAGTCAAATAAAAATTGAATTGAAAGTTAGTTTTATTCATGTTCTTGTTTAATTTCTGCAATCTTTATTTCTTCGTGCATTCTTTACTCTCAAGACTTCATTGAATTTATGATATAATCTAGTCATCGCTTTACATATTAGTATGAGATATATCAAAAGACTATCTCGCAGCTATGCACATGATCAAACGAAAGAGTCATGAGTGCAAGATAAGCATGATCATTATCTATTGCACTTATCTCAAGTATCATCAGCTTATCTCTGTGCTAGAATGATTCAAGCTCGATTGAAGAATTGATATCAAACGACTTCGAATCTGTTCATGCTTCAGCAAGATGTAGAAAGAAGTCGAAATCTGACTTGAGAGAGAAGAACAGTTGAGAATTGTCAACGACGAAAATACAATCACTAATGTGTATAGAATTCACGTTGAATTTCATTATTGATGACAAGCAGTTTACATCTATACTGTCATTCAACGAGAATGATCATAGAAGAAATAAAATGCGTACTTCGAACGCGTTGAGCATGCTATCAAACTTTCAACATGATTCATCTCATGCTTTCATCGATTTCAAGATCAAGTCACGCAGCATGAAGTTTACAAATACTTCGTTCTATGATCGACAACGAAGAAGAAATGATCATCACGACTCATCATATATCTGAAGTGAGAGTATTCAACGCGAGAGAGAAATTTCAACAGTCGCGCACGAGAACATCATGTGACAGATGATTTCATATTTGCGAACTACAATTATGATTGAATATGTAAGCGAAGACTGCAAATCATGAGCTGACTCTCAGCAAAAAGTCAATCTTTCAACTCTCATAAAAAGCATATGATCGAGAGTGATTAATTGCATAATTCGAGTCATTAATTGAAGAAACAACGATGTAGAGATGAAATCAACATCTCATGAAGCAAGAAGAATAAAGCAATCGTGACTGAATGATGCTCATTCAGACTAACACAGTTCAAATGTATGATATCATAAGCGACTATTGATTTCATATGATGTGTAAGATTCGCGTCTTGATTCTCAATTATTACGATTTTATCAACAGCACAGCTTCAATGAATTCAGTTCATGCTTTATTGAAGAACAACGTCTTTCTAAGCGTTGATCATCACGATGTAGAATAATCTTCTTGAAATACTTTCACGCTGACGTCGAGAAGATTAACTTATCAGAAATGTTCAGAGACTTCATTCTAACAAAAGCATTGACATCTCTCATGCACAACGATCGTCACGAGAGCTTTGACATCACAAGTTTAACACAGCACATGTTCAATTCTATCACATCTCTGATGATCATTCTCATGACAACTATGATTCAACATAATATAGAGAAATACAAATAAAGTGCGCAAGTTGAGAATCACTCTCAAAGATGAGAAGTCGAAGGTATGCTTCGTTCTGCTTAAGTCAAGAGACATATACATTGACAAAGTGATCACAGATGATCACACATTCATCACAAGACAGTGATTTACTCAGTTTATCTTGAAACAAGAAACTATGTGATGATGACTGTGAAAGAAGCTGATGAAACAAAGTCAAGTGAAACTCAATTTGAATGCAAAGAATGAACTCGTATACTTTTCTCTTGCGCACTCGCTGTCTGATGTAGAAGACATTGACAACGACTTCGACTGTCAGTGAAGTGAATTCAGAAAGAGAAAGAAGAAGAGCTCTGCAGAGAACAGTCTGAATCGTGAGACTGTCTTGAAGTTCTTCATGAAGAATAAAGTATGTTTTTTCTCGCTCTGTCGCGACTTTGATCTAACAAAGATGATAGAAGAACGATGATATGAACAGTGAGAAACTTGAGACAAGAATGAGTCGTAACTCATCATAATCAATTTCAATTCTGCACATGAGAGAGTCAAGTGCAGTTCAGAATCAAGCTCATTATTATATTATTCTAGAATGATGACGTTGAGAAAGTCGATGCATGCGTAAGTGTTTCATATCAAGTATCGACTGTTGAATCACACTTGTCTCAATATCTCGATCAGATTTAGATTGAATCTCGACTAATTGAGATATAATGCATAGAGAGAAAACATGCAAAAGTATTCTGTAAGTGATTTTGAAAGAGTGAAACGACTTGCATCTGCGTCAGAACTGACTCATCTGATGACTTTTGTTTTGCTAACTATGATACTGCGTATAGCGTGTACGTGATGTCAGAAACTAGACTAGAGATACTATCAATATAGAAGAATGATATTATTATTACTTGATAGAATCTAGATACAAGACATACATCAGATAATGTACAAGACGAAAGACAAAGAGCGAAAGAAAAGAACGAGAATCAGACTTCTATTATACATGAATCAGACAGAATCAAGACTAGACAGTAGTTTTAAGACTTAAGATTGTTGTGACTAGATTCAGATAATGATGACTAGATTGATGACTGTGTTACGAGCATGTCAGAATTAAATAGAGCTCTTATAGCTTACTAATTCTAATCAATTCACAATCAACGCTCGAAAGTTGATTGTATAATGATTAGACTAAGCTCTGATCTGATCTATGTTCTAACTCTGAATGAAGATCTGATTCATTGAACTGCGAACAGATTCATTGAACTTATGATGTCTGCGATCTATGTTCTAAATCTGAGTGACGATCTGACATCATGACACGTGAAGACAAGAATCAAAAATTCGTAAGTGCGTTCAGCGAAAGACAATGAGTTTAATACTGTGCAGAAGACGTACAGCATGCTCATTATACTTGTTATGTAGAAAACTCATTCTATATTCTTGTGACAACAAGATAAACGAGTAAGTATCTAAAAGTTCTTTTCATTGTTGATCGACAGAGACTGATATACAATGAACTCACAGAAAACACTGAAAGAACTAGACTGATTGCGTCAAGTCAAGTACTTGAGTTCGAGTCGAGTACTCGACTCAAAAAGTGTCAAGTCGAGTTGAAATTTTTTTGAAAAAGTGTCGAGTCGAATTGAGAAGTTGAACTCGAGAACTCGAGTCGAATTGAAAAGCTTGACTCGACAATTCGACTCGACAACTCGACTTGACTCGACAAGATATTAGATAGATGTAAATAGCTTGATTGAACAGTCTTCATCATAAAGACTTCATGATTTTCATCATGACTTTCTATCGAACACTCTTCATGATAATGCAAAAAGGTAATGCACTATGAATTTATAAGATTATTAGTTATGATTAGAACTTAAAAAGTAAGATAAGCGCTGTTCGCTAGTTGAAGAGCTCTATTATTTTCTTTTCACTTCAATTATTCTCTTTCTTCTCACTACTGATTATTTCATATTCATCATGTTGTAGTTTCTTCTCATTCTTCTTTGCTTCATAGCACATCTCTGCATCATCGTTTTCTACTATAATGAGATCATTCAAATTAGAATTTATTGCATGTATTGAATTCTGAATTTCTCGTTCTTTGACAGTTGAGAGAGTGACGAATTCTGTTGCAAAATTCTGAAAAGCTGTCATAGAATTAGTATCATCAGTCTGCTTTAACTTCTTCAGATCATCATAATGAAGAATTCTTTGTTGAATTAAGTGAACTATAGAAATCATAAATTTTGATATTTCTTCGCTCACGTTCAGCTTGTCTGTTATCTTCTAAAATTGATATTAGTTTCTACAACTGAGAAATAATGCATATAGATAATGCATATCTTCATTGCTTTTGAAGCAATTTTCTCTGCAGTAGTATTCACATCTTGTGTTGCAGTAGTATTTGCATCTTGTGTTGCAGCAGTTATATCGAAAAGCTTTATCGTCTCAGCGACAATCTCAGCATTCGCTTTACGTCTGATTTTCAATTCAAAGCATTCAACTATAAACAGATCAGCGCTTTATCTAGTATTGCATTACTGAGATGCATTATCATGAATATCTTTATTCTTTCGCTCTTGTTCTATCTCGTCTCTTACATTGTCTTTCATCGCTGCTTTGTCGATCTCATTCGCTTCTTTTCAAACATTGAATTGTCTTAGTTTGTGTAGTCGTTTGAATATGACTACACGATTGTTGTTCTGTCACTTGTAGTGTTCTTTGATCTCATTGAATCAATTTTCACCACGATTTCAACTTGCGATAGACTTTGAGTTTACAAATAGAGTGAACATTATCTGTTAGAGTCAGCATTGTTCTCTTGATAATGCATTTGAGTAATGCAACAGTATCGATGAAATTTAAGTAGTTCAATAGAATATGAACTTGTAAAGAATTTGAAAAAGTAAGAGATATAACATCAAGTGAGATGAATTAATTTTCACAAAGAATTATTTCTGAACTGTTGAACAGAGTGAAAAGTACCTGTTAAAGTCAGCATTGTTCTCTTGATGATGCGTTTGAATAATGCAATAGTATTGATAAAATTTGAGTAGTTCGATAGAATATGAACAGATAGAGAATTTTGAAAAGTAAGAAAAAAACTCATCAAGTGAGATGAATTTGAGTGCAACGAGAAAAATTTAATTATTATTCTTAACACTTATTTCTTAACACTTATTCAATATTTTCTTCAATTTCTTTTCTGATTTTTCAATCACTTCTTCTATTATATTTTCTTGAATCGTTTTAGTAATCAACGCTTCAATAAATAATACTTTCAAAAATAATACTTTCAAAAATCAAGTTTACATAAATCAAATCAATCATTCTTGATAAACAATGACATGCAGCAAGCATGTTATCGATAATGCATACTAATAATGCAATATGACTTGTTTATTGCTGACAAGTTCATTTTTAGCATGTGCATCAGCATGTAAGACGTCTAAGAACTCAATGCATTCAATTGATCATTATGCTATCAAAGAAACTTCAGTCTTTAAATCTATTACTACTACTAAAAAGATAATGCACATGAGTAATGCATTATCTACTGACATACTAATGCTTTGCAACAGAAAAGACGCTACAAATCAGGCACTGTTACGCTGCGCGAAATTCGAAAATATCAGAAGATCGCAGAAAATCTCATTTTCAAAATGATCTTCGAAAGACTGATTAAAGAGATTATACATGATTATGCTTGAGCGAACATGCTACAATATGATTTTCGCATTCAGCGCTCTGTCTTGAGTGCTCTTCAAGAAGTCACTGAAGACTTTATGTGCTTCTTTATGAAAAGTAAGTGCATTACTCTTTCGCATTATCACTCTCGTTGTAGAATTTTCATTGACATTTTGCTCTATGCAGACATCAACTTGATGACAATTTATGTCAAATGCATCATCATTCAAGATAGAAATATGAGATTTATGAAGAATCTCATGATGAATCTTGATGTTATGTTTTTCAAGACAGACTAGAAAATGTCTGTCTTCATCAGTTAGATAGACATTATAATTCTTGAAATCACATTCGCATTATTCTTGTGCATTATTCTTGTGCATTGACTCGATTGTACTTCTAATAAGTACTTGCTCTAAATGCAAGACTTTTAATAAATGAGATGATATTGCAAATCTATGAATAAATCTGCGTCAGAACAGTTTTCAAAGATACTTGAAATGAATCAGCATACTCGTTGATCTCTTGATCATCATTCTTCTCTCTGCAATAAATATCTCAGAGCTCAGTAATAGTCTCGTCTGAATTCAAATTCATAGTTCAATTGTAATACTTCATCAGCATTATTTGTTTCATCATTTTTGAACTCATCTGTGATCAATTTCATTGACATACTCTTCTAACAAGACTGAAAGTTCGCTCAATATCTATCGAGAATATTGAGCATGAAAGAACATTTTTAATCATTTGCATCAATCTAGAAAAATTCGAAGCATTGTCTTTTCAAAATTGTCATGTCGAACATTTCTCATCTATAACATCAGTGCAAAGATATCGATCATCTTTGTCTTGAAAAGAATGAGCACGCTGAGATTGTTGAAGCAATGATCTTCTAACAGTTGCAACAGACTACAAGATCATTAGTAAATGATCAAATGCATTATCATAATGCATTATCTCGTCAGCATCACTTCTTGCTCTTTGTGCTTCTGCTCTCAAATCAACAGCTGAATCTTCGTAGTAATGATGAAAATACTCTTTGAACTTTGTCTTGTACTTGATCTTGTAGTAAACAGATTCTTCATCATGATCTGTATCTTTATTGTCTTTGTCGTTTCAAGTCTTGTAAAGATCTAGCTTCATTGTAGAATTCAGAATATTTGCAAGATTATATATTGTTTCATCGCTGTCTTCGATCTTGATATAATACTTTGCAAGTTTGATTGAGACTTTTTCGCAAGTCTTTACTATAACAGCACTTGATTAGCAAGTACTTCTTCTTATATTCTTTTCAATCTGCTCAAGATGATTGAAAAGTGCATTAAATATTTGAAATCTCAAGTGAATATCTGCATTAATTGTTCGTGACACTACTAAAGTGCATTCGTAGAAGAAATTTAATAGATTGTCAACAAGCAAAATCATGAATCACTCACTTTCATCAAATTTGATCTTTGCGATCTTGAAATCTTTGCAGTATTTCTCTGTTCAAAGATCAACAAATTCACGTAGTTAATATGCTTGACGAAGCATCAAGTACGTAGAGTTTCAACGAATGCAAATATCTTGTATCAGTTTTCTAGATCTTTTGTCATTCTGCTCTTGAAAAGCTCTGAAGCGAATCAATCACTGAGAAGAATCGTTGACAGCTATCGTCAGAGCACGAATCTAATTTCATGATTAATAAATGCATTACTTTTTTGCATTATCATTTGAAGCAATATCTTTTTGATCACAATAGATAATTCTCTGCTTGTTTCAATATCTTGCACTTGATCATTCTTTAATTGAGCAATAACATTATCAGCTATTGTCTTCGATTCAAGAGCTTGAATAAAATCTTGAGTCACAAGATTGATGATGTGAGTCAAGCAATTAATGAAATTTTGTGTTCTGTCTCATCGAAACTCGCGATGACTCATGATCTTTTCAAGTTTCTCTTTCAAGATACTATTATTGCTTGCATTATCAATAACAATCTTGAAAAGCTTGTTCTTAATAGCGTAGTTCTTCAGAATTTTCATTAGCTTCATCATCAATTGACGATCAATATGCTCAATATCGAGAGACGTAAATTCAATAAGATGTTCACGAAACTGAAATTTGACATCGACTCAGTATATCAACACTTTCAAGTACGCTACTCTTTGAGAACTAGATCATGCGTTCAAAGCAATAGAGACACGTCGTGACTCTGTAAGATTTGATCTGATCTTATCACAAATCTTCTTATAGTGTGAGAGAATCATGATTATCATCTTTGTGCAATGTGCAATCTGCAGATCTGAACGAAGCATTTGTAGCAGCTTTCGAAATTGCTCGTTATCAATGATTTGAAAGAATAGATTCAAGTTAACAAAGATTTTGCATAATTGATCTTCTTAATTCTCTTGATTGAAGACAGAAATTAACTCGATATGACTTTTCTTCTAATAATTTGTCAATTTTGCATTATCAATTTGCATTATCAGATATGACTTACTCGTTCGAAAGTCAGTTCAACTTGTGATTGCAAGTGTTCGCGTTTTCGCTCTGTCGCTGTGCAAAAGTCTGATTCAAGATGCTTTTTCATAACAGACGTGCTAAAGCTATCAAAAGCTGTAGAATGATTCATAATCTTATTGCAGATTTTGCATGAGATTTTAGACAATTCTTCAACAATCGAAGTTAACTGTATAAAGTGATTTCATATATCAGATTACTTATCGCCTGTAGTCTTTTTGAATCAGAGCGAATTGTCTATCTTCTTTTCAGTCTTGTTTTAAATACTTTTGACAACAGAGATTTGAGATCATCATTGTAGAAAAGAGCTATCTGTATTCAAAGTTCATTGAACATACTCGCTATTCTCTCTTAGCTTGAGCTGTGAAAAATTCTGCTGAATTTTGTCAATCGCTTCTTGTCTAGTCTTCATCTTTTCAGAATGATGTGAAGAATTCATAGATCATTGAACTTGACTTGCAAAGTCTTCAGAATGAAGACTATCTGAAGATGAACTATGCGAAACGCTTTCGTCAGACAGATTGAAAGTTGTCAACGAACTAGACATTTTATAGAATAGTTTGTATTAACAACAATAGTTGTTAATAGCTTGAAGATAGTATATAGACGATGTAATGAGTAATGCGAAAAGCTAATGCAATATATAGACGATGCAATAGATAATGCAAAAAGATAATGCAAAGAACAAGCGAACATGTTGTTCTAAATTTCTATATTTAGCTCTCTTGACATCAAGCTCGAGTTCTTAATGAGTCAAGTCGAGTTGACTCGATTTCTAGTCGAGTCAAGTCAAGTCGAGTCAAATTCAAAATGTCAATTCGAAACTCGACTCGACGATCAGTCTAATTAAGCAATCAACAGCTAATTTATTGCGACAGACAAAGAGAAAATAAAAGTCAGAAATCATCGTTCTTCAAGAAATTCATCGTTATCAAAAAGATGCAAATTTATTAATATTTAAGATTTCATTCAAAAGATTAGTATAAAAAATTCTTCAGAATGAGACTGATATGAATCAACTTAATCAGAAAATGAGCGATGAGAATTACAGAATTCAAACTTCAACTCTGCTTGTTTTTCAAAAAGTTACAGAAGCATTTCTATGTAAATTTCTTATCTGTAAATGCATTACTCATTTGCATTATTCTTGATATTTTACAACACTTACTGATATCATGCTTTACATATGCAGATAGTAATCTTTTTGCTATTCATGTCAAGCAAGTAATTCTTCAACAGAAAGATTTGATATTCATGAAGACTTTAATGTGCAATCTTGAAATTCAGTTGAATCATGAATAGAAATAGCATTCACAATAACTTGATTAAATCAAGCTATTTAAGATAGCAATACACTCTATGAACTGCATTATCTTTTTGCATTATTTCATAAGTGTATTATCATATTACATACATTGACAATGTAAAAACAACTTCAAATGAAATAATATTAAACATTTAAACATTAATAAAATTGTAATTGTAATTGTAATTGTAATTTATACATTCTTGTGACATCGATTTAGACTCGACTCATGAGAAACTTTATGCTATTTATATCGAGTGAACAAAACTCTCTGAGAGAGAAAATCACTCGTCGTCTATACAACTGCTTCGCGCAGTCGAAACAATAAGATTGACACTGTGTTATCAAGTAATGAATCTATAGCTTCTATTCAGCGCGTGATGCTTGAGTAAACTCTTAATGAGTGTCTGTGTTGTTCATTTATGACGCATCGTCTTTGCTCTGCTCTTCATTGATGATATTCTATACAACAATGTTTCGATTCAATTCTCGATTCAAAGACGAAAGACGTTTTCTTTGCATTCGTGATGCTTGTAATTGTAACGTACGTAGAGCTGTGTTCTCTTACTCAATGATTGTCATTCATTGCGCAGAGAAATATGTGATGAAAGAGAGATGCACATGATGAGAAGATAGAATGTGATTGTATTGAGTAACTCTTTTCTTCTCTTGATTTGACTTATGTCACGTAGACGTTGAATGAATTGTTAGTATAAACGTGCAATCGCAATCGTTTGATGTTTGACTCTGATCAATGAAAGAGAATGCATTCTGATCGTTCTCTTGAGCTCTTGATTTTTCACGTAGACAGATGAATGACTTGACGTCAAGTAAAGAAGATGAGCTCAAGTCTCTTCAGTATATCAGTGTGATCAACGAGTCACTACTTCTTCGAGCACTGTAATCACGACTCTCAATACTTAAGATGACTATTCTATCTGATATCTTTTCATCAATTACTCGACGACACTGTCGATGTGATGAAGACGTTTCAATATCAACGCAGTCAACGAGTTGCAAATTCTTCAATCACTTGTAGTCACAACTCTCAGACTCTTCACCTGAGTTGTTTAATCACTAGCAGTATCTTTTCATCTCTTATCAACATCGACATGTCATTAATCTTCTTTGTAGATCGATTGTGATTGTTAGAGAAGATGTTGTCACGTGAGTGAAAACTTTGCATGATGACTTTTCTGATCATGCAATGTTCTAACATCGTTTGAACTGCGTCGAATTGAGATCTCTTGACTCTTCTAACTTCTATTCGAACACAGAATAGAATCAAAAGATTCGTAGTCGACATCACGTACAGATGAATCTCGTTGCCAGTCAAAAACATTAATAAGATGTAAAACATTTTGCAAATCTGTTTTGAAAGAATCATCAGATTCATCAATTGCATTATCTTCATCTTTTTCTCTGCAATAAATATTTCATGCTTTGATGATAGTCTTTTCAGAATTCAAGTTCATGATATGATTATAATACTTAAGAAGCATTATTTATTCAACTGATTCTAAAGTCATTTATGATTGATTTCATTAATAAACTCTTCTTGCAAGACTGAATATTCTTTCAATATTTACAAAGAATATTGAACATGAAAGAATATTTTTAATCATTTGAGTCAATCTTGAATAGTTCAAGACGTTGTCTCTTCAATACTTTCATATTAAAGATTTCTTGACAATAGCATTAATGCAAAAATATTAATCATCTTCACTAACAGATATGAAGCAACGTTAAGTTCTTTGAAGAAGAATTCATGTAATCATCACAACAAATTATAACATTGTTAACAAATGATCAATTGCATTATCATATTGCATTATCTGATCAACATCACTAGTCACTTGCACTTCAACTTCTGATGCTGTAGTTTTCTCTTTTTAATGATGATGAAAATAGTTCTTGAACTTTTTTCTGTATCTATCGTAATAAAAATGAATATTATTCTCATTTGCATTTCAATCTTGATATCATCAACTTAAACAATCACAACGCATGCATCACAAATTTTGAAAAAGAGCACTATAAACAAGACAGAGTGAATCTAGAGAATGATGAAACAACAATGAATTGCATGAATTGCAGTAATGCTGATTCAAAGACAATTGCGAGCGACGTTGATTTGTCACAAGAAAACAAAGATGCAAAATCGAAACACTCACGTAATAATGAAGAGAACGTTGCTAACATTATTGATCTACTAATAAAGATATCAACATTAAAGAAAGAGAAGAGCAAAGATCATTCATGAAAAAAGATAGCATTGAAGCTGATTCAACGTTTTTGACTCGACTAAGAAGAAAAACATCACGCGAATCAGAACGCGTTCATCGCGAAAAATGTATAGAAACTGAAGATATCAGTTCAACTGCTTAACAAGCAGTTGCATATACAGAGAAGCACGCGTCTTTCAACAAAAATCACGTCATGAGCGAACGTGACAAGAGAAGAAATAGCAACGAGAAAGCAACGTTTCAGAGATGACTCGTCGTCGCTTTGCAAAAGATGAGAAGTCATGATTAAAATAATGAACAAAAGAGAAATAAAAGAGATATAAAAGAAGTCAATTGAACAGATTCTACAGAGAATCGCAGACGTGTCGACAGATCAAAGAAATCTAATCATGTCACTTCGCAAACTGAGTAGTGATGACATTTTTCTTCACGCAGTCAGCTCAGATGCTTGAGCAAATCTGAAAAAGACTTAGATATGAGCAAAAGAAATCGCGAGTTTAACACGCGTAGCACGTTGAATCTTTGCAGTGCTGACATATGAAGTACACACTACAATAGACATGAACAATCAGAAAAAGATCATTGAAAGATTGATAAAAGATAATGTGAGACTTCATGAAGATCTGAAAGTTCTAAGAATAGTCTGACTCAAGAAGATAGCAAAGAGCGAAAAGATTCATTCGTCGCTCATTGTAAAGATCGTGATCAAAGCGATGATGAATTGACTAATGAACATAAGCATGCTGAACTTGTATCAAGAATGTGCATGCAAGCTATTTGAAAAGAACTGTTACATCACACAGTGCTTCAAATGTCACGAATTTGATCACATGATTAAGTTCTGCAGAAAGAATCAGCATTGCGAAAAGTGCGCAGACAAGCATCACATCAAGAAGTGCATGATGTTTTCAAACAGAAAACGTTGCATCAACTGCAATGAAAATCATGAACTCTGAAGACGCATCTGTCTCAAGTGATGACAGTAGATGAAACAAGCGTTCGAAATCTATAGAAACAGATCATTCAGATACTCTGAAATGTCTAAATACAGTCGCGCATTCTTCTTGCTGTCTCTGAACTCTTTAGATTCAACGAACTCTTTAGATTCAATGAACTCTTCAGATTCAACGAATTCTTTCGATTCAATGAATCTCTCAAGCTCAGCAACAGTCATGTTGAAAACATGCAGTTGAATCGCTGACAAATCAGCTTGACAGATAGTAAAGATCAAGAAGAGACGAATTAATCTTTTCTCTTGTGTGAATAGTGACTCAGATGATATGACATCTGAGTAGATTCAGAAACGTTCAATCAGAAAGTGAGAAAGATTCTCAATGATCGAAAGTATACAAAGAGTCTTCTTATTGCAGAGTCAACAACAGCTACGAATAACTCTATGACAAAACAATCTTTTTTACAAATTCTACAGTACAACATCAGAAAGTCATTAAGAATTCAAGAATCATTTCTAATTAACAGAGAAGTTCGTGAATTCAACATAGTAGTTATACAGAAGCAAGATTGCAACAACAATGATTCATAATCATTTAGCTTAGCACACAACTTCTTTCATCTAGTGAAAAACTCGTCATCTCAATCAAGAACATGCATATACGTTATCAAACATTTAAGACTTGATCAATGAATAGTAGAAACAGCTGAGTCAGACATTTGTGCAATCTGAATATTAACTCGCAACGCAGACAACGAAACGCAGACGCTAAGACTTCTAAACGTCTACAATTCATGCTCACTGTTTACTACATTCACAAAGAAATCTTTAATCATTTCTCATTTGAACAAATTACTCAAGAATGACTGCAAACAACTGATCGTAGAAGATTTCAATCTACATCATTCTCATTGAGAGAGATGAAGATGCTTCACTCGTCATATGATGATTGATACTCTGCTAAACATCATTACAAACACAAGACTGAAATTATTGCTGAAATCAGACACTATTACTCGTGAAGCTCACAATCAATTTACGACGATTGATCTAGTCTTTAGCAGCGAGAAAATACAGTTCATGATATGTAAGTGCAAGATACAAATCAATTTGCATCAGAGATTGAATCATCTTTCAATCGTCACAAAGCTATGTTTACAAACAATCTCAGTGCAGTTCTTGACTTGATGACTTTGAAAAAAAATGAATACAGAAGCATTAAGTGCTTATCTGTGAATACATCTATCTTTGAAACGCTCTCTAGATGACAAGACTATGATGAATGACAGAGTGTGCAAGATTATCAGAATGTTACAGAAAATCATTGAGAAATTTACTCTTTTGACAAAATCATTAAATTGAGTAAGAGACTTTTGAAATCAAAGCTGCTTCGAAGTAGTAATAAAATCAAGACGACTGCGAATCATATGAAAAATGCAAGATACATTAGAAGCGTGAAATGAATATCTGAAGCATAATGATCATAAAAACAAGATCATTTGACAAACAAAATGTGCACACTTCAGATCATAAATGCATGAGTTGAGCGAAGCACTTAAGTTGATATGATGCTTTGCAAAATGAGCTAAAATCGAAAGTCAGCTATCTAAAAAGCTTTCTCAGTTTTCGTCACTGAAGTGAAGCGACATCGATCATATGACAACGATGTTCGAGAAAAAAATCGAGATACTGCGAGAAAAGTTCTTTCTCTCATCTTCTCAAGCGAATGTCAACGACATCGCAGAGTCATTCATATCTCGAGCAGTCTCATTCAATTCATGCATCACAGAAGATGAAGTGAAGCAGACAATCAGATGAGTAAAAGCAGACAAAGCATCAGATGCTTCAGATATTTCAAACAGAGCACTTCAAGCGAGTCTTGCAGAACTGATCTCAGTATTGACGAGTTTATTCAATGCATGTGTAATACACAAATATCATTCGAAGCAGTTCAAAAAGACTCAGACAATAGTATTATGCAAATCAAAGAAAAATGACTATATTGATTCAAAGACGTATCGACTCATTGCTCTGCTTGATATCATGAGCAAAGCTCTGAAGTCAATCATGATCAAAAGACTGAGTGATATAATTAAGACTCATCACATGCTATCTAATGCTCAAATGAAAGCAAGATGTAAGTGATTCGTGATCTTGACATTAGATTTACTGATAGATTAAGTTCACACAGTATGAGATTGCAAAATCAAATATGTAATGTTTATGTTAAGTCTAGACGTCGTCGAAGCGTTTAATCAAGTCTCACACATCAGACTTCTGCATATGTTGAAGATGAAAAGAACATCAAGCTACATAATTGAATAAACACGCAGCTTTCTAAAAGATCGAGAGACATCGCTAATATTTGATGAACAAATGAGCGACATACGCGAGATAAATGTAGACATATCACAGAAGTCTTTCATTTCATCGATTCTCTTTCTATTCTTCAACGCAAGTTTAATTGAAAAATGCGAAGCACTGAAAATTAAACTCAAAGTGCTTGACTTCGTAAATGATATTAACATTCTAGTTTACAACAGATTCACTGAAGAAATCTGCAGAACACTGAGCCAAGCACACGACGTTTGCGCGAAATGAGCTTGCACTCATGACGCAACGTTCGCATCAGAAAAGTATAAGCTTACGCATTTCACTAGAAAATCGAAAAGATTTAACATAACAACTAGCATACAAATAAAAAGTTCAGTTATCAAATCAAAATCAGATGTACGAGTTCTAGAGATGCAACTGAACACGAAACTGCAATAAAATGTGCATCTTCAACAAATAAAGATGAATCACATCACAAGAATGCTGACATTTAATTATTTTAAAGTCTTCACATGAGAAGCTATCTTCACAAAAGCGAGACAAGTATACTCAGCAGTAGTGAGATCAGAAATTGCATTCAAAGCGTTAGTCTGACATCAGCGCGACAAGAAAAATGAACTGTTGAGCAAAGAATTCAGACTAGAAACACTTCAGAATCAGACTCTGTGTCATGTAGCAGAAGCATTCAAAAGAGTAAGCATTGAAACTTTAGAGACAGAAACATACACAAGCTCGCTACATGTTCATCTGAACATGCTACAGAACAAAATCATGCTACACAGTTGAATTAATGATTGAACGCAAGAGATCAGACAAGCATGCAAACTAATACGCGCTCGTTTGACGAAAGTTAATCGCGTCATTTCTTGCTCATTCATCATCAAGAAAATAGTACTTCTGAATGTCTTCATTTAAGAAGATGCAAAGATACAGTCGAGACGCAGATGATGCACTTTCTTCTTCACAATGATTTCAACAAGTGATAGCATCGCAATAGCGCAGTATCACAAAGATCAATGAAATCAATGATGAGAAAAGTACAGAGAATGCATCGCAGACATCAACATAATTTTAGCACAAAGATCACATCTGAGCAATAAGATGATAAAGATGCGTGATAATCTTCAAAAAGTAGAAAGCACTCTTGCAATGCACATCAGAATTGAACGCATAGATCTGAATGTTTATTTGCACTCTAGAAATGTTTCAGATATGAATAGCTCGCGATACAACTGCGAATGAAGTCATTAGACGACGAAGCATGTACTCATGCACTGCTTGAACTGATCGCATTTGCGATCAAGAATGTTACAAGATGCTGACTTTTTGAACTATTGAATAATCATCATCATCATGAAGAGTTTCAGAGCAGTAGCGAAGATGATGATGAAAACGAAGCTCTTGAAGCAATGTAGAGTGATTAGAACACTCGTTCTTTAACATGCAATCAATACGAACAAATTTGATACATAGTCTCAAAACTCACTGTCTCGACTGCGTGAAGCAGTTGTATAAACTGCGAGTGATTTTCTACTTCAGAGAGTTTTGTTCACTCGATACAAATAGCATAAAGTTTCTCATGAGTCAATTTAATCAATGTCACAAAAATGTATGAATTTATTATTATTATTATTATTATTATTATTATTATTCAATCTTGATACAAATTCAACTTTTGAGTAAAATCTAAAATCATAATGAGATTGTATATCAGTTCATCTTTATTCTTCATTTTAAAATAATATTTTAAAAGTTTTGTAAAAGTTAGTTCACAAGCTTAAAGAACAAGTGCTTGCAAAATACATGCATTATTACATACTATCATTTCAATAGCATTGAAATGATTGAAAAGAGCATCAAATATTTGAAATTCTAACTGTATATCAACATTAATGATTCTAGATACAATCAGAGTTAGCTCATAAAAAGAATTTAATATATTGTCAATAAACAATATTAATGATCATTCATTCTTCTTTAATTGAATAGCTTGAATCTTTGCATCTGTTAAAACTTTCTCAACTCATATATTGATCATGTCATGCAGTTGATATGCACATTGAAGCATCAAATAAATAAAGTTTCAATGAATGCAAATGTCTTGTATCAATTTTCAAGATCTTTTTGTAGAATTTTCTTGAAGCTTTAAAAAATGAAGCTTTTGTTGAAAAGAACTGTTGATAACAATAGTAAAAGCATGAATTTGTTTCACTGATTAGTAAATGCATTATCTTTTTGCATTATCAACTTGATAAATATTTTCTTGATAACAATGCAAAGATCATTGCTTATGATTACATTCTCAACTTGATCATCATTTAATGACACAGCAAAATTATCATTCAAAATCTTTGATTCAATAGCTCTGATAAACTCTTGAATCATTAAATTAATAATATGCATTATACAAGAAATTGAGTTTTGTGCTCTATTTCATGAAATGTCACGTTGATTGAGTGATTTTTCAAGCTTCTTCTTCAAAGTATCATTGTTGCTTACATTATTAATAACAACGTTGAAAAGCTTGTTCTTGATATCATATATATTTAAAATCTTGAACAGCTTTTGCATCAAATGATGATCAGTATGTTCAACTTGAAGAGATGTAAATTCAATGAGATGTTCATGATATTGAAATGTAACATTCATTCAATATATCAAAACTTTCAGATAAACAACTTTTTGAGAACTAAATCATGCATTTAATGCAATAGAAATCTGTCATGACTCTTTTAAATCTTGCTTTATCTTTGTTTAAATTTCATCATATTTCAAGAAAATCATGTTTAACAATTTAGTGCAATGCATGAAAGTAATTTCTGAACGAAGCATTTGTAGTAACTGTCAAAAATGCTGATTTTTGATGATTTGAAAAGACAAATTCAATGCAACAAAGATTTAATATAATATCTTTTCTCAATTCTGTTGATTGAATTGAAATGATAAGTTGATAGAACTTTTCTTCTATAAATACATCAACTTTGCATTATTTATTTGCATTATTTATTTGCATTATTTATTTGCATTATTTATTTGCATTATTTATTTGCATTATTTATTTGCATTATCATATTGAACTTACATGATCAAAAGATATCTCAAGCTGTGAAAAAGAGTTAAGTCATTTTCATTTCTGACAAGCATTTGACTTGAGATGCTTGATCATATTGATCGTACTAGATTCATCAATAGTCGTAGAATGATCTAGAATTTTAAAACAATTCTTGCATGAAATCTTAGAATATTCTTTCAACGTCAAGATTATTTGAATAAACTTGTTTCAGATGTTGAATTGTTTATTTACTTCAATCTTCTTAGTTCAAAGTAAATTATTTATCTTTCTTTAAATCTTGTTGATGATACTTTTGTCAACAGATGTTTGTAATCATCATTGTTGAAATTGAGCATTAATATCAGCACTTCACTCAACATACTGATTATTCTCTCTTAATATTAAAAGAGAAGTATCATAATGAATTCTATTCATCGCTTCTTGAAGAGTTCATTTCTTTTCAACGAAATTCTGATTGATGTTTCATGAATCTTGACTTGCAGATTCATTAAAATGAAGATTACTGAAAGTAAATGAATGAATAATCAAGAAATTAAATTCTTTCTTAATCGAAGATCTTGATAATTTATATGTTTTATTAAAATCAAACATCTTACAATATATTTTATTGATAATGCAACAAGATAATGCAAACAACGAGAAGAGAAATAGATTCATTTGTTTCATGTAAGTTTTTCAAATATAATGATGTAATAAATTCAAAAATAGTAAATCTTGACATTTGATATCATTTTCGATTTCTTGGTAAGTTGAGTTAAGAACTTAAATCGAGTATTGATTCAAAATCAATATCAGATCAAGTCAGAATGTTGAAATCAAGTATTTGAATCAAGTCAGAAGATTGATATTGAAACTTGATTCAATGATCAGTTTATCATCAAGATCATTGTTAAAATAAAACATCAAAAGTTGAACTTCAGTCATAATTAGCATTGATGATATATTCTTGTCTTCTTCACTAATGCATTCAATGCTCATCAATGACTCTTTATTATTTGAATTCTTGAAGTAAATTCTTTTATTTGAATTTACAGTGTCAGAAACTGAGTTAAACTAAAGATACTATTAATATAAAAGACTGATATTATTATTACTTTGATAGAATCTAGGTACAAGACAATACATCAAATAATGTACAAGATGAAAGACAAAGAACGAAAGAAAAGAATGAAAACTTGACTTCTATATACATGAATTGAGCAGAATCAAGATTAAATAATAGTTTTATTGACTTAAAATTGCAGAATGATTGAGATGATTGAAACAAAATTGCTGAGACTAAATTAAGATGATGATGATTAGATTGATGACTTGATTCATTGAATTGCAAAACAGATTCAATGAATCAAAATTATTTAAAATATCGATGATTTATGTTTTAAATTGAGTTGATGATCTGACATCATGACAGTAACTCTCTTCTTCAAGACTGAACTTCTGTAAAATAACAAGAAGAAACAAGATGAAATAAGAAAGAATTGAAGATGAAGACTGAAATGAAACAAGAATTGATGTGAATGCATTTTAATATGATAAAGCACAGATGAGACTAAAATAAATATGAGTCACATTTGAGTCAGATCTGAGCAAGATGTCTGAAGAACAAGATGAGATGAGATGCATTTTAACATGATGATGCACAGAGAATTTGAAACACATCTGAATCACATCTGAGTCAGATTTAAACAAAATGTCTGAATCAAATCTAGACAAGATCTGAGTCAGATCTGAGTAAGAAAAAGATGAAATACAGTTTAATGTAATGATGCACAGATGAGACTAAAATACATCTGAATCACATTTGAGTCAGATTTAAACAAAATGTCTGAATCAGATTTAAACAAGATTTGAGTCAGATCAAGACTGAATTGAGATGATGAAGATTGAACTTAAAGTTCTTGACATTGACATTGAAACATCACACACAATAGTACATGTGATTCTTCAACGACAGAATTGACAAGATGATATTCATCAAGTGTTTGCTCATAATTATTCAGAAGATGAAAAGACTCTCAAATAAAGAAGTGATCTTTTCAATTGATGTAATACTTGAGCAGAGATGAATTATAGCATTTATTACGCTTGAAGTTTAGTATGCTGTTTACATATCAGAATCTTTCATCATTCTTGATGATAATGAGTTCTTAAGATTTCTGACGTTGATTTAAAAGAGAATCACTTGCAATATAACTCAGAAGAATGACATGAAAGATTGAATGAATCTTCATGAATGCTGAAAGATTTAACTCAATGATCAAAGAATTATTCTTGAAGACATGCTTGATCTTGAAGAAGTCAACGTTATGATCATTTAACTTGACAACGAAGTGAGCGATGTTGAAATTGCAAGCATTCAATCAGACTTCATCTTCAACAAAGTATCTAAAACAAGAACGATGAAAGAGATTAACATTGAATTCATAAATGATCTGAGCTATAAGCATCTCATCACATAAATGCTCAGTTAGTTTCTTCATTTTCTTGATAAACTTTTCAACATTGATTAACTTGTTTCAAGCTTGAAATGTAAAATTCTTGAGCAAAGATTCAGAAGACTTGAAGTCTAGATGTAAGTTCTGATCTGAATTAATCAAGAAGAGTGATGCTAAAGTGATTAATGATGATGTGTTATTGACGATGAATTCAACTTCAGAAAGTCACTTAACTCAGTCATTCTGCATGTAGTTGACGAAGACTTGAAGATAATGCTTCATGATAGCATTGATTCTTTTCATTTGATCATCAATCTCAAAGTGATATGTTATTGATAACTTGACATCTATTTTTAGCATTTTACACATATGCTTTCAGATATTGAAGATGAATTGTGTGTCTTGATCAGACACGAAGAACTCAAGTAAATCATGATGTTTTCAAACATGAGCATAGAAGCAGTTGATAACTTCTTCAACTTTCATAGAAGTGATGAAAATTAAATGTTTCATTTTGATAAGATGATCAACGAAGATTAAAACATATTTATATGTGATATTTATGAAGATACTGAGCAATAAAGAATCTACATAATTCATGAAGACATCACGTCAACGACGTTCAAAAACTGAAAGAAGATGCAACTATTCTTGAATTCATTGTTTAAAGAACTTAAAACATATGCACACGTGATAGTTTCATATGAAGTATTGAACATATTTATAAATGTTTGATCATCAATAAACTCAACTGATCAGTTCATAGTTTTTTGCTCTTTCTGAATGATCATCAACGATATTATCATGAATGAGCTGAATGATATGAAGACGTAGTTTATCTGAGTTGAGCATGTACTTTCTTTCTTGAAAGTACAGATGATTTTCATGTTTTTCACACTCGACTAAAGAAATCTTGTTGTGATGTCATGCTTCATTGGAAAGCACTTCAATTATCTGAATTGCAAATTTGTCATTGATTTTAATTTGCTTTCACAATGTCTGAGTGAGAATGTCAGCAAAATCTTCATCAAGATTCAGAATGTCTTGATCTAACTGAGACTTGATGTTTTCAACGTCAAATTCTTCGATTTCTAGATTCATGAAAGCTAGAATTTGCAAGAATGCTGAGATAACTGAGAATAGATGTAATTGAACTAAATTTAAAGTGATGATTTGTGACTGAAGCTTCATGACTTTGATGTTGAAAACATTGAAAACGAGATTCTTAATAATATTGAAGTTTAAAACATGAGTTTTCAGAATTGTTTGATGTTGATATTGATATTGAGAATCAAATGTATTCTTTTCTTTAGAAAGATCTTCTGAGTGACGTGTCAAAGCATTCAACTTATCGTTAATCTTGTTGAAATGATAAGCAATGCAATAGTTGAATCTAAACAGAAACTCACTTCAACGAGCTTGACAACGACTCAACTGCTTAATTGACATGATATACTCAAGATTTTTATGATTCATGATCATCTCAACAGAATAGATAAAGTGTCACGAACTGAGAGTTGAATGAAATCAGAATGAAATTCTAATAACTAGATTTTAAATACAAGACGTTGCACGAAGAAGAAAGAAAAGAAAGAGATCATTCAGATGTTCTTATACTTCATGAACGCTGAGTATCATTCGTATCGAGAAATCCTCATAACATCACTGATAATCTCACGTCTATCATCATCTATAATATTGTTCAACATCATCTAAGTGATCTAACATCTCTTTTCCCAACATCTTTCAAGTAACACATGCTAAAATCGCGACAATAGATTTCTCTTTTTGAAGTCGAAGCTTCTGCGAGACTTTTAATTCTCTGACTCATATTCAGAGTCGCTGCTTTCTTGCACGTAAGCGATTCATGAATTCTTATTCGAACGATCGAAATTTCGAGCGTGATAGACGTTCATGACTTCGATGACATTCATCACATTCGCAAACTTTACTCAACTGTTTTCTTCTATCTCAGTTCACTTAATTAAATACTCTAGCTGAGAGTTCTTTACTCGAAAGTTCAATATTTCGTTCATCTTTCAGCTAAGCACTTCTTCAACGAAGACTATTGAAAACGACGCGAGAGATATTTGTTCAGATAAGAAGTTGTTGATCGCAGAATGAAGCAGATAAGTATGAAAGACGTCGAAACAGAATCAGTCATTGAGCAACTTTAGCTGATAAGAATGAGAACTAACAATTTTGATGATTCTGAAAGATTTCTCGAATTTATTAGATAACTTCTTGCTGAGTCAATGAATCATCAGATTGCGAGCATCTAATCAAATCATATCATTAATTGCAAACTTGAGAGCGTGTTGTCGATGAACATTAGCGAATTGTTTCTGATATGCTTGAGCTAAGATCATTTGTTCTTGCAGAATTTCATTGATTCGATTCATTTTCTGAACAAACAGATCGACATGTATTCATTTCGAATGTTCAATAATGTTCTTCTGAGTCTTCTTTGATTTCAATCTCATTCGAGAATGCTGTTCGAAGTTAGTTAGAAACGACGTGCACTGAGTGCTTTCGAAGAAGTGATTGTTGATGACAAATTCAGCTGATGACAGTCATGCAGTTCAGTCGTTCTGCATAAAGAACACGAAGACTCGAAGATATTGTTTCAAAACGTCGTTGATGTTCTCGATTTGATCATTCGTTTCTGAGTGAAACGCAGTTGACAATCGAGCTTGAATCTTCAATCGAGTACAAAGTTCGTTTCAAAAGTGATTGATAAACTGAGTTTCACGATTCAAGACGATTGAATCAGATAATTCATGATGTTTTCATATTGCACGATAAAAAACTCAAGCTGTATCTAGAGCTGTAATTTCACTCATAGACTCATAATGCACTTGTTTAAATAGTCTGTTCACGACTATCAGAATATTGATTGTCGAATTTTCGTTCAGATTCTTACTTTCAGATACTGTCACGATGAAATTCATGACTATGTCTTTTCAGCGACGATTGAATACATCAAGAGACTTCAAAGCTCTCTGATATTTTTCTCTAGAAATTTTCACTCGAGAGCATAGATGACAATTGCATACGAAGCGAACTACTGTCTTAATCATTTCAAGTCAGTAATAATGACGACTGAGTATTTCGTAGATCTTGACTCTTTCTGAATGATTCACAATAGACGTGTCATGACTTAACTGAAGCAGACGTAGTCGCAGTTTCTCATCTTTGAATATCAATAGTCTATCTCTATAGTAGACTCGATCACTTCGCAGCGTACATTTCGCTAACGAAAATTCTTTAAGCTTTCGTTGATCATCTCTTAACGCAGTTATCATGATCTGTACTCATTCATCATTGAAATAGACTGCGAAGAGTTGTTCTTCTAGCTCATTCATAGACATTTTCTCTGATGGTTCAGACTGCTCAGAAATCACTGATTCGCTCTTCGAGTCACTTGATTCGAATGCTTCAGAGTCACTATCATCGAGAACATTGATTAAGACTTGAATTTCCAGATTTTTTGATTTTAGCACGATCTGTCACTGATGTTCTCGACGACTATTCTTCTCATTCAAGAAAAGATCTTTTGATCGACGCGTAAGTGCATCGACTTGAGTGTTCAATTCATTCGAACGATACACGATTTTGAAGTTAAATCGAGAGAGAAATTCTGATCATCTGACTTGTCTTCGACTAAGCAGCTTAATTGACATGAAATATTCTAGGTTCTTGTGATCGAAAATGATCTCAACGAAATCTAACGTGTCTTTCAGTTCGAGCCTTCATTTCTCAAAAGCTCTGATTATAGCTAGAAGTTTCTTGTCATAAATCTCGTAGTTGCATTCTGTGAATAGCATTTTGAAAGAGAAATAGATCACAGATCTTAACTGCTCGTTATCATCTTGCTGAGACATGACTTCGATCACAACATAGTCGAAGACATCGATTTTCACAGTCACGAGTAGATTCGAGTTATAGTGCATTAAGATAGAGACAGTGATGAACGTCTGCTTGAGTCGATCGAAGATGAATTGACACTTCTGAGTTCAATTAAATGACTGATCTTTTCTGATTAAGACAGTCAACGAGTCGATCAGCTTGAAAAACTTCTTAATAAATCATCTATAGAAGTTGACGAAGCTCAGAAAGTTCTGAACATCTTTGACGTCTTGAAATGCAGCTCAATTCATGATGACATTGATCTTCTCAGAATTCATTTTGATTTCGTGAGTGATGATTATTAGACTCAAATACTTGATCTCGATAACTGAAAATTCGCATTTCTCGATATCTATCTGTAGTTCAACGACTCTAAGTCGCTTCAGTATCTGATGAACATGCTGAGTATGCTTCTTTTTGCTGTTGCTATAGATCAAGATATCATTCATGTACGCGATGCAGAAAACGTTCAAGAAGTCATGCAGAGTGTCATTAATGAAGTTCTGAAATGATGACGATTCATTTGTGAGTTCGAAGAGCAAAACGTTGTACTCGTATAAGTCATAACGTGTTCGAAAAGCGATCTTTCACTCGTCTTCATAAGTCATTCGCAGTTTATTAAAGACTGCAATGATATCTAACTTGATGTAGTACTTGATTTTAGTCAGTCGATTTAGAGTTTCTTGAATGAGAGATAACAAATATCGATTCTTAACTGTCATGATGTTCAAATCTCGATAATTCACGCAAAATCTGAGTTCTTCGCTTGATTTTTTAACAAAGAGTATCGAAGAGATCGCGAAAGAAGAGCTGACTTGAATAAAGTCTTTGATCAAATTATTCTTCAGATATTTCTTTAGTACTCGAAGCTCATCTTGAGACATGTCATATAAAGACTCGAAGATAGAAGTTTTGTTCTTCTGCAGCTGAATTTTATGATCATAGAGACGTCGTTCAGATAGAGTGTTCATCAATTCGCGAGAGAAAACATCTAGAAAGTCGTGATATTCGAGAAACAATAGCGTGGCAGAATCAACGAAAGACGTGATTTTCAGAGCTTTGTCGATATTTCTCATGAATATGACAAACAGATCATGATTCTTTTTTCTAGCGAGTCGCAGAAACGAAGCACTATTTATAACGTAAATCTTCAGATGTTTCGAAAGCGAAGACGTCGAGAAGACTGATACTGACACAGTCGAGATCGAGATGCTCGAGAGAGTTTCAAGTACGAGTTCTGAATTGACTTGAGATTCAAAGATGAGCTGATTATGACGCAGATCTATAATTGCTTTATGACTTTTTAATCAGAGCAGATCTAGAACAACTGAAAATTGCGAAAGTTGAGTGACATAGAAGAGAGTTTCTTTGAGCTTCTCGCTTGAGACTTGAAGTTTGACAAGAGCGTAATGAGTGATTGAATCAAATACAACTGATTGATCATCAAATCTCTGAAGAATACAGATTTCAGACAAAGAAAAACAGAGCAGAGAATGTCTTTGCGCGAAAGAGTCATCAATAAATGCATAATCGATGATGTCGATATCAATCAAAACAGAAAGATTGACATTGATTTTATTGCTTTCTAGATTATCTGAAAGCATGAGATGATCATTGTTCATCTTCTTTTCTAATTGATGAATCGAGCTAACTGAGAGTGCAGAGATTTTCAGACTGTTCGATTGTCTCTGCGAGCGACTGTATGCAGAGACTAGACTTTTTCCAAGGCGAAAGAAGTATCGAAAGCGAGATTATCAATAGAGATTGCAAGAGCGAATAATGAGATGATTCATAGCTGAATCTTGAGCTTTGAATTGCAGATCGCAGTCTGATGTTCAGACTTATCACAGTATAGACACAGATGATTGATCATGCGATGCTGATGCTTCTTGAGAATCAGTGAATCTCGTTTCTTCATGTTGATGATTGATAAGTTCATGAAGTTTCTCGAGCTCGAGATCATAGCTTTCAAGTCTGTCGAAGATGTCATATATTTGACGAGGTACGCGAGAACTGTAGAGATCACAGAGACAGAATGAATCACTGCTTTTGACTTGAAAAGATTCTGTACTGTGACGTGATATTGACTATTCAATTGCTGACATTTGATAATCAACTGCTCATAGTTCAGACTGCTGACATTCATCTGAATCAATAGAGCTTTGAGCTCGCTGAATAGTTTATTCTTCAGATTGAATTTTCGAGTTACGACGTCATATTCGATTGCATCAATGTGCTGCTGAAAATCGAACAGATATTCAATGAAGATGCGATTTCACATTCTTAAAGTTGAAATGAATTGCTGAGCGATTTCTTGCTTGTCTGAATCATTGAAGACTTGTCTTAACAAGATAACTAATTGCTCAATCGTGACTAGCTTGTCATGCTGAACAGTCATATGCGACAACGCTTGAGCGACAGCGTTTCTCAATAAGCGACTGTATTCATACAGAAGACGAGACTCGAGAGTTGAATAATGATTCGCGTTCAACTTCAGCTTGCTGATCAGTTTGAAGATGAACTGATTTAGCTTGTTCTCTCATTCTTCGATATAAAGTTCTGAATTTGAATATTTCTCTGATTTGATATCAATTCTGCTCATGCTCTTGAGTTCTTGAATCATTTCTGACAAGATTTCATTATTGATCTGAGACTGCTTAAGTTTGATCTGAGTTTGCTCATGTTCTTGTTGACAGACTGAGACTCAGTTGATATACTGAGTGATGATGTCGTTGAATCAAGTTTGAAGTTCAATCAGAAAAGTGTATCACGCTTCGAAAGCATTGTTGACGTGAGTTCAAAACTGAGCGACAGTGATGAATTCGTTGATCGAGACTAGAGATGTCGACGACAGAATGTTGCTGATATTCTCGAATTGACTCATGATGTAGTGTGATGCAACGTAATGTCACGAACTGAGAGCTGAATGAAATCAGAATGAAATTCTAATAACTAGATTTTAAATACAAGACGTTGCACGAAGAAGAAAGAAAAGAAAGAGATCATTCAGAGATTCTTATACTTCATGAACGCTGAGTGTCATTTGTATCAAGAGACTCTCATAACATCACTGATAATCTCACGTCTATCATCATTTATAATATTGTTCAACATTATCTAAGTGATTTAACATCTCTTTTTTCAACATCTTTCGAGTAACACATGCTAAAATCGTGACATAAAGTCTTCAAGCTTTAATTATCATTTCTTGAAAGCGTGAACAATGATCATGAGTTTTTTATCATAAATCTTGTAGTTACATTTAACTGAATTATGCTTCTTCAAAAAGTAAGTGACTGAATGAAGAATCTCATTTTCATCATATTGAGAAAGAATATCTTCAAACACATAGTTTAAAGCATCAATTTCTATCACAATCTTGTGATCTGAATTATAATGATGAAGAATAATCTTGAAAATGAAGACTTTTTTAAGAATGTTGAATGCAATCTGACATTTTTGAAATCAGACAAAGAGTACATCTTTTCTGATGAAACGAGTGAGCAAGATAACTATTCTACTATAGTCATAAATGAATCTTTTATAGAAGTTCGCAAAATCTAGAAAACTTTAAATGTCTTTAATGTTGATCAAGATGAATCAGTTGACAATGATGTTTATCTTAAAAGAATTCATCTTAATTTCTTCAATGATGATTATTAATTCTAAATACAAAACTTGAGTGACGTGAAACTCACATTTAATTATATTCATCTGAAGATCTGCTTCTTGCAGCTTTCACAGAATGAGCTTGACATGAATCTCGTGCTTGAATTCATTGTCAAAATAAATCAAAATGTCATTCAGATAAGCTGTACAGAACTTATTTAAATGTTCATAAAGAATATTGTTGATGTACTTCTGAAACAAGACAGACTCATTATATAAATCGAAGAGTATGACTAAATATTCAAATAATTCAAATCAAGTGCAAAAAATGATGAAAGCTTCATCTTCTTCTTTGATTCAAAGTCGATTGAATGCTGAGATGATATTCAGCTTGATAAAGATTTTAGCTCGACTTAAACAATTCAGCGTTTCTGAGATCAAAGACAGAGAATATCAATTCTTGACTGTGATAATGTTCAGATCTTGATAGTTCACGCAGAAGTGAAATTCTTCTTTAAGTTTCTTGACAAAGAGAACAGAAGCAATCATATGAAAGTGATTGACTTGAATGAAATCTTTGCTCAGATTTTCATTCAGATAACGTCGAAGTTCTAGAATTTCATCATGATTCATGTTGTACAAAGTGAAGACTGAGAATTGAGCATCTTTTTTAAGATGTATGACATGATCATGAGTTCAATGCAAAGACAAAATATCAACGTTCTTCTTGAAGAAAACATTTAGAAACTTGAAATATCTGAATGATAAAATTGTGACTGAATCAACGTTCTTACTTTGTTAATAGACTTCAAGATCTTCTTGTATCATGAATGCAATCAAACGAAATTTCTTTTTTATTTAACAAAGATTCAGATGATGATTCTTATCATACATACTGTCTTAAGAATGAGATGAGAACTGAGCAAAAGTTGAACTGTTCTTTGAATAAACAATCAAAGTCATGTGATGCAATTTTGATTCATCAGAGTTTAGATTGAAAGACGAGATTAACTCAAGATTCAAGAAAACATTAATTTTCTTTAAAATGACGCTAAACACTTCAATGTTTTTGACATGAGCAGCATGATCAAAGCTTCAAACTTTCAACTCAATTATATCAAGTTGTATAAAAGATTGATTGAATTGATCTGCTTGAAAAACAACAGAAGTTCTAAAGAAGAAAGAATTTTGACACTTGATTTTTAATGAGTATTCTTTTTGAATGACTTGAAGAATACAATTAAAAACTTTTTGTTTCAAATGAGAGACAAGACTGAACAAGATTTATTTTTTATGAATAAGCTGAATATTAATTGACTTCTTATGAGTAAATGAAAAGTTATATTGCTTCTTATGAGCAGATGAGAAACTAAGTTGCTTTTTGTGAGCGAATTGAGAATTGAATTGCTTCTTGTGAGCGAATTGAAAACTGAGTTGCTTCTTTCAAATGAATGAGAAACTAGATTGCTTCTTGCAAGTGAACTGAAAACTGAGTTGCTTCTTTTGAGTGAATGAGAAACTAAATTGTTTCTTGCGAGCGAACTGAGTGCTGAATTGCTTCTTTCAAGTGAATGAAAGATTAGATTGCTTTTTGCAAGCGAACTGAGTGCTGAATTGCTTTTTATGAGTAATCTGTAGATTGAATTGCTTCTTATGAATGATCTGTAGACTGAATTGCTTCTTGTGAGTGAATTGAAAACAAGGTTGAAAGAAAGCTACTTTGTTAACTTCAAACAAGAAATTTTCTTCTTGTTGATTAAAATCATAAATCTTGACGAGAAATGAACAATAATGACTAAGACAGAAAAAGAAAAACAAGATGAGAATATTGTGCTCAAAATTGACATCAATGATGTGATGATGAAGTCATGACAGATTCATGACGATGAAATATTGATTTAATTCAATGACATAGAAGAATAGTCTTTCAATGTGTTCATCAAGAATCATTGTGATTTCGACAACATGAATAATGTCATCGATTAGAGTGACTTGATCATCAAATTCTCAAAGTCTGCAAGAATGAGTTAATTGATGCAAGAAAAAATGATGTTGTTGCACAAAGAATTTATTCATAAAGACATAAGCAGAGATTTCATTATCAATCAGAGCAAGAATGAAAACTTTAGATTGAGCTTAATGTAGAATACAGAATACTATCATGTGATTATCTTTAAATGTTGAATTGAATTCAAAGAGTTTCAAGATAAATTTAGCAAAAAACTTTCTATATGATTGAAGTGAAAATGAAAAGATTGAAACTAGTAAACAAAATGATATGTATACAAATTTCTAAACATGACTTAGTTCAGAAACTAAACTTTTTTTGCAGACAGCAAGACTTCTTCATTTATATTAATGATATCACTGTCATAAATGTTCATGATATGCAGAGTAAAAAACTTCTTATTTGAGCATTCTTTAGCAATTTTGTTCAAATGTTGCAACTTGCAGTAGTAACACAGCTTTCACTTATTGCAGATTTTCTTGATCTCAGAAACAATCAAAGTCTTATCTTGAACAATGATAATAATAAAACTTAAATTCATTGATTCATCAAGAAACAAGAAAGAAAGAAATGAAGATACTGTTGAAATGACAGTCACAAAAGTGATGATCTTTGAATTCAAAGAATTACTAATCAATACAGAGATGTTCTTAACTTTGATGAATAAGATGATGATGAAGATGAAGCAAGATTGATAATGCTTAAGCTGCTGAAGCTCTTCATGAATAATTGAATTTCATTGAAATTTTGTCAGAAGAAGATGATGACTTAAGTGAAATAATTGACATTGCACTTCAGACAGTCAATCAATGAGAAATCTTTCATCAAAGAACATTCTTTCTTTTTGTCATGATGTCAAATCATCAACTCGATTTAGAACATAAATTGTTGATGTTTTAGATAATCTCAATTCATTGAACCTGTTTCGCAGTTCAATGAATCAAGTCATCAATTTAGTCATCATCATTTTAATCTAGTTTCAGCAATTCTGTTTTGATCATCTCAATCGTGTGCGCGAATCTTTGCAATCTTAAGTCATAAAACTATTGTTTAGCCTTGATTCTGCTCGATTCATGTATACAGAAGTTGAGTTCTCATTCTTTTCTTTCACTCTTTGTCTTTCATCTTGTACATTATCTGATGTATTGTCTTGTATCTAGATTCTATCAAAGTAATAATAATAATATCAGTCTTCTATATTGATAGTATCTTTAATCTAGCTCAGTCTTTGACATTACGAAAGATCTACACTTTCTGCAACGTTTTCATACATTGAAATCTCGTCTAGTTACTCTTTCGCTCAAATGAAGTCATCTCACAATTTCTCGATTGATGATGAGCATGCTGTCAAACAGTTTGCTCAAAGTATGATTGAAAATTCAGTTGAGATCTTTTGCGCAATGCAAGAGCTTCAAAATCAAGTTCGACAACATGATGTTATCATCTCATTCTCATTCATTGTTTTCAGTTCTTCAATTTATATAGAGTTGAATTCTCAGTTTCTTGCGACGATAGCTCAGATCGTCGCACAAATCTTGAACAATCAATCTTCTCTTGTCGTTCATCTCTCTGCAAATTCTGTCGCTGTCTTCATCGCTTCTAGATTCGAGAAGCTTCTCGACATATCTAAGTATGAGAGAGACAAAGATGAATTGAATGCATGAAAGCAGAGTCTGATACAGCGCATGAACATGAACGATGATCGTTATTTCTCTCATCGAGTCAAGATCATTTATGTCGAGTCACGATTCATCATAGATAGAAAGACTTACAATCTAATGAGTCAATATCGAGTCAATGATCTTTGTATCATTTTCATCTTCGCAGATTGACAACATAAGTTGCATCATTGCTGCGACAATTCTTTTGAGACAGAAGATGCTCATTTATATCTTCGCGAAACTCTGAAGTAAGACATGAATAGCTTTGTTGACTACTATCATCTCTTCTATCAAAAGAAAGAACATTCTTTGATGAAAGATTTCTTGTTGATTGACTGTCTGAAGCGCAATGTCAATTATATCACTCAAGTCGTCGTCTTCTTCTGATGAAATCTCGATGAAACTCGATCATTCATTTTTCATCAATGAATTTAAGCATTTTCTGATATCGACGAAGAGTTTCAGCAGCTTAAGCATCGTCAATCTCACTTCATCTTCATCATTGTCTTGTTCATCAAAGTCAAGAACGTCTCTGCATCGACTAGTAACTCTTTGAGTTCAAAGATCATTATCTCTGTGACTGTTATCTCGACAGTATCTTCGTTTCTTTCTTTCTCGTCTCTCGATGAGTCAATGAATCTAAGCTTTGTTATTATCATCGTTCAAGATAAGACTCTGATCGTTTCTGAAGTCAAGAAAATCTGCAACAAGTGAAAGCTGTGCTACTACTGCAAATTGCAACATTTGAGCAAAATTGCTAAAGAATGTTCAAATAAAAAGCTCTTCACTCTGTGTATCATGAATGTTTACAACAATGACGTCGTCAGTATAGATGAAGAAGTCTCGCTGTTTATAAGAAAGTCTAATCTCTGAGCTAAGTCGCGCTCAGAGATCTGTATACATATCATCTTGTCTACTAGTTTCAATCTTTTCACTTTTACTTCAATCATATAGAAAGTTTTCTGTTAAATCTGTCTTGAAACTCTTTGAATTCAATTCGACATTCAAAGATAGTCACATGATAGTATTCTGTATTCTACATCAAGCTCAATTTAGAGTTTTCGCTCTCGCTCTGATTGATAGTGAAGTCTCTGCTTATGTCTTTATGAATAAATTCTTCGCGCAACAACATCATCTTTTCTTGCATCAATTAACTCATTCTCGCAGACTTCAAGAATTTGATGATCAAGTCGCTTTAATTGATGACATTACTCATGTCGTCGAAATCACAATGATTCTCGATGAACACATCAAAAGACTATTCTTCTATGTCACTGAATTAAGTCAGTATTTCATCATCATGAATCTATCATGACTTCATCATCACGTCATTGATGTCAATTTTGAACACAATATTTTCATCTTGTCTTTCTTCTTTTGTCTTAATCATTGTTGCTCATTCTTCATCAAGATCTATGATCTTAATCAACAAGAAGAAAATTTCTCGTTCGAAGTTAACAAAGTAGCTTTCTCTCAGTCTCGTTCTCAATTTGCTCACAAGAAGCAACTCAGTTCACAAATTGCTCACAAGAAGCAATTCAGTCTACAGATTGCTCACAAGAAGCAATTCAGCATTCAGTTCGCTTGCAAAAAGCAATTTAGTTTCTCATTCATTTGAAAGAAGTAACTCAGTTTTCAGTTCGCTCGCAAGAAGTAATCTAGTCTCTCATTCACTTGAAAGAAGTAACTCAGTTTTCAGTTCGCTCACAAGAAGCAATTCAGTTCTCAATTCGCTTACAAGAAGCAACTCAGTTTCTCATCTGCTCACAAGAAGCAATATAACTTCTCGTTCGCTCACGAAAAGTCAATCAATACTCAGCTCGTTCACAAGAAATAAATCTCGTTCAGTCTTGTCTCTCATCTGAAACAAGAAGCTTCTAGTCGTATTCTTCAAGTCATTCAAAAAGAATACTCATCAAAAATCAAGTGTCAAAATTCTTTTTTCTTTAGAACTTCTGTTGTTTTTCAAGCAGATCAATTCGATCGATCTTCTATACAACTTGACATAGTTGAGTTGAAAGCTTGAAGCTTTGATCATACTGCTAATGTCAAAGACATTGAAGTGTTTAGCATCATTCTAAAGAAAATCGATGTCTTCTTGAATCTTGAGTCAATCTCGTCTTCTAGTCTAGATTCTGATGAGTCAAAATCGCGTCGCGCGACTTTGACTGTTCATTCAAAGAACAGTTCAACTCTTGCTCAATTCTCATCTCGTTCTCAAGACAGTACATATGATAAGAATCATCGTCTGAATCTTCATCAAATGAAAAAGAAATTTCATTTCACTGCATTCACGACACAAGAAGATCTTGAAGTCTATCAACAAAGTAAGAACGTTGATTCAGTCACAATTCTATCGTTTAGATATTTTGAGTTTTTAAACATCTTCTTCAAGAAGAACGTTGATATTTTGTCTTCGCATCAAGCTCATGATCATGTCATACATTTTAAAGAAGATGCTCAATTCTCAGTCTTCGCTTTGTACAACATGAGTCGTGATGAAATTCTAGAACTTCGTCGTTATCTGAATGAGAATCTGAGCAAAGATTTCATTCAAGTCAATCGCTTTCAGACGATCGTCTTTGTTCTCTTCATCAAGAAACTTGAAGAAGAACTTTGCTTCTGCATGAACTATTGAGATCTGAACGCTATCACAGTCAAGAATCGATATTCTCTGTCTCTGATCTCAGAAACACTGAATCGTTTAAGTTGAGCTAAAATCTTTATCAAGCTGAATATCATCTCTGCATTCAATCAACTTTGAATCAAAGAAGAAGATGAAGCTCTCATCATCTTTCGCACTCGATTTGAATTATTTGAGTATCTAGTCATGCTCTTCGATCTATATAATGAGTCTGTCTCGTTTCAGAAGTATATCAACAATACTCTTCGCGAACATCTAAATAAGTTCTGTACAGCTTATCTGAATGACATCTTGATCTATTTCAACAATAAACTTGAGCACGAGATTCATGTCAAGCTCATTCTGCAAAAGCTGCGAGAAGCAGATCTTCAGATGCATATAATCAAATGCGAGTTTCACGTCACTCAAGTCTCGTATCTAGAATTGATAATCATCATTGAAGAGATCAAGATGAATTCTTCTAAGATAAACATCATTGTCAACTGATTCATCTTGATCAACGTTAAAGACGTTCAAAGTTTTCTAGATTTCGCGAACTTCTATAGAAGATTCATCTATGACTATAGTAGAATAGTTATTTCGCTCACTCATTTCATCAGAAAAGATGTACTCTTTGTCTGATCTCAGAAATGTCAGATTGCATTCAACACTCTTAAGAAAGTCTTCACTTTCAAGATTATTCTTCATCACTATAATTCAGATCACAAGATTGTGATAGAAATCGATGCTTTGAACTATGTGTTCAAAGACATTCTTTCTCAATACAATGAGAATGAAATTCTTCATTCAGTCACTTACTTTTTGAAGAAGCATAATTCAGTCGAGTGTAACTACAAGATCTACGATAAAGAACTCATGATCATTGTTCGCGCTTTCGAGAAATGATGATCAGAGCTCAAAGACTCTATCTATTCTATCGAGATGATCACAGATCACAAAAATCTTGAGTATTTCATGTCAACTAAGCAGTTGAGTCGTTGTCAAGCTCGTTGAAGTGAGTTTCTGTCTAGATTCAACTATCACATCGCTTATTGTTTCAACAAGATCGACGATAAGTCGAATGCTCTGACACGTCGCTCAGAAGATCTTTCTAAAGAGAAAGATACATTCGATTCTTGACATCAATATCAACATCAGACAATTCTGAAAACTCATGTTTTAGATTTCGATATTGTTGAGAATCTCGCTCTTGATGTCTTCAACATCAAAGTCATGAAGCTTCAGTCACAAATCATCGCTCTAAATTCAGTTCAGTTACATCTGTTTTCAGTTATCTCAGCATTCTTGCAAATTCTAGCTCTCATGAATCTAGAAATCGAAGAATTCGACGTTGAAAATGTTAAGTCTCAGCTAGATCAAGACATTCTGAATCTTGATGAAGATTCTGCTGACACTTTCACTCAAACATTGTGAAAGCAAGTTGAAATCAATGACAAATTCGCAGCTCAGATAATCGAAGTGCTTCGCAATGAAGCACGACATCACAACAAGATCTCTCTAATCGAGTGTGAAGAACACGAGAATCATCTGTACTTTCAAGAAAGAAAGTACATGCTCAACTCAGATAAACTACGTCTTCATATCATTCAGCTCGCTCATGATAGTGTTGTCAATGATCATTTAGAAAGAGCAAAAAGCTATGAACTGATCAGTTGAGTCTACTGATGATCAAACATTTATAAGTATGTTCAACGCTTCGTATGAAACTGTCACGTGTGCACACGTTTCAAGTTCTCTAGACAACAAACTCAAGAATGATTGTGTTCTCTTTCAGTTTTCGAACGTTGTTAATGTAATGTCTTCATGAACTATGTAGATTCTTTATCGCTCAGTATCTTCATGAATATCACATATAGATATATTCTAGTCTTCGTTGATCATCTTATCAAAATGAGACATTTAGTTCTCATCACTTCTATGAAAGTTGAAGAAGCTATCAACTACTTCTATGCTCATGTTTGAAAACATCATGATTTACTCGAGTTCTTCATGTCTGATCGAGATACACAATTCATCTTCGATGTCTGAAAGCATATGTGTAAAATGCTGAAGATAGATGCTAAGTTATCAACGACGTATCATTTTGAGATCGATGATCAAATCGAGAGAGTTAATGCTGTCATGAAGCATTATCTTCAAGTCTTCGTCAACTACATGCAGAATGACTGAGCTAAGTGACTTTCTGAAGTTGAATTCGTCGTCAATAATGCATCATCATCAATCACTCTAGCATCACTCTTCTTGATCAATTCAAATCAGAACTCACGTTTAGACTTCAAGTCTTCTGAGTCTTTGCTCAAGAATTTTATGTTTCAAGCTCGAAACAAGTTAATCAATGTTGAAGAGTTCATTAAGAAGATGAAGAAACTAACTGAGCATCTATGTGATGAGATGCTTATAGCTCAGATCATCTACGAATTCAATGTCAATCTCTTTCGTCGTTCTTGTTCTAGATACTTCGTCGAAGATGAAGTCTGATTGAATGCTCGCAATCTCAGCATCGCTCGTTTCGCTGTCAAGTTAGACAATTGTAACGTTGATTTCTTCAAGATCAAGCGTGTCTTCGAGAATAATTCTTTGATCATCGAGTTAGATCTTTCAGCATTCATAAAGATTCATTCAATCTTTCATGTCATTCTTCTGAGTCATATCGCAAGTGATTTTCTCTCGAGTCAACGTCAGAAATTTCAAGAACTCATTGTCATTGAGAATGACGAAAGATTCTGATATGTAAACAGCATACTAAACTTCAAGCGTGATAGATGCTATAATTCATCTCTGCTCAAGTATTACATCAATTGAGAAGATCACTTTTTTACTTGAGAGTCTTTTCATCTTCTGAATAATTGTGAGCAAGCGCTCGATGAATATCATCTCGTCAACTCTGTCGCTGAAGAATCACATGTACTATTGTGTGTGATGTTTCAATGTCAATGTCAAGAACTCTAAGTTCAATCTTCATCATTTCAAATCAGTCTTGATCTGACTCAGATCTTGTCTAGATCTGACTCAGACATCTTGTTTAAATCTGATTCAGATGTGACTCAGATGTATTTTAGTCTCGTCTGTACATCATCACATTAAACTGCATTTCGTCTTTTTCTTGCTCAGATCTGATTCAGATCTTATCTAGATCTGACTCAGATATTTCGTCTAAATCTGACTCAGATGTGACTCAGATGTGTTTCAATTTTTCGTGCATCATCACGTTAAAATGCGTCTCATCTCGCCTCGCTCTTCAGACATCTTGCTCAGATCTGACTCAGATGTGACTCAGGTTTATTCTAGTTTCGTCTGTGCTTCATCACATTAAAATGCATTCACATCAATTCTCGTCTCATTTCAGTCTTCGTCTTTGATTCTTTCTCGTTTTATCTTGTTTCTTCTCATCATCTCGCAAAAGCTCAGTCTTGAAGAGAGAAGCTACTGTCATGATGTCAGATTATTAACTCAATTTAGAACATAAATTGTTGATGTCTTAAATAATCTCAATTCATTGAATCTGTTTCGCAGTTCAATGAATCAAGTCATCAATCTAATCATCATCATCTTAATCTAGTTTCAGCAATTCTGTTTCAATCATCTCAGTCGTGTGCGCGAATCTTTGCAATCTTAAGTCATAGAACTATTGTCTAGTCTTGATTCTGCTCGATTCATGTATACAGAAGTCGAACTCTCGTTCTTTTCTTTTGCTTTTTGTCTTTCGTCTTATACATTATTTGATGTATTGTCTTGTATCTAGATTCTATCAAAGTAATAATAATAATATCAGTCTTTTATATTGATAGTATCTCTAGTCTAGCTCAGTCTTTGACACTTTTGATAGAAGAGATTGTAATAGTTGACAAAGTTATTCATGTTTTGCTTCAGAATTTTGCAAAAATATAAATGAGCATCTTTTGTTTTGAAAGAATTGTCACAGCAATGATGCAACTTATATCATTAATCTGCAAAGATGAAAATGATACAGAAATCATTGACTCGATATTGACTCATTAGATTGTGAATCTTCTTATCTATGATGAATCATGACTCGACATAAATGATCTTGACTTGATGAGAGAAATAATGATTATCATTCACGTTCATGCGCTGTATCAGACTCTGCTTTCATGCATTCAATCAATTCTTGTTCTTCTCATACTCAGATATGTTAAAAAGCTTCTTGAATCTAGAAGCAATGATGACAGCGACAGAATTCACAGAAAGATGAATGATGAAAGAAGATTGATTGTTCAAGATTTGTGCAATGATCTGAGTTATCATTGCAAGAAACTGAGAATTCAATTTTATATAAATTGAAGAACTGAAAACGATGAACGAGAATGAAATGATGACATTATGTTGTCAAACTTGATTTTGAAGCTCTTGCATTGCACGAAAGATCTCGACTGAATTTTCGATCACACTTTGAGTGAACTGTTCAACAACATGCTCATCGTTGATCAAGAAATTGTAAGATGACTTCATTTGAGTGAAAGAGTAACTAAATGAGATTTCAACATATGAAAACGTTGCAGAAAGTGTAAATCTTTCATAATGTCAGAAACTGAACTAAACTAAAGATACTATCAATATAAAAGACTGATATTATTATTACTTTGATAGAATTTAAATACAAGACAATACATCAGATAATGTACAAGACAAAAGACAAAAAGTAAAAGAAAAGAATGAAAATTCAACTTTTATATACATGAATTGAACAGAATCAAGATTAGACAGTAGTTCTATTGACTTAAGATTGCAGAATGATTGAGATGATTGAAATAGAATTGCTAAGACTAAATTAAGATGATGATGACTAGATTAATGACTTGATTCATTGAACTGCGAAACAGATTCAATGAATCGAGATTATTTAAAATATCAACAATTTATGTTCTAAATTGAGTTGATGATCTGACATCATGACATACAGTAACAATTCAATTGAAGTGTGCAATGCTCATATGATAGTTAATTTCATTGAAATTTCATGTATCATTCTTTGTTATATCATATTTGATGATCATCTTATTAAACTCATCAAAATGAGTCTGTAGTACTTTCAAATCATGCACATTCTTTCTGTCAGCTGTTATAAACTTTCATTTAACTTTGAAAAGATTTGACTTTTTATCTAATCATCATTTGACTCATTTATTGCTCAGTAAAGATGAAGAATTTCAATGAGAAAAGTCTTGAGCATGAAAAGTGTTTATTGTTAATTGCATCATATGTAGTCTAGCTGACAAGTTTAACTGATTCAGTTTGATTAAATATTGTTGTAAAGCTAACTTCTGATCAGATTTTAAAGCTCTGTTATGCAGTTCTTGTACTGCTGTTTTGAACTGATAATTCTTTAGTTTAGATCAAAGTCTTTCATATGAAACATGAAACTTACGCGCAATTTCAACGTAATTAGAATTTTCATATGTATTTATTGCTTCAATAATCTTCTGAATGCAATCTTCAATGATAGTGTATGTAGAAGTCATGTGATTGAATTTTGATGAATTTTTGAAAATGATGAATCAAAAATATGAAGATTTATTGTTGCATGACTGAAACTGTTGCATGACTGTTGAGCACTAAGCGAAGAATGAGCTTAGTGAAAGACATGAATACTGATAATGTAATCTAAAATCACAGCATCGATGATCAGAGAATTCTTGATCTTCTTAAATATCTGAAATTCAATTTAACTATGATTAATCAAATATTAATCAGATATTGATATGATCTGCTGTAATTACACATGAATGAAAACATTGAATCGAGTTATTTTAATCAGAAACTCTAGATCATTTATTTTTGCATCATCAGAAAAAAACTTCTTCTTCGTCATTGAAGTTGAGATAAAGATGAGAATTATAGCAAGACAAAAATGCTCTGATCACTGAGATGTATAAAGCGAAGAGAGAAAGAAGAAATGATATGAGAACGTAGGCAATGACGCGTTCGATACACTGATGAGTTATCGCAGGCAAATGAAAATGAAGGGAAAGAGCAAGAGGGAAAGAGCAGAACATAACGTGATGGGAAGTCGATGAAGTCATAATCGACTTCTCTTTGATGAGGATTCAACACAAGCTGAATGAAGCCTGTCGATTAAACTTGTAAGGGCGCAACAGCGAGAGCGAGCAGCTAGGCAGCAGGAAGGGGCTGAGGGGAGGCACGGGGGAGCAGAAGAGAGAGCATGGGAGAGCAGCGAGGGAGCATGGGAGAGCAGCGAGGGAGCAGAGGGACGAAACCGGCTTTAGCGCGGGAGCAAAGCGGCGGCACCTTAGTCAGCGATCGATCACGTGTTACACTCAGTTCGGGAAAACTATATATATATATATACACCCCGAACTTAGGTTTAGGGATTGCCGTTTTCGTTTAGGAAAGGGAGCATAGCCGCTTCAGAGGGAGCACTAAGGGAGCATGGGGGAGCATCGAGGGAGCGAGGGGGAGCGAGGGGGAGCATAAGGGGGCAGTGCAGGGGCGCAGCAAGCAGGAGCCTGAAATGGCTCCATCGACATCGGCTTGAGCTGCCTCGTTGTTGATCGATATATTCAGCTTCGCCTGCTGCACCTTCGGTGACGGATAAACCCCAACGCCGCTGCCAAGACACCAGCAAATTGCGAGTAAGCTCACTCTGCGTAGCGTTATTAAGTCGGATGTGCCCTCCATCTGTCTCGCCTCGCAACACTGCTCGTTAGAGCTCATATAACAATAATACATTGCATAATCTTCACTGAGCGTTTCTATAATAACTTTAAAAAAAAACCCCAGGCTAGAGATTCAAGGGGTGTTTAAGGTTATTGCTGCAAGCGAAGCGAGTAGCATACAGAAATTATTTTATATGTATATAGGGGAGGCTCAAAAAATTAAATAGCGCGAAATCTAAATGATTGATTCAAATCATTGTTAGCAGGGTCATACTACAAGCAGACCAGGCCTCACAATTAATGTAGTTTATATTTGTCTATAAGCCAACTTCAACATGTAATAAGCCTGGCTAGCTCAATCGGTAGAGCGTGGGGTAAATATGCTGAGCAAAGCGTTTGTTGAACCAATATTAACTGCCTCTAGACTCTTATCTACACGAGTATATCCCAAGGTTGCGGGTTCGATCCCCGCGTTGGGCTTGTCTTTTTTACGTTTTTCTCCGTTCAACACACGACACATCCTGTTGTAGTGTAGATACATACTAGCTTTAACTTGTCTGACTTCCAAAAAGAATTCACGCTTAAAAGAAGAGATACAATAACTAGGACAGCTTTAGGACTTACTCAGCCAGATATATAAGACTAAGGTACCTAATATTAGCTTCTTTCTGGGATTTCTTTTGCCTTCCGTGTGTAGGGTAGAACAATGGATTGTCATGGCGAAAGTGTTTGAGTCTTTGTGGCTGGATTCACGTTCTTTGCTATTCGCTCTGGGACTCGAAAATTCTCGCTGCTCCAAGCACTCACTGCATTGGCTCATACTCCTCATCTCCTACCCATTTACCCTCAATCTACTATCTATGTGCAAATGCTGACTTCACAGAGTGACTCTACTCTTTTCCGCTCCCTCAGTGAGATTATGTACATTTTCATCTTCCTGAAACAGCAGACATACAGAACACTCGCAGCTGCCACCTGCCTCCGCAGCTCCTAAAGGCTACTTCGAGTAGCATAGTACCACTCAATGAAGAGAAGGACAACATGGAGAATGCCCCCATTCCTGAGATTTCCCGAGGAGCCTGGGGAAGAGGGAAGGCCACCGGGATGGAGATCTCCCAAACTTAACTATGAAGTTGTTGAAAGGCTTTACAGAGAGCGGCAGCGGCAGCTCCAAAGTTCATCATCAGACGAGGATGACGGCGATGATGCTAGCGAACCCAAGGCTACTTCTGAAGACGACGACGCGCCTCACACTAAGGCATGCCGTGGCAAAGAGAATACATCCGGTAATGAATCTGTAGCAAAGGAAGATGATGTACCTGAGAATGAGGATCCGATGAGAGAGGATGCTCCTTACGGCGAGCCATCAGCACTCGAGCTATTTCAAGACCAGCGGTAAGTTTGGACCTGAACATTGGAAGGGCTTGCTGACTTGAAGGCCTGTAGGGTGAGCAATCCTGATCTCATCCCGGATTGGGACGTCATCGAGGACGCCAATCGGTGCAATCGAGCTATTCTATCCAAGGGAAAGAAGAGATCCCCAAGCCTAACCCCAAACCAGCTCGGTCAGACCGTGACCAAGGAGGAGAACATTACAACCACGGAGACCGAGAACCGTACGGCGACTAAGGCTGAGAACCGTCGGCCTTCAAGGTTGCCAAAAGCTCCAGCGGCAAAGCGAGCAAAGCGAGCAGCTGGAAAGGTGCCAGACACCTGGAAATGGGCACAGATACCGAATCCCAACACGCAATTGGACAAATCCTTTATTACACTCTCTCCACAACTTGTTTTCCTGCAGATGCTGGCTAGGATGCGGAAAGAAATGGCCAACCGCTACCAGGATCATCTTACTAAGGATAAGACAGAACTTTTCCATGAACTGCGCCAATACTTCACGCTCAAGGCCTGGAACGTCTTCGAATCTCTAGATTATAGTCGAGAGAAGTAAGTGACATTTAGAGCATTATCGTACGATCGCTAAAATTATAAGCCTTCTTCTTATTAATTATCCTCAACCGGAGCAAGGAGTATACGTGCACCTTCTATGGCGCGTCGAAGATCCCACCGACTGCCGTCTTTACGTGGGACAGAGTTTGGAGATAGCCAACCGCATCTGTCACCACGAGGATATTAATTATCGCAAACGCCATCCCAGCTTTCATTATTACTGGTGGGATCTGAATAAAGAGGACCCGAGCAAACGAATAGCAAGTCGATATATCTTTCCCTGTGCCTTTACCGAGACAACACAGCTAGATCCTCTTATCCTTAACATGTTAGAAATGTGGGTATCCCTCATACTTCAAAGCCTGTCTAAGAGCGTCCTCGAGGATTATTTACCGAGCAATACTCTTGCTCTATCTGCTGGACGCCACCTAAATCTTATGAATCCTCTGTATCAGAGCTCTCAAACCCCTGAACGCGCCGAAGCGTTATTGAGTATTAACGTTTATCGCACCAAGGACCCAAGTCGACATGAATACTACCAACAAATGCGACGCTGCTTCCATAATATGAAAGACTCGCCTGATCCCGAATATCGACGGTACTACGAGGAAACGACGAAGCGAGCAGTAGTTAAAAGATCCGAAACGGTAAATCAGATAACTCGACAGGAATGCCTTAACGGCAAATTTGTGCAAGTCTCAAACAAAGTCTATCAGCGTAAATCTGACGGAGGGGACTTAAATAATGGACACTTCTTTATCTGGGATATGGATATACACTTTCCAGCAAGGCTTATGCCCATAGAGAATAACACTCTTATCTGGATTAAGTGCTATCTGGCGGAGCCCTCTAAGCGACATCCTTATTGCTATACGCCTAAAAGCCGTGATTCGGATCCGTCGAAACGCCTTGGGATTTGGATTAAAGGTATTGATGCGGCGGGAAGAGAGTTCGAGAGTTGGGTATACTGCCAAGGCGAGATGAAGGTCAAATGTGCCAATACTATTGTCGACTTACTACAGGGCCGAAGCTATCGCACGATCGTTAGATTCCCGCGACGCTTTGTATCTCCCCGATTTCGGGATGCCCATCCAGAGCTCTTACCTCTAGAAGGCTTAGTAAATGGGAGATACACTCCGGACGAGAAACCTCCCATCGATAAGGCTAGCGGAGAGATGAATATCAAGAAGGCTAATTCTGGGGAGCAGTACTGCGAAGAGCAAGTTGGAATGGAACTCCAAACTGATTAGAACTCCGATAGACAGCCTCACTTCAGGTTCACCCAGACTTGGCTTGTATTGTACGCTTACGGCATTCCGCGTACTGTAATGCTCCAATCTCGCACAGCTGGGCTAAAATTAGCAATAACTGCGTTGATATTAGGGCTGTATCTGGGGCCGATATATTGAGTGGTCGTATTGAGACTGGATACACTTTGTGGTAGAGTTTTTTTGCTGCTATCAAAGCAGGGAGTGTCTTTCCTGATATATGATTGAACATGAATCTAGCCGTGGGCCATAGCTGAGATACGGTACAGTTTGCGAGGTTGGGGGCGACCCCGCTCCAGTCGGGGGATCTTTTAAGTGCTGTTCGCTATTAAAGTCAAAGTATAGGCAGAGATTAAAAAAAAGACAAAAGTATCTAAACAATTAAGACTTACAAGATAAGAAGAGAAGAAAAGAATGATAAGTAAATTTAATATAAGATAAGAGCGTTTCTAATAGCGCGTTTAATATACTAATGAGTTATCGTAGCGAGGGAAAGGGAAAGGGAAAGGGAAAGGGAGAGAGAATATAGGATTTGATACGATAGCGTGGAGCAGGCGGTGGCAAGGCGGGGACCCGGGGACCCTTACTCCCCTTTATATAAGGGCAGGGTTAGGGTTAGCGTCCCGGTCGGGCGTCGGCGCGTCCGACAGGGAGACGCCGTCGCAGATCGCATTTCTACATTTTACAGAATAGGATATAAAAAGAGAAGAAGAGAGCTACATGGGCACGAAGGTGGGAAAACTTTTGGGGATGTTTTTTTTTTGGGTCTTGGTTTGGTGGTAGGAGGGTACTCGTAGAAAGTTCGATGGGGCTAGATTTATGGGGATATTGGGGGAGAATGTGTTGCATGCGTATAGACTGGGAATGATGATGTGATGGGCAAGTGCTCTGTTGGAATGATTGATGGAGAAGCGAATTCGAAGTGATGGAAAGCGCGGGCTGTTTCATTCATTCAAGGGGGAATATTATAAGACGATTCGCTGGTGAAGGGAAAGGAGCAATCTTTTGGTGTAGTCGTAGGGACATTGAAATCCATCGTAGGGTATCGAGACCTAGCTAGAGAGGTTCGGAGAAGGGAGTCCGGAATAGAGAGAATGCAGGTGGGATCGCTCGGACTCGGAGCGAAAGACCTTGCTCAGTGGCTTAAAGCACCATACGAAAGACGTGAAAAGTCGAGCCAACATGGAAGTTGCGAATCGAAAGGAGTGAATATCGAGGAAGCTTTGACGGTAACGAGAATCAAGACATGCGCCATTTATATTCGCTGTCTACTTATTCTCGCAAAGGGCCAGTTGCAGCATTCAATTGAGATAGAACATAAGTAAGAAACTCTAGGACGGCAAAGCGTGGATAGTTTGATGCTAGATCTGAGTAGTTGTTTGATCACTAGAGGTTGAAACAGGATTCCCAACTTGATATGGATCTCGATGTATGGACTCATAGGTCCATAGGGATCAAATCCTTGGGAGCGGGGGGATGACTTTATCGTCCTATCACAGATGGATTGGGGTCCTACATATCCTTTGGGATTCTGGAAATGGGCGAAGTCGACTTTACAAGTCGATCCTATTGCTGTCCCTCTTGTTGCATTTATCAGTTAACATGAACTTAACCTCCGTAGATGGGGCAGAGATTGAGAAGGAAGTTTCAAGGTTGGCACAGCGAGACGCAGGGTAAAGCAAAGATGCGCACGAGGGTTTGGCCCTACGCTGCGGCCACCACGGGACGGATTCGCGCGGCAGCCGTCAGTCAACGTACATGTGATACAAGTGAGATCCCTGAAGTCTTTATATCTCGAAAAAGAGGGCAAGAGGGCAAGAGGGCAAGAAAGAATTAAAAAGAGATGGTTTCAAGTCCCACCCTCAGCCGTAAGGCGGAAATACGTCGGGGGCACAACCCTGGTTTGTTTTGGAATCCTGTCCCACCTGCTCCGTCAGGCCTGATCGGATGACGGCGACAAAGTCAAATGTGGTCGCACAGTCAGCTTGGCAACTGACCAAAGTGGATGCGAGGGGCTGAGGGCTGAAGTCCAATCCCCTTGCGTTTGGATGAAATACCTTACCTTTGTGATGACTTTACATATAAGGCCCCGTAATTGTGCTGATCGTACAGGAGTCTTTGAAAGAAACGGGGAGCCGAACACCCTGACACTCTGTCGAATAAAGAGTTCAGCGGATCATCGTGAAACCCTTTTCTATCGATCATTGCGCCGCTTGGAAAAAAGGGTGAGGAATGGGTGGTGAAACCAGTAGTCGTGCCAGTCTTATTTTCGCGCAAGTTCGGTGATCAGGCCGACCACCGACCACCAACACCAAAGAAATATTTTTGGCCCGAAACGTAAGCGAGTGCGGCGCTAGTCTTAGACACGAGGCGTAGTGTGTTGGAGTGCGCATTCCTGCAATTCTCTTTGGGCCCCCTTATTCCTTATTACAGTAAAGGACACCTGGCAACATATAAGCCCACTCTCTCCTCCCACTTTCAATCTGGTATTTCCTCCTACCTTGTCTGTCTATCATTAATTCATGGGCGATACGTAGCGGCCTAGTGTACCATATTGTTTCTAATATTCTTTGGCCATGCGCTATCCCCTTCTTTACCAAGCCTTCCCGCAATAAGCGGATAGGATATGTGTCCTCTGTCCTCTTCGCCATTCATCGTTCTCCCCAGGCAGCAGACTCTTTCATCTTGGCAGACTACCCACCAGGAAGCCATCCTTACTTGTACTTACAGTGATACTTCTATTGGACTCAACAACGAAAGAACGACGACATACCACCAAAGAGATCGACGTTACTGCCTCGAATCATCTACACTACGACCTTGTCAACGCTTTTAGCTCTACTACGTGACCCAATATGGCCGATGAATTCTCGCCTGCCGCCTTCGAGGCTGACGACTTCTACCCTCCCCAAGCTACTGTGTCGTTGTCCGAGACAACCCTAGTAACTCCCTCAACGCCTGAGTCAATCTACGATGAAGTCAAGGAAGAGGACGACGACAAGAAGCCCACAAAAAAGCGAAAGTCATGGGGCCAGGAACTACCGACACCAAAGACAAATCTTCCTCCAAGGTATGAGAGCCAAATTGAGCTCCAAGATCCAAAGCTGATGTTGATGTTAGAAAACGAGCAAAGACTGAAGATGAGAAGGAGCAACGCCGAATCGAGCGTGTTCTTCGAAACCGCCAAGCCGCACAGTCCTCTCGAGAACGTAAGCGACAGGAGGTAGAAAAGCTCGAGGGTGAGAAGCACGCCATCGAACAACAAAACCAACTACTCAAGGAGCGTTTGATGGCTGTCGAGCATGAGAAATTCAAGCTCGCGCAGCAGGTAGCCAAGATGGCCGCCGAGATGTCGGTATTCAAACAGGGTGGAGCGATTGCGACACCGATGGCCAGCTCTTGCGCACCATCGCCCAACCTCGAGGCAGATCTTCTCCATCAACAAATTATCAAGCAAGAACTGGATGATTATCCATTCGCCTTACCAACCCCTCGAGCCTCTCTTGGGTCTTCAGCTTTCTCACCCGAATCATCATCGTCGCTCTCTTCCCGCTCACCGTCGCCGTCAAACGCACTGGGCATAGAAGCTATCACCACCTCTCCGGACATGACACAACATCCTGCTGAGATGTTGTGTGGCCTGCCGTGTCAGTCCGGAGTATGGCTAGCTTCGATTCCACCTACGAGTCGCGACGAAGCTCAGCGGTACCAACAAGCGCAGATGATGCTACTGATTTCGACCCACCTGTTCTCTCTGACGCTGATTTCAGCCGTTTATTCGAATCTCCTACATCCCCTCCACCGGATCTTCAATTCTTTGCGGACGGGCTCGTCACTACTGAAGACGGCACCAGCGAAGGCGTCGATGCTTTCTCTTTTGATCAGATGGTTGATCTCGACGCCTGCCAACCTCACGCCGACGATGACTTCCAACTTTTCCAAGTCCACAAGGACGGCCAAACCTTTGACGACATCATCCGCCAAGACGAAAATCCCCACCAACCTGAGATCTACTTCGAACACTTCACTACGACCGAAGCCGACGATCCGCATCAGCATGCTGCGACGTCTTCTGCTCTGCAGCCCTGCCTTGGCGCGCCCTCTTAGGGCTGCGACGGGTCGGGCCATGCGGCTTAAGACTAACCACGCGCTGAGACGGACGTCGATCGGGAACAGGAAGGGTGTTTCGAAGAACGGTCGACGGAGGTGACGTGGTTTAGTCTAGCGGGATGGGGTCTGATCTGTTAGGCTTGTTGTTGATGGCCGAGATGATTGTGAATTTTCTGTTGGTTAAGACGAGATTGGAAAGGCCTGAGTCTGCATTGTATTATTATTGATGTGAAATCATCGGACGGAAAACTCTCCAGGGATCTGGGAGGTGTATTGGCGTTTAGCTCTACGAGCTTGTGAGCTTGAGACAGGCTCTCATCACTATGAGCCATACGGCGAGATGGATAGCTGTCCTATTCTTTAGCCTGCTTGACGTTAGGCAGATAGAATGGAAATTATCATGCCCACATTTACGTTCCCATATTTTCGTCTTTTTACACCTACTAAAGCACCTTATCTGATGGTAAAGGAACTTACTCTTGCAATTATGTATTTACTTGATCGTGATGCCTGGTTGGTCTCTTTATAGGTCTAGCGCAATAAGACCTGTGACGACATTCACTGCTCACAAAGTCACAGAACACTCTATTCTCTCTGCCTCAGTGCTGGATTCTCACGTTGAAAATGCTTACACTAGACCCAGTTGACTTCCTAATCCTCGGCGCAGGCTGGACGTCCAATTTCCTCATCCCTCAACTCAAATCCTCCTCCATCACCTTCGCGGCAACCACAACCACCGGCCATGATGGCACCATCCCCTTCAAATACGAGCCCAGCTCCTCTTCGATATCTCAATATTCAAAGCTTCCCTCTGCCAAAACAGTCCTCGTCACATTCCCACTGAAGGGTAAAGGGCAGTCTAAGCAGATCACATCGCTGTACCGCCAGGTCCATGGTGACCAGAATAATTGGATACAGCTGGGATCTACTGGGATCTTCTCTGCATCACATTGGAATGACTGCAGCTCTCCGTACAATACGGAGAATGAGCGAGCCGTCGCTGAGGACGAAATGTTGGAACTCAATGGGTGTGTGCTCAACCTAGCTGGGCTTTATGGAGGAGAGCGGGATCCGAAGAATTGGGTGACAAGAGTCGCGAAGACGAAAGACGAGGTCAAGGGCAAGAAAGGTGAGCGGCAGTTTCCCTTGTTCTGGTCCCCAGTCGTTGTAGCAGATTCGCGACCAGAAGCTGCTCAATTGCTAACTAACCTAGCTCTCCACCTAATCCACGGTGCCGACGTTGCCCGCGCCATAATCGCCGTCCACAATAGCTTCACCCACAGCAAGCGCTGGCTCCTGACCGACCTCCGCGTCTACGACTGGTGGGATCTCATCCAAGATTGGGGTGCCAAGGCCAGAGCCCGAGCAAGCGACGCACTAGGAGTAGAAAGGGCCGAAGAGCTGCAGTATGAGAAATGGGTTGGGGAGCTGATGGAGGAAGAAGGGGTCAAGGCCTTGCCAAGACCAGCGGAGGGATTGGGAAGAGTTTTGGATAGCCGGGCTTTCTGGGCGAAGATGGGGACGTGGCCGCGGGAGGGGAGAGTTGGTTAGTGCATGATGAAGTCGGGATTATGGCGGACTTCATATAGGCCACGAAGCATCTACCGCACGTTCTAACCGGTCCTGCGAGGGGGCAGGGGAAAGGGCCATTGGACGCCAGCGGTCTGCGCTTTAGCTACCAAGATTCAAGCGTACCCCGGCTCTAGCCTGATACCGAACGCTGTGGCGACTATCTTTGATGGAAACATCAATCTCAGAGGAGCCAATAGCGCTTGATCATCTCGTACCAAGTCGACATCAACACAGGCTAAAGAGAAGGCATCAGCGAAGTGGCAGAGCCAAAGACCACCTTTGCACCAGCGCGCGACCGTCACCACACACGGGGACACCATTATCACGTCTCTGTGTACTCGGAGAGGAAGCATCATCTACCCACACCGCATCAAGTAATACACAAAGTCTATACAAAATACAGAACCTCCACGCTCTCAGCAGAAACCCCCCCCCCAACTAATCCCTCGATCCTACATACCACAACCAGCCCTCATCAACATTGCTCTCCGAACATTCACAGTTAACCACCTACATCATATGCATTCCATCGTATGGATATGATCACAGACAATTAGACGCATCAAAATCCTCCGAAACCAGCAGAGGGAACACACCTCCTTAACTACCAGCAACCCCCCCCCCGTTCCCACCACCGAATAAACGGAAACAGACACCCACCCCCCTCCGTCCCAGAGCCAGCCCAAATTTCTCAGCGCCCACCTTCTCCTCCTCCTCCTTCTTCTCCTCTCACCTCTTCTCATCACAGGACATCCATCCATCCCCCCCCCGCAACCAAAAAGACCTATGTATCTAGATAAACCCCCAAACCCAAAGCCCCAAAAAAACATATCTCAACAAACTACTATTCCCCCATCCCCATCCCCACCTGTGTCAAAAATCTCAAAGCGGGGTGGGTGTTTATGAAAAACAATGCATGTCTGAACCATCCCCGGGTTTTTTTTTTATAGATTCCTAAAAATCAAAGAAATGATACTAATGAGGGAGTAAGAAATCAGACTTTGTGGATGTGAGGGAGGATTTTTTTTATATGTGTGTGTGTATATTTATCTACCTTTTTACTTGGTGTAGAAACGGGTATTTTAATACGAAGCTAGCTATTCACGCTGCAGGTTCCGAAGAAAAACGGTGCTGAGCTGGGTAGTTACCATTGAGGGAGTACCTAGACGGTGGGCCGGAGAGTTACTGTAGCGATGGGGCATAGTAATAGACGTAGGGGCAAATATCAGTACTTTTCCAAACTCCCTCCGTGACACGGTATGTACAAACTATGCGAGTATTTAAAGACATCAGCCCCTTTCAACACATCTTCCTCGTCGAAACTACCATCGCAGCAGCAAACCCCGCCCCCATTTTCTTCTTTTCTTTGATGAGCCAAGATCTTTCCACGCCCCTCAACACACGGAGCACCCCAACTTGCTCCTCTCAAGCCACCGCTCCCAACTCCCCATCCGCAAACCTCGCCTTCTCATCTGCCAACTCCCTCTCGGCTTTCGCAAACTTCTCCTTCTCCTCGGCCGTGAGGTTGGGCACTAGGGGCTTCTCTTCGTTGTTGTGGAGGTTGAAGTGGAAGGTTCGGATAATAGAGTCGGCGTCGTCGACGGCGAGGGGTCGGACGTCTGCCATGGCCCTGAGGGGGTGATTTGGTTAGAGTTTTGGGTTAGGGGGCAATGGGTGAAGTTAGGGGAAATTTACTTGATCTTGGCGGTGCAGAGTTTGACTTGGGCGTCCGTCATTTTGAGGGAGAGTTGGTCGACGCGGGATTTGATGGCGTTCCAACTGGGATAGAATCGTTAGTGGGTGAGTGGGACCGAATATTGGAGAGGCTTACCCTGTGAGTCTTGATGCGAAGTGAACATCTAAAGGAGGGGTTAGCAAGGGAAAAGGAAGGTTAGATAGGGGCAAGCGTACATCGTGTCATGCCAAACTGATTGAGCAAACCGGTTAGCTATGTCTTCTTAAATCTTCTTAAAAGGTGGGATGAGGAGATCATTCTTACATCTTCAGGATTAATGCTGTGGTAGTGTCGATTAGTAAACCTTGTTAACCCTCAAGACTAAAGAATTAGACACTATACTTACATCTCGTATGTCGAACTTTGCAAGTTTGTCAGTTTCTCTATTCGAGGTCTCGGAAATGGAAAGAGGCACGTACGGATTATTGAGTATTGCCTTAGCATGTATACCAGCTTTGTGCCTATTCTAATGTTAGGCTCGATTGACATGGAGAAAAGTGTACGAGGGACGGACGTAAATGCACAAAACCCAGTTATGTCTGATCAGTCGTTAGCCTCGTCAGTGCTAATGAGAGGAGAATGTCATACAGTTGTTGAAAGGAATGTTGATCTGTACTGTAGAGCACGTTAGCACCTAAACCTTGACGCCAAGCCTCACCAATTGCATTGAAAATACCGGATTCGGCGACGAGATCCTCTACTTCCTAAATAAAGGTAAGCATAAAGGTTAAGAGACAACAAGAGCATCCTTACCTTCAACATGTGAAGATTATATTTGCTTTTGACATAGTCACGCTATGAGACGTTAGCAACGCAGCTCGGAATGCAATTGACTGAAGGGGACTTGCGTCGGCCACGAGCATCCTACAAAGCACTCCATTAGCTATGGCAAAGTTTACTCATGGTGCCTTTCTCATTAGCTCACCTCGCCATAAGCCCTCCTGTGCATGCTTCTGTCAGTGGAGTCTTAAAGTACTGGTTGAATGTTTGGTTGACAGACCTAGGGGAGTAATTCCCTAGATATGTTAGCATGAATCAAGCAAGGCCATCGAAACAGCACTCACATTCCGTTCACCTATACCTAGCACAGAAGTATCGCTTTGTAATAGTCAGTCGTGACACACGTACAATTCGTATGGCGAAGGAAGCAATCTAAAACCTCGTTTCCTGGCAAGGCTCAAAATGACACCTTGTGACTAATTGAAGAGGCATGGCGAGTTCAAGTTGAATGGATATTTGTAAATGAACTACAGGCTTTGGACTTACATATGAGTAGCACCTGCCCTTGGAGGGGTTTAGCAGATTGTTCTATAAATTGGGGAAATTAACGTACTCAAGTGCACAGAAAGCATTCTATCAAGAATTAGTATGAGGAAGCTGAGGCTGGTTCTGCAAGAGGGGCTTACCGCGATAGCACAGCCCGTGTCGTTGTGACTGACATGTTAGCTTCTACTTGATTGTAAGGCTCTTGATGTCTCATACAAATGAGTCTCAATGTCTGAAAGCTAAGGTTAATCTAGAGTCTTGACATTAGTAGGAGTAGACGAATATACCACATGACACAACGCCGCCTGACACAAAAAGATCAGTAGTCGGACAAATGGTTGGATTCTGGTAACTCACGTAACGTCCTTACAAGATCATAGACCTGCCTTGGCGAAGCGCAGCCTCTAAGACAAACGATTAGACCAATGCAACTTCGGCGATGCTTACTACTTACACAGTGTCCGCAATGCCTGATGTTTGTTAGCAGCCAGGCGTGTGAAGCGTACGGGAGCGGCCACCTACCAACTCGATCAACTCCGACCTTTGACAATCAACTTAGTACTATGTCTCCTATTTGTTCCACCGGACATACCTTGTCGACTGCACTATAAATCTATGAACCTGTCAGCCTGTGTCTATTCAAAATCATGATCAGAGATCTTGCTTACTGTGAGAAGATCCACCAAATCTACTAAGTATTAGCATAATCGATTCAATATCTGCAATGCTTTGACATACCACTCCGGAAAGAGTCTCTGGAGCAGTTGTTAGTGCTTCATATACGCAAATTTGTACTGTGAAATGGACTGACTCGGATGAGAACCGGATTTCCTTCCCTTGGCTCTTCACGTAATTTATTACCTCGATTGCTTCAAAAATTAGATCCCCGCTCTTACTAATCTGTTAAGGTAGCTATTATACATACCTGTGTTCTTGATATAAGTCATGTCCTAAGGAACGGTTAGCAGAACCACACCTCGATATACCAAATATTGATGGACCAACCTTTCCGTGAGAGTGCTGTACGGGTAATCAGTCATATTGAAATTCCGGTACACAGAGGACCACATACTTCGCGAAGATAGCTTGAAGTGCCTGCCACCTGTCAGTTGAAAGTTCTTGCAGATTTGGTAGGGTCGTACCAATAACAACATCCCTAGAGCTAGTCAGCTATGCTCAAGAGGTTACTCGACCCGATGGGGAAGTACTTACACTCCATCCACTCCTGTTGCACATGCTGATATACTATTAATTTCAAAGTCGATTTCTATATGACAAGATGGTTTACCTAGTTTTGCATCGTCCATCTGAAAATTTCTCTCAGTAATTGAACCGGAATTTGATGATATGAGAGACTTACGTGACAGCGAACCTATACAAACATTATCTTAGTGAAAAGTATATTTCTTGGAGACTGTCGTGGAGACTGAAAACCAACATGAGTCAAGATCTATGTGAGATTAGCATACACTACTGCTGGACGGCATTGAAAGTAGAGATAACCTTTGCCTTGAGGCCGAGCTTGGAGATAGCCTCACAGTCCTTACGTGACTGCTCAGACGCAGCAGGACTGGTGAGCTCAATCTAGATGTATTTAGTTGGACCGCCTGTTCCTGAGATACGCTATGGCACTAACATAGTCTACACCAAAAGCGTCCAGTGCTTTGGCTATTCTTATTTTGGTCTCGGTATCGAAGAAAGCATTCGCGAATTGTTCCCCTTCCCTAAGAGTAGATTCAATAATCTTGAATCTCGAGACGTTACTGTTATCTCAAAGTGTAAGTCCTTAGCCAAGTCGAGAGTGAATTGAGGTACCTCAGAAAATCTCCAACAGGCTGGTAAGGGTTCCTGGTCTCAGGATGTGGGTTTTGTTTGGTATGAATGCTCGTATAGCCGTCGTGGTCTAGAAAAGTCAGTCTACTTGTCATAAGTCATTCAATGGCATATCCTACTGCCGTTACTCAGGCCGTTTGTGCCATTCGCACCATTTGTATGCGTACCGTTCGTCATGCCATTCTCCACCGGAGGACACATTGTTGTTGATTCTGTAGAAGAAGGTGGATACAAACTAGCAGCTGTGACGACTGGAGGTATCCTACTGTACGGGGTAGAAAGATTAGTTCTCAATTGAATATTAGATGTCTGTTCAGCGGTCAATTGTGACTCTTAAGCCCGATATCGCAGCCCAGCACTAAGTCTGGAGTCTGAATAAAATACAAATATATTACTGGTACGTCATATTCGCGGGGTGGGGTACCATACCATACCTACTATGGCCACCTTATCCTGTACCTGGCAGCCCTGTCGCTAATAAGTTCTTGCGATAACAAAAAAGGGTGGAAGTCGTATTTCTTACTGCAGTCTCTGGGTTTGGATCATCTCACGGTTCGACTTTGGGGCTGAGGAGAGATGTGAAAGAACCTTGCTCTACGAAAATCCGACCCCTAACGTCGAGCCTACGCCATGCGGCTTTTATCGCGAGGAGCGCTTTGGCATCATGGGACGATACTTAGGCGTACGAGAAAATTACCATGGACTGCTTGCTCCGAGAGTCTTCGAGTAGGAGGATCAGCTGGTTTAGCCTCTCGGAGATCTTATTATCGCAGGCTTCGCGTCGATGACTCTGATGACTGTAATGACCTGCCCCCCTCATCAATTCCGCAATCCATCTACCGCCCACTGGACACCTTCCCAAGACGACATATCGGTCCCTCTCCAGCATCTACAAAAGAAATGCTCAGAGCCTTGGACCCACCAGTTGAGAGTCTGGACAGCTTTGTGGAAGAAGTGATACCAGCAGACATTCTGAGCCCCAAAGAGCTTATCATCGGCAATCGCCCTCCTTACAGACGGGATAGAAGAGATTCAGAAAAGTTTGCCATGAGAAAGTTAGAGAAAATTGCAAGGGCCAATTTAATAAAACGCAACTATATTGGATGCGGATATGCAGACACAAAGGTACCGGAAGTCATCAAAAGAAATGTATTGGAAAGCCCAGGCTGGTACACCAGTTATACCCCATATCAACCAGAAATCAGCCAAGGACGTCTTGAGTCGCTATTGAACTTCCAGACTATGGTATGTGACCTTACCGCTCTTAGTATATCTAACGCTTCAGTGCTCGATGAACCTACCGCTGCAGCAGAAGCAATGACTCTTTCAATGAACGCCTTGCCGTCGTCACGCCAAAAGAGGCTTGAGAAAACCTTCGTCGTATCTCATTTATGCCATCCGCAAACAAAGGCGGTTCTGCAGTCTCGTGCGGATGGATTCGGAATCAAAATTATTGAGCTTGACATCTTGGCCGACGGGGGTAAGCACGTCAAGGATGTGGGAGATGATTTGATCGGAGTCCTCGCGCAGTACCCGGATACAGAAGGTGGAGTTGAGGATTTTCAAAGTCTTGGCGACATGATACATGAACTCGGTGCCACGTTTTGTGTCGCGACAGACTTATTGGCACTGACAGTATTAAGACCACCGGGAGAATTTGGTGCTGACATCGCGTTTGGTAATGCACAGCGCTTTGGAGTACCACTAGGATACGGTGGACCTCATGCCGCCTTTTTCGCGTGCACTGAAAAGTACAAAAGAAAGATACCTGGTCGACTTGTAGGCGTATCAAAGGATAGATTAGGCGACAGAGCATTAAGATTAGCACTACAAACCCGAGAGCAACACATTAGGAGGGAGAAAGCGACGAGTAATATATGCACTGCCCAGGCTCTTCTAGCAAACATGAGTGCTTTCTATGCTATTTACCATGGCCCTCGCGGACTACGGGCGATCGCGGAGAAGGTGATAAATGGTGCACGGGTCATTGAGGAGATTATACGAAGGCTGGGATACAGCACCGGATCAAGAGGAAAAAGCAAAGATGGCAGAGTGTTGTTTGACACGGTAGTCGTCAACGTTCCTCAAGGGTATGCAACCGCGATGGCCACGTCAGCAGCCATGATCGAAGGCATCAACCTTCGGGTAATTGAGGAGAGTAAATTGGGTATCACAATCGATGAGACGGTAGAAGCCCCGGATCTCGAGCTTATCGGAAAAGTCTTCAAGAGATTTTCTTCGACAAAGGAAGACATAACTCTTAAGATTATCCTTCTGGATCTGCAAACGAGGTTTTCCGAGATCAACGAATCATCGTCGACCTTCCAGCGGACGTCTTCCTATCTTACTCATCCAGTCTTCAACACACATCACTCCGAGACCGAACTTCTGCGCTATATCCATCATCTTCAGTCGAAGGATCTCTCTCTCACCCATTCCATGATACCACTTGGTTCTTGTACCATGAAGCTTAACGCAACTACAGAGATGGTACCGGTATCGTGGCCTGGATTTTCCGCAATCCACCCATTCGCACCACTCAAGCAGACGAAAGGATATACTTCACTGATCAACGAGCTAGAGAGGGATTTGGCCACGATCACTGGGTTTGACAAGATGTCCCTGCAACCGAACTCCGGTGCTCAAGGAGAATTCACGGGTCTACGGGTTATTCGAAAATTTCAGGAGCTACAGCCCGGTAAGAAGCGAGATATTTGCTTGATACCCGTTTCGGCTCATGGGACCAATCCTGCAAGTGCCGCAATGGCCGGCATGAGAGTGGTCACTATCAAATGCGAGACCGGCACTGGAAACCTGGATATGGGTGATCTTAAAGCTCAATGTGAAAATTATAGTGAAGAGCTTGGAGCTATAATGATCACTTATCCTAGCACATTTGGAGTCTTTGAGCCGCAAATCAAACAAGTGTGCGAGATAGTCCACAATCATGGCGGCCAGGTGTACATGGATGGTGCCAACATGAACGCGCAGATTGGCTTGTGCTCGCCCGGGGAGATTGGCGCAGATGTCTGCCATCTCAACCTCCATAAGACGTTCTGTATTCCGCATGGTGGTGGGGGACCTGGTGTGGGCCCAATCGGAGTCAAATCTCATCTGGCACCGTTCTTGCCTGGCCATCCACTTATCAAAACTGGTGGCGAGCATGCCATTGCGCCTGTGAGTGGTGCCCCTTGGGGAAGCGCTAGTATATTGCCTATTAGCTGGGCCTATATCCAGATGATGGGCGGTCAAGGACTTACTCACGCAACTAAAATCACTCTCCTCAACGCCAACTATATCATGTCACGTCTAAAGCCTCATTACCCTATCCTTTACACTAATGCTGCAGGTCGTTGTGCTCACGAGTTCATTCTTGACGTTCGAAAATTTAAAGATACAGCAGGCATCGAGGCTATCGACATAGCAAAACGACTTCAAGATTATGGCTTCCATGCTCCAACCATGTCATGGCCTGTGGCTAACACCCTGATGATCGAGCCTACAGAGAGCGAGAATCTGCCCGAACTTGACCGCTTTTGCGACGCCTTGATTGAGATTCGAAAGGAGATCACGGCGGTAGAAGAAGGCGAGCAGCCTCGTGAAAACAATGTACTGAAGATGGCACCGCATTCACTCAAAGACTTGTTGGTGGGTGAGAAATGGGAGAGAAGCTATTCAAGAGAGCAAGCCGCATATCCTCTGCCGTATCTGAAAGAGAAAAAGTTCTGGCCAACTGTTACGCGGTTAAATGATGGTGAGCCATGGTCTGGGGTTGATTCTTGCAACTAGCAGCTAACACAGTTCTAGCCTACGGTGATATGAACCTCTTCTGCTCATGCGGACCAGTAGAAGCTGTAGATACGGCGGATGGAGTAACCGGGGTTGCGGCGCCAGCGCCGACTTGATACAGAATTGCATCTATCGGGACACCGATTTAGAGCAGGTGTTTTGCTAGCCGATGTTCGGAGTTTGGCCACCTCAACGATGGGCCTTCAACATTTTTGTGAGCAATCGGTTCAACATTACCGTTATCAAGCGTGTACCTATCGGCTAGAACAGGTCATCAGTAAGAATATATGCAGCAATGCCAGAAACACGCTCTAACCTACTGACAACCTTGCCATACGATTCATATGTCTTACACGTATATACAAAAGCCATAACGCCAAACTACGACTACCTCTCCCCACCGTAGCATTGTCTTGTAGCCACTCCTACCTTGTTCCCCCCTAGTCTGATCGTCTCATTATCTCCCCTCTCCGTCTCGTCGTGTATTCGTAACTCTACCCACACCATTTCAGCATAATATCCTCCAATTTCAGCCACTGGAAACACTCACGATATTTCTCCCCTTCCCCCTCGGCCTGTTCCCCTTGCACAATGTTCTTCCTCAATATCAGCGCTACCTCCTCCGCATGTGTACGCGCTGCCTCAGCTTCGGGGCTTCCGGCCGAAAGAGAACGGTTGGTGTTGAAGTTGGAGCGTGCAGTATAGCGGGCGGCGGAGAGCATGCGGAGATCGCCTGGGAGGTTTAGCGGAGTCATGGCATGGAGAAAGAATGACCTTGAGGGTGTATACCTTGGAATGCGATACGAGTGGAGCGGAGGAGATGACGGTAGGCGGCTAGGGCCATTGAGTGTAGCGAGGGGTTGCTCATGCGGTATCAACGTTGAGCAATACTCTAATGAAGGAAGTTTAGGCGAGGACTAGCGCCCGCTCGGAAAGGTTTCGAAAATTTCGAAAATTTCAAGTAACGTCAAAGCTTCCAGAGGGGCATTTAACAAATTCTTTTACTGGGCTTCTCTTCACCATGGCAGCTGTTCAAGTTCAGCTACCGCTACCAGTTCTGCCAGAGGGGTGGACGGCAGAGAAAGATTTCAAAGCTATTGGTACCGTCTCGTCTGCCACGCAGCGCAACCTTGAGCCAGTGGGGCCTCACTTCCTCGCGCACGCACGACGAGTACGTATATCCCGTCCGAACCTACTATGGACGAATTCATGATAACATACTAATAAACATCGCAGAAGCGCCACAAGCGCACCTTCTCCGAGGATGAGCGCATCCAGGCCCAGGAAAATGTTAAGAAGACCGAAGACGATGATGCCGGAGACATTAGCGAGCCGGAAGACCCATTAATGCTGCAGCGCGATGCGAAAGATTGGAAGGTACGTTTCTCCAAACCGTGGAACCTCTTCGGTCTCTTCTTCCTCTATTCAATCCGTTAACCATCTTTCCCAACTATATAGGGCCAAGACCACTACGCCGTCCTCGGGCTCTCTAAATACCGCTATCGCGCAAGCCCCGAGCAGATCAAGCGTGCTCATCGCAAAAAAGTCCTCCGTCACCACCCTGACAAAAAAGCTGCCGCCGGCTCCTCCGAAGACGACTCTTTCTTCAAATGTATCCAGAAAGCCACCGAAGTCCTCCTGGACCCCGTAAAACGGCGCCAATTCGACTCCGTCGACGAAGCCGCAGACGTAGAACCCCCCACCAAGAAGCAAGCCAAGGATGGCAAATTCTACAAACTCTGGGGCGCCGTTTTCGAAAGCGAGGGAAGATTCAGTAGAGTACAGCCGGTGCCTAAATTAGGCACTGAAAAAAGTACAAAAGAAAACGTCGAGACCTTCTACAATTTCTGGTACAACTTCGACTCGTGGCGTACCTTTGAATACCAAGACGAAGATGTCCCCGACGACAACGAAAATCGCGACCAGAAACGCCACGTCGAACGCAAGAACAACAACGCCCGCAAAAAGAAGAAGACCGAAGACACCGCCCGCCTCCGCCAACTCGTCGACGACTGCCTCGCCGGCGACGAGCGCATCAAGAAATTCCGCAAAGAAGAACGCGCAGGCAAAGACCGCAAGCGCCTCGAACGTGAAGAAACCGAGCGCAAAGCCCTCGAGGACGCCAAGAAAGCCAAGGAGGAAGAAGCGAAATTGGCCAAAGAAAAAGAAGAAACCGACAAAGCCGAGCGTGCGGAGGGGAAAAAGACGAAAGAGGCCGCCAAGAATGCCGCAAAAAAGAACAAGCGCGTGCTGAAAAGCAGCGTCAAAGACGCAAACTACCTTCTACCGGAGGGCAAGACGCCGGACGCGAAGAGGGTAGACGACGTACTCAATGACATCGAGCTCATCATGGGCAAAATCGACAACGAGGAACTAGCGGCGCTGGCTGGGAAGCTGAATGGGGTCAAGGGGCCGGATGTGGGGACAGTGTGGGGCGAGGAGGCGAAGAGGCTGGTTGGTGGGGGGAAGGTCAAGGAGAGCGATGTAAGGGTTTTGGGAGCTTGAGTTCGGTAGGGTGTTTAGGAGTGGGATGTGGAGGCCTTGGGGTGTGATGGTGCGTTTGATAGATGCAGTAGGGATAAATTTAGAGATTGTGCTTGTTATGAGCGAAACAGATAATACTATGATTAGTCTTCGTCCTTGTTTAAATCGTTTATGGCTCTTCGATTTGTCGGGCTTGCCACCTTTCTCTGCCGGTATCGTGGCATTTCCAAGGCAACAGTGCACGTGAGATCTGGCATGCTGGAAGCAGAATCGGACTTGAGTCTCAGGTGCTCACACAAATGCCTAAAAAGCGGATTCCGCTATCAGACATGCAAGCTTATCTCCCTCTCTCACCCACAACTCCCCATGACCCTCCTAAGCACCCTCACGCCTCAAACACCCTGTCAAATGCCAAACCAACCAAAAGCACACCCTCCCCCTGTCCACGCTCCAATCCCCACGCTCCAATCCCCCTAATTCCGCAACGCCCTCAGCCTCTCCCCCAATCCCTCCTCCCTCTCCTCCTCCGTCACCGCCTTATCCTTCACCGGCCCCGCATCCACCCCCTTCATCTCCTGCTGCAGCTCCACCCCCGCCTCGTCCGCGACCTGGTTCATTAGGCGGTCCACGTCGTCTTGCGGCGTGCCGACGGCGGTGGCGGAGGAGGTGGCGGTCTCGTAGTAGCCGGTGGCGACGTCGAGGTCTTCGAATTGGGTTTCGAATTTGTCCATTACGGCGGAGATCTTTTCGGGGAAGAAAGGGTGGGTTAGTTTTGTTGGTATGGGTAGTGCGAAGAGGGGGGAAAGGGAAGGGGTTGGTGTGTACCTTTTCCAGATCCATGGCGCGCATGGCGCCTTCCATGCCTTTTACGACGCCGGCCATGGAGCCGGTGACTTGGCGCATGGTGACGGCTGTTTGGACCCGGGATGCGACGGCGTCGATGCGGCTGCCGAGTCTGAGGAGGTTGAGTTTCTCGTTTTGCTTACGGATGGCATTTTGGGCGTATATCTTGGCTATGTCGGGGTGGTTTTGCTGGATAGCCTGCTCGGGGAAAGGAAGAAATTATTAGCAGGTAGGGCAGGTAGAGTTGAGATGGCGAAAGAGATTGGGGAGAAAGGGTATACTTTTTTGAGCTTGTTCTTCTCGGCGGTCTCGTCTTTGCCCGCTTTTGCGGCTTGTCGGTTTAGTTGTTTGGCGGTGAACTTTAGGTTGAAGAGCGATTTCTCCAGGCCGGACATTGTGGATGGAGTAAGGGGGCGTGGAGGCGGAGTCGGGGGTTTCTTGCGTATGGGAATGCTAAGGCTGGAACAATTGATGTTAAAGAGGGAGAGCAAGTATGGAGATTGCAGTGGGTTTTTGTGATAGTAAACGTACTGGTGCCTGATGGACCTATACCCGTCTCTAGCATGCGGACGAGGCGGTGTTGGAGGTCTCCAGGTGTAGACGGTTCTACGGTCTGGGGTACGATTAATGTGCTTTGAAGAAGTATTGTATTCGCTAACACGGTGTTTGGAGAAGCAAGACGGAGGGCGCCAAAGTTCTTCTTGGCGGGGCGAGGGCGGAAAGTCGTAATGGCGGGGTTTTGGGTGCGGGATTCCGCTTGGTCGGCCACATGCCGCCATGTCCTCGTCACTGACTGCCATGAGATGGTATTCTTTTATCAATTGGATTTATTGTTACATGTTCATAAGATATCAATACCGTGTATAAATCAATCATCAATTCATCAAATCGTTCTTTCCTCAATCATCCCCAATATGCCTCCTCCACTCATCGACCCTTCCCTCCGCCGTTCCTCTGGTCAACCCTGCCAAAGTACTATGTCTTTTGCCTCCACCACCGACTTTCCTCCTATCGTTCTCTTCCGCGGGTCTATGCCTCTGTGCTTCACTCTCGTAGTTTGTCTGCATGCGTCCTGGCACCACCCTCTCGCTTGCTCGTATTCGCGGATTATTATTGTACTGTCTTGAAGCGGTTGAGTGATGGCGGAGAACGTCAAGTGATTGCTGCCTTTCCGGAGGTGGCGGCGGAGGCGGCGGTGGGTTGAGTTCATTCACCACACGGATCGCGGTGGCAGTTTGATCAGTGTTATAATTCCTAGAAAGGAGATCTGCGGCGCGCCGTAGGAAATGTTGGTTCACTACGTGGTGGGGAGCGTTTCCGAGATCGACAACGTCCTGGTTGTGGTGGATGTTACGGTTTTGGTTATGGTTATTGCCGGTTTGGAGGTCAATGCCAAGAACTTGCATTCGCCTTGCAAGAGCTTCATCACGGCGTTCTTGCTCACGTCGCCGGTCAAGTTCCTCTTGATACCCACGCTGTTGATTTACCGGCACTCGTCGTACCTGCGGAGGGTTCATATGATTGAGGCGATCGTTCTCAACGGCTTCGTAATTGAACCAGGGGCAGTCGCAAGTTTTCCACTTCAAACCACAAACCATGCAAAATTCTGCGCGGCAACGGCAAGTCATGTGGTTACAGCCCTCCTTCAATTCAACAGTGGCGGAGCAATTGAAACAGCGCTGCCAGCCTTCCTCCTTGGCGATTTCGGCGAAACGCTGCGTGGCTTCGTCCTTGGGGCATTCGCGACGCGCATGCCATTTGCCATTGCAAGTGCAGCACACTTTTGTTCTACAGCGGCCACATTTCCCATATTTGCGACCTCCGTTGGCGCCACCAGAGGTATCGAGGTGGATGTTTGCAGGTTTGATCCATTCACCACATCCTCTTGCAGGGCAGTAGATGCGATTCTTGGTAGTGTACTCTTGGTATTTCTGATTCCATTTCATCTTGAATTTTGTATCGAAAAGTTTCTCGACGTATTTCAGAGGGATGTGGTCTTGAGTGCAACATTTCGGAGGCATATGCTGAGGATCAGTAACAGATAAAGTGAATATTCTGCGTAGACAGGTGTTACACATGCGATGTTCGCAAGATAGTTTGGCAGATTTCGAGATGGGGATATCGGTGGATAGACAAGTCAAGCATTCGATCCTACACCCTGTTTAGCATTCCCATGCGACTGTGCTACATAGCGATCTATACTCACTGTTTTTCTGGACGGACTGGTTTGGGCGAACTGAAAAGAAGAGAACCAAAGAAGCCAGAAGAATTATCATTCGTCCTTGCGATCGAAGGTGCTCTTTTCACTTCCCCATTTATAGAAGGCAGAGCCGGCAGGGTAGACGACGCATGCCGGACTCTGCGAGATGTAGTCTGGCTCCGCATCAAAGACGGACGAGCTACCGGCACATAGCTACTTTCACGCATAGATGTGCTCCTGGATACTAGCAGTTAGCCTCACTTAATGCAATCCGCTCTGCTAACGGATTACCTGTTGATTGTAGCTCCTGTGCGGCTCCTCGTAGCCATGCGAGATGTAGGACGATCTTCGGTGTGTAGTGGTATTTTCTCCCGATCTGGGTAGTATGACCTTGTTCTTCTGCTGGCTGTTCGAGCAAGAGGGCGCTCCTCGGTCCGTATAGGCATTTTCTGTCGCTCCGGATAATGAGACCTTCTACTTTTGTTTGTGGTTCTCAGATCTTCTATAGCAACTCGGCGCTCTTCATCGAAATCTTTGTTGCTGCGGCCAGCTATGCCACTTATCCTTCCAAGGCGTGGCGCGCTTCGTGGATCCCCCTTGCTTGTGCAGTTCCCCATTGGCTTGTAGACGTAAACGATGCTCTCGTTCCCACCACCCTCTGAATCATGAGGTTTCCGTCGCCGACGTCGATGCTCTGAGCTGTGGCTTTCGCGAACCTCACGGCTAGTTTTGTTCGAGTCTCTCAAAGTTGATACCCTTGCAACTGGCTCCCTTCTCTTACCATAATCTGATGCCATTCTCTTATGTGTGTTCCTTCGACGTTCTCCGGTGGATGCGTTGTAGTACTCGGCACGAGCTCGGCGTAGCTCCTCAGGGTCAAGCTTGACAGGAACCTCGGGCACGGTTGATGGTGTTGAGCTCGAATTTCGCTCATTTGTCGATGAGCGCAACTTATGCGAGCGTACCTTGTGCGGACGAGAGTCGTGGCCGCGCATGCGACTAGAGGTGGTAGAAACCTTTGCAGAGGTCTCCATGTTGAGATGGCCTACTTAGGGAGCCTCTTCACGAGGGGTATAATATTCCGGTAGCCAACAAGCTTCTCGTGTGGCAACCACCACATGTACTAGCTTTGCCTTCTCATCATCGCATTGACCGTTGAGGCATGCTTCCGACGAGGCATCAACAGGCTATTGATCCTTGTAGAAATGATAGCGCCTCTACTGGACTATCAGGCGGTTCGAGAACTGCAGGGCAGAGAAGGCAGCCAACAAAAGGGAGACAACTGGCAAACTGGGGTGGCACTCAGAGAAAGCAGCTGCAAGAGAAGTCTGCAAGTCAACCGTCACGGGCACCAATCACGTTGGAGATCCGTATCGGGCTTAGCGCATGCTCAGGCCGCTCCGCAGGACATTTTGTTCCTCAGACCTGACGCCTCATGGAAATCTATTATTCGAGTCCCCCTGAAGGAAGTTATTGTACCGTGTGCACTTTGAGTAAATCGCTTCAAGAGAAATTAAGGATACGAGGCCTACGTGACGGCAGTCAGAGACTGGAGGGTGCTTTTGGTACGCACCAGAAGTACAGAAAAGGAGCAAACGCTCTGCCCCGTGCGATGTTCAACTGTATCTCATGCAATCTGCCGTCTTCCTAGTAAACGTACAGAGCGGAAGGCTACGGGGAGTCCTCCTGTCCTCCTTTCATTGGCCTACAGACGCATTACTCTTGGTTCAACTATGCTCCGTTCAGGCTCCTTACTGTAGTTGGGTGCCCAATGGGTGTATACCATCTCTCACCTTGCTGTGTTGATAGCATATCTTTCAGTCCCCATAGTTGCACCGCATAGCTGTCCTCATTGAGCAGCGGAACTCGTTGGACAGCTTGGGATCCAAATTCTCCCTGTTCATCACAGATAGGGGTGGGTTGCGCATTCCGCACAGCATTACCGGTACTAAGAAGGAGCCGGCGAGCACAATATCAATGGACCTGCCCAGTCCTTCGAGCTCAGTGTCGCTACTCTATGGCAAGCCAAATGCTCAACCAGCGTTCCTCATGATCCTAGCTGAGGAGATTCTGTCAACCCAACACTTGCATGCTCCTCTATTGGAACGAGTAGCCGCAAACCTAGCTTCGTTGAAACGTGGCCCAGCGTGGACATCAACCCTTCTTTCTTCTTGAGTTTTGGACCAAAACCTAGAACTCTTTCCTACTCAAAAACAGTACACTCAAGAAAACCTCCTGCAATGCGTCGAACTAGCAAAGCTGCAGAACGTCAATCTCACTTGCGCGGTATATCTATTCAATGGATAACAAATACCCGGAGAGATGTGATTGAGACTTCTATCATCGCAGCCGCTCAGGACAAGAAGAATTACGCCGTAATTCTAGTAAGATATTCTCTAGGTACCTTACGTCTCCCTATCTTGAGCAGTTGGCTAGAGCTCCGTCCAGGTTCTCGAGATGCTTCCGGTCATGCTTCCTTGCGCTTTGTCAGTAATACTGAACCATCCGTACTGATATCCATGTATAACAGTTTGTTTGCACATTTCAATGGTTGTAAAATTCGAAACGTGTTGTACTGAAGAAGTTCTCTTTCCCACGACCAGCTGTCTCTCGATATCTTAGTGCGCTATCACTTCAAACGCTAACTTCGAGCCGAGGCCCAGTTTTCAGTCTCTTTTCCTTGAAGTTATTCTCTCTAGCATCGTTTTGCTTTCTGGGATGAACAATCAGCTTCTTGGAATTTCCACGAAGACCTTCAAATACTTGCAACATTAAGTTGTAAAGTCGAAACTAGAAAGACTATAGCAAACCAATTCAAAAATTCTCGACATCCACACGAGAATTGCAATATTGACCACATTGACATGTCTGTTTTACCAGCAACGGTACAAATCATGTCGAGTCCCGGCGAAAGTACCATCGATAAGGACATTGCTGTTCCAAGCGATCCAATTCTCCTCGAGACCTATGGATATAGAACTCGTCGTAGGCTTTGCCACTTGGCATTGCAACTTACGCATGACCCGCCAACTCGTACAGCGAGGGTGCTTACTGAAGAGGAATACCGAGAACTCGAAAGCACTTTAAAAGCGCTATCGAGCATAACAGATATATCGCCTGAGACAGCGCAAATTCTCAAACTTGGTGACATGCTCAGGATCCTGAATGGGACTGCTTCAAACACGAAATGGGTATTCCCTGAGCCCTTTCCGTCAATTGCGACCACTGCTTTGCAAGAATACGAAAGAGCAAATTGGGGAGCGGTCGAAGAGATTTCCGTAATCAACCAAAACGCCACAGATGACTCCCATGCCGGACATCGCTTCCATCCGGTCATGAACAACCGATCCATTACCCTTTCTCGTCAACCATCGCCCAACCATCCCATCTTCGGAACCGCTGGCATCATGCGCGGAATCCTCGTAGATACTTCTGGCGGCAGAGTTAAGCGAAGCTTAGAACCTTCCCAGATCCGCAACTCGAAAGTCGTAGGCCACAACGGCCTTACAGTCGGCCAGTGGTGGCCTTTCCAGATCTGTGCTTTGCGAGATGGCGCCCATGGTTCCATGATGTCCGGCATCGCAGGCGGAGAGAATGAAGGAGCTTTTTCGATTGTCGTGTCTGGTACCAGCCCCCAATATGCCCTCTATTTCCCCAGAACCACTTGCTGACGCACGACCCAAGGAAGCAAATACGACGACCTCGACGAAGACCACGGCGACGTCCTCCTCTACACCGGCAGCCAAGCCTACCACGCCCCCGACCGCACCGCCACAGACTTCTCTCACGGCACAAAAGCCCTGCGGCATTCCCACCAGCTCGGCCGTCCGTTGCGTGTTTTGCGCTCGTACAAGGCGAAGAGTGTGTATGCCCCTTCGCATGGCATTCGGTACGATGGGCTGTATAGTATTACCGAGGAGAAGGTAAGGAGGAACCGCGAGGGGAGGTCGTATCTGCGGTTTCGGCTGGAGCGGAGGGGTGGGCAGGGGGAGATTGAGAGGGGGAGGCCGAGTAAAGAGGAGGTGGGGTTGATGGTGAGGGCGAGTGGGGGGTATTGAGGGGCCCCCGTGGAGAGGATGGAAAGGATGTCGGCTGTGTGGGGGATTGGGTTGGAGAGCTGTAAGGAGAGAAAGATGAGATGGAAGCGATGGGACTATAAACGATGTGCATGATACCAATTTCGAAAAGAGCAGAATACCACGATAGCTTTCTTTGGCCCAGAGACTGAACTCACACAAAAACCTTCACGGGCGACCGCATGTCTCTCTTCGAAAATCATCATACAGGAAGCAAATGAGCCGTTTCATATATCCACTGTTTACCTTACCTACCATCAGCGAGCCGCGATCGGTTTACGCGTTCTCATATAACAACAACAGCTCTATCTAATCAATGCCATTCTCCCTCTCCATCGCCAACCAAAAAATCTCTCAAATTTGGAAAGATTATACAAAAAAAAATCAGAACAGATAGAATTATTATCTTGATATATATTAATTTTCAATTTTACCGTCTTAACACTGTACTGATCCCCCCCCCCCCCCAATTTTCAGTAAGTCTCGCATGCATGCACTCAACCATCATCTTCAACCCCCTACAGTAAGGTAGTACCCTTTTCCCCCATCGCCCGAAATCCTCAAAAAGCCAGCTCCTCCTTCAAAAAAAGATCGCTAGTCCCCTTTACTGGACCCATCTTCTTCGTTCTGCTCCTTTCTTCCCTCCCGACTTTCAATCCTGACCCTAACCCTACCCATATCCTACCCATATATCCTATCCGTATCGGTATCCATATCCGTATCCTCAGAAGAAGAAGAAGAAGAAAAAGGAAAACGAACAGACACTGAGCTTACATGAACGAAACGGTTTGGGAGTAAGAAATGATAGGGATGAGGTTTTGAGGTGGGGTGGGGTGAGGTGAGATGAGGGGGGTGGGTGGAAGGTTTTGCGTTTTGAGGAGATGAGGGTGAGGATGAGGATGAGGGGGGGGAGTGTGGGTGGCCTGATTTTTAAAGATTATGGTAATCTATAGGAAGAAACCAAGGAAAGAGCAAATCGGGGTAGAGAGAACAGAGGGGAAGAAGAGAGAAGGATGAGATTTCCTACTTAGTTCCGTGATCTTATCTAACGCTCTATTTTCGACTTTTTCCCGTTTATCGAACTCGTCAGTATCATGTTTATACCTCCATCTTCAACCCCCCAATCATCATAACTCATACACCAACTTCCCCCTCACAAACCCCCAAAATTGCTCTACCACTCCCTTCCCTGCACCCCCTCTAACAACCAAATATCTCCTCCCATCCACCTCCGGCTCCCACTCCCCCCGATTCCCTCCCAACACCATCCCCCCCGCCTCCTCCACTATAACCCACCCCGCCGCCACATCCCACGCCCAGCATCCCCCTTCCCAATAGATATCCAAATCCCCCCTGGCAACTGCGCACATGTTTAGTGCAGCGGAACCCAAGGAGCGCAGGGAGTGCACCATGCCGCCCTCGGAGGACGTAAGAGCGGCGAAGGTGGAGAGTTTGGTTTCGAAGTTGGAGCCGGAGCGCTCGTTGCCCCATTCTATGGCCACGAGAGCTTGAGAGAGGGAGGCCAGCGGCGGTGGCGGGGAGCGCAGCGGCAGGCGCGATTTCGTGTATGTGGACCCGACTTTTGCGCCTGGAGCGGGGTGGGAGGTTGGAATACTTGGGGCTGTGAGGAACGCGCCGTGGCCTTTGATGGCGCTGTAAAGGTGTTGGGTGAAGGGGTTGTAGACGATGCCGACGAGGGGTTTTCGGTTGTGGGCGAAGGCGAGGGAGATGGAGACGTAAGGGTGGGCGTGCACGAAGTTGGTGGTGCCGTCTATGGGATCGACTATGAACGTGGGGGAGGGCGTGAGGCGGGAGGAGGAGGCGGTGGGGGAAGATTCTTCGCCGAGGAAGGAGTAGGTGGGGTAGGCGTGTTTGAGGGAGGAGGAGACCATGGCTTCGACGGCTTTGTCGGTTTCGGTGACGAGGTCGGAGGCTAGCTATGGGGTTAATGAATTAACTTTGCAGAGTGTCAGGAGGGGGACGAGGTTCTTGCAGTTTTTCTTCGTGTCTATAGTTGATGGGTTGGCGGAGGTTATCATGTCACCGGCCTTTTTGGCCAATTCCATAAGGAAGTCATGGATCTCCTGAAGGTTGGGCTCGGCCATAGCTGTGAATGTTCCCGAAAGCTGGGAGAAGCAGAGAGATAGTGAATAAATTGGCTGTAGGGGAATGCTGTCGGGAGCTGAAGCTTCTCCTGGTTCAACGGCTTTGAGAACCCACGGCAGCCCCACTATGCCCCGCGATCTTATCTTATCATAAAAGCCCTAGCCCTAGCCCTGGCCCTGGCCCTGGCCCTGGCCCTAGCCCTGCGTCTACCTACCAGGTAATGACATTTGTTCCTTAGATGGGACTTAGCTGAGCACGCAGTGACAGGGCGACCAGCTGCTATAGAGCGTACCTATATGTGTATAGTAGAATAAGAGAGCGATTGATTTTCATAGGGGTATTTATAATCAGATATCGCTGGCTCGTTCAGCATCTTAGAAGTCGACGAAGGGCTGACATCAAAGTACTCATCCCATACACCACGCTAATGCCATATGCGTGCAACGCCTTACTCAATGCCCCTTCCCAATGCTTAATCTCGCCACATCGCCTGAGACGCCGCCTAGCCGATCCTGTTTATCTTCAGTAGCTTCCTGACTCGTTGCTCTGCCCAAAGTTTCCAGCTGCTTCTCTACTGCTTTGCCCAAGCCGACACTAGTAGTACTTCCGTGGAGCGTTGTGGGTGATACGCTTGGAGTTGATTTTTGGTCTCCGCTTAGGCCTTGTTCTTCCGCAGGAGGTGAAGAGCTCAAGACTCTTGTGATCTCCCCGTGTGTAGTGCTTTTGTTCGGACGAGTATCAATAGTACGGCTATTCTCGGGCAGGGAGAAACTTCGCTGACGCCGTGCCTCGATCGGACTGTCAATGTCATCGTCATCGTCCGTCACTTCGAAAAGTGCATCATCCCACAAGGCCGAATCCTCCCTCCACATTTTTGGTCTTCCGGCTTTGCTGCTCATACTATTATCAGCGATTAACTGCAGATCGGAAACGTGATCCTTCGCCTCGCGCTGTTCACTGTCGGTTCGAGGTAATGGCTTTTCTTGTTCGATTTTCAATTCTTCACCGTGCTCACCTACCGGTTCTTGCATGGGCTTGGCGCGGTCCTCGTTTGGTTCCAGCTCATCTGCTGTGGTCGCGGCATAAGTGTCGGCAAAATGAGTGTCGACTAGGTGGTTGATAACTGGCCAGCCATATGCATTTGAGAACATGCGGCGAACGATAATGTTGTTGTGAGCATCTGGTTCTAAGCGGACAAGCACTTTACGCCACGAGAGATCGCGGTGGTAACCTCGTGCAATCTTCTCTTCGACCTTCATCCCGCTTGTATCTGGTTTGTTGCTACCCTCCTTTCCATAGGTTGGACCGGATATTGAGCTACCACTTGAGACATCGCTTGAAGAAGCTCTCCTTAGACCGATCCGCTTTTGGGGAGGTGGAGGCGGAATATCTTCGGGGTGGTATACACGATCATGGAATATGGTCCGCGGTCGGCTGGCAGGGTTGACGATAAAAGTTTCTGGAGGCAACGGCGGGTTAAGTATGTCCCCGGCGGATTCAAAGAATGTAGTCTTTGGAGGGGCGAAAATATTCTCCTGGACTTCAGCCGCCGATTCGCGTCTTACTACATCGGGGTGTTCTGGCGAAGTAAGACCGTCGGTGCTTACGGATGACTGACTCGCGCCTTCCCCCAATTCACTGCTCGTCGTTTGGCTTCTTTTATATATCTTCCTGTGTTTGGACGAATCCTGATAGCTCTTTGGTTGATTGGGGCGAAGGAAGTCGAAGAAGCCACCTAAAGGGTGTGTTGCCTGTGCAGGCGACTGGACTTTGACTTTATCCAAATCTTCTTTCTCATCGTCCGGGAAGCGGTGTTCATCAAGGAATTGATGTTTCCCTGGATCCTGTTGGCTTGAGGCTGCATCATCCTTTGTCGCATTCTCAGCAGGTTGCGGCACTACCGCCTGCTTCCCTCCCAACGGAGATCTTCCTCTTTCGTCTTCGCCACTTTCTTCCATCGGCGAGTCGGATCCGTGATCTCGCCGGGCGCGAACATGTGAAGATGAGTTTGCTCCTGTCAATTCAGCCCAGCCCCAGCCGGCCATAGTACCAACAATGCCATTTTCACGCCTAGCTTTCTCGACACGCCCTAGTCCGCCCCAATCAAGGAACAAAAGACAAGAGGTCCGCAACGGGACAATGCCGTCGTTGACCACATTTGAATACAGAGTTCTGTTGCGGAACATTTTCAGGACTTGATGGGCTGGACCAGTAGGTAAGATGCGTAACAACGGCTTGGCTCCTGGGTCTGGCTGCCTGTGAGCTCTCTGAGCCTCAGAGCCTATTCCACCTATCATAGCGCCCCACCCGCTTCGTACCATTGTCGAGCCCCTCCAGGTCAAGCCCAGATCCTGACCAGTTCTTCCAACAAGCCCAAAATCGAGAGCAAATTTAACGTATAGAGGATTTTCATTGCTGAGACCAAGAAACGGAGAGGCCATTGCAACGAAATTGATAGGCTTGATGAGACGAAAGAACTGCGGAGAGTGCTTGTAAATATACGCAACAGCATATGTTTGAGTTAAACCACCAAGAGAGTGAGCGACAAAACTGATACTGGTGATATGATAGGCAAGATGATGCGGCTTTCTTGGCGAAAAATGGATACTGCTGTGATCATGAGATGCGGGAGCGCCTTCCAAGCCGGATGGTTGGTCGTTGGTAAAGACTTGTGAGAATTTCTTTTTCATAGACTTCTTGACTGGTAAGAATGGCTGGTCTGGATAGGTCATTGAAAGCACATATTTAGCAAGACGCTTGCCAAGATATTGGATGCCTTTTTCCGTCCTGACCGCATTACCAGAGAAGCCCCGGACAATCACCTCCTCCTCATGTTCGGAATCACTCTCAATACCTGGCTCGAGCTCGTCTTGACCACCTGATAGAGGTGCTGTAGACGCTCTACTCTTGCTGGCGGCCTTGTCACCTCGGTTCGATTTTCCACCGTCATGGTTATCATGTGCTGAATCAAGGCTTTTCAGCGCGCTCCTTCGTTTCCTTGCGTCCACCCGAGCTTGCTTTGCTGTTGCGTCAATGCTTTCCTTTAGGTAAAGCATATCGGCGCCAAGGTTGCTGTGGAGCCCATGCGTTAGTACCACAAGATGAACCTTCCTAGGCTTCTTTTCTTTCGGCTCCTTGACAATTTGATTAGTATTATGTAGCGTTTCATCTCCACCTGAGGCAGACTGGCGCACATCCTTCCGCCCGTGGTCTGGATACTCGCGCTTCTTGCCCCTATGCTTCCCCTCGTCGTCCCATTCCGGAAACAAAGGTTTGTTCCACAGGCTTTCGGTGTCTTCGACGACTAAGCTCACAGCTTTAGAGAGTACCCCCTTACGTTGAGCGGCGCTATGGCCATCTTTACTTCTTTTCCCTTCTTGATGATCCTGCAAGTGGCCTGGTGTAGCAGCCGCTTGCACCGCTGACCCCGAGAATCCCAGCTCGATAGATTTTTCATCCCGGCCAACTAATATTTCGTAGTGTACCGTCGCGGATGTAGAGAACATAACCTGAGACGAGACCTCGATAATCCATGTGAAGCTTGGAACGTTGCCCACGGTAGTCCTTCTCACGTTCAGCGCGCTCACTGTTTCCCGGATGTTCCTGGGGACAGTGAGTCGGCTTTGCCAGCTTCCGCCCGCTTTGAGATTGGGTTCAAATTTGGGTACACCAGTATCCCGGGGTGTCTCGGGTTTTTTATTGGGGTTGAACGTAGAAGGATAGCAGGCCGCATACAGCGTGTAGGGACCATGGAGATAAGCTGCCCTGAGGGGGATCGCGGAGGTATTCCTGATTCTGACGCAGAGCTCCGCTGGTGTTGGTAGGATAGGATCTTGAGACGGCGTATACGTAAGAGTGTAACTAGAGTTAAATAAGCTTATTGTATCTATGATGGCTCATCGCTTTTACCGAACCACTTCTCCAACTTTGACGCTGCCGACTTGGTGTATCAGTAGCATCGCGTCGAGATACTACCCAGTAAACAGCAGGCAGAAGCTCAACCTTGCGCTTAGATTTTCTTCACAATCTGAAGCTGCTGGTAAGTGCGTGGTGTAACGAGCATCTGCGCGGAAGCCCGCAGGATTTAGCCCCAGGCCACGTCGTTCGTAGGCGGGTAAGGCTTCGGGTATGATGCTTAGGGGGCGGAGCGGATTTCTTGGCGTGTACTGTAGATATACAGAAATTTACTGTACTCGTACTCGTACAGTACGGAGTACCCCCAGAGGCTCCCCCAGAACCTGCCGCTTTAGCGACCGAGCTGGGTGACTTGGGGTAATACGGCACCCCTACGCTCACCCTTCGAAATAAAAATATTCCAGTCACTTTGTTTATCACGTTCTTTTTTTTTATCATCGATGAGTTCTAGTTTTGAATTCCTTAATACATAAAAAATTTAATCTGTTCGCTGATCATGTAAAAATATCGTATAAGTAGCAGCTCGACTTTTAGAACACAAGCGCGTTTTGACATAATAAAGTCTATGGTCGAACTATAATCTATATGAAGCTCGAGAATAGAATATGTGCTTGTGTGAGCCTCTTCCAGTATGACTTAGGCATAACCCTAGTTCACTGTTTTGCCCATAGGACCATGAAACCGGCATGAAAACTCTTAAGCTATCTGCATCCATCGGCTCTCCGTTTCCGGCGTCGCCCCGGCCTGTGCATTTCTGAAATATAAGTCTTCAACTCAAATCGCCTTATTTTCTGCAACTCAAATCCCTTACTCCGGCACCCTCGGCGCGACGTTTCCCCAGAAACGGCACCGCTCGCCCCGCCCGCCTTCCCAGGTATCCGCACTCACCAAGCAGAAGCCATTGGCCAGTCGAAGCGCTCGAAATAGCCCAGGTCGGGCGTCACAAAGACGGTCGAAACAGTCCCGCCCATGGTGTTCAGTTTCATCTGGACCAGGGCCTTGGCCGAGTAGATTGGCCAGTCAATGTTGCCATCATTCCCTCGCGGCACCGTTGCGTTGGTGGCGTTTCCACTGGCTTCCGCAATAGATTCTATAGGGGTGTTTTTCATGTTGAAGTTGCCCCATATCTTTGAGAACGCGGAAATGGAAACCGGTATAGGGATAGCGGCGTTGACAGAGAAGTAAGCTGTGAGATCGGCATGTGGAATATAGGTGTGATGCGATACTGGTATTTGCAGCTCTGTTTGTTGTTTCCTGAAAAGGCCTCGGCGAGCCAGTACGAGGGGCAGGTAAAGTTCGTTTCGCTGTAGCTGTTGAGCACGCGTTGTTGGTAGCCTGTGGCGAACTCAGATCGATTGAGGGCGGTGACGCCGCGATAATCGAGAGTGTCGAAAAGAGGTGCAGAATGGTTGACGGGGGTTGGGTTGAATTGGTAGACTTCGCAAAAGGCGCGATATATCGTCATTGGTCAAGAGGGGGAAAGGAATGCACATAGTTCATGAAATCATGAAATCATCTGCAGTGTTTATCATGGGATTGCTTAACGAAACGCGCCCTCGTTGGCGTTATTCTGCCAATATCTTTAATGGTTGAGCGGGTTTGAGATTGCAGGAAGCGTTACCCCTATCAGAATACGTTTTCCCTGCATTTCTTTTGCGAGCAGCTGCTCGGATGGTCTCGCTTACACGAATTTACCGTCAGTGACAGGTACAAAGGCGAAAGTTCCGAATTCCCGAGACTTGAACACCAGTCCACTAGCATTCTGCAATACTGCAGTATCTGCGTTCACTAAACAAATAAAAAGACACTTGAATGGAGAATCACCAGTACAACCGGCAATTTCAGCAAACACATTGTAATTACGAGTGGAGACATCATCGCCATACTTGTACTGCATGGGCACGTACGGACTGGCCACGAGGAGCTGACAATTTGTTGATCATCTCCCCGTTTGTGGCGAGATGATATCTTCCGTGATCAAAGAGAGTCCCATCCTTGCTTGCCACAATATGCTATGGCTTGTAGCATTACAGCGCCGGCGCTAGAAGACTCTCCAGCAACTGTGTCCGTCTTGGGGTCCCCCACCAAGTCTGTGGATGTGTTTTTTTGCACCCACTGGAGAGCAAAAATTTTGGTCCAAGAGACCGGCGTTGACTTGACCATATTGATGAACCTCTTCAGATGATAGGAATCCGAATGCACCAAGTCGGTATTGAAGATGACAGAAACGAAGCCATTAGAGTTGATGTTCATAAAGGGGCTATATCCTGTGTTGCTCCAAATACGCCATAACCACCGCCCTCTAGAAAGGCAAATCAGATTTTTTTCAACGACTTCGTAGCACGACATTGGTCTTATGGATCCAGGAACAGACGGGTAGGTTCCGAGCTTGTGGAGGCGCATGAATATTGAGCAAGAGGCAGTCTTCGTCAACTATTCCGGGATTAAATCCATAGACCGCGGGAACCCTAGCAGCACCAGATTGTGGACAAAGGGGGGTTTGAACATTTACTTAGATAATCTGAATTCTGTTATTTGATGGTGGTGGTGCTACAGGTGCTTGCCAACGCCGCTGGCCCACTGGAGGTGCTGCATATCGTACGCTGCTAACCTCATGGTTATTTATGGATTATTTTGCATCGGAACTTAGGTACAACCCACGCGTTCCAGACATGTAGACCATAGGTGGAGCCATATTGCCCCTGATAACGGGCATGTCCAAGATCTACAATTGGAGGTACAGCCTCGTTCGTGTGCCAACCAATTAATGACCTATCAGACGGCGTAGCAAATGCGGTGATGAGGCTGGTAAGCGGCACATAAGGTGCGTTGGAAATCAACTTCATCTTCAAATGGAGGTGAATGAAGTGGACTTTGCCGGTGTTGTAGGATATCCGAGCCAGGACATCAACGGCAATAAAACACTCTTGATTGCTGCGAACCATGAAAGGTTTTATAAGTATAAAGCTCTGCGTGTAGCTAGTAGTAGATCTAATGAAATTCTTACGATTCTAACGTCCGTATAGTAGCCGGTATATCCCGTATATGTACTATCTTAATTGTAAGTGAAAAGAAGCGCTCCGTAGTTGTTCCCCCTTACTGAGTGGGGACGGCTATCTATATAGCTTCCGAATTGTCGCTCTCAAGCGCGGTCAGAAGGCTCATTAGTTGCCGGTGGGAATGACATCACTTACATGATACCGTTTCTCTAGTCTAAGGTATTTATCTCGGTCTGTGCTGACTTGTCGAACTTTTCCACTTTGGTTACAAACTTCACCTTTGACCGCCCCGGGCGATGGGTATCTTTGTACTGGGGCGCTATTGTTAAGGGCATCTCCATGTTCTGAGCTGGGAGATTTTCAAAGGCCTCCATCAACAGTCCGGAAGAGAAAAAGCGATACGGTGCAGCAGCTGCGTCGTTCCCATTCGTCTTCAGTGCGGGATTCAGCGCCATTTGGCTTACAATTCCGTGGCTATACCCGGCCGAGATCTTCACTCTGCAGATCAGAGCGAGGGGAATGCTTGGGGTGGCCTTGGGTGGGCTGTTGGAAATGGCTGAACTGTAAGTACATCAATCGATGAGTGCTTGAGGCAGCCTCATGCCGAATCGCTTGACAGGTGCTTCTCTCGTTGCCTATCATAAACCCAAAAAAATTGGGAAGAAAAAATTCTAGGACTTCCGGGCTGTCAATGCCCTCACCCTTCCTATTGTTTGGGCCTTCTACCCGGAGTCTAATCAACGCACCTTGGAAGAGATGGGTTCTCTCTTGGCTACCAACCCGTAGCGTGATCGGGACGCTGAGGCGACTTTCGCCACGCTCAGGAACAGAACCCTGGACTCATTCAGGTCGCCCAGCGCGGAAACAACGTTTTAAATCCTGAGACCGGTCTGAAGGTATATGGAAGATAGATGCCTGAGTCTTGTCCAGCATGGCCGCGATGAAAGGACGACAGACTCCAATGAGAAGATCAACGCTCAGCGAACCGATTGAATGGTCTGGGAAGAGCTTACGGCCGTCGCTTTCACAGCTTCTAGGAACTATTGGCTGCACCAAAATCGCTAATCTGATTTACCATGTTTTGCTTGTTGTCTTCGTTGATGTTAATTGCGTTGATACTCTTGCGCTCCCAAGTGCAGTACCTAATAATTAGCGGACGTGCGTTCACCTTGGTGGACCATCTGTCATCTGCAATTCGTTCGCTCTCGCTTTGTCAGTGTACTAGAATCTAAGATTGGCTCGAGAGACGAGTGTTCATATCAAAGAGCTTATGTTCTTCAGTGTATAGCTTCCACTCATAGAAGCTGAATTGACTTTGCATCACGTGTCTCGATGTAGATGCAGACAAGCAGCTTCATGTGCAGTGATCTCGATGCGGTTCAAGAGTAGCAGTCATATTTGATCTTTAATGTGATGTTATAGCTGTCGATGTCTATCCTGCCAGTAAAGATTCGTTTCGCTAGCAGACACTACGAAAATAATATCATATGATATTGCGACATCATCGATAGCACAGTCTTGTCACTTTCATCTTTGAATATGCTTCTCACCATGTTTGTCTTCGTTGATGTTAATTGCGTTGATACTCTTGCGCTCTCAAGTGCAGTACCTAATAATTAGCGGACGTGCGTTCATCTTGGTGAATCATCTGTCATCTGCAATTCGTCCGCTCTCGCTTTGTCAGTGTACTAGAATCTAAGATTGGCTCGAGAGACGAGTGTTCATATCAAAGAGCTTATGTTCTTCAGTGTATAGCTTTCACTCATAGAAGCTGAATTGACTTTGCATCACGTGTCTCGATGTAGATGCAGACAAGCAGCTTCATGTGCAGTGATCTCGATGCGGTTCAAGAGTAGCAGTCATATTTGATCTTTAATGTGATGTTATAGCTGTCGATGTCTATCCTG
>JAABUH010000110.1_pt1 | contig 116908 bp, 120 predicted proteins | sample 5559121 | NCBI WGS metagenome assembly JAABUH01 (sample SAMN10711871, study PRJNA513364) | rock metagenome | isolation source: Antarctica rocks | place: Antarctica: Victoria Land, Battleship Promontory nord | collected 2015-12-28
TCGGCGGACGCTTTCGTTCTCGAAGATTGATGTGATGCACGACGCTTGTTTGCGGATCTTCTTGCACGAGTACAACCAACCGACCTGGTATCAACCTAAGAGAATCAGACTCATTTGAGCCACTACCTATATCGGCTCTCGTTTCGGCATCTCATTCTAACGATTGAAACCACCTTTGATCTGAAGATGCTATGGTCTAGCGCAGTTAATCCTCAATCTGCGGCGACGGCGAGCAGGGGTTGCAGGAGGGCGTTCAGGCGGAGGTTCTGGTCGGCTGAGGGGAGCGTGGGGGCAGGGCCATCGGCGGGATTGTGCGTTAGCATCCGTCTTTGTTTCCCTTCCCAAGAGGTTTACTATGACTCAACTGTTAGAACGTGCATACGCGGAAGTGGAACAGCTTACGGAGCCGGATCAGGACGCGATTGCGGCCTTGATTTTGGAGGAACTGGAGGACGATCGGCGCTGGCAACAGTCCTTTGCTCAGTCCCCGCAGGCGTTAGCACGGCTGGCTGAGGAAGCATTGGCGGAGCATCGGGCAGGCTTGACGCAGCCTCTTGACCCGGAGCGGCTGTGACCTCCCGCACCACGGCGCGGTTCCGCGAAGCCTTCGCCGGGCTGCCGACGGCCGTACAGGAGCAGGCCCGCCGGGCGTATCGGCAGTTTCATCAAAATCCTCAGCATCCAGGTCTGCGCTTTCGCCAGGTTCATCTCAATCCGCCTGTGTTCTCCGCGCGGGTCGGCATTCACTACCGGGCCGTTGCAGTACGCGACGGCGACGTATGGGTTTGGTTCTGGATCGGCCCGCACACGGAGTATGATGCTCTGCTGGCGCAACTTTAAGTGTCAGTCAGCACCGTCTACTTCACGCGGCCATAGCCCTTCTCGCCGCCTGCACCCTTTTTCTCACCAACGACGCCGACTTCCGGCGCATCCCTGGTCTGCCGCCGGTCATCCTGGACGACGTACTGGCGAGTTGATTTCCGCAGGAGAGTAATCAGCCCATGACCGTGACCCTGGAACTGGGGCCAGAGGAAGTCACCGCCCTCCAGCGCCGCGCTGAGGCGGAGGGCGTGGACATCCAAACTGTCCTGCACCGCCTTATCGCCCAAATTGCACCGCCCCCAGCCCCGGAAATACGAGAAAAGCAGAAGGGGGTTGCTGCGCCGGGGCAAGCCTGGCGGCAGGAGGATGAGATGGACGATCCTGAAGAGTTGGCCGAACGCGACCGGGAACGGGAAGAGGTGGAGGCCAACCTGAACCGCTGGCGAGCGGAGCAGGGGCGGCCTTTGGCGGATCGAGGAGGAAGGCCGGGCATGAACGGCGCCAACGAGGAAAATCCATGGGTCGAGATGGTGGAGGGCGTTCGGCGGCGCACGACCGTCAGCGGGCGGGCGATGTCCCAGATGGTCGTGACTTTGGAAGCCGGAAGGCATCTGCCGGAGCATCGGCACCCGCAGGAGCAGATCGTCCATGTGGTCCGGGGCCGGCTGCGCCTCAGCGTCGGCGGCGTGGGGCGGGAGGTCGGGGCCGGGGAGTCACTGTACCTCGCCGGGGATGTACCGCATTCGGTGGACGTGCTGGCCGAAGCGCTAGTCGTGGACACGTTCAGCCCGCCGCGTGAAGACCTCTTGGCGCAGGACCGAGCCGCTGGAGAATAGGCTGAGAAACCTGTTCTACGGGGCTGAACTCCCCTGCTTTGGAAAAGCAATTCCCCGCCTTCGCGGGCAGGAGAAGCAGATGCCAAGAGGCTCTTTCTTCGCCCGCGAAGGCGGGGAATTGCCCTTTTAAAGCCCTGCCGTTCAGGGCAGGGGAAAACATCCTGAACACGCGCTCAGGCCGCGAGCTGCCCGACCACCGTCTGGTAATCGAACTCAGCCTGGAACAGCGCGCGGTCGCCCCAGCCGTAGCCGACGCGGAGGCGGTCGCCGACGCGGTAGAGCGAGATGGGGAAGGCGACGCGCTTGGTGTCGAACAGCTCACCCGCGCCCTGGTAGCAGCGGGGAACGTCGTCCGGCGTGATCGCGCGCAGGCAGGACTTGACGCGCGGGGCGCCCTGCTCGTCGAAGTCCAGCCAGACCACCCAGCCCTCGTACTGCTCTTCGATGTCCGGGTAGGCCGGGTCGTGCGTCTCGGGATGGTCCGGGTTGTTTCGCTCCAGGACGACGTGGATCAGTCCGATATGGCCGCCGAGTTCATCACTGGGGATGAAGTTGCTGCCCAGGCCGACCCGATGCACCCGCTCCCACACGTTGGGGCCGATGGCGTTAGGCAGGCCGTCCACGAACCCGGACAGCCCGTAGCCGCACAGCCCGCCGGGGTCGGCGCTCTCGAAGTAGGGCAGCAGCTTTGTCTCGCTCATCGAGCGCGCCCCGATCAAGACCTTGCCTGCGCGCCCGCTGGGCAGGCGCACGGAGTTCTTATAGGACTCGACGTGCAGCTCGTCCACCGCATTGCCGACGATCCCCTTCGCCCACACGCCCTCGCCCAATTCCGTCAGGAACAGGTCTTCCGGGGCGCCCGTCTTGCCCGGCACGAACTCGATACCGCCGAATAGGTGCTGAAGCTCCAGTTGGGCGGGCCGGGCCTGCGGGTCCAGGTAGCCGCCGTAGACGCCGACGTCATGGATGAACGAGCCATTGGGCAGCACCACTTTGCCCCGGTAGCCCTGGCCCGTCACGAAGAAGCCGGGCCGCCCGTCCGGCAAGGTCGCGGGGGCTTGGCGGACGTCTTCCATGATGACGCCTTCCGGGTTGGCATCGTACCACAGAGCGCTCGCACGCGGCAGGCAGTGCGGGACGGGGGTGCGCGGCCCCCGGATGCGCGTGAAGGGGAAGCGCCGGGCCATGTCGTAGACATTGTGCATCCCGTGCATTGCGTCTTCAGGCAGATAAAAAAGGATGTTGGTGGAGTAAAGCTCGCGCGTGAAGGGGTCTTTGAGGCGCGACAGCCGAACCGTCACCCCATAGGTCGTCTGGCCCGTCTCCCCATCGGCCCAGGACTGGATAGGGCCATTAAAGGCCGCCTCCCAGGCTTTGCCGGCCTTGCGGGCCTCGACGCCGAACTCCTGGATCGTGTGAGGAAGAACATGGAGATCAACCAAGGAGGGTTTCGATGAACAGGATGAATAGAATGTTGGCGCATCCAAAACGGCACAATCGTTCACGCGGCGGACCTTCTTCCAGCAAAAGGTATGTTCTTTTTCCTTGCTTGGTGATGTTATCGGGTGCTGCCCCGGAATTTAGGAGGGTGGCAGGCCCCATTGCACCATTTGTGCAGGAGAAGTCTGTACCGGACCGAACAAGTTCGGGTGCAGGAGCGCCGCCAGCATCTCCAGGCTGTCCACGAGGCGGGGGCCGGGCCGGCTGAAATAGTCGGAGCCGTTGACCAAATAAACCCGCCCGTCGCGGACAGCAGGCAGGTCGGCGTAGCCGGGAAGCGCTTCCAGGGCAGGCATGTCCTGGGCCGAGCGCTCCACGCCAAAGCCGCACTGCGCGACGACGAGTACCTCGGGGGCGAAGTCCCGGATGGATGTCCACGACACCTGCGTGGACGGCTGGTGCATTCGCCCGATGGTATCCACGCCGCCGGCGAGTTCGACTAGCTCCGGGTCCCAGTGCCCGCCGCCGAACAGCGGCTCGATCCATTCCAGCAGGACAGTCCGGGGCCGTGTCCGCGCCCGCCCAGCTCGTTCACCAACGGCTGCGATGCGCCCGCGCAGACCCGCCAGCACCCGGTCCGCTTCCGTTTCCCGATCGGTGGCAAGTCCGACAAGGCGAATGGTATCCAGCACATCGGCCACTGAGTTCGGCTCCAGGTTGAGCACACAGGGGCCGGGTGGCGGAAGCGACCGAACCGCCCCCAGCACGTCGTTGTAGGACACCGCGCAGACATCGCAAAGCTGCTGGGTGAGGATGAGGTCCGGCTGAATTTCAGCCAGCAGCGCCCGGTCAATTGTATACAGTGAGTGCGACTGATCCAATTGTCCGCGCACCGCCTCATCGATCTCGCTGCTGCTCAGGCCGGATGGCAGGAGGCTCCGCGTGATGACAGGCTTTTGGCTTGCCTCCGGCGGGTAATCGCATTCGTGCGTGACAGCCGCCAACTGGTCGCCCAGGCCGAGCGCGTAGAGGATCTCCGTCGCGCTGGGCAGCAATGAAACGATTTTCATATGCCCCCTTTGTTGCCCTCTTGTGCTCGGATTAAACGTGGAGGCACCTTGTGCGACAACAAAAGCAAAACCCAACGCTCGCGGAAGAAAACTCAAGGAGCGGTTGTTGAATATCCCGGCGGCTTTCGGCCGCCGGGGAAGACGCAGGGCGCCCACAGTTCAGGACCGGACTTTTTTGCGGGCGTACAGTGCCGCGCCTCCGGCTCCGAGCGCCAGCAGCAGGCCGAAGGAAGCGGCCGTCGAGGCTTCGGGAACCGGAGCAGGCGTGGTCGGCGTGACAGGAGGAAGGTCGGAGCTATTTGCGTCCCAGCTCCAGCCATCCCAGGAGCCGTTGGAAAGGGGACGGCTTTTGATGCCAGCACCGGAAGATTTCCAGGTTTGCCCATTGGTTCCTAACCAATAAGACCAGTATCCATCAGCCCCGAAGCCCGCCTCCGAGTGGCCGTTGAAACTGAAGCCGTTGACGACGCCGCCATTGTAGAGATAGGTGACACCGAGACCCGCTCCGCTGGAAAGGGCGGAGATCAGGTCCGCGCCCGTTTTGGCTCCATCATAAAAATACCCGAAAGCATAATTATGATCCACGGAGCCGTCTTGGAAGTCCAGCACGAAGAACGATTCTTGACTGCCGGCGCCAACAGTCTGGGTGATCTGCGGCGTGAAGGTTTGGGCGCGGGCGGCGCCGGAGAGGACAGCCGCCAGAACGACCAGAACGGCGGGGGGGAGGTGCTTCATAGGGCTACTTTCCAGCGGAGCCGCTTGTTTTGCGGCGGAGGCGGGCCACGATGAAGACCAGACCGACTCCGAGGAGCCAGCCCGAGCCTAGCTCCGGCACGGGAGCCGCCGCATTTTCGACCCGCGAGACGCCGTCAATGACGCCGGTCCCGGTGAAGCGGATGTACTGAATGCCCGTTGCAGCAAAGGGCGTGTTCGCCAGCGAAAAGGCGGTGCCGCCTGCGGAGCCGTTGTACAGGTTATTTGCGGCAAAGGCCGCTGTTTGGCCCGCGAAGTCGGCGGCGGTGAGCGAAGGGTCTACAGGCTTGGAAAAGTCCTGAAGGTGGCTGTCATCCCAGCCGCTTGGGTTTTGGGCGGAGATGCCGACCCACCTGTAGGGGTTCTCTGGATAGAGGACGCTGTCGGCGGGTGTGAGAGTGACAAAGTTGAACCCATCGGCGCTGACGCTGACGGTCGGTAGGCTGCCATAGGTGCTGCCGTCTGTGATGTGGAGCTGAGACATGTCTGTGTTAGGCGTCACAGGCGCATCGCCGATAAAGCCTTGATTCCCGAAGACGATGAGGTCTTCGCCGAACCAGTGGCTATCACTGTGGACGATAGGCGCGTCAAACTTGACGGTCAGAACGCCCTGGCCGGTGCTGCCGAGCGAGACCAGCAAGTTGTTCCCGTTTGGGTCCGTGTTGTAGGCCGTGTAGACGAGGGAGCGGTGATAGGTGCCGGGCGGGCTGTCATAGATGCCGTTGACAAGCGTGGTCGGCTGCCCGAGGGCTGCGTTCGGGTCACTGTACAACGGGTTGGTGCTGAGGTGGCTGCCGGTGGCGCTGGTGGCGAACTCCTGGCTGTGGGCGGCGGGGGCCAGGCCCGCCAGCAGGGTCAGGGACAGCAGCCCGAGGGCCGGTCTGAGAGAGGGGGAAGTCATCGTATTCTCCTTGTGTTCTTCGTGAATGAGGCGCGGGAAGTTTCGCGGCCAGTGGGCGCTGGTCAGCGGGCAAATATGCGCGCAGGCTGCATACCCGGCCCGTAGGCGGAGTCATCGGCGGACAAGCCGCCGAATTCCGGGTAACGAGATTTGTAGGGGAAAAGGTCGGCAGCGGCTTTGACGTGCCCATCGGCATAGGCGACGTTCGCCCTGCCCCGGTGGCGGAAGTCTACCAACCCTGCCGAGTAGAAGGCCGTGTCGCTGGGGGCGCGCAGGAAGTTTTCCGGCAGCGGCTTGGTCGTGCCGTAGCCGCCGTCGGCAAACACAGCGGTTTCTCCCGGCGTGACGATCTGGGCCAGAGCGCACGCGGGGAAATCGCCGTCAATGGTCGCAAGGTCGCCGCCGATGTAAGTGGCATTGTAGGCATAGCCGTTGTAGGGCCGCCCCGCACTGCCGACCAAAAAGTCCGGGCACCCATGGATCTGCCCGGCCTTGGTGTAGGCGCCCAGCATCCCGACTTCCCAGCGTCCCGTCTGCCGGTCCAGTCGGAAGTCCCAGGCATCATCCGCATCGCCGATATTGTTGTGTTTGTTGTAAGATGGACAGGCCCGCTCGTCGTAGTCCTGGGCATACAAAAGCCAAGCCAGCCCAAGCTGCTTGAGATTGGAAGCACAGACGGTCCGCCGGGCATTCTCGCGAACTGCTTGGAAAACGGGAAATAGAATCGCCGCGAGAATCGCCACAATGGCGGTGACGACGAGCAGCTCAATCAAGGTGAAGGCGCGTGGAGGGGCTTGGCATCGGGCAGGGCGGCGCCGAGGAGGCGACGCGCCGGAGACGTGGCGAGACATAAGGTGGATCTTTCCGCCTGTCGCGCGCAGGCAGAGAAAGCCGGAAGACGGCTGTCTTCCGGGCACCTTCGGCTGGCATTCTGGCTAAGAGGCCGCGTCCCGAAGGACGGAGCCGCATCACAGTTGCGGGACAGCGCCGGAATAGTCTTGCGAGGCAAGACGCACCGGACTTCCCCATTTAAGCGCGCGTTGACCGCGACGCACCGAGGGCAGGGCACGATGTAGTTTTGTGACAGGAGTATAGCAGGGGCGGGCTGCGGATGTCAAGGGGGAGCCGATAGGGGAGTGCCTAGATTAGATCGGCAACGAAATCCCCGGCATGGGTCGGCACGTCGCCGAGCACGAGCCGCGCCTCGCTCTGGACGGCGGCGCGGACGGTCTGGACCCGCACCGCCGCATCCTCGCCGACGCCCTCCCGTTCCTCGCCCCCGGTGGCCGGATGTTCCTGGAACACGAGCACTACCACGGCCCCGCCGCCCGCGCCCTGGTCGCCGAGCACCCCGAATACAAGGACGTCCGCACCTTCCCCGACGCCCACGGCAAAGACCGCGCCCTCTTCGTCCGCCACCGGGCGTGACGCTTGACATTTTCAGGGCGATGTTGTTACAATGTTCCTACAATGAACAACATCGTCAAAACCCATGTCGTCAAGATCGGCAACTCACAAGGGGTACGCATCCCAAAACTGTTGCTGGAGCAGGTCGGCCTGTCCGGTGAAGTGGAAATGGAAGTGGCCGCAGACCATCTGGTCCTGCGCCGCGCCCGCAAGCCGCGCGAAGGGTGGGAAGAACACTTCAAACAGATCGCGGAAGATGGGGAAGACAAGCTCCTGGATGCCGAGTCCTTGCCCCCGACGCATTGGGATCAAACAGAATGGGAGTGGTAGCCCATGCCCAGCGTCCGGCGCTTCGATGTCTATTTAGTGCCCCTCGATCCTACCGTCGGCAGTGAAATACAGAAGACGCGCCCATGCCTCGTGGTCTCGCCGGATGAGGCCAATCGCCATCTCGCCACTGTCATTGTTGCCCCGATGACCAGCCAGGGGCGTCTGCACCCGACCCGCGTCCCCTGCCGGTTTGAGGGCAAGGATGGTTTGATCGTGCTGGACCAGATGCGGACGGTGGACAAGACGCGCCTCGTCAAGCGCCTGGGGCGAGTGACGGCGGCGCAGCAGAAAACAGTTCTTACGGCCCTTGCGGAGATGTTCGCGGAGTAAAGGCCGTTCCTACCTTCCTGCTGCTTGACTCCCCCAGTCGGTTTGTGATATACTATCGCCGCGCCTGCTCGGCAAGTCCAAAAGGCTCAGGGATTGGCAACGATGAAAGGGGGATAATTGAAGTAACTTGCCGCAACTGCGGTGATTACCGCCAGTTTAGCTTTGTTTTACCGCAAGTTGTTTGCAGCAGAACCTAGTGAAAAACGATTGTTAGGTTGCTGGCTGTATTTTGTCAACAATCGCAGAGGATAGAAAAATGAGCGAATATGTTTATGTGGACAATTCAAATGTTTTTATTGAGGGGAAGCGCGTTAGTGCCGTTGAGAAGGGTTATGCGCTGAACATCTGGGACGCGATTGAAAACCGGATTTTGGACAATGAGTACCGATTGGATTTCTGGAAATTGCATACCTTCTCCGCTGGAGATGACCTGACAAAAATTAAGAGGGCAGTGTTGTTCGGGTCGCGGCCACCGCAAAATGACTTGCTCTGGGAGTTTGCTAAACGAGTCGGCTTTGAGACAGTCATCGAGGACCGCAATCTTTCCAATCGCGAGAAAAAAATTGACACCGCTATTGTAGCGGCCATGACCCGCGATGCGTACAAGATGATGAATCCTGTTGAAGACAGAATCACCCTTGTCGCAGGAGATGCTGACTATGTCCCGGCTATACACTCGTTGAAAAACGACGGCTACACGGTAGACGTGTTTTTTTGGGGTCATGCTTCCAGGGAGTTAAAGCAAACTTGTAGCGCATTCGTCTCTTTGGACCCATATTTACATGAGCTAGAAATCTAGCAGTCTCTTCATGTGCTAGCCTTTGAACGATTTCGGTTCAGGAGACTAGCACTTACGACAAGAGAGCGGCCCCGTCCAGTGGACGGGGCCGCTCTCTTGTCGCGTCTATGGCTGGCGTCAGTCGGTTTGGCTGGGCTGGCCGACTTTGATTAAGACGGTGCCGTGGGCAGGGACGGGGACGGCGAAGCCGCTGGCGAAGCGGCCTAGGTCCTTGCGCTGCCACAGGTCGCGGACGGGCTGGGGGCTGGCGATGCTGATTATCGTACCCCCTTCTTGATGGAAACCGCTCTTCGGCACACCGTTATGACCGTCCCTGGCATCAGATTAGTCAAAACAATAGACAATCAGGTATACTCTCGGAGAGGTGAGCGTTATGGTGACCATGAAGGCAACGGAGGCGCGGAACAACATCGGCAGTCTTTGGGACAAGGCCACGGAAGAGCCGGTGATGATCGAGAGCGCCGGCAAGCCTATCGCCGTGGTGTTAAGCGTGGAAGAATACAGCCGCCTCGCGACGGCACGACTGCCGAGGCAGTTTGGGTGTGGGCGGCATCTGCTTTCGGGCGCAGGGATCAACGTCAACGACTTGCTTGCGACGCCGGTGGATGATGTGTTCTCAGAGTACATGCCGGACGCTGCGGAAATGGGGGACGTTGATGCGCTATGTGATTGATACGCACACCTTTCTCTGGTTCGTAGATGGCGCCGCCGAGTTGCCTGCGTTTATCCGACACCTGATCGAAAACCCGGTCAATACCATCCAAATCAGCATCGCCTCCTTCTGGGAGATCGGCATCAAGGCAAGCATTGGAAAATTGCCACTGGCGACCAGTTTGCTGGGCCTGGAAGCGATTGCAGGCAGTCAATCTATCGAAATCCTGCCGATCACCGTTCAAGCGATCTCAACAGTTCAGCACCTGCCCCATCATCACAAAGACCCCTTTGACCGTATCATTGCCGCGACGACGCTGACGACAGGCGGTGTCCTGTTGAGCGCCGATACGATCTTCGATGTTTATGGCGTCCCAAGAACCTGGCAAGGGAACTGAAAGCTGGTAAACCAAAGAAGCAGCCCCGTCCACTGGACGGGGCCGCTCTTTTGCCGTGGCTATGATAGTGGTTAGTCCAGGTTCGTAGGCTGGCCGACTTTGATTAAGACGGTGCCGTGGGCGGGGACGGGGACGGTGAAGCCGCTGGCGAAGCGGCCTAGGTCCTTGCGCTGCCACAAGTCGCGGACGGGCTGGGGGCCGGACAGGCCGAGCTGAGACCAGGTGACGGTGACGGGCTGGGTTTCCGAGCCGAGGTTAACCAGGCCGACGGCGTGGGTGTCGTCGGCGAGGGGACGCGCCCATATCTGGGCGTCTCCCGTTTCGGCGATGCGCCCGGCGGGGCGGCCCAGGGGGTCCTGGTTCACGTCCAGCACGTCGTCGTTGGTCAGCAATGCCTTGGTGAACGGGTCCAGCCGGGTCAGGTCGCAGCCGATCAGGAGCGGGGAGGAGAGCAGGCTCCATAGGGAGATGTGCGTGATCTGCTCGTTCGGCTTCAGGTGCGTCGGGTGCGTGTTGCCGAAGCCGACGATGCCGACCATCAGCATGTCGGGGTCGTTCCAGTAGCCCGGCCCGACGTACTTCTCGTGCCCATTCTGGCTGGTGAAGATGCCGCGCACGCTGCTCCAGTTGTCCTGGATGTCGCCGGTCGTCCGCCAGGCGTTGCCGCCGATGCTCGGCCCCCATTTCCAGACGTCCGCCATGCCGTACTGGCACAGGCTGTAAAGGATGTCCCGGTTCGTGTTCCGCAGGGCGGTGCCCATCAGCCGATAGGGCTTGATCTGCTTTTCCAAACCCTCGCCGGTCGCCACATCGCCGTAGGAGCACCAGTCGTACTTGAGGTAGTCAATGCCCCAGCCCGCGTAGGTGTCGGCGTCCAGACGCTCGTGCTGGTAACTGCCCGTGTACCCGCCGCAGGTTTTGGGGCCGGGGGAAGAATAGATACCGATCTTCAGGCCCTTGCCGTGGACGTAATCGGCCACCGCCTTCATGTCCGGGAACTTGTCGTTGGTCTGGATGACGCCGCTGGCATCGCGCCCGGCCTCCCAAGTGTCGTCAATGTTGACGTATTGGAAGCCGTGCGCGGCCAGACCCGCCGAGATGAGCTGGTCGGCGGCGTCTCGGACCTTCTGCGCGTCCACTTTGCCTGCCCAGACATTCCACGAGTTCCAGCCCAGCGGCGGCGTCAGGGCCAGCGCGCGGCTGCCGCCCACGATGGTCAGAGACCGGGAGGCCGTGCCGCGCGGCCCGCGCACGGTCAGCCGGACTTTGGTGCTCCCGATACCTTGGAGCGCGCCGGAAATGATGCCGGTCTTCGGGTCCAGGGTCAGCCCGGCAGGCAGGTTCGTGGCCCCGAACGTCAGCGGGCCGTCGCCCGTGGCGGGGATCATGAACTCGAACGGCTTGCCCGGCGTCGCGCCCGTGATGCGTGGGCCGTGAATGGCAGGGATAGGTGAGTCGGCCCCCATGAAGATGGGCATGGGCGACTCATTGACGATGGCATCGGGGGCCGTGACGGGCCGCGCCGCCGCGCCGGGAACCAGGGTCAGCAACGCGCCCGCCCAGTCGGCGTGGTCGCTGTCCATGCCGTCGCCGCCGTCTGTCGCCACCAGCGTCAGCCGCTTCGCGCCGGTCAGGTCCACCGACACGGGCACGGGCGCATCGCCGCCGTGCAGGATGGGCGTTTCGGCTGCTTTTTTACCATCCACGAAGACCTGGAACTGGACCGAGCCTGCTCCTTTCTTCTCATCATCCACGCCGGCCATCGCGTCGAAGTGTGTGGCGCTGCCATTGAGGACAATCAAGAGGCGGCTGACGGCGTGCGTGCCCAGCCCATGCGGGTAGGCAACGCCATTCAAAGTCAGCGGGCGGTCGTCCACGGACTTGCCCGCGTGGGGCGAACCATAGTCCTGAGTGACGTTGGCCAGGTCGAGTGTGTCCAGCCAGAGGGCGTTGGCGGGCGCGTCCTGGGCGCGCAGGGCGGCCATGTCCTGCGCGTGGGCGGCCATCGGGTAAATAAAGGCCGTTGCGGCCAGCGCCGTCCAGGCGGCGCGTTTCCAAAGGGGTGTGATGTTTCTCATAGTTGCCATGCAGATACGAGAAACGCGCAGCGTTTTCCTTCCTCAGCGGCAGGGGAATTGAGAACAAGCCCCCGGCACTGGAAGTGCCGGCCCTCTAACCGGCAGGAAACCTCGGACAATCCGGCGAACAATGCGCTTGTTTCAAAGAGGAGATTCGACATGAAAAGTTCTTGGCTCCCGGCGCTGCTGCTTGGCCTACTGGCGTCCCTGACAGCGGGCGCAGCCAGGGCGGATGTTTACGTGGTCGCGCTGACCGGCAGCGACGGCAATCCCGGCACGGCGGCCCGCCCCTTCGCGACGCTCCAGAAGGCGGCGGACATGGCGCGGGCGGGCGACAAGGTGGTCGTCAAAGGCGGTCTGTACCGTCAGGCCGTCCACCTGCACAACAGCGGCACGGCCCTAGCGCCCATCCAATTCGTCGCCGACCCGCCCGGCGCGGTCGTCGTGAGTGGGGCGGATGTGGAGACGGGCTGGACGCGGGTTTCCGGCGACGCGCCGGTGTACCAGATCCCGTGGGACCATCTTTTCGAGATTGACCGCCGCGACGGCAAGCCGATCGAGGCGCACCCCGAAGACGAGCCGCTGTGGGGCCGAGCCGAACAGGTGATTGCGGACGGCCGCCAACTGCTGCCCGCGCTTGGCGTTGCCGATCTGGCAAAGGCATGGGCGGACCATGCCAAGACGTCTAGTCCGACCGTGCCTCCGCCGCTGCCGCATCTCGGCGGGCCGTTCGCCGGGATGTTTATGGTGGATACGGCGCACAAGACGCTGTCGGTCTGCCTGGCGGACGGCTCGGACCCAAATGCACATGCGATGGAAGCCGCCACCCGCGCGCAGACCTTCGGCGTCAACCAATGGGAAAGCAAAGCCGGTGTTTCCTTTATCCAGGTGCGCGGCTTCGTCTTCCGCTACGGCGCGAGCTTCCCGCAGCGGGGGGCGGTCACGCTGCACGGAGCGCACAACCTGCTGGAAGACTGCGTCGTGGAGCAGATGGCTGGAACGGGGGTAGGCGTGTCGGGAACCCTGCGCCGGTGCCTCATCCGAGGCTGCGGCCAGACCGGAGGCGCGGCGGGCGGGGATGGTTTTGTCAACCAGCAGTGCCTGTGGGAAGGCAACTGCTGGAAGCCGATCAGTCGGGATTGGGACGCGGGCGGCGTTAAGCTGTCGGTCATCAACGGCGGCCTTTTCCAGCAGTGCGTCTTCCGCCGCAACGGTGGGCCGGGCCTGTGGTTCGACATTGACATGCGCCATGTTCGGGTGACGCAGTGCGTCTTCCAGGAGAACGAGGGCAGTGGCCTGATGATCGAAATCAGCCGCCATAACCAGGTGGACCACTGCCTCGCCGTCGGTAACGGGATCGGCGCGGTCGGCAAGGCCGGGGGATGGGCCACGGGCGGCATCCTGCTGGCCGAAAGCGAGGACTGCTCCTTAACGAACAACACCTGCGTCGGCAACAAGGACGGCATCACGTTCCGCGAGCAGGGGCCGCGCCCGCTGGACACGCCGGACGGCAGCATCCCCTACCACGACACGCGCGATGTGGTGACGGACAACGTGTGCGCCTTCAACCGGGGCTACCAGATCGGCCTGTGGTACGACAACGGATTTTTTGGCCGTCATCCGGGAGACATCGCGAAGTACCCGACCGAGGCCGCGTACACCGAGGCTTTGCAGGCGGCGCCCGATAAGGTCTTCGACCCGGCAAAGCAGGGCTTGACCATTGACCGCAACCGTTACTGGCCTGCGCCGGGCAAGCCCGTGGCGCTGTATGGAGTGGATTGGCGCGTCCGGCACCAGGCGTTCACGCACCTGTCGGATTTCTCTGCCCAAACGGGTTTCGACGCGCACAGCGGGGTCGCGGCCCCGCCGTTCGTGAGCGCGACTCGTGGTGACTACCGCCTCAAGGTAAGCGTTCTGGCACGTCCGGTAACGGCTGGGTGGGAGGATGCGCCGGCCAACGTAGACCGATGGATGGCGGGGTGGCTGCCGAAGTGGATGGCTAGGGTGAAATGAAAACTCGGCATTGGAAGTGCCGGGCTACTCCCCATGAAAGTCGCTCCGCGACTGAGGAAGTACCTGTGGCCGCGATGTTTTCAACCGCGTAGCGGTTTTCACTCCAGAGTAGCCCGGCACTTCCAGTGCCGGGGCTATATCTGCTGGGGGCGCTAACCGGGGGCGCTAAATGGACTCCCCGATGTGCAGCCCACATTCGCGCTTTAACCCGAAAAAGCGCGTTTCCTCCTCGGTCATATCCGCACCCAATGGGCGCGAGGTCTGGACATCGCCGATAGAGACGTAGCCCTGATCCCAGAGCGGATGATAGGGTAGGTCGTGCCGTGTGAGGTACTGGTGGACATCCTTGTTCGACCAGTCGTAGATCGGGTGGACTTTGATGCGCCCGTCCTGTTCGGCCAGCGTTTGCAGGCTGGCCCGTGAGGACGACTGGGACCGGCGAATGCCCGTGATCCAGGCGCGAGCACCGAGGTCGTGCAGGGCGCGGCCCATCGGCTCGACCTTGTTGACGGCGTTGAAGCGCGTGATGCCCTCGACGCCCTGCTCCCACAGCTTACCCCACCGCGCCTCCTGCCACTCGCGGCTGACAGGCGATTGGTAGACTTTCAGGTTCAGCCCCAACCGCTCCGTCAACTCGTCCACAAACCGATACGTTTCCGGGAACAAGTACTGCGTGTCCAGCAGGACAATGGGGATGTCCGGCCACAACCTTGTGACCATGTGCAGCAGCACGGCGGCCTGCGCGCCGAAGCTGGACGAAAGAAGGATGTTCGGCTTCCAGCGGTCCAGGGCATGGGCGACGCGCTCCTCGGCGGTCGCCGTGGCGAGGCTGCGATTGGCGGAGGCCAAGTCTTCGACCTCCGATTCTTTGGTCAAGACGTTCATACGCATTTAACGCCTGCTGGGAGCTATCGGGTTCCCCGGCAAGGTCAATTACTCCTCACCGTGCTTTTCTTGCGAATATCCCACCAGGAATAAGCGAACAGCCCAGTTCCGGCAAGGATGAATAGGCTGGACTGGAACAGAACATCGTAGATCGGGACGGAGAAGACATGCCTCTTGCCATCTACAATGACAGCCGTATGCGGCCCGAATCCCTGAGCGAAACCGGCGCGGACAGCGGGGATAGCAGTGATGATGCCGAAAGCGATTAGGGCGAGACCAAAGATGATGGCTTGTCCCGCTGACTTGGAAATCGCGTCTCGGTTCCAGGGCAAAGAGCCGCGCCCCGCAGCAGCGGCTTGTGCGAGGACCACATGGGCATAAAGGTCCGCCACTTCTGGGTCGTTTGGATGGGCTGTGACCAAAGTGTCCAGCATCAATCTGGCTTCCGCGAATTGCTTCCGGGTGTATGCCAGATGCGCTTGTTCCAGCAGATCGGAGGCAAAATCGGGATTGGGAACTTCCATATCTACTGTGACACCCCCGTGCGAGTTTTGTTGCAGACTGGTATAGCGGCCAGAATATCGGCATTGGCGAGCGCCCCCTCCCAGCCGTCGTCGCTGTCTTCGACGCCCCACACAGCCGACAGCACGGCCTGGGCGACAGCCCAATCGCGAACCCGCACAGGGTCTATCCCTAGTTCCTCCGCCAGCCGATGCGCCCGGCGTTCCAGCATCCGTGCGGGGTTCTGGTTCGTGTGCCGTTCTGGCCAAAGGTTCCGCAGCAGCGCGCCGACCTCGTAAGCCGGTTCACCGACGACGCCTTTGGGATCAATCGCCAGCCAGGGCTGCCGCTGGGCCGAGAGGATGTTGTCGTGGTGTAGGTCCCCATGCAGCAGGACAGGGGGCGCGCTGGACGCCAGAAGTTCGGCGAAAAGTGTCTCAGCTCTCTCTACCTGCGCCGCCGGCAGCGGGCCGGTGCCGCCGCCGAAGCGCGCCCGCAGGCGGGCGAAGCTCTCCCCCCAGTCGGCGACCGTGGGGAAGTCGTGGCCGGGCGGCGCGGGTCGCCACAGGCCGCGCATGACGGAAGCGGCGATAGTCGTCGCCTCGTCATCGTGCGCCTCATCGGCCAGAGCCGTCAGGACCGCCCCCGGCCTCAGCCGCTCCAGCAGCAATAGCCCTCTGTCGGGGTCCGAGTCCAGCAGGCGGACACTGCCCCGTCCGTCGAACACGCGCAGGGCAGCCGCCTCGCTGCGGAGTTCTTTGTTCGGGACGCCGGCTTTCAGCACAGCCTCCGTGCCGTCCGCCCGGACGGCGGGCGCGACGTAGTGAAACGTGAGGTTCGGAAAGGGCGGGGCCAGCGTCAGCGACCACCGACGCGCACACTCTTCCAGAAGGGCGGGCAGCCCGACCAGCCACTGCGCGCCCGGTTCGCCCCAGGTGGAACGGACCGTCCGCCTAAACCGCTCCGGAAGGCCCGTCTCCCCATGCCGCATCTCCGTGTCCTCCTATTCGTCGAGCGTGCCGAAGGGCAGGCCGGCGGGCATGGCGGCGGGGCGCTCGTAAGGCGCTGACAGCGTGTACGCTTGGCCCGTTTGCGACGAGTCGAGGAAGCCCTGCATGGCGTCCAGGACGGTGTACGCCTGCTCGCCGCTGGCTCGATGCGCGCGGCCCGACCGGATGGCATACGCCATGTCCGCGACGCCCACCATGCGACCGTAACCCGTCGGGAAGGCGTGGGGAACGTCCTCAAACCCGCCGCCCGTGTTGATCTGGACCGCGCCGTCGAATCCGTTGGGGTCAGGCACCTTCAGCGTCCCCTCGGTCCCGTAGACCGTGATTGGAAACTGGCCGTCGTACTGGGCGTGATGGGTGGCGAAGCTGGTGATAATCGTCCCGACCGCGCCGACCGCGAACTCCATCGTCCCGGCGATGTGGTCCGGGGTCGTCACCATGATCTTCCTGCCGTGGAGGGGCTGGCTGGTGATGACCCGGTCGGGGATGGCGATCGAGGCCGCGCCGGTCAGCCGCGTCAGGGGTCCGAGCAGGTTGAGCAGGGCGGTCAGATAGTACGGCCCCATGTCGAACATCGGCCCGCCGCCGGGCTGGTAGTAGAATTCCGGGCTGGGGTGCCACGACTCGTGCCCCCGGCCCATCATAAAGGCCGTAAAGGCGACGGGCCGACCGATGACCCCGTCGTCCACCATCTTACGCGCCGTCTGGATGCCCGCCCCGAGGAACGTGTCTGGAGCGCACCCAACTCGTAGTCCTCTGGCCGCCGCTTCGCTCAGAAGCGCCCGCGCCTCCGCACGGTCCAGGCCCAGCGGCTTTTCGGCGTAGGTGTGCTTGCCGCTGGCGACTGCCTGCCGCGCGACCGGGATGTGCGCCTGCGGGATGGTGAGGTTGAGAACGATCTCGATCTCGGGGTGCGCCAGCAGTTCTTCGACCGTCAGCACCTGCGGGATGCCGAACTTCTCCGCCTGCGCCCTGGCCTTTTCCCCATCCAGGTCGGCGCAAGCGACGATATCGAGAATGGGAAAGACAGGGGCATGGCTGAAATAGGCGCTGCTGATATTGCCGCAGCCGATCACGCCGATTTTGACGGGTTGGGTCATGGGAGGTCCTTTAACGGTGAGTTGGTGAGTCTTTAGTTCGCCACGCGCCACCAAATTCCTGCGCGCCCGCCCCCGCTACCCCCTCACCCCGATCAGCCCCGACTCAGCGAGGCCATGTCAATGACGAAGCGGTAGCGCACGTCGCTCTTCAGCACGCGCTCGAACGCCTCGTTGACGTCCTGGATTTGGATCATCTCCACATCACAGGTGATGCCGCACTCGGCGCAGAAGTCCAGCATTTCCTGCGTCTCGGCAATGCCGCCCGCGCCGGAGCCGACCAGGGATTTGCGCCCCGCCATCAGCATGACCCCCAGCAGCGGCGGGTCAACCGCGTCAAGCTGGCCGACCAGAATATGGGTGCCGTCTAGTTTCAGCGTCGCCAAATAGGGGTTGAGATCATGGGCGCTCGGCACGGTGTCGAGTAGGAAGTCGAACCGGTTGCCTGCCGCCGCCATCTGCGCGGGGTCCGTGGAGATCACCACATGGTCCGCGCCCAGCCGCCGCGCTTCTTCCTCCTTGCCGGCGCTCCGGGTGAACAGGGAAACTTCCGCGCCCAGCGCTTTGGCGAACTTCAGGCCGAGATGCCCCAAGCCGCCCAGCCCGACGATGGCGACCTTATGGCCCGGCCCGACTTTCCAGTGTTTGAGGGGCGAATAGGTGGTGATGCCCGCACAAAGCAGCGGTCCGGCGGCTTTGGGGTCAAGCGCATCGGGAATGTGCAGCACGAACTTGTCGGACACGATGATCTTGTTCGAGTAGCCGCCGTAGGTGGGCGAGCCGTCACGGCGGTCTTTGTCGTTATAGGTCTGGGTGCAGATGTTTTCGCAGTAGACTTCGAGCCCGGCCAGACACGCCGCGCAATGTTGGCACGAATCCACCATCGTGCCGACCCCGACCATGTCGCCTGGTTTGAAGCCTGTGACGTCGCCGCCGACGCTGGATACGCGCCCGATGATCTCGTGGCCCGGCACCATCGGGTAGGTGCTGTACCCCCAGCCGTTGCGTGTCTGGTGGATGTCGGTGTGGCAAACGCCGCAGTAAAGGATGTCAATGCTGACATCGTCGGGGCGCGGGTCGCGCCGCTCGAACTCCCACGGCGCGACCGGCTCGGTCGGCGACTGTGCTGCGTATCCTGAAACGTTCATGCTTTTAGGTTTCTCCTGCGTGTGATAGGATTATCTTACTCCCGTTGGCGGAGAAACCTGTGGCCGAATACTGCAAGGTTGTTGCCTAATCCTGCAAATGGGTATACTGAGGTCATGGAAAATGACCTCTGCCAGCGGCAGGACGAACTGACCTCCCTCCTGGATCGGCTGACCGTTAAGGATGGGGTTCACGCGACCGGGATTGCACCTTTGACCCTGCACCGGCTGTCGGCCCCCTCACCGCCGGTTCACGGGGTTCAGAAACCGACCTTCTGCATCGTCGCCCAGGGCAGCAAGCTGGCCGTGCTCGGGGAGGAGATGCACCGGCACGACTCATCGCACTACCTGCTCCTGTCGGTGGACCTGCCCCTCACCGCACAGGTGGTCGAGGCGTCGCCCCACAAGCCGTACCTGGGAATATGTCTTGACATAGACCCCCGCCAGATCAGCGCGCTGCTGATGGAAATGGACCTCCCGCAAAGCGGTGCCCCCAAACCCGCCGAGGGAACCTCCGCGCGCAGCCTGTCCCTGAGCCGGACGGACGCGCCGTTGCTCGACGCCGTCGTGCGCCTCCTGCGCCTCCTGGACACCCCGAAGGATGTCCCCATGCTGGCCCCGCTGGCCCTGCGCGAAATCCTGTACCGCTTGCTCACCGGCGAGCAGGGCGCGCGGTTGCGCCAGATCGCCGTCCATAACAGCCTGACGCAGCGCGTCGCCCAGGCGATTGACTGGCTCAAGCGGCATTACGCCGAACCCCTGCGTATTGAGACCATCGCCCAGGAGGTGTGCATGAGTCCCTCGGGGCTGCATCACCACTTCAAAGCCGTCACCGCCCTGGGTCCGCTCCAGTACCAGAAGCACCTGCGCCTTCAGGAAGCGCGCCGCCTGATGCTGTCTGAGGCGCTGGACGCTGCGACGGCGGGCTACCGCGTCGGCTACCAGAGTCCCTCCCAGTTCAATCGCGAGTACCGCCGCCTGTTCGGTGCCCCGCCCCTGCGCGACGTCGCCCGGCTTCGCGGCCCCTCAGAGGCCTGACAGGCGTGAGCCAAGCAAAGCGCCCTGGTTTCCTGTTTGACAAACAGCCTGCCGCTCGGCTATACTAATGCACTCTTTAGTGTGGAGGAAGCAGCGTGGCAGACAATTTAAATAGCTCGAATGGCTCATCGGTGAGCGAGATATGGAAGAAGCGGCACACGGCGGCGCATGTCATGGCACAGGCTGTGTTGGAAAAATTCCCCGACGCCAAACTTGCCATCGGGCCGCCGATCGAGGAAGGCTTTTACTACGACTTCGACCTGCCCCGGCCCCTGACGCCGGAGGACTTGGTCGAGATCGAGTCCCGGATGCGGCGCATCCGCAAGGAAGACCTGCCGCTGACGCGGACCGAAAAGCCGCGCGAGGAGGCGACGGCCTTTGAAGAGGCGCGGGGGCAGGCCTACAAGGTCGAGCTGATCCGCGACCTGCCGGAAGGCGAGACGATCTCGTTCTACACGCAGGGGTCGTTCACCGACCTCTGCCGGGGGCCGCATGTCGCCTCGACCGGCCAGATCGGCGTCTTCAAGCTGGATCACACGGCGGGCGCATACTGGCGCGGCGACGAGAAGCGCCCCCAGCTCCAGCGTATCTACGGCGTCCTGTTCGACACGCAGGAAGAACTCGACGCTTACTACGTCCGGCTCGAAGAGGCCAAAAAACGCGACCATAAAGTGCTAGGCAAACAGCTTGGGCTGTTTATGAACTCGCCCGTGGTCGGCGCGGGCCTGCCGCTCTGGCTGCCCAAAGGGGCGACCATCCGACGCATCCTGGAGCGACATGTGCAGGACGTGGAATTGGCGTCCGGTTACGAGCACGTCTTCACGCCTGACCTCGCCAAAGTGGACCTGTACAAGCAGTCGGGCCACTGGGAGCACTACAAAGACGGCATGTTCCCGGTGATGAAGATCGAGAACGAGGAGTTTGTGTTGCGGCCCATGAACTGCCCGCACCACATCCAAATTTACAAAAACGGCCTCCACTCGTACCGTGATCTGCCGATGCGCCTGGCCGAGCTTGGCACCATGTACCGCTACGAGAAATCCGGCGAGTTGAGCGGTCTGTCGCGCGTCCGCGCGATGACTTTGAGCGATGCCCACATCTTCTGCACTGAGGCGCAGGTCATTGACGAGGTCAAAAAATGCATCCTGCTGATCGAGGCTGCCTACCGCAAGCTGGGCATCACGGAATACAGCTACCGTCTGAGCCTGCATGACCCGAAGAACACCGAGAAGTATGTGGACAACCCGACCCTGTGGGAGCAGGCCGAGGGTGAGCTGCGCGAGGTCTTCGCAGGCTTGGACCTGCCTTACTATGAGGGCATTGGCGAGGCCGCATTCTACGGTCCGAAAATTGACATCCAGCTCAAAAACGTGATGGGCCATGAGGAGACTGTCTCCACGGTACAAGTAGACCGGCACCTGCCCAAGCAGTTCGCGCTGGAATACATCGGCGAGGACGGCCAAATCCACCAGCCGGTGATGATTCACCGGGGCTACATCAGCACGATGGAGCGCATGGTTTCCTTCCTGATTGAACACTACGCGGGCGCTTTCCCCACCTGGCTCGCGCCCGTGCAGGCGGTCGTCCTGCCCATCGCCGACCGGCACAAAGAATACGCCGAAAGTGTCAAAACGAACCTCGTGGATGCCGGCTTCCGCGTGGAAGTGGACGGGCGCAACGAGAAGGTCGGCAAGAAGATCGCCGAAGCCGAGTCCCAGAAGATTCCCTATATGCTCGTCGTCGGCGACCGGGATAGGGACGCCGGGAACGTCTCCGTCCGCCAGCGCGGTGGCACAGACCTAGGCGCGCTCAGTCAGGAGGACTTCCTAAACCGTTTGCGCGAAGAAACGAAAGCCTGAAAGAAAATGACGACCATCACACTCCCGCCGGAGATCGAAGAGACGGTGGCTCAACAGGCCCAGCGGCAGGGAACCACGACCGAACTGCTCGCGCTGGACGTTCTCCGCAGGAATTTTCCCCCTGCGAGTGGACCGCCGGAAGGAAAGACGGGGGTATCATTGTTTGATCTGCTGAAAGACCACATCGGCGTCATTCACAGCAGCGAACACGTCCCCGGTGGGGCGCAGATGGCGACGGACAGCGGCAGGAAGTTTGCCGAGGGCATGGCGCGGAAAAGGCGCGAGGGCAAGTTGTGACGCTGACGGATACAGGCCCGCTTGTCGCTCTGCTGGACGACGATGATGATCTGCACACGCCCTGCGTGGCGGCCTCCCAGCGTTTGCCGATGGAGCCGATGCTGACGACTTGGCCCTGCTTCACCGAAGCGATGTACTTGCTCGCGGAAGTGGGCGGGCATCGCTATCAATCAAGGCTGTGGGCCTTGCGCTCCTCCGGCGACCTGCTGCTACACGACCTGACGCCTACTGAAACCGACCGGATGCAGGTGCTGATGGAAAAGTACAAGGACACGCCGATGGACCTCGCGGATGCGTCGCTCGTCGTCGCGGCGGAGAGCCGTGCGCTGACGCGCATCTTCACCATGGACAGCGACTTTTATGTCTATCGCCTGAGCGATGGCGCGGCGTTCGAGGTCGTGCGGTAGCGCCCGCGACATTATCCCGCTGGAGCATTGACATTCTCACGCTAAATGCGCTATAATGTAGCTCGTTCGGTGTCGGCCCACGCACACCGACTTTTTCCAGTGGGTAAGGATTACAGGACATCAACAGCAGAGACTTTCGCAGGGACCCGCGCGAGCCACGGGTCAACATGAATGAGCGGATTCGCGCACGCGAGATCCGCGTCATTGACGACGATGGCGGCCAGCTCGGCATCATGACGCCGCGCGACGCCCTGCTCATCGCCCGTGAGCGCGGGATTGACCTGATCGAAGTGGCCCCGCAGGCCCAGCCGCCGGTCTGCAAGATCATGGACTACGGCAAGTACAAGTACGAACAGGCCAAAAAGGAAAAAGAGTCCGCCAAAAAGCACAAACAAAGCGAACTCAAAGATATCCGCCTGGACCCGCGCTACGGAATGCTGTCCGAACATGACCTGCAAACCAAAGTCAACCACGCGCGCAAGTTCCTGGAAGACGGCGACAAGGTGAAAGTGACGTTCCGCTTCATCGGCGGCCAGATCCGCCACCCGGAAGTCGGGCGCGGCCAGTTGGACACGTTCCTTCAGCGCGTGGCCGACGTAGCGCAGATCGAAAAGCCGCCCGCGATGGAAGGCCGCACCATGTACGCCGTCCTGACGCCGAACAAGTCGGGCGGGTCGCCTGCTCCAAAGCCCGCCGCGCCCAAGCCGACCCCGGCAGTCGCCCCCAAGCCCGCCGCCGTATCGGCTGCGCCCGTGGCCGAAACGCCTCCGGCAGCGCCCGAGCCGGTCGTGTCCGCGCCTGAGACGCCGCCGGCAGTCTAAATTCAGAGCATTCGGGAAGAGTAAACGAACCCGGACACCGCCCGTGCGCCGGGTTCATTGCCGTGTCAAGAGCAGCACCAAAGGAAACAAGCAAATGCCGAAGATCAAGACCCGCAAGACGGCGGCCAAGCGCTTCAAGCAAACCGGAACCGGAAAGCTGATGCACAGCCACGCCCATCATAATCATCTGAACATCCACAAAAGTCCTTCTAATCTACGCACGCTGACGTCGGACGTGGAGCTATACAAGGGCAAGCGCAAGGCCATCAAGCGGATGCTGCCGAACGGGCTGGCCCATTAAGGCGCTCCAAGACGTTTCACGAAAAGGAATAAGGAACCATGGCACGAGTCAAGCGCGGCGTGATGAAGCACAAGCGCCACCACAAGATTTTGAAGGAAGCCTCGGGCTACTTCGGCGGCAAGTCGCGGCTGTTCAAGACCGCCAACGAGCAGGTGATGAAGTCTGGGCAGTATGCCTATCGGGACCGCCGCAACAAGAAGCGCGAGTTCCGCCAGCTCTGGATCGCGCGTATCAACGCTGCCTGCCGCGCGCAGGGCGTCCAGTACAGCCGCTTCATCGCCGCCCTGGCCGCCAGCGGCGTCGAATTGGACCGCAAGGTGCTCTCCGAGATGGCGATCAGCGACAACACGGCCTTCAATGCTCTGGTTGCGTCGCTGAACATCACGACCCCCGCACCGACCCACACCCTGGTCACGGCCTCCTGAGCGACATGACCGCAACGGAGCAGCTAGAGCAGGTCGCGGTCGAGGCGCGGGCCGCGTTGGCGGCGGCGGCGACCACGGCGGAAGTCGAGGCCGTCGAAGTGCAGTATTTGGGGCGCAAAGGCCAGCTCACGGGGCTTTTGCGCCTTGTCGGCACTCTGCCGCCCGATGAGAAGCCGCGCTTCGGCCAGTCCGTCAACGCCCGCAAGGATGAATTGACCGCCCTGCTGGATGAAAAGCGTTCCGGGCTGTCCTCACACGAGCGCGCCGCCCGCCTCGCCGCCGACGCCGTGGACGTGACGCTGCCCGGCATCCCCTTCCCACGCGGGACGCAGCACCCGATCACGCGCCAGGCGCAGGCGGTCAAAGACGCCTTGGTCAGCATGGGCTACCAGTTCGCCGAGTGGCCGGACATCGAAGACTACTACTACAACTTCCAGACTCTTAACTACCCGCCTGACCACCCCGCCTTCGACGAGCAGATGTCGTTCTATGTAGACCCGACCCACCTGCTGCGGACCCAAACCACCGCCTTCCAGGCCCACGTCATGCAGGCCCAGAAGCCGCCCATCCGCGCCGCCACGGTCGGCAAGTGCTACCGTTACGAGGCCGTGGACGCCACCCACTCGCACACGTTCCACCAGGTAGACATTCTGGCCGTGGACGAGGGCCTGACACTGGCCGACCTCAAAGGCACCTTCGCCCACCTCGTCCGCCGCCTGTTCGGCGACGTCGAGATTCGCTTCCGCCCCGACTTCTTCCCCTTCGTCGAACCCGGCGTCGAAGTCGCTATCCGCTGGGGAACAGGCTGGCTCGAACTCGGCGGCGCAGGCATGGTCCACCCCAACATCCTGGACGCGATGGGCATTGACTCCGAACGTTACACCGGCTTCGCCTGGGGCCTGGGCATTGACCGGATGCCGATGGCAAAGTACGGCATTGACGACATCCGCCTCTTCACCGAAAACGACCTCCGCTTCCTCCGGCAGTTCTAGCTCCTCAAAATTTGGCGCTCATGCACAAGCTAGTGCAGACCGGAAAACAGAATGGCAACATACAAGCAAATTCAAGAAGATATTCATAGCCTTCATAAACGGGTAGTTAAGACTTGCTGGATCGCTCATGTCAAGGAACTGAACGGGTTGTCTCCTCGGCAGTCGCCGAACCGCATATCTTCAACTAGCCGGGAGTTTCCTTGTCCCGATGAGATCAGGCCGTTAACCGAACAGTCAATGCGTCGGTTGGGGATGTTGCCTTAGAAGAGGGTAAACTTATGCAAGCCGCTCTAAGACTAGCTACTACAATTCAGCCTGGGGGCAGGATCGACATACCCGATTCACAGTTGCCTGTGGGGGAGACAGTGGACGTGATCGTGCTGCTTCCTCTGCCTCCCGCCGTGCCGCGCCGCTCTCTCGCGGATGTGCTGGCGGCCTCGCCGGGGCCTGGGGCGTTTCAGACCGTGGAGGCCGTGGATGCCTACATTCGGGAGGAGCGTGACTCATGGGAGCGTTGATCCTGCCACCGTCCGGCTGTGTCTATGTGGACGCAAACACCGTCATTTACACGGTGGAACAGGTAGAGCCATTCCGGTCATTCCTGGAGCCGCTTTGGGTGGCGGTGCTGGCTGGCGACATTTCCATCGTCACCAGCGAACTGACGTGGCTGGAGACGCTGGTAAAACCGATGCGTGGCCAGGATGCTGCTCTGGAAGCCCTTTATCGGTCCTTCCTGGGCGTCAAAGAAGTCAGGCTGATACGGGCCACGCTTCCTCTTTGGGAACAGGCAGCCTGGTTGCGCGGCTTAGGATTAAAGACGCCGGATGCACTCCATGCCGCTTCCGGCCTGGAGTCTGGGTGTGGGCTGTTTCTGACGAATGATGCCGCGTTTGGGCGTGTCCCCGGTCTGCCGGTTGTTGTGTTAAGTGCGGCGATTGCTTCTTGAAGAAAGCTGGATAAAGCGAACCAATGAAACTGCCTGTGGAATGGCTCCGAGAGTTCGTGGACACGCCGCTAGGCAATGACGCGCTGGCGGCGAAGCTGACGATGGCCGGGCTGGAGGTGGAGGAGACGACGCCGTCCGAGGACGGGCCGGTCTTCCACACCAAGGTCACGCCCAACCGGGGCGACTGGCTCTCGGTCGTCGGGACCGCCCGTGAAGCCGCCGCCGCGCTGGACCGGCCTTTAGGGTGGCAGCCTTCTCCCCTGCCGGATGAGAACGCGGACATCCAGCGATGGGTGGGCGTCCGCGTCGAAAACCCGTCCCTGTGCCCGCGCTTCACCGGCAAGCTGATCCGCAACATCGTCTTCCGGCCCGCGCCTGAATGGATGCGGCAGCGGCTGGAAGCGGCGGGGATGCGGGTGATCAACATCGTTGTGGACATTACGAACTATGTGATGCTGGAACTCGGCCAGCCTCTGCACGCTTACGACTACGCCACCCTGCCCGAAGGCCAGATTGTTGTTCGTGCCGCGCGTGAAGGGGAAACCCTGAAGACGCTGGACGGGCAGGAGCGCGCCCTGACGCTGGACATGCTGGCAATCTGCGACCGTGACCGGCCTATCGGCTTGGCGGGCATCATGGGCGGGGCGGACACGGAAGTGTCAGCCACCACCAAGCATATCTTTTTGGAAGCGGCCCATTTCGACGCGGGCAGCATCCGGCGGACGGCGAAAGCGCTGGGCCTGTCTACGGAAGCGTCGTACCGGTTTGAGCGCTTCGTAGACCCCCAGCTTGCCCCCCTCGCCCTGGAACGCGCCTGTGACCTGCTGGCGGAACTCGCCGACGGCGAGGTCGTGCTGGGCCGGATTGACCTGTACCCGCAGCCCATTCGTGAGCGCACCCTGGCACTGCGCCCGTCCCGCACGAACGCCATCCTGGGGACACAGTTAGACGAAGCCGCCATCGTCGGCAGCCTGCGCCGCCTGGGGCTGGCCGTCGGCGCGGCGCGGGAGCCGCTGTCGGTGACGGTGCCGACGTTCCGGCCCGATCTGGTCAAAGAGATTGACTTGATTGAAGAAGTTGGGCGCATGATCGGCTATGAAACTCTGCCCGAGACGTTGCCGCCTGCGCGCGGGGTGGGTGGGGGAGATGCGCCGGCAGGCCGTCTAGCGGCCCGGCTGCGGACAGCCTTGATCGGTTCCGGCCTCTCCGAATCGCTGACGCATTCGCTCGCCGCGCCCTCCCCCTTCGACGACCCGCGCGAGGAAAGCCACCGCGTCACGATCCGTCAAGCCCTGTCCACTGAGCTGTCCGGCCTGCGCCAGTCGCTGATCCCGAACCTGCTGGAAGTGCTGGCCCGGAACACCCGCCAGCGCCAGGCCGAGGTGCAGGTGTTCGAGGTCGGCAAAGTTTTCGACCGAGGTGAGGCCGAAGGGAAATATGTCGAGTCACGCCGAGTCGCCGCCGTGCTGACAGGGCCGTCTTCGGACTTCTTCACTGCTAAGGGTCTTGTGGAGAGTTTAGCCGCCGCGCTCTCGCTCCCTCGTCTCGCCTTCGCCGCCGAGATGCGCCCCCAGATGCACCCCGGACGGTGTGCCTCGGTCTCGCTCCCCGGCAAAGTCATTGGCTACGTCGCCGAACTGGACCCGGACGCCGTCAAGGCGCACCTTGACGTTCCCGCCGGCGTGGGCCGCGTCGCCGTCTTCGAGCTGGACGCCGACGCCCTGCTGGCTTACGCAGACGGGACGCACCGTTACACGGCCCTGCCGCGTTTCCCCGCCGTGTCCCGCGACATCGCCGCCCTCGTGGACGCTGCCACGCCCTACGCCCTGCTGGAAACAACGGCCCGCGAGGCCGCCGATTCCACTCTGACCGAGGCCATCGGCCTGCAAAGTGTCTACACCGGCGAGCGCGTCCCCGCCGGCAAGAAGAGCGTCGCCCTGCGCCTTACCTTCCGCGCCGCCGACCGCACCCTGACCGACGCCGAAGTGGACGCACAAATGGCCGCCGTCGCCTCACTGCTGGCCGAGCGTGCGGGGGCAGAGCAACGGTAACGCAAAAAAAGCCCGCGCCTGGGCGCGGGCCTTTCGAGTCCATCTTTAACTGAACCAAATGCCGATTTCGGTTTCGGCGTTTTCCACCGAGTCCGAGCCGTGGATCAGGTTCTGCTCGACGGTGTTGGCGTAGTCGCCCCGGATGGTCCCCGGCGTCGAATCGGCGGGCTTGGTCGCCCCGATCACCTTGCGGGCTAGGGAGACCACGTCTTCGCCCTCCCAGATCATGGCGACGACGGGGCCGGAGCTGATGAAGCCCACCACGCCCTCGAAAAACGGCTTGCCCCGGTGGACGGCGTAGTGTGCTTCGGCCATCGCGCGGGTCGGTGTCAGCATCTGGAGGCCGGCCAGCGCGAAGCCCTTGTTCTCAAATCGGCGGATGATCTCGCCGACGAGCCGGCGCTGGACGCCGTCCGGTTTGACCATCAAAAATGTTCGTTCCACGTTGAATCTCCTCCGTTATGGCGTTCGGGGAACTTTCCTCACGAAAAGCCGCCTTATTATAGGAGAAATCATTCACGAAAGTCAAGGAGAATTGAAATGACCCGTACCCTGCTGGCGACCGTCGCCGCGCTGCTGCTGCCGACCGCTTTGTTCGCCGCCCCGGCCTCCAAGGCGAAGCCCGCCGCCAAGCCCGCCGCCCTGGCCTGCCCCGTCACCGGCGAGAAGATCGCCTCGGTCAAAGACGCCGCCGGCTCTAGCGTCTACAAGGGCAAGACCTACTACTTCTTCTGCTCGTCCTGTAAGCCAGCTTTCGACAAGGACCCGCAGAAGTACGTCAAGACCGCTTCGCTCGTCAAACCGGCGCACTGACGCATGGACCTCCTTGCGCCGATAGACAGACTGCTCACGATCCGCGCCCGCCCGATCAAACCGGCGGGCGCGACCCTGCCGGGCATCGTCATCCCATCCCATAAGTATTTTTGGTACTACGTCGCCGCGTGGCCCGATGGCACCCCTGTCGCTTCCCTGCATCTGGGGGAGGGGATCGTGCCGGCGGGCGAGACGCAGCCCTGGCGGATCATGCGGCGCGACCGATCTCGGCTCCTGCTGCGTCCGACGCCACAGGGAACGGAGATCGCGGCCAGCTACTATCCCGGCGGGTCGGGGGTGACGGGTGACTTCTTTCGGATCAACGAGCGCGAGGAGCGACAGGGCGGCTTCGACATCCTCGGAAATGGCTGGCGCGGCGGGGTCGTCCTGCACCGCGACACGAAGGAGCGGACGCTGATCCTGCGCGGCGATGGCGACCCGCCGGATGTTTACTACATGGAGCCGGCCCCGCGCGCTTTGTCCCAGCCGTCCCTTGCTGCTTTGCTCCTCCTGGCTTATCTCTTGACCATGCGCGAGGTGCGCGAGGGAAGCTGGATCAAGCGTCCCTCCAGTTCGAGGCCCGGTGGAACGAGCGGTTACTGAACACAGAGCCTAAGTATGCTCCGCGACGGCGTATGCCTCCGCCAAATGGCGCAGTTCCTCGGGGTGGCTGACGACGAATGGCGAGGCGGCAATCGCGCGCAGGGCCGCTAGAAGCTCATCGGGATCGTTCAACCGCACAAGTTCTGATGCACTGAGCGCCAACTCTTTCACGGAGTCATCCTGTGTGGGCGCGGACCCCAAAATAAGCAGCTTGCACACACTGGCGCAATTCCATTTCAGGAAATCATACTCGCTGTGACGCAGGTTCTCCCACAGGCGAACGACCATTGCCTCATCCGGCCCGATGATCTCGTCGGCGTGGTCGGCGGCTCGTTGCATATAGCCCTGCTGCGGGTCTATCTCTTGGGAGTAAGTGGTGGGGTTCCGCTCCTGCCTGTGTTTCCATATCTGCGTGATCCTCCCGATCAGCGAGTCCCGCTCAGGCCAGAAACTGGCATACGCCTGTACCGCGCCGCCCTGGTCCGTGACTTCGAGGGCCGAGTGGCCGATGTCGGGAGCGATGGTCTGGTTTATCACCGTCTCAGCCGTCGTCGGCCCCCAGGTGTAAAGCTTGATCATACGGCTTCCGCTCGGCCTGAGATGAACGCCCCGCGCCGCGTCACCTGGTAGCGGCGCGGATCGTCCAGCGTCTCCGGCCCGATCTCGACCGCGACGACAGTTGGGTCACCGGCCAGATCGAAGCGCGCCTGGCTGCTCATGCTCTTGACGAGGGAGCGCAGGGCGCGAACCCCCGTCTTCATGTTGACGGCCTTTTCCACGATGGCGTCCAGGGCCGCCTCGGTGATGTCCAGCGCGATCCCGTCGCGCCGGAACAGCTCCACCTGCTGCTTGACGACAGAGTTCTTCGGAGTCGTCAGAGCCAGCCGCATCTGCGCCTTCGTCAGCGGGGCGAGCGGGACGATGATGGGGAAGCGGCCCGCAAACTCGGGCACGAAGCCGTACTCGATCAGGCTCTCGATCATCACCTCGGCGGGGGCCTCGGCCAGTATCTCGTAGTCCCGCTGCGGATCGCCCGAGATGGCCGACGGGTTGGCGCGCAGGCCCATCGTCCGCTCGGTCTGCCGCTTCATCTTCTTGGCGACGATTTCGGGGAAGCCCTCGAACGCGCCGCCGCCGATGAACAGAATCTTGCTCGTGTCAATGTATTCGGGCGGCGCGTCCGGGTGCTTGCGGCCCGAGGCTCCCAGGGGCAACTGGGCCATCGTGCCTTCCACCAGCTTCAGCAGCGCGTGCTGGACCGACTCGCCGGACACGTCGCGCGTGATGCTGGGGTTGGCCTGCGACTTGCGGGCAATCTTGTCAATCTCGTCAATGAAGATGACGGATCGCCCCGCCCACTCCAGGTCCTCTCCGGCATCAATATACGCCGCTGTTAAGATGCTCTCCACGTCGTTTCCCGTATAGCCCGTCGGCGAGAGGCTGGTGGCGTCGGCGGAGGCGAAGGGGACGCCGAGTGACCGGGCCAATGTCCGTGCCAGCAGCGTCTTGCCGCTGCCCGATGGGCCGACCAGCATGATGTTCGCCTTTTCCAGCTCGACCTCGGCCTTTGTTCCCGCTTCCGTGTGCGCCAGATCGCCCTGATGGATGCGGTGGTGGTCGTACAACCCGACCGCCACGTCCCGCTTGGCCCGCTCCTGCCCGATGACGTATTCGTCCAGTTTGGCGACAATGTCGCGCGGTGTCTGGTTGAAATCGGTCAGCAGGGTCCGCGCCTCGGCCCGCTTGGCCTCGTTGTGCTCCATGTGGACGCCCTCAGCCGCCTCCTGCACCTTCTTCTGCAGGTCCACGCCCGCCGTGAAGCCGGGCCAGTCCCGGTGGCAGATGTAGTTCCCTACGCCGTCTATCTCAATAACCTGGCCCCGGTCTCGCTCCACATCATACGCCTCGTGGCAGACCATGCACTTCGCTTTCACCGTCGCGTCTCCTTGCAAGAAAGAGGGGACGCATAAAATATGCGTCCCCAGTCGTCAGTCAATGTTCAACGATGTTCAATGGTCGGGGTGACAGGACTCGAACCTGCGGCCTCAAAGTCCCAAACTTTGCGCGCTACCAACTGTGCTACACCCCGTATGCTTCTATTATACTCGGTTATGCGGGCCGTCGTCAACTGGCACGACGGTCGGTAACAATTTCCGGTAACGGTCTGGGAGTGATGCGAACAAAGTTCAGGCTGCCAAACTTGCTGCCCGCCAGGCATGATGAAACGCAGCCACCGAAGCGAACCGGAGGGCGCGCTCCGGCTCGCAGGCTTGGGCGGCTACATCAAACAAGGCGCGCGGCCCGCGAAACGGCTGGGGATCGAGCGTTCCGTTAGAAAGGAAGACCAGGGCGGTGCGGCCCATCACGAACACCGTCGTTTGCTCGTCAATGAGCGCGCCCAATTCGAATTCCTCCGGCGCCATGAAGCGCGTGGCACCGAACATCCGCCCCATGTCGTTGCGGAACGTGCCGAGGTGATATGAGTCCAGGTCAATCGCCCAGAGCCGCCCCGCCGCGAAATCGTAGAGCAGGGAGCCGTCATAGAAGTCCCCGGCAATCCAGCCCGCCCGCGCCAGGATGACATGCAGATCAAACACGGCCTCCAGACAGGTGTGCAGCGTCGGCGCGGGCAAGCGGCGAAACCGCTGGAACGACGATTGGGGATCGTCGCGCTGCTCACGGGACACGCCGAGCAGTTCCCCGTCAAGCCAGGGGGAGACCAGCAGCGGCCCACCCGGCGACTCGATCAGCCCCAGCAGAGGGGGCAGGAGCCGGTGGGTGACGCTTGCACTCAGCCGCGCTGCGTTCCGTAATAATTCCACGCGGGCCGCATGACCAAGATACGGGCGCGGGTCGTCGGGTATCCCCGCCGTCTTGACGAAATAGCGTTCGTCGCCGACCTGGATGCCACAGGAGACGTTGCCGGAGTCTTGAGTCTGAGGGCCGAACTCGGCAAAAACCATCCCTACCGAGCGGAGGTATTCGTCGGGCGGCTGGTCAATCGCCGAACACTCTAACAGCGGGTGGGACATGATGCTGTCTTCTAAAGACGCAAACCCTACAAGGCTCTGCGGCGCCCGATCCGGCGGCAAATGACGGCCAGCGCCTCGGAACTGAAGAGGTCGTTTGTCAGCCAAAAGTCGGCTTCAAACAAGAAACCGACTAACTCATACAGGCCGATAAAAAGGCGGACGACTGCCAGAGCTAAATGCAACCGGATTTCGCTCATTAGGCGCTTTTACCCCGGCGGCCAGGTCAGATGCCGCCCGCCCAAGACGTGCAGGTGGAGGTGGTCCACGGACTGCCCGCCGTCGGGGCCGACGTTGACGACGACGCGGAAGCCGTCTTCGGCCAGGCCCAGCGTCCGGGCGACGTGGATGGCGGCCTGCATCAACTGGCCGAGCAGGAGGGTGTGATCGGGGGTGGCGTCCAGCAGATTTTCAAGAGCTTCTTTGGGAATGACGATGACATGCGTCGGTGCCTGCGGGGCGGCGTCGCGGAAGGCCAAAACGTGGTCGTCCTCGTAGACGATGTCGGCGGGGATTTCGCGCCGGATGATCTTGCCGAAAATCGTGTCTGCCATCTAAGCCTCCTGATGCGCCAAGTAACCGAAGGCGTCGCCGCTTGGCAGAACGTCCGTCAGCCTCACCGGGACGATCTGGCCGCGCAGGGACGCGGGCGCCGCGAACTGCACCCGGACGTAGTTGCCGGTGTAGCCGGACAGCCAGCCGTCCCGCGCGCCTTTCGCTTCGGCCAGCACGTCCACGGTCTGCCCCAGGTCGCCCGCCGCGAAGGCTTCCTGTGAAGCGACGCACACTGCCGTGAGCTCCTGGTGACGCCGCTCTTTTTCCTCATGGGGAACGTCGTCTCTGAGCTGTTCCGCCGCCGTGCGCTGCCGGGGTGAGTAGCGGAAAACGTGCGTCCGCGCGAACTGCATCTTTTGGGCGAAGGCCAGGGTGTTCTCGAACAGTGCGCGCGTCTCGCCGGGGTAGCCGACGATCAGGTCCGTCGTCAGCCCGATGCGCGGCATCAGCGCCCGCAGTTTATCCACGGTCTCGGAAAAGAAATGGGTATCATACGGGCGGTTCATGGCCCGTAGGATCGTGTCGTCACCGCTTTGCAGCGACAGATGCAGATGGGGCGCGATGTGTGGGTGCGACGCCATCGCCCCGATCAGCTTGTCAGGGATCTCGACGGGCTGCACCGAAGACAGCCGGACGCGGGCGATGCCTTCGATGTCCGCGACCGCGACGAGCACATCCGCCAGGTCCGGCCCGCCGCTGCCGGTTTGGGGTCCATACGCCCCGACGCAGACGCCCGTGACGACCACTTCTTTGGCCCCCGCCGTCGCCATCTGCTGCGCCTCGGCCAACACGTCGGGGAAGGGCCGGCTCGCCATGACGTTTCGGGTGTAGGGGATAGAGCAGAAGCCGCAAAAATACTGGCATCCATCCTGCACCTTCAGCGTCGCCCGCGTCCGGTGCAGCCCGGCAGGGCGCGGCAGGAGCGACTCCGGCGAGATCAAGCCATTGGGCGCGGCTTCGGGGAAGAGCGCCCCCCCCGCCCCCAATCCTGGGGGAGCCGGAAAAGAAGTGCCCTCAGTCCCTCTGGCTCCCCTCCCGTCAACGATGGTAGGGGCAGGGGGGTAGGCGGGCGACGACGAATACTGCATCAGGTCGGGGAACGCGGCCAGGACGTGCGACGCTGTTCGCATCTTCTCCGAATTGGGCACCAGCAGGACCGCGCCGTCTACCGTCTCGCCCGTGTCCAGCGCCATCTGCGCGAAGCAGCCGGTCAGGACGACTTTTGCACCGTCCTTCTGCCGGGCAGCCCGCCGCGCCATCTGTCGCGATTTACGGTCGGCGTCTGCCGTGACCGAGCAGGTGTTGATGACGTACACGTCTGCCGGCTCGCGGAAGTCCGTCAGCGCGAAGCCCAATGCCTCGAAGCTCTCGGCCAGCCGCTCGGTCTCATATTGGTTGACTTTGCAGCCTAGATTGGTGAATGCGGCGGTTGGCATGATGCCCCGAAGTGTACCGTAATCGGCCAATCACTGTCAAGTTTGGGTATATCTGTAGGAGAGGAGATCACCCAATGGACACGCAAGGTCTGCCCCGCGAGGAATGGGGCGCGTTTTTCGACGACTTGAGCCGCGAGTTCGAGCAGGGCCAAGTCACGGTGGAAGTGAGCGGCGACGGCCTGCCGCACGTCATGCTCATCGAGAATCTGCCGCTGCTCGGCCTCCAGTTCAACACCAAAGGCAGCGACGCGGGCAGCATCACGATCATGGCGGGGCAGGACGAGGATGCGGCCATCTCGCACACGATCACCGGCCCGACGCAGGTGAACGTCGCCCGCGACGCCCACGGCGCGGTGGCCGCCATCCAGATAGACGCACCGGACCCGGCCCAGACGCGCATCCACTTCCTGTCGTCCATTTGACGTCAGGCATTCAGCCCGCGCGGGCGATGGCGAACAGGCCCGCAATGCCCAGGGCGTACAGGACCAGGACGACCAGCGAGTCCGCCCCCATCCGCAGGAGCAGGCGGCGGGGGCGAAAGACCAGACCGTATAGGTATACCGCCGTCAGCAGGATGCCCAGGCCAGCCAGGTAGATGTCCGTGTTCTTCGCCTGCGGCAGCACGGCCTGACCGGAAAGGATCGTCGCCAGCAGGAACAGGACCGGCAGGAAGGCGTTGCCGCCGAAGATGTCGCTCATGGCGAGCTGGTAATCGCCCAGCTTGATGGACGCCAGGCCGGTCGAGAGCTCGGGCAGTGAGGTCGCGGCGGCAAGGATCGTCGCGCCGAACAGGACTCCCGTCATGTGCAGGTGCTTGGCGATCCCGTCCCCGCTCTGCACCAAAACTGCGCCCGCCACCAGCGTCACGGCGGACGCGGCCAGGAAGACGCCGATCGTCTTGCCCGTGCCTGCCTTCTTCTGCTTTTCCTCCTCGCGCTGCTTGCGCGCCTTCATGTCCGATGTCTGCTCCCCGCCCGGCGCATCGCCCTTCTCCTGCCACGGCAGGTCCTTCCGCGCCTTGTTGAGCAGCCACAGCCCGGCGACCCAGAGGGCGGCGAGGAAAACATCTTCCGGTGTCAGCCGGAAGGCGATCAGCGATTTGGGCATCTGCGTCCCCATCATGGCGACCGTGAGGACGGCGGTGACTAATACCCCTTCCAGCACCAGGGTCAGGGAGGCAGCCTGGTACGTCAGCGGGCGCTTGCCGGGGACGCTCAAGTCTAAAGCCACCAGCACGACGGTTTGAAGTGCGATGCCGCCCAGGATGTTGCCGATGGCGACGCCGATTTCGTGATGCAGGGCGGCCGTAGCCGTGATGGCGATCTCAGGCAGGTTGGTCGTGATCGCGAGCAGGATCAATCCCCCAAGCGCCTCGCCCAGACCGAACTTCGAGTCCAGGGCATCGGTGGTGTTGGAAAGCTGGATGCCGGCGAGCCAGACGGCCCCAGCGGCCAGCGCGAACGCCAGCAGCAGAAGCGGCAGGGAGAGGTGCGAAAAGTCAGGCATAAGGCATCATACCCGCAATGAAAGAAAAAGTCCGCTTTCCGCTGCCAGACGGTCAGCAGGCTTTATCGTTACGGCCGGCTCTCTTGGAACGGGTTGACTTCCGAGATCGGGTCCTCATCGAGCTGCGTCTTCGCGCCCTCGCCGCCGAAGTGCAGTGGGTCGGAGGGTCCCGGCGCTAAATGGACAAACTCTTCCTGGGCGCGCTCCCGCGCTTCCTCGCTGATGTCCTGCGCTGCCTTTTGGCCCGTCAGTTGAGCTTCTTCCCCGTTCGAGTGGGTCCCGCTGGGTGTCTGTGTCATGTCCATGCTCCTAGTTCCTGCGCCTGCCTGTGGGCATTGGGTTACGAAAACCTACCGCAGAGTAGGGCGGCGTCAAACATTCTGTTTTAGGCCTAGTCCAAGAAGTCCTCTTCCGTTAATGCGTTAAGTTCTGGGAACATCCCGAATGTGATCATTCGGCCTGTGGCGGCTTGAGCAGACCCGGCGGTTAGCATATTGGACAGCTCGCGCAGTCGGCAGCGCAGCGGGTTCCACCTGAAGAACGACAGCACCCGGCCGCTGGAGATCGCCCGCACGAATCGAACTGGTGATGCAGGGTCGTGAGAATCTCGGCGATGTCCGCCGCCTCATCGGGCGGCGGATATTCCTGTCCAAGTTCCAGCCGGAGGGGGGGTCTTGCCATGTCGTTTCTTCTCCTAGAGCGTTGGGAAACGGGTACGCCGTTGGAATGATTATAACAGAAAAATCGTCGGGCGCGGCCCACAAAAGGAGGAAAAGGGCATGGGACCATAGAAATGGCCTCCCAATCCTTGCATCAGTACTACCCAGGGACAAGAACCCATGAGGAGTGTGAGCCATGCAGCCTGAACAAAGCAGTATGACAGTGATAACGTCGGTCTTGCGCGGTAGGGAAAAGTCTCTAAAAGATCTTTTGACCGTCATCGGCAGGGACATCGAGGGAAGAAAGGGCAACACCCAAGTTCGCCTCGCACAGTTCACCACGATCCATTTCGCGCGCTGGGTGGTGATCCCGCCGCCCGACACGCAGGACCCCGGCGGCCCGCCCTCGCTGCTGGCCTTCGGCACCGACCACGACGGCCCCGACGAAACCCTCCTCAGGACACTGGCCGACGGGGCGATGGATGCCCTCGACGCGGTCTACTCGCACTGCGAAGGGTGGCCGGGACCTGGAGACAAAGACCAGGTAGTGCAGTATCTCCTGGGGCGACGCATCCCCTATGGCGCCCGGCACATCGCCTGCCGCCGCCGCACCGTCCAGCAGCTCAAAGACGCCGCCCAGGCACGCGACCGCATGGAGGCGTACATTGACACGACGGTCAAGCCGGCGCGGGCAGGTCAGGGGCAGGCGCTGGACGGCCCTGACGCCGCGCGCGCGATCTCCGCCATCCGCGCCGGGGCACGCCCCGTCCCCGCCATCCCCGGCCCGCCGCTGAACTGGCAGCTACCCGTGGCCGTTGTGGGCGCGGTCGGCGTCGTCGCGGGCGGACTCTCTCTGCTGGCCCGCCGCTCGCCCCTCATTGGGCTTCTCGGATCGGCGGCCCTGGTTTGGCTGGGGAAAGCCGCTGTGGATGCACTGCACCGCCACGAGGACGCCGACCGCCAGGCGTGGAAGGAAACGACGCCGCCGACGCTCGAACACCTGCGCGAACTGCGCGTCTGGGAAGACCACAAGGTACAGAACCAGATGACGCATGTTGTCCCGGTCAAACCGGGCCGGTTCCGCCGCGTCACCCTGAACGTCGTCCTCGCCGCCATAGACTTCCTAGCGCGCTTCCACTGGAACCGGGGCGAGCTGGGCGGCATCCCGACCATCCACTTCGCCCGCTGGATGCTGATTGATGGAGGCGAGCGGCTGCTGTTCTTCTCCAACTTCGACGGAAGCTGGGAGAACTACCTCGGCGACTTCATTGATCGGGCGTCGGCAGGCTTGACGGGAGTGTGGAGCAATGCCGTGGAGTTCCCGCCGGCGCACAATCTGATTCGGGATGGGTCGCAGCGGGCGGAGGCGTTCAAGAACTGGACGCGCAAGTACCAGATCGAGACGCAGGTCTGGTACAGCGCCTATCCTGATGTGAGCGTCGTCAACCAATTGGACGCGCTGCGGCTGTGTCAAGCGCCGGCGCGCGGCGCCGAAGCGGACCTGCTGGGCGCGTTGTGAACGACGGACCAGGCAAGAGCTGCGTGAGGAGCGCGGGAATGATGCAAACAGAAACCACGACCCCAACAGAAACCACGACTCCGACGACGGCGACGCCGCCTGACGTGCCGGCCGCCGGGCCTGCGGAGCCGCTGAATTTTTCGGACATCCAGGCCATGATCCTGAGCGGCTACGGCCACCTTCCCCATGCGGCCTACCTGTTCCTACGGCTTCCCCGTGCCCAGGGAACTGGGCAGATCACGCCCGAAGCGCGCGCCGCCCTGACCGCGACGCTCCCCGACGTGACGGCGGCGAATCACCAGAAGGACGAGGCCAAGCGGGAAAAGACGGCGCTCAACCTGGCCTTCACCTATGACGGCCTGGCCGCATTGGGCCATTCGGAGGAGACGCTGAAGACCTTCTCGCCCGAGTTCCGCAGCGGCATGACCGCAGACTACCGCTCCCGCGCGCTCGGCGACGTGCAGGCGAATGACCCGACGGGCTGGGAATGGGGCGGGACACGGGAGGCCGGCGCCGGGGGAACTCAGCCGGACCCGGAAAAGGCGCCGGACCTCGCGCTGCTCTGCTTCGCCCACACGGAGGCTGGACTGAAGGCCCTGGTCGGCGGGCTGAAAGGGCGCTTCGGCGCGTGCGGCGCCCAGATGATCGCCGATGAGCGGTCCACCCCGAACATGCACAGCCTTAACGAGCACTTCGGGTTCCGCGACAACATCACGTCCGTCCACATCGAGGGCGGCTTCGGCGTCAAAGACCCCGGCCAGTCGGTCGTCAAGGCCGGCGAGTTTCTCCTGGGCTACCCGAACGAGTACGGCCAGAAGACCGCCTGGCCCCGCATCAACCCGACGGAGAGCCGCGCGGGCGTGGATGTAGGGACGAACAGCGCTTATCTGGTGTTCCGCAAACTGGAGCAGGACGTTCCGCAATTTTGGGATTACTGCCGGGCGCAGGCGGCAAGCCTGCCCACGGGTAACGAGGCCGCCGCGCCCACTGCCGAGTTCGTGGGGGCGAAGATGGTCGGTCGGTGGCCCAGCGGGGCGCCGCTGACTGTATGCCCCTTCGAGGATGACAAGGAACTGGCGAAAGAGCCAAGCAAGGTCAATAACTTCGCGTATGCGGCCGCCGACCCGGACGGCTTTGGCTGTCCTCTCGGCGCACACATCCGCCGAGCGAACCCGCGCGACATGCTCTCCACCCTCAGCCCGGAAGACGCGCGTGCTGTCGTGAACCACCACCGCATTCTGCGGCGCGGGCGGCCTTACGGCCCGCCGCTGCCCGATCCGACCCAGGACCCAGACGACGGCCAGAAGCGGGGACTGCTGTTCTTCTGCGTCAACGCCAGCATCTCGCGGCAGTTCGAGTTCGTGCAGCAGACGTGGCTGAACGACCCCAAGTTCGCGCGCCGCTGGAACGAGCCGGATCCCGTCACCGGGAGCCAGGCCAACATAGACGCCGCTGCCCGAACGGACGCCGGGGCCGAGTTCACGATCCCGCAACCGACGACGCGCCTGCGCCTCCAAAACGTGCCGCAGTTCGTCACGGTGCGCGCGGGCGCCTACCTGTTCCTGCCCGGCATCCGCGCCCTGTACGCGCTGACGGCGGGCGATGGTGGTGGGGGCGGCTGAACCCGCAGCAACGAGAGCACGAACCCTGCCTCCGCAGGTTGAGAGTTCTGAGCCGCCGGAGGGCGACTTCGTGCTCTGGTTGCTGCGACTTCAGTTGCCCGCCCACAAAGATTTACCACAAGTCACTCACAGGTCCCTGCACGGTTCTCCGTTCCGGGCGCACTTGCCCCCTGGTTCTGAAAGGTGAGACACAGGCGCAGGCGGACAAAAAGTTGCAGACGTCAGCCAAACAGGCGCAGGCCGCGCGCGTGTTCCGTCTCCAAGCGGTCCAGAAACTCGTCGCGTGGGATTTCGTGCGCGCCCAATGCGGCCAGGTGCGGCGTCATTACTTGAATGTCCATCCAGCCCAAGCCGCGCGCCCGCAGGTGGTCCACCAGGAACAGCAGGGCCAGCTTGGAAGTGTTGGGGGCGTGGTGGAACATGCTCTCGCCGCTGAAGACGCCGCCGACGGCGACGCCGTACAGCCCGCCGACGAGGATGCCCGCTTCGTCCCAGGCTTCAACGCTGTGGGCGAACCCGGCCCGGTGGAGGCTGCGGTAGGCGCGGAGCATGGGCGGGGTGATCCAAGTGCCTTCCTGACGCGGGCGAGCCGACTGGCGGCAGGCGGCAATCACGCCATCAAAGGCGCGGTCAAGGGTGAAGGTCAGGGCGGTGCGGCGGCGCAGGCGGGCCAGCCGGGCGGGGACATGCAGACGGTCGAAGTCCAGCACGGCGCGCCGCGGCGGGCAAAACCAGAGCAGGGGGTAGCCGCGAATCGGCCAGGGGAAGATGCCTTGACCATAAGCGTCTTGCAGGGCCTGAACGCTGAGGTCGTCGCCGATCCCGACGACTTCGGCGTCCCCAGCGAGGCGGGGCGGGACAAAATAGGGCATGGGCGGGTATCCTGTGGATACCATGATACCCGTCCCCGCTCCGGTTCCCTCGCGCTCGGCCCTCGGCAGCCTGCTTCTGGCGTGTGCGCTGACGGTCGCGCTCTGGTTTGTCCCTGTCGCCTCGTTCGCGCTGTACCCGCTGCGCCTGTTCGTGACGTTTATCCACGAGGGCAGTCATGCGCTGGCTGCGACCCTGACGGGCGGCCTGGCCGAGCGGATCGTGGTGCAGCCGGACGCTTCGGGCTACACGCTGACGGCGGGCGGCTGGGAAATGCTGATCGTGATGGCGGGCTACCTGGGCGCGACAAGCTACGGCGCGCTGATGCTGGCGCTGGCGCGGCGTCCGGGGGCTGCCCGCATGATTTTAGGGGTTTCCGGCGTCCTGATTGCGCTGCTGGACCTGCTGCTGGTGCGGAATGGGTTCGGGCTGGGGTGGGGGATCGCGATTGCTGCCGGCCTGCTCCTAGCGGCGCGGCGGCTTCCGGCGCGGGCGGCGGAGCTGACGGCGATGTTCCTGGGCGTCCAATGCGTCGTCAACGCGCTTTATGACCTGAAAACGCTGGTGGGGCTGTCGGTGTACGGCGGGCCGGTCTCAGATGCCGTGCTGATGTCCCAGATCATCCCATTGCCTGCCGTCGTCTGGGCTGTAGGCTGGTGCGGGCTGGCGCTGGCGATTCTCGGGGTAGCCCTGCGCCCGTATTGGCGGGAGGGCAAAGAACCCACCTCCTTGCTTCGTCACGAGTGACCTCGCAGGGGTCCTCCCAAAGCGGGGGGACGAAGAGGTTTAATCCAACGTGTCATCCAAAACTCCTTCCCTTCCCGTTTCGGGAGGGGAAGCGAGCCTAAGCGAGCGGGGTGGGTTCCTACTTCAGCGTGTTGACCTCGTCCTGCGCCCGTTTCTGGACGCTGGGCGGCAGCGGGGCGTAGTAGAGCGCGGGGGCGTCCTTCTGGCCCTCCGTCATGGCCCATTGCAGGAACTTCTTCAGTTCGGGCTTGCTGTCCGGGTAGACCAGCAAGAAGGTAAACCCGGTGATTGGGTAGCCGTTCGGGTCGGTCGTGTTCGTAATCACCTTGCGGAAGTCCGGCGGCAGCGTCACGCCCTGCGCGGCGGCGGTCGCGGACTCGACGGAGGGCGCGACGAAGTTGCCTTTGGCGTTTTGCACATCGGCATAAGCGATCTTGTTCGTGATCGCGTAGGCCAGCTCGACGTAGCCGACGCTGCCCCCGTTCTGCTGGAGGAGCTGCGCGACGCCGGAATTCCCCTTGCTGGCCAAACCGCCCGGCCACTTTACCGACTTGCCCGAACCCACCGACTGTTTCCAATCCGGGCTGATCTCGCTCAGGTAGGTCGTGAAGATGTTGGTCGTCCCCGACCCGTCCGAACGGTGCGCGGTGCCGATGGGCGTTGCCGGGAGATTTTTGCCGGGGTTGAGCGCGGCGATGGCTGGGTCGTTCCAGGTCTTGATCTGGTCGAGGAACATCTTCGCGATCACGTCCCCGGACAAGTGGATGTGGGCCGGGACGCCCGGCGCGTTGTAGGCGATGCAGACCGCGCCCGCCACGGTCGGAATATGCAGGATGCCGGGGGCGGCCTTCATCTCGGCGTCGTTCATGGGCGCATCGGACGCCCCGAAATCAACGGCTCGGGCAGTGATGTTCTTGATGCCGCCGCCGGACCCGATGGGCTGATAGTTGATGGCGACGCCGGTCTTGTCTTTGTATTCTTGGAACCACTTCTGGTACAGCGGCTCCGGGAACGTCGCCCCCGCCCCGTTCAGGCCTGCCCCCGAACTCGCCGTCGCATTAGGGGCCGTATTGCCCGGCGTCGTCTGGTCCGAACTCTGCTTGCCGCAGCCCGCGCCCAGCAGCGTCAGCAGCGCGGCGGCGGTCAGGGCGCGTGTGGTCGTCATGCGGATTGGCTTCATAAGTTGCTCTTTTGCCTAACAGGTGTCGGTGAGGATGATTATACGCGGCATCGGTTAAGAAAAGATTAAGGCCGAGCGCGGAGGCTAACACATCGTAACGGGGAGAGTGCTGCAGCACCCTCCCCGCTCTCGGGCTTTTTCCTATATGGGCATACGCCGCGTCAGACATCCTTCGACGGCCCGTTACTTTCCAGGGGCATCTGCGCGCCGCCCGCGACACCTTCCACACGGTAGATCTTGCCTTCGCGCACCATCAGGTAAACTGCACGTCTCGTGACGCCGTTCTGGCCGGTGACCGCCGCCAGGATCGCCATATGCGTTCCCATCGGGTCGCTCTGCGCGGGGCCGAAGGTGACACTCTTGTAGTGGGCGAACTCAGGATAAGTTCGCATCATCATGGCTCGGAAAGCGTCTGGCGAGGGGAAATTCTTCTTTAGCCCCGTGCTTTGGTACGTCACTGCCGTCTTGTAATCGTCCCGCCCAAAGGCTTTAAGCTGGGCCTGGATCGAGCTGACCGCCGCCTGCCGCTCGGCAGGTTTGGCGGGACGCATCTTGGCGGGCAGAGGGGCTTGGGCTGCCGCCGAGGCGACGACCAGGGCAAAAAGAGCGACGGGGAAAAGCAGGCGTTTCATAGCGGACCTCCGGGTGTATCGTACCCGAAATCCGCGAAACAGAACCCGGCGAGAACTAGCCTGGCGGCAGGAAAAAGAACGCGAGGGCGATGATGGCGTAGGCGGCCAGGAGCTGCGCCCCTTCCAGCCAGTGGCACTTGCCGTCACCGGCGATAAATGTCGTGATGACGACGCTGAAGGCGATGGCGGTCATTTCGGGGACGGTGAAGATGTAGGTCAGTGGGTGGCCCAGGAAAAGGCTGGCGAACACCAAGACGGGTGCGACGAACATGGCGATCTGGGTGGACGACCCGATGGCGATGTTCATCGTGATGTCCATCTTGTCCTTCATCGCCATCCAGACGGCCGTGGAGTGCTCGGCCGCATTGCCGATAATGGCGACCACGATGATGCCGATGAAGATCGGGTTGACGCCGAGCCGCCCCGCCGCGCCCTGGACGCTGCTCACCAGGAACTCGCTTTCAAACGCTATCAGCAGCGTCGCCCCAGCCAGCACGGCGAAGGCCGTCCGCTTGCTCCATGTCGGCGGGTCTTCTTCGGCCTCTGCCTCGCAGTCGCGGAACAGGCTTTCGTGGGTCCGCAGCGAGAACCAGAGCGAGGCCAGGTAAACGACCAGCAGAATGCCCGAGACCCACAGGGACAAGTGTTCTACATCGGGGTTCGCCGCGCTGTTCGGCTGGTTGTAATGAAGGGCGAAGATCGCCGGCACCGCCAGCGAGAGCGTCGCCAGCAGCAGGTTGATGGCGTGCGACTCGGCCTGGTCCTGGTTGAACGTCTGTATCTTGTGCTTGATGCCGCCCGCCAGGATGCTCGCCCCCAGCACCAATAACAGGTTGCCGATGATCGAGCCGACGATGGACGCCCGAACCAGTCCAAGCAGCCCCGCGTGCAGGGCGAACAGCCCGATGATCAGTTCGGTCGCGTTTCCGAACGTCGCGTTGAGCAGTCCCCCCCAGGACGCCCCCAGGTGGGCCGCCAGCTCCTCCGTCGCGCTCCCCATCATCCCCGCCAGCGGCACGATTGCCAGCGCGGCGGCGAGGAAGACCCAGAGCGGGTTCATGTGGGGGGTGTAATGGAGCGCGATACTGACGGGGACGAAGAGCAGAAGCGTGTTCAGGCCGCGAAAAAAGCGGAGCAGGGACCTCATGGGCGCATTGTACCCCATTCCCCGCCGCGAACGGCCCCGGCGGGCTGACCCCGGCACTGGAAGCCCTCCGCATCTATCGTGCCGATTTGTTCCAATCGGTTATTGGGGCGGTCTGCCACTACATTGCCGGGCTACTAGAGAATGGAAGTCGCTCCGCGACTGAGGAAAGGCTGATGTTGGCTTGTCTTCAGTCGCGAAGCGACTTTCACCCAGAGTAGACCGGCACTTTCAGTGCCGGGGGCCTGTCTACAGCCACTTGCGGCGGCGGAAATAGAGCCATTCGGCGATGCCCGTCAGGGCCATCACGCCGAGTGCGTAGGGGTAGCCGTAGCGCCAGTGCAGCTCGGGCATGTTGGTAAAGTTCATGCCGTAGATGCCGCTGATCGTCGCCCAGGTCATTAGAATGATCGAGACGGACGTCAGGACCTTGACGATCTCATTGAGCCGGTTGGAGGCCACGGCCAGGTGCGCGTCCAGCGTCCCCGAAAGCAGGTCGCGGTAGGTGTCAATCGTGTCCACGACCCGAATCGTATGGTCGTACACGTCCTGGAAATAGGTGAACAGGGCGCGGGCGCGGTCCCGCCGCCGCACCTCCGCACGCTCGTCGTCCTCGATGGACTCGACGCGGCGCAGCAGCACGTTCACGGCATCCCGCAGCGGCGCGACGTAGCGGCGCATCTCCAGCAGGTCCCGACGTAGTCCCAGCAGCGTCGGCAGCGGGCTTTCCGCTTCGTCGGGCGGGCGATGCCCGAACAGGTGGAACTCGTGGCCGAGCGGGCTGACGATGATCTGTTCCAAGGTGTCAATCCGGTCGTCGTAAGCATCCAGGGCCGGATAGTAATCGTCCACGATCGAGTCCAGGACGAGGTACAGAAGGAAATACGGCCCCTGCCGCTGCATGTCCCGGTTCGACTCCCATCGCTTGCGGGCGGTCTTCAAACCCTCCGAGTTGCCCGTGTGCAGGGTGACGACGTAGTTCGGCCCGGCGAAGACATGGACTTCGGCGCTGCGCTCGGCGCACTGCTTGGTGAGGTCATCGCGGTCCGGCGCAGGCTGCCACTCATGGGCAACCACAAAGATGTAATCGCCGTACTCGACCACCTTGGGCCGCTGGTCGCGCTGCTTCAGGTCTTCAATGGCGAGAGGGTGGAACCCGAATTCGGCGGCCAGCATCGCGAAGTCATCTTCCGTCGGCTCGTCAATGTCCAGCCACAGGACGCCGCCGTCGCCTTTGTCCTTGAGACGCGAGTCAATCTGCTCCGCCGGGATGTCCCGCGCCGCCTGCCCGTCGCCGCTGAAGTATTGGGATTTAAGCATGAAGCATCAGAGGTTCGTGTCGGTGTCCGTGCCTGGCACTGTCAAGATGGGGTTGCTGCGATCCCTAGTCTTTCCGCCGACCGGGCGGTTAACGCGCAGTATTTTCCCATCCAAAGGTTGGTGTTCTCGAACGGCCGCATCTATGCGGGCGGCTTGTGCGACGAAGTCTGGATCATAGGTGCAGGCGATGATGCCTCGATGATCCGCACCCTCCCGATGCAGCCGAATGAAGTGCTTGCGGTTCAGCGTCAGCACCACCCGGTCTTCAGCACACGCGAACTGAAGAACCTCGTCGTCGGGGATGGACTGATCGGATTTGCCTGCCTCATGTGTCGTCAAGACATCGTGGCCCAGCCAGCGCAACTCCAATGCCACAGGCAATGCAAAATTCTCGTTGGCGTACAACCGGGCCATGCCGAACGCTCCTGGAACTATATCTCCTCGGACTCGTTTTCACTAATCTGCCGGTCAATTTCCTCGGGATGCGCCCGCACATAGTTCCAGGCGTTCGCCAAATCCTGAGCGTTCAGGGTGGGATAGGCTTGCAGCAGTCCCGCCTCGCTCGTGCCCAGCCGCCGCGCCTGTTCGAGCAGCCAGACGGGCAGACGCGACCGGACAATGCACGGCTCGCCGCCGCAGACGTTCGGGACGCTCTCGATGCCGGGGAAGGCATCGCCGAGGTCCCGCGCGACCCATTGGAGGAGCTGCGCCTTTTCCCCGCGTGTCAGGACCGGCAGCAGCTTTTCGGCTTCCTGGATAGCAGTCATAGAGGGCTTCTTTCTCCACAGTCATTCTACCCGCTCACCGCCCGCGTGCGGGTACTCATAGGCTCACTTACCTCCAGGTCATTCGCATCGCCGACCGCAATTCCCGTGCCGCCCTCGATGAAGCGCACCCGGTTTACGCCGCCCGTCCCGCGCCCGCCCATCCTTGCACCATCCCGACAGCGAAAGCACTCACTTTGATACCCTTAGGAGAAACCATGCGAATGAAAGGAATGTAGTCGCCACTGCGATCTTCCACGCCCACATTCGCCGATAGATTAAGCCCATGCTGAGGCCCAGTATCACCAGGATAAAGCCGAGGACAGGGTAAAACATTACGTCCTCGTTCGCCTCGAACGCTTCCTCGAAGGCTTGGCCGGAAAGCCCGCGCGTACTCGGGGCACTGCTTCCAATGAGGAGGCAAAAGGCTCCCAGGACCGACAGACAAAGAGCGATGACACCCGCCCAACGGTTGTCTCTCTGCTCAGAAGCCGACGGAACCGTGCTGCCCGACGGTGGCGGCCCATTTCTCGGGTTCATGCCCGCGCGAGTTCTTCTCTTCCTGAGTTCCATTGTCGTTAGATCATGCAATGCGCCCCGTTGGTAGCTTGTGTCATTGTTGGCTTGTCACGATTGTACCAGAAAAGCCCCGGCTTCTTTGGGTCGGGGCATTTGTTTTCGGCTAACCCTCGTAGCCGTTCGGGTGCTTCTCGAACCACTCGTAGGCCGTCCGCATGATGGTCGGCAGGTCGCCGTATTGGGGCTTCCAGCCCAACTCTTTCTCGATCTTGGCGCTTGTGGCGACCAGTTCGGCGGGGTCGCCGGGGCGGCGGGGGGCTTCCGTGGCGACGATGGCTCTGCCCGTCACCTGGCGGCCCGTTTCGATGACCTCGCGGACGGAGTAGCCCTTGCCGTTGCCCAGGTTGTAGGCGTTCGTCGCGGTGCCGTTTTTCAGAGCTTCCAGCCCCAGGATGTGCGCCTGGCCCAGATCGGTGACGTGGATGTAGTCGCGGATGCCCGTCCCGTCCGGCGTGGGGTAATCCGTGCCGAACATCTTGATGTCCGGGCGGCGGCCCAGGGCGGCGAAGAGGGTCAGGGGGATCATGTGCGTCTCGGGCGTGTGGTCCTCGCCCAGCTCGCCTTCGGGGTCGGCACCCGCCGCGCAGAAGTAGCGGAGCGAGATGCTCTTGATGCCGAAGGCGACATCGTACCAGTGCAGGATGTGTTCGGCATCCAGCTTGGTCTGGCCGTAAGGGTTGGTCGGGAACTGCGGGTGGCTCTCGTCAATTGGGACGTATTTTGTCTCGCCGAAGGTGGCCGCCGAGGACGAAAACAAAACATGTTTGACGCCCTGCGCGTTCAGGGCATCGAGCAGTGTGAGCGTCTTGACGATGTTATTTTGGTAGTATTTGACCGGGTCGGCGACGCTGTCGGGCACGGAAGCATAGGCGGCGAAGTGGATGACCGAGTCTACGTCGTGGTCCTTGATCGTGTTCGCTACTAAGTTGCCGTCGCCGATGTCGCCCTGAACGAATTTCGCGCCGGGCAGGTACTTCAATACCTGGCGATGGCCCAACTCCAGCGTGTCCAGGATGACTACGTCATAGCCTTTTTTGAGCAGCAGTTTGGTCGTGTGGCTGCCGATGTAGCCGGCGCCGCCGGTGACGAGGATCGCTCCCATGATGTGGTTGTGTTCTCCTTGAATGTTCTTTGAATGTTCTTTTTCGTCGAATGCGGTTGCGGCCCTCATTCTACCTGATGGGGTGCTCGCCTTTCCACCAGTTTACTGGCGGCGGGAGAACTTCACGGTCTCGAAGACGACAGCAGGGATGCTCCGTCCGTTTTTGAGGGCAGGAGCATATTTCCAATGACCGACAGCGTCCAGGGCGGCATCATCTAAGTCGCGGCTGCCGGAGGAGGTCAGGATCGTGGCTTCCATGACATCGCCGTCCTCATCCACGGCGAGGCGCAGGCGGATAGCAGTGTTCGGGCCGTCTACCTCAGCCAGCGCCGAAGGCATGGGGCAACGGACCGGGCGTGGTGGCGCGTCGGCTAGGCTCTGGGCGGGGCGGGGCAGCGTTTCCGGGTTCGGTGTCGGCTCCGCTTCCGGGATCGCGCCCGGTGTTGCTTTATTGGCGGGGGTTAGCTCTTGGCGCACTCCGGCGATGCGGACGATGGGCCGGGCCGGATCGGCGGGAACGCCGGAAGTCGTGCGAGGCGCGGCGGGCTGAGGAGAGGCCGCCGCGACCGGCGGATTCGGCTTGGCGGGGAGTGCCGGCCGGGCCGGCGTGTTGGGCGCGAGCGGGGATTTAGGCGGTTGGGTTACAGACGAAAACCGCGCTGGATGTGTATAATATAAGAAGGGATGACGGCTGGGCGTCACCTCGGCGATCCGCACCATGTCGGCGTCATGCGCCGGGCGCGCGGCGCGCGGCGCGGCCGGGCGCCAGACAGCGGCGATCTTGTGCCGCCGTGCCCCCGGACCGAGGGCAAGATGGGTGTGCATCGCGGCGGAAAGTGGCCGGGCGGAAGGCTGAGAGGCAGGCGTGGCGGCATGGATCGGCGGCGGTCGTCTGGTCATCAGCGGCAAGGCCGCCAGCGCAGCAAGGGCCAGTCCTCCCAGTCCAACTGCTCCCAGTCGAGCCGGGCGTCGCGTCCCGAAGACGGCTGCGGGACGGCGGGGTACGGGGGTGATGATCTGCGTCGCGACCGAAGGCGCCGAGGCGGCCAGCGGCGCGGCCTGACGTAAGGCTTCGGCGAAGGCGGCGGCATCGGGATAGCGCGCGCCGGGATTTTTCGACAAGGCTTTCGCCAGAATGCGGCTCAAGCGGCGGTCCGCAACGGCATTTAGATCGGGCGTGTGGCGGAGGATCTGCTGCATCACGGCAGGGATCGAGTCGCCCTCGAACGGCTTTGCGCCCGTCACCATCTCCGTCAGGGTGACGGCCAGCGAAAAGATGTCCGTGCGCGCGTCCAGCGGCTGCCCGTTGATCTGTTCGGGAGACATGTATGCGGGCGAGCCGACGATGGTGCCATCCTGCGTCAGCCCCTGGTCGGACAGCACATGCGCGATGCCGAAGTCCATCAGCTTGGGCGTGGTTTCCGAGCCGACGCCCCCGGCGAGAAAGATGTTGTCCGGCTTGATGTCCCGGTGGACGATCCCCCGGCCATGCGCGTAATGCAGAGCGTCGGCGACCCGGACGGCGATCGCGACCGCTTCCGGGACCGAGAGCGGCGAAGATCGGCGCAGGCGCTGGCGCAGCGTCTCGCCCGGCAGGCATTCCATTGCAATGTACTGCCGCCCATCGTCCGCCTGACCCACCTCGTAGATGGCGACGATGTTCGGGTGGGAGAGGGCCGAAACCGCCTGCGCTTCGCGCCGGAAACGCTCGGCCAGGTCCGCGCGCCGGTCCTCACTCAGCGTCTGTAAAAACGTCAGCACTTTCAGCGCGACAGCGCGCGGCCGCCGCTCGTCGGCGGCTTCATAGACGATGGACGAGAAGCCACGGCCCAGTTCTCGCTCCAGCCGGTAATGGCTCAGGTGAGGATGTTCCAGGTCCATTCCCACAGCCGTTCCTGTGTCCGTCCCGACATCCATTCTTGTGTCCGTTCCAGTTTGCGACGAAAAATCCCGAAGATTGTCCATGACAGCGATCCCTTCCGCGAGCCGTTCCGGTCTTAGAGACGAGCCAAGTGCGGGTTCGGTTCCCGGCAGGCATATGTGCCGGAAAAACAGAGGACACATTGATCAGAGCAAGTTACGACGCAAAAGCGCGCTGTTTGGCATGAATCTTGCAAGGTTGTTCATTGGCGGCCTGAGCCGCAGAGCAGCCCGCGCAGGGCGTCGGGACAGACTCATCGAAACAGACTCACAAGAAACGAAAGCACTCATTCGAGATCAGAGCCTATGAAAACGCCTCGTTATACCGAACCCGGCTTGGAGACCGCCTCAGCCGGCTACCGGGAGCCGCACCGCGAACACTACGCCGACCCGCGCACCGTCCCGGCCCCGCGCGTGGGCGGCGACACACTACTGCTGGGCGGCGTCTCCTCGCGCCGGGCCGGGACAAAGACAGCGCAGCGGGCACTGGACGTGTTTTTCACCTTGATCTGCCTGCTGATCCTCTGGCCCGTCTTCGGCATCATCGCCCTGTGCATCAAGCTGGACAGCCCCGGCCCGGTCCTGTTCAAACAGAAGCGTGTCGGCAAAGACAGCGAGGAGTTCTGGTTCTACAAGTTCCGCTCGATGGTCACCGACGCCGAGGCCAAGCGGCACCTGCTGGAGATGCACAATGAGCGTTCCGGCCCTGTCTTCAAGATGCGTAACGACCCCCGGATCACCCGTGTCGGGCGCATCCTGCGTAAATTCTCCCTGGATGAACTTCCCCAACTCCTCAACGTCCTGAAAGGCGAGATGAGCCTGGTCGGGCCGCGACCCGCGCTCCCGATAGAGACCGACAAGTATACTCCCCGTCAGCGGCAGCGTCTGATCGGCCTGCCGGGCGTGACGGGCTTGTGGCAGGTTTCGGGCCGTGCCAGCCTCAGCTTCGAGCGCAGCATCGAGCTGGACCTGTACTACATCGAGCACCAGTCCCTCGGCCTGTATTTCCGAATCCTGCTGATGACCATCCCCGCCGTGCTGCGCGCGGAGGGAGCCTACTGACACTCGATAAGAAACTTTACCCACATTATCCTTGTCACCATCAAGGATATTCCATGCTATAATAAACCAGCAATAATACCAGGCCAATAATACCAGGCTTGCCCCTGGCTTGTGACGGGCGGGGGTGAGGAAACTTCCTTCCCGTGCCGACAATCGTAGCGAGAGCCAGGAGAAACAGCAGCAGATGTACCGGCGCACCCCCATCCTTTTCCGCATCATGGACTCGTTCTTTCGTCATCAACTCCTTTTTTGGAGCGCGCTGCTGATTGTCAGCAGCCTGACGATGGCGGCTTTGTATGCACGTTCCAAGACCTTCCACGCCACGGCCATGACCCAGGTGCAAACCGAAAGTGTCGCCAACGTGCTGGGAGCTACCGACACCAACACTTGGGTCACGCCGTCGCAGAAGCATGTGGATCGCTTCAGCGACCTGATCAAGCAGAACCAGCCCGGCGGCTTTCTAGACGTTGCGATGAGAAAGGCCCGCCTCGCCACGCCCATCAACGTGGACCCGCAGGCCGACGACCCGCGCTACGCGATGCTCCAAAAGAACCTCAGCGCCACCGCCGACAGCGCCAACCAGTTCTCCATCAACCTGACCTGGGATAACCCGGACGAGACGAAGGGCATTCTGGATTCGCTCCAGAAGCAGTACATTGACGAGGTCGGCTTCGACCGCTCCGCCAGCTCTACCCATACGGTTAACTTCCTCACAAGTGAGATCACTGGGGTCAAGCAGAAGCTGCAAGTCGCTGAGAAAGCATTATCCGACTTCAAGCAATCGAACGGCGGCCGGTTGTCCGATGCCGAAAGTTCTTACAACAGTCAGCTCAGTTCTTTCAAAGCAGCGCTTGCGGAAAAGCAAATCACTTTCGGCGAGAACGGCCACAAGAAAGCATTTCTTCAGCAGCAACTGGCGCAGATGAAGCCCATGAGCATCGCCAAGCAGACCGTCTCCGAACAGTCCCCGCTGGAGAAAGAAGTCGCGGGGCTGCTGGCGCAGCGGGAATCTCAACTGACGGGGCCGGGGGCGAAAACGCCGCAGCACCCTGAGATTGTCGCCTTGGACGCGCATATCTTGCAGTTGCAAAAGTTGCAACGGGTGAATGCCGCCTCGCCCGAGAACCAGCACAACACGCAGACCGAACTCCAGGAGAACCCGCAGTATCAAGGGCTGAACCTCCAGATCGTGGAAGCAGGCATCGCACAAGAAGCCGATCAGATGGAGATACAAAACCTGCACCGGCAGATCGCCGAGTACGAGACGCTGGTCAGCAAAATCCCCGCCGCGCAGCGGCAACTGGCCGACAAGACGCGCAACTACAGCATCTTGCAGGACCTATACAATGCCCTGTACAAGAAGCAGTATGATGCCCAGCTTGCGGCTAACCTGGACCGCCAGACGGCGAGCGACAGCCTGATGCCCGTCGGCGTCACCTATGCGACGCCGACGACCGGCAAGACCAAGCTGATCGCCATGCTGCTGGGGAGCCTGCTCCTCGGCTGCCTCGTGGGAGTCATCCTGGTCGTGCTCAGTGAGTGGTCCGACCATTCCCTGCGGCATGAGGCGGACGCCGAGCGCCTGCTGGGTGTTCCCGTGCTGGCCGCCCTGCCCGAATCCGCCGACTTGCGAACGACGACCGCCCGCCGCGCCCTGACCAGCGCGGGAGCGTCCGCGCTGCCCGGCCCCGCGCCTGAAGGATAATGACGGCAAAGGATAATGACGGCGAAGGATAACGACTCATGAATGACCGACTGATGGCCCCTAACCTAGATGAGACGGTCCTGGTCTCGGAGCGGCAGAGCCGGACCCTGCGCGCGGACGAGATGGCGGCCCTTTTGCGTCAGGCGCGTGAGGCCGCGCCCGCCATCAACCTGCGCGCGGACCGAGACCGGGCGGAGGCCGACGCCTCGCCGTTCGATCCCGCCCCGTTTGAGACAACCATTCTGATGGACCGGGCCATGCTGGGCCGCACCGATCGGACCCTGCGGCCCGAGGAATTCCCCGTTGTTCCCGTGCCCGGCGAGGAGAACGTGCCCGCACGCTCCTCGTCGCCTGTCATCAACCTGCGCGTGGAAAAGACGCCCGCCGAGTTCAGCCACCTGTACGCTTCCCTGGAGCGCCAGATCGCGGGCGTCGGCGACGTTACCCTGATCAGCGGCGAGACTTTGGGGGCGGAGCGGCCTTATGTGCTGGGCGTCACCAGCGCCGTGCTGGGGGAGGGGAAAACGACGGTGGCGCTGCACCTGGCGATGACGGTCGCGCGGGACACCTTCAAGCGCGTCTGCCTGATTGATATGAGCCTGGGCAAAGGCGATCTCGCAGCCCGGCTGGGCGTCCCGCCGCGCGGTGAAGGGGTCGTCCCAGTCCTGGAAGACAGCGACAACGTCGTGCCGACGCTGCAACTGGCGGGCTGCGACAACTTGGTCATCATCCCGGCGGGCAAAGCGCCGGCCAATGCCGCCCGCCTGGCCCGCTCACCGCGCGTGGCGCAGCTCCTCATCTCGGCCCGGATGGCCTTCGACATCGTGATTGTGGATATGCCCGCCGTCGCCTCCGACAACGCGCTCCCACTGACCCGGCACATGGACGGCCTGCTGGTCGTAGCCCGCGCGGGGGCCACGCCGCGCGACGTGGTCGCGCAGGCGCTGGACGCGCTGGGGCGCGACAAGGTGATTGGCGTCACCCTGAACCGGGTCAAAACGTCCGGCCCGGCCTGGTTACGCAAGCGGGCCGCAAAGGTATAATCCGGGATGCACCTGCTGTACCCTATCCTCGTAGCCCTCGTCGGACTGGCTGCGGGAGGAAGCGTTGCCTTCCTGCTGTTCCTTCTGTGCGCCGCACTGGCGGCCCGCCGGTGTGTGCCGCCGGTCCTGCCCGACAGGCCGCTGGCCCTGGCCGTAATCGTCCCCGCCCACGACGAGGAGCTTGTCTTGGCCGGCACGCTAGACAGCTTGAGCAAGCAAGAGTACCCCCTCGAGTGTTTTGAAGTCGTCGTCGTTGCCGACAACTGCGCCGACACGACGGCGGCCCTGGCGAGTTCCCATGGCGTAACGGTGCTGGAGCGGACCCATGCTCAGGATCTGGGCAAGGGGTACGCCCTGAACCACGCTGTCGCCCACCTGCTTTCCCAGCCCGCACCGCCCGAAGGCTTCGTGATCGTGGACGCCGATACTTGGGTCGCCCCGGACTTCCTCGCGCGGATGAGCGCCCGCCTCCAGTCGGGCGGGGGCGCGGACAGCTACGCGGCCTGGCAGGGCCGTTACGGGGTGCTGAACTTCGGTGAAAGCTGGCGCGCGGGGCTGATGGCGGCGGCGTTCGATTTAGTCAACCACGTCAAGCCATTGGGCCGCGAGGCTTTGAAGCTCAGTGTGGGTCTGAAGGGAAACGGGATGGCCTTCACACGCGCTGTCGCCGCCGCCCAGCCCTGGCCGGGCGGGAGTCTGACGGAAGACCTCGATTACGGCCTGGAACTGGCCCGGCGGCTGGGCTTGCGGGTCGGCTATGCCCATGAAGCGCGTGTCCTGGCACAGATGCCGACGGAGGCCGCCCAGGCCGGCTCTCAGCGGTCGCGCTGGGAGCGCGGGCGCTTCAAGATGGTGCGGGAGCGCGCGCTGCCACTGGTTTGGGAGGGCCTGCGGGAAAGGAACCGTCTGCTGCTGGACATGGGCCTGGACCTCATGGTTCCCCCGCTGGCCGAGCTGGGCGCCCTGACTCTGGCCTGGTTCAGCCTCGTTCTTCTGGGGACGGCGACCCATCTACTGCCGCACCCGGCGATATGGCTCGTCTCCGCCGCTCTGACGGGAGCGGGCCTGCTCGCCTACATCCTCGGCGGCCTGCGCGTCGCAGGCGCCCCGCCGGAAGCCTACACTGCGCTGCTCCGCGCACCTTTCTATGCCGCCTGGAAGTTCGCGCTGGCATTTTCGCGGATGGCGCGCAAGCGGCCTGACGCGGGCGTGGACGAGTGGGTCCGAACGGAACGCGCGCCGCTCCTGCCCGAGAAGCCGACTCCCGTGTCTGCGCCTGCGCTGTCCCCGCCCCCCGGAATTACACCCGTCGCTGAGGCTCCGCGCCAATGACTATCATCCTGCCCATCCTCTTCTTCGCCGCCTGCCTGGGCCTCTTCGCCAAACGCATCACCTCTGCCCATTGGGTGGCGATGGCCTCCGTCATCGCGCTCGTCATCGCCTACCATTTCGTGAAACAATAGCCCGAAGTTGTCGGCGCTCGGCCTTTGTTCTACGGCAGGAACGCCAGTAGTCGGTGAGAGTGTCAGTGTGATTGCTTGCCTGTTTGACAAGTCGCAAAAACAACTGTTGACAAATCCGCGTTTGTGCAGTAGAGTGAGGAAGGACTATCGGCTCACCCTCTCATGTGCTTTGCAGGCGTCTCCGTCGCCGCCTGCTAATCCCGGCTTGTCGTACCGACCTCCCGAATTGGGACAGGAAACGAGGCTTCCTTGAACAGCACCAAACGCGGTCGTCTGTCGAAATTTGACTCACCCTCCGACACGACCCAATCACGACTCAATCACGACTGAGGAGCAGTGGCTTCACGAGTCGCGCCGCCGCTTTCGCAAGTAGGCCGCCGTCGTCGGCGTCGGCTTGGTCATCGCTCCCGCTCTGCTGGCTCGTCAGGCCGCCGCCTCCACCGCCATGCAAAGGTGCAGAGGGTATTCAAAGCTGCCTGACCTGCTGCTTTACAAAAGCGAAGTCTGCACAACAAGATTGTGTCAATAGCTGCGTCAAAAGATTTGGGCCACCGTTCGCACCAATCCAATCAAATCAGTGAGGCAATAGACACGCAAGGAGACAGACTGATGAAAACTAAAAGCGCCACGCATACTGTGTTCAAACTGGTAGTGCTTGGGATTTGTTCTGCGCTGGCATCCACCGCGACAGCCCAATCAGGTCCGGCAGAGGGGACATTGTTGCGTCCCAACCAGAAACCCTCTTCTGCTCACGCACTTCTTGCAGTCGTGGTTCGCAATGATGCGCCTGTTTACCCAAACAGCAGTAACAGTCATGCCGTTTCGGTCTGCCCAAAGGGCCGATACTTGACAGTGACAGGAGAGACAAAAAGTGACTACCGTGTGCTGGCTCCCGGCAACAAGGGCGTCTATGTCGCTAAAGTGGATGTCAAACTGCTCGGCTACCAAGTGCCGCTGAGGCAGCCACGCCATTAAACCTGCGGCATTGCAAGCGATGGCCTGACGCAAACAGACCCGCCGACTTGTAATCGGCGGGTCTGTCATCGTTTACCTCATTGCTCCGCGACGTAGGACCTCTGGACTTTCAAGGACCTCTGGACTTTCAGCAGCAGCGGAGAGAGCATATTACGCGCCATGCGGGACGGCAACAGAGAGGGAGAACCAGGGCTAGGAGGGTGAGGAGCGGCTAATGCCCGCAGCCCGCGTGGTCGTGGTGTGGGTGCAGGGCGCAGAGGAGCGCGTCGCCCTCGTGGCGGCAGGCGTCGTCCTCCACCGTCTCCGTCTGGATGGTGGCGTGGCCGATGCCGAACCCGTCATGCAGGCGCGCGTTCAGAGAGGCGACAACAGCCTACCCCTCCAGGACGGTGCAGTCGTTGGGCAGGACGATGTGGCAGGAGAAGAAGTGCAGGCCGTCACTGACGGTCCAGACGTGCAGGTCGTGGACATCGCAGACCGGCGGCACGGCACGGACGGCGGCGACGAGTTCCCCGATGTCTACTCCCTTCGGCGTGCCCTCCATCAAAATGTTGGAGGTATCGCCGATAATGCCCCATGACGAATAGAGAATGAACCCGGCGATGAGGATCGAGACAAGCGGGTCGGCCAGTGTCCATCCGGTCAGGCGAATGGCTAGGCCCGCCAGTACCACGCCCAGCAAGGAAAGCGCATCGCCTGCCATATGGACATAGGCGGCGGGCGCATTCAGGCTGTGGTGGCTGTCTCCGCGCAGGCCCCAGGCGATGACGGTGTTCATGAACACGGCCCCAGCGGCGACCGCCATCATCAGGCTGCCGGACACGGGCTGCGGGTGTAGTGACGCCTGCACGGCTTCGAGGAGAGTACCCAGCGCGATCACGACCAGCGCGGAGGCATTGACCAGGGCGGTCAGGATGGCGACCCGGTGGTAGCCGAACGTCTTCCCCGGTGTCGCCGGGCGCCGCGCCACCCAGATCGCATACGCCGCCAGGCCAAGTGCCAGCGCATCGCTGGCATTGTGCCCGGCGTCCGAAAGAAGAGCCAGCGAGTGGGTACGCTGCCCGAAGTAAGCCTCTAGAACAACGAAGACCAGGGTCAGGCCCAGTGAAAGCCAAAGCCCGCGCCCGCTCGTCGCCCCATGCGTGTGTCCCGCTATAGAAACATTATACCAAATCTCAGCGCCTAATCACCGGCATTCACCACATGAATCGGCGCGGGCGGGGCGGGGAGTAGCTGCTGCGCCCGCGCCTTCCTGCCGAACGTCTCCAGCGCGCGCAGATGCTCCTCGCCCAGATCATAGTCCATGACTTCCGTGAGGTAGTGCCGGCACTGGCGGATCGTCGTGCCGATGCGCCGCGCCTCTTCCTCGGCGATGGCCTCGATCTGCGTCAGCCCCCAGGCTTTGGCCGTCGTGATTGAATGGACGAGGTGCGGCGTGAGGTTCTCCGCTTTCCCTAGCCAGACGGCGTAGACGAACGGCAGGCCCGTCAGACGCCGCCAGGCGTGGCCGAGGTCGAGGACGTTCAGCCCCCGCCCATCCGCCAGCATCCCCTTGTCTCCTATCAGCAGACAGGCATCCGCCTGGGCAAGCATCGAATCTAAATCCGGTGCGGCATGGAGGAAGGCGGGATATGAGTCGAGCTGTTCGGCCAGCAGGATCCTGAGCAGGGCGGCGGACGTCAGCGAGGAGGTGTCCAGGGCCAGCGACTCGATCTTGCGCCAGGGGGCGCGGGCGAAGGCGCGGACGGATTCAATGTCGTCCTGACCGGAGATGGAGATGCCGGGAACGACGGCGTAGCCGGGCGTCCGAAAATACTCGAACGACGAAACAAGCGCGGCGGCGATCTCCCCCGACTGGAGCATCCGTGCCAATTCGGAGGGGACAGCGTAGACGACTTCCACACCCGATTCGCGGCCTTCGTCGGTGTGCCAAAACCACCGCGTCAGCGGCTTCTCGTTCAGGTACGGCACGCTGCCGATCCTCGTGCTCATGGTTCGATCCTATCCAATTTCGGGAACACCTTGCTTGTGGCACGGCAGCCGCCGGCCAAGAAAAAGGTGAGCATGATTCTCAAAGTGTCGCTGGATTTGCCCAGCGATGGGACATACCTGCGGATCGCCCGGCGCATCGGACACACGCTGCTGGACGACCTCGGCGTCGTAGACCGGGACATCGCCGATATCGAGTTTATCGTGGGTGAGCTTTGCACCAACGTCGTGCGCCACGCCCAGACAGCGGGCGACAGCCGGTTTCTGGTTGTCCTGGAATACCACGCGGACCGCGTGGCGATCATCGTAGAAGACAAGGGCGTCGGTTTCTCCATTCAAAGCGTCCGGGATGTCGGCGCGGTCCGGCTGGACCAGGACGGGTCCGAGCGCGTCGGCGGTTTCGGCCTGCAACTGGTCCGTCAAATGGCCGACCACATCACGTTTGAGTCCTCGGACTCCCACGGGACAAAGGTCTTCGCCGAAAAAGCGCTGCACTACAAGACGTGCGCCGATGCCAGCGATGCCGAGGAATTGGACGGGGCCAATGGCGGCGAGGTGTGGGTCACATCCGGTGATGCCGAGGAGGCTGGGGCGTCCCCCGCAGGCTAGGCCGAAATCCTCAATGCCCCATGCGGCAGCAGCGCGTGGACGCCCTGGACGCCGTTGACGACCTGGGTGATACGCAGGTCCACGACGAGGCTCGCCAGAGCCAGCGCGTCCCGCCTTTCCAGCCCGTGCGTCTCCCCCATCAGGTCCAGCATGGCGTCCAGGGCGCGATGCATGGCTTCGTCCAGGTCTTCGTCCAGGCCGAGTGTGATCCAGCCGGCGGGCGTGTTTGCGCGCGGCGTCGTCAGGGACATGTGTGGGTGCAGGCGGAACGCCAGGTCCACCCGCTCCATCGGACATTCAATCGCCAGCCCCGACACTTCCCCATCCGCCTGGGTCGCGTGGCCGTCGCCAACCGAGAACAGGCCGCCGGGGACGGCAATCGGCAGGAACAGGGAACTCCCCGTGACCAGTTCCTTGCAGTCCAGGTTGCCGCCGGTGATGCGCGGCGGCGTCGTGGATTGCAGCCCCGCCACATCTTCCGGCATCCCCAGGACGCCCAGGAACGGCCTCAGCGCGACCTCATGGCCGTGCTGGTTCCGCCCCGTCATAGCCTCGGCGTCCAGCGTCCAGAGATGCAAGACTTCTTCGCCCCCGGCGACTCCGAGCCGCTGGTTCACCGGGCTATCCCAGCCGCCCGCCACTACCCACCCCCATGGTCCGGGCCGGATTTCGCCGATCTGCACTTCCAAGGTCATTCCCGGCAGTGCGCCCTCGATGAAGACCGGGCCGCAGAGAGCATGGCCCGCGTCACGGTCTGGATCACGCGGCTCGAACTTTCGCGGCCTTTCGGTGGGGATAGTGGAGGTTCGCGGCTCGATATTCCACCCCGCGTCGAGTGTTTGGAAGCGGACAGTGTCACCGGAATTGATGGTCAAGACAGGCTCCCACTCGCGTGAGAACTTCCCATGTAGTGTCCGCCGCTCCGGCACGATCTCATAGAGTGCCATTGTCTACCTCCTGATCAGGACGTCTGCCAGCGTCAGCAGGAACAGGCCGGCGCTGATGTAGCCGTTGAGCGTGAAAAAAGCCATGTCAAGCCGCGAAAGGTCGTCATGCTTGACCAGCGACTGCTCCCAGGTGATCAGCCCGGCGACCAGGGCGACGGCGGCGAAGTAGACGAGGCCCAAACCCGCCGACACGCCGGTCATCACGAGCAGGCCGATCATCACAAGATGCGCCAGCCGCGAGACCCGCAGAGCGCGGGTGTTGCCCAGACGCGCGGGGATGGAGTGCAGGCCGTTCGCCCGGTCGAACTCGGTGTCCTGCAAGGCGTACAGGATGTCGAAGCCGAACAGCCAGCAAACCACGGCCCCGCCCAGCCACAATGCGGGCGGCTCGATCCAACCCGTGACCGCGATCCACGCCCCGACCGGCGCGACAGCCAGCGCCAGGCCCAAAAAGAAGTGCGAGAAGGCCGTGAAGCGCTTGGTGTAGGAGTAGCCCAGGGCCAGCCCCAGGGCGACAGGGGAGAGCGCAAAGGCCAGCGGGTTCAGTTCGTAGGCGGCGAAGACCAGCAGCCCCGCCGCGACGACGGTAAAGGCGGCGACCTGCGGGACGGTCAGCAGGCCGGCGGGCAGGGCGCGCTCCGCTGTCCGGGGGTTGAGTGCGTCGTACTGCCGGTCTACGATCCGGTTGAAGGCCATGGCGGCGGAGCGCGCCCCGATCATCGCCAGCAGTATCCACGGGACCTTGTGGGCGAACCTCAGCCAGTCGTGGCGCGAGGCGACGACGGCGGCCATCAGCGCGAACGGCAGCATGAAGACCGTGTGCTCGAATTTGATCATCTCCAAGATGACCTTCGTTTGATGCACCCCGCGCGCCACGGGATGGCGCGGCCTCGTTTCAGTCGCCGACATGAAGGGCCTCTTTCTTGTGGTCATTGTACCCGTCAGAGGCTTACATTGCAACTTTTTTCACAATGTTGAGCATGTGGGTATAATAGGCCAAACCGAACGAGAAAAGAGAATTTTCGTGACCACCCAAGCCACTGAAACTGAAGCCACTGAGCCTGACCTGGGTGCCAACGTTCACTGGAACCTGGGCGACCTGTATGACAGCATTGAGGACCCCCGCATCAACGAGACCCTGAACGCCTCGCAGACGCGCGCCGAGCAGTTCGAGCGTGACTACAAGGGCAGGATCAACGCGCCCGGTATGACGGGGGAGACGCTGGGGGCGGCCCTGCGCGAATATGAAAACATTCAGCAGGAAGCGTCCCTCCCGGTCTACTTCGCGTCGCTGCTGTTCGTGACGGACACCGGCGACCAGGCGCGCGGGGCGTTCTTGCAGAAGATGCGCGAGCAAGGGACGAAATTGGCCCTGCCGCTGCTGTTTTTCGACCTCGAACTGGCCGCCGTGCCGGACGATGTCATCGGGCCGCTGCTGAACGCGCCCCCCGCCGCGCCCTACAAGCACTACATCGGCACGGTCCGGGCAGCGCGGGAGCATATGCTTTCCGAGACCGAGGAGCGGCTGATGGAGGAACTGGCAAATACGGGCGGACGCGCCTTCGACCGCTTGTTCGACGAGACCACGGCGGGCATGGTCTTCGAGTTCGGCGGCGAGGAATTGAGCCAGGCGCAGGTCATCGCGAAGATCATGGACCCGGACCGCGAGACGCGCCGGCGGGCGGCAGCGGCGTTCACCGAGGGCCTGCAAAAAAGCAGCAGGACGCTGACGTTCATCTTCAACACGCTGATGCAGGACAAGAACGTCAAAGACCGCCTGCGCGGGTTCGCGACGCCGCAATCGTCCCGGCACCTGGACAACGAGCTAACCGAGGAGACAGTCAGCCTCGTCGTGAATACCGTCGTCCGCAACTACCCGCTCGTCTCCCGCTACTACACCGTCAAGCGTGAAGTTCTCGGCCTGGACACGCTCACCCATTACGACCGCTACGCGCCGCTGTTTGAGGCCGAGGGCACCATCACCTACCCCGAGGCTCAAGGAATTGTTCTGGACGCTTTCGGCGATTTCTCACCCGAAATGCGCCGTCGGGCGGCGGAGTTCTTCGACAAGAACTGGATTGATGCCCCCGCCACGAAGGGCAAGGAGGGAGGCGCATTCTGCTCCTATGTGACGCCCGACAAGCACCCCTATGTCCTCCTGAACTATCTGGGCCGGATGAAGGACGTAATGACCCTGGCGCACGAATTAGGCCACGGCGTCCACGCCTCGCTTTCGCGGTCGCAGTCGCTGCTGAACTTCCATGGCACATTGCCGCTGGCTGAACTGGCGTCCACGTTCGGCGAGATGCTGGTCTTCGAGCGCGTCACCGGCCAGGCATCGCTCAAAGACAAGCTGGCCCTGTACGCCGAGAAGATCGAGGGCGCGTTTGCGACGATCCCGCGCCAGACGGCCATGTACCGGTTCGAGCAGGCGATCCACGAGCACCGGCGGACGAAAGGAGAGCTGACGACCGAGGAGTTCGGCGAGCACTGGCAGCGCGAAGTCCAATTGATGTTCGGTGACTCGGTCGAACTCGGCGACGAGCACCGCCTGTGGTGGTCTTACATCGGCCACTTCATCGGTTCGCCGTTCTACGTCTACGCCTACTCCTTTGGTGAGCTTCTGGTGCTGTCTTTGTACCAGCAGTCGAAGAAGGAAGGGCCGGCCTTTGCCGAAAAGTATCTGCGGATGCTGGAAGCCGGCGGCAGCCTGACCCCGCAGGAACTTATGGACAGGGTAGGCGTCACGCTGGATGATCCCGCCTTCTGGCAGGGCGGCTTCGATGTGCTGGCGGGGCTAGTGGACGAGTTCGAGGCGCTCTGGCGCGAATATGGGCAGAGCCAATGAGGGCTGCCCGCGCCCTTCGGGGCCTGCTGACATTGGCAGTCCCACTTTGTCTCGGCCCATCAGTCGCCGCGCAGACCTTCACGGCGGACTTCGGACGCTGGAGCGGGCCGCCGCTCGTCAAGACCAAGTTCGGCGTTTACCAGACGCCGTTTTTGCCGCCTTCCACCTGGCGGAAGATGATGCCGCTGCTCCAGGAAGCCGGCGTTCAAGACTTCCGCTATGAGATGGCGTGGGGCAAGCCCGACGCGCAGGCTTTTGACCAGATCACGGGCACGGTGACTAAGCCAATCATCAACTTCGCGCCGATTGATGTTCTGGCAAACGGCCTGGAAGCGATTGGCATTCATCCCTTGTTCGCCATGACCTATGACCCGCTGCCACTGAAGACTGGTGATGCATGGCAACGCTGGAAGGACGTGCCGAGCGACCTCGACGCCTGGGGGCGCATTAATAGGAGATACGCCGCCCACTACCACGAGACGCTTGGCCTCCAAGCGCCTTTCTACGAAGTCTGGAATGAGCCGGACCTGCCGGGCGACGGCGGCAAGGTGTTCTTCAACGGCAGCCCATCCGACTACGCCCGTGTCTATGCCGCCGCGCAGAGCGGGCTGCGGGCGGCAGACGCGGACGCCTTGATCGGCGGCCCCGGCATCGCTTACGACACGTCCTATGTCGCCGCCGCCCTGGCGCACCCGATGGACTTCGTTTCCATCCATGCCTATGCCAACTACGCAGGCCAGGTCCGTTCTGTCCGCCCCCTGCTGGCACCTCGCCCCGACTTGCCGATCTTCCTGACCGAGTATGCGTCGTTCAAAGACTTCGGCCTCCGCGCGCCCATCAGCCGCGCGGACGGGGCGGCCCGCTTCTTTGCCGACGTTCGGGGCCTCTTGACCTTTCCCGATGTGCCAAAGGTTTATTGGGCGCAGTGGGCCGACGACAGCATCGGGCTTCTGACCAACACCCTCCACCGCAAGGCATTATACAACGCCTTCAAGGTCTACCAAACGCAGATGCCCGTAGACCGCAATGCTGTTTCTCCTGAGACGCAGGGCGGTGTCAGCGCGATAGCCTCCTCGGATGACCATGCCGTCGCCGTTGTCCTCTGGAACGTGAGTGCTGAACCGGCGACGGTGACGGTTCACCTCAACCATCTGCCGTTTTCAGCGGGCGTCTTGGCGGTCTCCCGGATAGATAGCTCTCATGCCAGCTTTGTGGACGACCCGGCTACGGAAAACGTGAGCGTCGAAGCGCGGCAGACAGTCACGTCCCGCAGCGACAGGTGGGCCGGAACCATCCCGGCGCATGGCGTGGTTCTGCTGCGGGCGACCGACACGTCCCCAAACAGCCTGCTCCAACCGGCGTCTATCGGAACCTACATCCGCACCCGCTGGTGGTTTTTTGACCGCAATGCGGACAGCTACGCCGACTATGACCCGCGCACCTGCATCGCGCGGCTGGGCATGGGGACGCGAGACCTCGCCGTGGCACAGATCGGCGTCTTGCTGGAGCATCCCGCCCCACGCATCGTCGTACAGGTAAGGCGTGAGGGGACGTTCGTCCGCAAGGACGCCAACACGCTTTTCGGAGTCCGCGTGGATTACGAGACGCGGCAAGGCTGGACACGCAGTATCTTGTGGCACGGCGGAAGCCACAATGATCATCGGGCTTCCGCACTGCCCTGGGGGAAGGGCGGCGCAGCGGCGGACAAGGAGTTCGCCGTGTCCGCGCTGGCGCAAGATCGGGGCGCGTTCGTCCTGGACATCGCCCGGCAAGCGCCGCGCGGCTGGGGTGGGCGCATCCTGCTGACGCCGATTTTGCAGAACTCAAGGGCGGGTGTCCAGGCACGGCTTATCTTCCGCCCGGCTCCTGGAGCCGCCGGAACTCGCGCGGCGAAACGCCGAACTCTTGCTTGAAGCGCCGGGAAAAGTAGAACTCGTCGGGGAATCCCAGGCTGTCGGCGATCTGCCGTCCCGTCATCGGCGTGTGTAGCAGCAGGGCACGGGCCGCGTCCATGCGCTTTCCGGCCCGGTAGCGCGCGGGCGAGACCCCTGCCTGCTGCTCAAACGCCTTGCGGAAGGTTTCATAGGAGAGGCCGAGGCGGGCGGCGGCCTCGGACATCGGCAGCTCACGGCTGAGTTCGGTCTCCAGCAGGCGCTGCGCCGCCTCCAGCCAGGGCAGCCGAGCCGAGCCGGCCCCGCCGCCCCGTGTGGCCGCCGCTTCGGCCAGCAACGCCAGCAGCCGCGTGACGGCGACCAGGCCCTCCGCCCGCGCCGCCTCCTCCAGCCGGGCCTGCCAGTGGGGGATGGGCTGGAGCCGGCAGACCGGCTGCGCCGAATCCAGCGCCCCACCCGCTCGGGCCAGGTCAAAGGCCGGCCCCTCGAACAGTATGTGCATCTCCGCCCACGTCCCTGTATTCCCCGGTCCGTAGCGGTGGGCCAGTTCCGGGAACAGCAGCAGCAGGTCGCCCGCCTCGACTCCCTGCGCCGCGCCGCCCGCGTCCGCAAACCAGCCCCGGCCTTCCAGGACGTACACCAGGGCGTATCGGCCCAGGACGCGCCAGTCCAGCATCCCTGTCCTCCGGTGGATGCAGCCCGCCCCCGTCAGCCGTCCCATCGCCGTCAGGGGCGAGTCAGGGGCGGCGATCTGCGTGAATATGTCGGTCCTCATGCCGCTGACTATACCAGAAAAGACAAGATTTTTGCCAGAAAGACTATGGCGGCGCGGGCCAAAATCGTGTATCCTAGCGCCATGAGTCTGACCACGCAAAAACTGGAACTGGATACCTCGCCTGACGTCTTCGGCGAACTGCGCGCCTCCATGGACATCATAGACGACGGTACGGCCCTGAGCAAGCGGATGCGCGAGGACGGCTACCTTTACCTGCCCGGTTACTTGGATCGCGCGGAGGTCCTGAGCACGCGCGCCGTGCTGCTGGACCGGCTGGCCTCGGCAGGCTGCCTGGAACCGGGGACGCCTTTGGAAGCGGCGATTGCCCGTAAAGACCACGGCTCCTACTTCATGCCGGAACTGGCCCACGACAACCCCGCGCTGATGCGACTGCTCTATGAGGGCCGCATGACGGCGTTTTACGCGCGCCTGCTGGGCGGTGAAGTGCGGCATTTTGACTACACCTGGCTGCGGGCCGTGACGCCGGGGCAGGGGACCGCGCCGCACTGCGACATCGTTTACATGGGGCGGGGCACGACCGATCTGTATACGGCCTGGACGCCGCTGGGAGACATCCCGCGCGAGATCGGCGGCCTGATGATTCTGGAAGGCTCCCATAAGCACGACCGCCTGCGCCTGAGCTACGGGGCCAAAGACGTGGACGCCTACTGCACCAACCACAACGACATGCGAACGACCGGGAACAGCGGCTTCGGCGCGCTGACCTTCAACCCCATCCGCCTGCGTCAGCGTCTGGGCGGGCGCTGGCTGACGGCGGATTTCCGGGCGGGCGATCTGCTGACTTTTAGCATGTATACGGTCCATTGCAGCCTGGACAACGGCTCGGATCAGGTTCGGCTGTCCTCGGACACGCGCTACCAACTCGCGTCCGAGCCGGTAGACGAGCGGTGGGTAGGCGATCATCCCATCGGCCACGGCGACGCCGCCCGGCGCGAGAAGATCTGCTAGAGCCAGGCCCAGGAACCCACCCCGGCTCGTTCCTCGCCACCCCAAGCACTGGCGCCCCGGAGGGTCCCGAAACGGGAAGGGCAGGAGTTTCAGACAAGGAGAAAAGGCTCTACCTCTTCGTCCTCCCCTTCGGGGAGGACCCCTGTGACCGAGGAACGAGGGAACAAGGAGGTGGGTTCCAAAAGGAGACCCCGATGAAGAACCAAGTGACACCGGAGCAGGTACGCTCCTACCAGGAGAACGGCTTCCTGGTGATCGAGAACTTCCTGGACGCCGAAGAAACGGCGCACTGGAGCCGGACCACGGATGAGGCCGTCGCGCAGCGATTGGCTTCGACGTCACCGCATCTGAATAACCAGGGCGACCCCGATAACTACTACGCCCAGGTCTTTACGCAGTGCCTGAAGCTGGTCGATTCGCACGCCGGGATGCGCGCCCTGATGCTCGACCCACGTCTCGGCAAGGTCGCCGCCACGCTGGCCGGTGTGGACGGCATCCGCATCTGGCACGACCAGGCGCTCTACAAGCCGCCGTTCGGCAATCCGACCGGCTGGCACCTGGACAACCCTTACTGGTCGTTTTCGTCCCGCGACTCGCTCTCGATCTGGGTCGCCCTGGACGACGCCACACGGGACAACGGCTGCCTGTACTACGTCCCCGGCACGCACAAGACGGCGACATGGCAAAACGCGGGCATCGGCCAAAACCAGGCCGACCTGTTCAAAGTCTACCCCCAGTGGCGCGAGATCGGTACGGTCGGCTGCCCCTGTCCCGCCGGGAGCGCCGTCTTCCACAACGGCCTGTGCGCCCACGGTGCGGGCGCGAACATGACCAACAGGCCGCGCCGCGCGATGACCTGCGCCTACATGCCGGACGGCTCAACTTTTAACGGCACCCAGAATATCCTGCCAACGGAGTACCTTCAGACGCTGACCGTCGGCAACGTACTGAACGATGACACGGTGAACCCGCTGGTCTGGCACAAATAGGCAAACGGCAAAGCAAAAAGTCCCGGCACTGGAAGTGCCGGTCTACTTCCAGTGAAAGTCGCTCCGCGACTCAAAACAGGCTCACATCGGCTTGTCTTTAGTGCCGGAGGCACTTCCAGTCTATAGTAGACTGGCACTTCCAGTGCCGGGCCTGTTTCATCGCCCTAAATCGAATAATCTTCCAGAAACACTTGTAGCTTGCGCGGGGTGACGTGGACCTGCTCGCCGGTCTTCAAGTCCAGTTCCCCGAAACGCTCACGAGTCAATTCGGCGTCTATTTGGCCGCCGCCGTCGCTGCGCTGGAGTTCCAGGCGAACCGTCGGGCCGATGGCGGTAATGTGGCGGATAACGGCCTCGATGGTCGGGGCGCCGTTGCGGTGCCGGGCGATGTCCAGTTCATGCGGGCGGACGTAGCCGATGGCGGGCGCATCCTGCGCGCTGCTCAGTCCGGGGGCGGGGGCGGCCAGCGGGCCAAGCTGCGCTTCGCCTTCATGGACGCGGCCATGAAAAAGATTGACGCTGCCCAGGAAGTTCATCACGAACGGGTTAGCGGGCTGCTCATAAACCTCGTCCGGCGTGCCGATCTGCTCGATCTGGCCCTTATTCATCACGACCACGCGGTCGGAGACTTCCAGGGCCTCTTCCTGATCATGGGTCACGAAAACGCTGGTGATGTGCAGCTCGTCGTGCAGGCGGCGCAGCCAGGTCCGCAATTCCTGGCGGACGCGGGCGTCGAGCGCTCCGAACGGCTCGTCCAGCAGCAACACCTTCGGCTCCACGGCCAGCGCGCGGGCCAGGGCGACCCGCTGACGCTGCCCGCCGGAAAGCTGAGAGGGGTAGCGGCCCGCCAGCCCTTCCAGTTGAACGAGTTTCAGCAGTTCCATGACGCGGTCTTTGATGACAGATTTAGCGGGCCGGGTCGCGCGGGGGCGGACGCGCAGGCCGAAGGCGATGTTCTCGAAGACGGTCATGTGCCGGAACAGGGCGTAGTGCTGGAAGACGAAGCCGACCTGACGGCTGCGGGCGTCCCGCCGAATGATGTCTTCATCGCCGAACAGGATGGAACCCTGCGTCGGGAACTCCAGTCCGGCGATGATCCGCAGCAGCGTCGTCTTGCCCGACCCGGAAGGGCCGAGCAGGGCGATCAGCTCGCCCGTTTCGACCTTCAGGTTCACATCTTTGAGGGCCGCAAAGCTCCCGAAGGTCTTCGATACGTCGCGTACTTCAATGCTCATATCTTAATGCTCATATCTTAATGCTCACGATGAGCGGTTCTCCATTCCACGATAGACTTGACGACCAACGTCACCAGCCCCAGCATCGCCAGCAGGGAGGCGGCGGCGAAGGCGCCGACAAAGTTGTAATCGTCGTTGAACGCCTCTACCTGCAAGGGCAGCGTGTTCGTCTGGCCCACGATCTTGCCTGACACGACCGAGACGGCCCCGAACTCACCCATCGCGCGGGCGTTGCACAGGATGACGCCGTAGAGCAGGCCCCACTTGATATTTGGGACCGTCACGCGCCAGAACGTCTGCCAGCCGGTCGCGCCCAGCACGATCGCGGCCTGTTCTTCCTCAACGCCCTGCGCCTGCATGACCGGCAGCAGCTCACGGGCGACAAAGGGGAACGTCACGAACGTCGTCGCCAGGATAATGCCCGGCACGGCGAAGATGATCTTGATCCCGTGCGCGTCCAAAAGCCCGCCCAGCGGGCTGAACTTGCCCAGCAGCAGCACGAAGATCAGGCCCGCGACGACCGGCGAGACCGCAAAGGGCAGGTCAATCAGCGTCAGCAGGATATTCTTACCCCGGAAGTCGAACTTGGCGATGGCCCAGGCGGCGGCGACGCCGAACAGCACGTTCAGCGGCACCGAGACGGCGGCGGTGAGTAAGGTCAGCCGGATCGCCCCCAGCGTGTTCGGGTCCCGGAGCGCCTCAAAGTAGGCTCCTTTTCCGCCGGCGAACGCCTGCGCGAAGACGGCAGCCAGCGGCAGGCCCAGGAACAGTGTCAGGAAAACCAGCGTCACCAAAATGAACACCAGTCGAACGGGCCAGGGTTCCGTCGCCAGGGGCGGGCGCTTGGCGTCCGCCAATGTAGGTGCGAGATCAAGTCCGGGTGCGTGTGCCATGGTGTTGTCTTTTTGTGATGTAGGGGCGCGATTCATCACGCCCTCCGTCCCCGTCTGCGCGTTCAGCAGCAGGGCGCGTTCAGCAGCAGGGCGCGTTCAGCAGCAGGGCGCGTTCAGCAGCAGGGCGCGTTCAGCAGCAGGGCGCGTTCAGCAGCAGGGCGCGTTCAGCAGCAGGGCGCGTTCAGCAGCAGGGCGCGATGAATCGCGCCCCTACGCTTCCGGCTCTTCGGGAATGGGAGGCTACGTCATCCCCAGCCGCTTGCGGGTCCACCATTGCAGCAGGTTGACCAGCAGGAGCAGCAGGAAGGAAATGAGCAGCATGACCACGGCGATGACCGTCGCGCCCGCGTAGTCGAACTGGTCCAGCTTGTCCATGATCAGCTTGGGGACGATCTCGCCCTGCAAAGGGATGTTGTTTGAGATGAAGATCACCGAGCCGTACTCGCCCAGGGCGCGGGCAAAGGCCAGCGTCCCCCCCGTCAGCGTCGCGGGCAGCAAGGTGGGGAGCAGGACGCGCGTGAAGATCTGGAAGCGGCTGGCCCCCAGGCTGGCGGCGGCCTCCTCGACATCGGCCTCCAAATCCTGCAAGACGGGCTGGACGGTGCGGACGACGAACGGCAGGCCGATGAAGACCAAAGCGACCAGGATGCCCAAGGGCGTGTACGAGACGCGGATGCCGTGCGGGGCCAGCCAGCGCCCGATCCATCCGTTCTCCGCGTAGACCGCGCTCAGGCAGATGCCCGCCACCGCCGTGGGCAGGGCAAACGGCAGGTCCACCAGGCCGTCTATTACTCTCCTGCCGGGAAACGGGTAGCGGACCAGTGTCCAGGCGACCAGCAGGCCGAACACGGCGTTCAGGGCGGCGGCCAGGGCGGACGTACCGAAGCTGAGTTCAAAGGCGGCGACGGTGCGCGGGTCGGTGATTGTGTGCCAGACCTGGGCGTGGCCGACGGTTGCCGCCTTGACGAAGGCCGTCGAGAGCGGGAGCAGCACCAGCAGGCTGAGATAGAGGATCGTGTAGCCCAGCGATAGCCCAAACCCTGGCAGGATGCGCCTGGCTCTGTTGGTCCGTGGTTGTGCGAGAGCGACGGCCATAGGGCGTTACTTCTTGGCGTAGATCTGGTCGAAGACGCCGCCGTCGGCGAAGTGGGTCTTCTGCGCCGCCATGATCCCGCCGAAAACTTTGTCCACGGTGAACAACTTGATCGGCGGGAACTGGGCGGCGTATTTCTTGGCGACAGAGTCTAAGCGCGGGCGGTAAAAGTGCTTGGCGGCGATCTCCTGCCCTTCGGGCGTATATAGGTAGTTCAGGTACGCCTCGGCGACCGGGCGCGTGCCATGCGCGTCCACGTTCTTGTCCACGACGGCCACGGGCGGCTCGGCGAGGACGCTGGCCGAGGGGTAGACGATGTCGTACTGCCCCTTGCCGATCTTGGTCGTCGCCAGATATGCCTCGTTTTCCCAGGCCAGCAGGACATCCCCGACGTGATGCTGGGTGAACGTCACCGTACTGCCCCGCGCCCCCGAGTCCAGAATCGGCACATTCTTATACAACTGCGTGATGTACGTTTTCGCCGTGTCCGGGCTGCCGCCGGGCTGCTGAAGCGCGTAGCCATAGGCCGCGAGGTAGCTCCAGCGCCCGCCGCTCGACGACTTCGGGTTGGGCGTGATGACCGAGACGCCTGGCTTGATCAAGTCCGGCCAGTCTTTGATGCTCTTGGGGTTTCCCTTGCGGACCAGGAAGACGACTGTGGACGTGTAGGGTGCGCTGTTGTTTGGCAAACGCTTCTGCCAGTCCGGCTTGACTAACCCTGCTTTCACCAGTGCATCAATGTCGGAGGCGATGCCGAGCGTCACCACATCTGCTTCCAGCCCACCGCTGACCGCCTGAGCCTGCTTGCCCGACCCGCCGTGCGACTGCTTGACGGTGATGCCCTGGCCGCTCTTGCCCTGCCAGTAGGCCGCAAACGCCGTATTATAGTCCTGGTAGAACTCGCGCGTCGGGTCATACGAGACGTTCAGCAGGGTAACGCCCCCGCCGGCGGGCTTGCTTCCGCCCACGCCTTTGTCGTCATGGGAGGAGCAGCCCGCAACGGCGGCTACCGTCAGGAACGAGATCAAAATGGCTGCTGCGCGTGCCGGAAAGAATTGCATCGGCTTGTTCACCTTCTTGGAAGCAATAAGGATACCCAACCATTCGCTACAAAAGCAAGTGAGAACCTTGCTTATTCGCCCGTTGAGTTCGCAGACATCATACCCGCAATTTACCCAATTGTCTATAAACAAACTAGACAATAGCTATTGAAGTTTTTGCCGCTAGTTTGAACCTTTTCGCCCTCACCTGGAACAAACTGATTGAAAGCAGACACAGAGGCGCAACCCGTGCGAGACGACAGGCGGCTGGCAAAACAGATAGCGGCAGGAGAAGCCGGCGCATTTGCGGCGTTCGTGGACGGCTACGGCCCGCGCCTGCACCGGCTGGTCCGCCGCTACACGGCCTGCGAGGCCGACGCCGAGGACTTGACGCAGGAGATCTTCGTGGACCTCTACCGGAGCATGGCGAGCTTTCGCGGTGCCTCGTCCCTCTCAACCTGGGTCTGGCGTGTCGCCCTCAACCACTGCCGACGACACGCGGGCCGCGCCCACCCCGCCACTGTCCCTTACGATGAGACGCTGGGCGAGCGCGAGGCGGAGGAGCATGGCCCGGCCCACCATGCCGCCCGACGCGAGCTGTCCGAGCAGGTCTATGCCGCCCTGGACGTCCTTTCTCCTGACCACCGTGATGTCGTGATCCTGCACGAGATGCAGGAGCTGACCTACCGCGAGTGCGCCGCTATCTTGCAAGTGCCGGAGGGGACCGTCAAGTCCCGCCTGTCTTACGCCTTCCGCCGCCTGCGCGGGACATTGAGCGGCTACGTCCTGTCCGACGCGCTCCCGGAGGCCGCCCCATGACCGACCATAGCCTGTTTCAAGATGACCTGAAAGCTTACGCCGACGGCGAGCTGACCTGGCCGCGCCGCCTCGCCGTCCGCCGACACCTGACGCGCTGCGCGTCCTGCCGAGAGGAGATAGCCCAGATGACACAGATCGCCGAAGACCTGCGCGCGTCGGAACCCGCCGACGCGCTCGACCCCGCCCTGCGGGCAAAGATTTTGGGGTCTATTGCAGATGCACCCGGCACTGGAAGTGCCGGGCTAATCGGGAGTGAAAGTGCCTCCGGCCCTGAGGAAAGCCATCATGCGCCTATCCTCAGTCGCGGAGCGACTTCCACTGAGAGTAGCCCGGCACTTCCAGTGCCGGGTCCTCGAAAACGCCCCGCCCTAGCCTGGGCGTATGCCGGTGCGGCTCTGCTCGCCTGGCTGTTGCTCTTCCCATTATTTCAGGCGGTTCGTGAAAACTCCCGCAGGGCTAGCCTTGGGCAGGTAGCATCTGCGCGACAGTCGGCAGCATCCCCTCCACCTCCCCCTACGGTTGATGCGGGGCCACAATTTGCAGCGCCATCAAGGCCCGGCGGAGGAGGCTTCCCAGGAGGTTACGGCACCTCGGCGGCCCCGGCTACGCACCATACCCTGGCACTCGCCAATCCCGACTTGCTACAGCGGCAGGTGCATAAAGAGGCGTCAATCGGCGTCCAGGTCGCCAACCCCGAAGCGGCCAGCGACCGGGTGGAAACGATGGTCAAGGAGGCGGGCGGTTTTGTCGCCGGCAACACGCTCAACACGGCAGGCGACGGCCTGAAGTCCGCCGACATGACCGTCAAAGTGCCCGTAACGCAGTTCGAGACGGTTCTAGGCCAGATCGCCAAACTAGGCAGCGTGCAGTCCAAAAACGTCACGGGCGAGGACATCACCGAAAAGGCGAGCGACGCCGACCAGACGGAAAACGTACTGGAAGGCGACGTGCAGACTTCCGAGGCGCGGCTGAAGGCACTAGGCGCGAAGGCCAAATGGAGCGACCAGCAGGCGACGCGCGACCTGCGGACACAGCTTGCCGAGTCGCGCGCCCGGCTCGTGCTGCTGAAGCGCATGGCTGCCCTGTCCACGATTACGGTGGACCTGAGCCAGACGCCCAAGCCGCCCGCCCCGGCCCCCGTCACTGGCGGGTTCCTCCATGGTCTGAAAGACAGCACGCATGATGCCCTGCAATCGCTGGTGTCGTCCGCCAGCGCCCTGATCGCCCTGGTGATCTGGCTGCTGGCCTATGCCCCGCTCTGGCTTCCCGCCCTGCTGGTGGGCCGGCACGCACTGCGGGAGTACCGGAAACGGCAGGTAGGAACCTAACCCCGGCGCAAGCGCCGACCCTTCCCTGTTAAGGAAGGGTGGGTGAAAGAGCGTTTTCTTGGTCTTGTCGGCAGCCCCACCGGGGCCGGAAAGGCACCGGACCAGAAGTGCCCCGGCCCCAAGTTACCCACCCTTCCCTCGGAGGGAAGGGTCGGCGCTCGCGCCGGGGATAGGAAGGGTATAATCTCCCTATTATGCCCAAACTCGTGATCCTCGACGGCAACAGCCTGCTCTACCGGGGCTTCTTCGCCATGCGCGCCCTGTCCACGTCGGATCGGCTTCCCACCAACGCCGTTTACTCGTTCGTCCTAATGCTGCTCACCATCCTGGAGCGCGAGAAGCCGGACGCCATCTTTGCCGCCTTCGACCCGCCCGTCGCGACGTTCCGCCACCAGGAACTCGAATCGTACAAGGGCACCCGGAAGGCGATGCCGGACGACCTGAAGCCGCAGCGCGCGCTGGCCCGCGAGGTGGCGAAGGCGTTCCGCGTCCCCAACGTCGAGGTGGAAGGTTATGAGGCGGACGACGTGTGCGGGACGCTGGCGGAGATCGCCAAGCACAAGGGCTATGACGTGCTGATCGTGACCGGCGACGGCGACGCCCTGCAATTGGTAGACGACGGCAGCCCGCTGGAAGGGCGCGGCCAGGTCCAGGCCATGATCACGGTCAAGGGCGTCACGGACACGGTCGTCTATGATGAGGCCGCCGTCAAGGCGCGTTATGGCCTGACTCCCGCCCAAATCCCTGACTTCAAGGGCCTCAAAGGCGATGCCTCGGACAACCTGCCCGGCGTCCCCGGCATCGGCGAGAAGGGCGCGTCGAAACTGCTCAAAGATTATGGGACGCTGGAAAACCTGCTGTTCCATGTAGACGAGCAGCCGGAAAAGATCAAGAACTCGCTGATCACCCACACCGACACCGCCCTCCAGTGCAAGCGGCTGGCAACCATCGTCCGTGACGTCCCGCTGCCCGAATGGGTGGACCTGAAGCCCGACTATCAGACGGAAGGGCCGGACTTCGAGGCGGTCCGAGAGCTATTCGAGCGCCTGGAGTTCCGTACCCTGGTCAAGCGCCTGCCGGGTTTGGAGCGGGACCAGCGGGCGAAGTCGCTGGAACCGACCCTGGAGGCCGCGCCTGCCGCCGCGCCACCGGGCGTCGAAGGCCAAGTCATCGCCACACAGGAGCAGTTAGACGCCCTGCTGGCCCGGCTCACCGAGGCCGACGCTCCCGTCGGCGTCCAGCTTCATCTCAGCCCGCCTGCCGGGGTCAAACCCGCCGCCATGACGCTGATGAACGCCGAACTGCAAGGCGTCGGGTTCGGGCTGCCGGACAGTGCCTTTTACGCTGCTTGGGCCGATTGGGGCGGGGCGCTGACGCCCTATTTGGAAGACGCAGCCCGCCCCAAATCCGTCTATGACTTGAAACTGGCCGCTGGCGTCCTGGGCCGGGGTGGCGTTGCCCTGCGCGGCGTCACCTTTGACGCCCTCCTCGCCGCCTATCTGCTAAACGCAGGCCGGTCCGGCTACCCGCTGGCCGATTTGGCTGCCGACAACGTGGGCATGGAACTGGCCGCCGATCCCGAACACCCGCAGGCGGGGGCGATGGACCAGGCGCGCGCCGTCCAGGCGCTGGAAGCCACGCTGGCCCCCCGCCTGGAGCGGGACGGGCTGCAAGGCATCTTCACCGACATCGAGTTGCCGCTGGCCCCGGTTCTCGCCGGCATGGAGCGGGCGGGCGTGTCTGTGGACGCCGCCTTGCTTCGTGAAGCCGGCCGAAACCTCGGCGAACAGGTGGCGTCACTGGAAGCCGAGATATTTGAACTCGCCGGTCAGAAGTTCTCCGTCGGCTCCACCAAGCAGCTCCAAGAAGTGCTGTTTGACAAACTGAAACTGCCCATCGGCAAGAAGACCAAGACGGGCTATTCGACGGGGGCGGAAGTGCTGGAAGACCTGGCCGCGAAGGGCCATGAGATTGCCGGAAAGATCGTCCGGTGGCGCGAAGTGTCCAAGCTGAAAAGCACCTACGCCGACGCCCTGCCCGCGCTCATCAACCCCGAAACCGGCAAGGTGCATACGTCCCTGAACCAGACCGTCGCCAGTACGGGGCGGCTCTCGTCCAGCAACCCCAACCTGCAAAACATCCCCGTCCGCACCGAGATCGGGCGCGAGATTCGCAAAGGCTTCGTCGCCTCGACGGGCCACGTTTTGGTCTCCGCCGACTACTCGCAGATCGAATTGCGTCTGTTCGCGCACATCACCAAAGACCCCGGCCTGGTCGAAGCCTTCCAGACCGACGCGGACATCCACGCCCAGACCGCCCGCCGCATCTTTGAAGTGCCCGAGGACCAGCCCGTTACCCACGACCAGCGGCGGCAGGCCAAGACCATCAACTTCGCCGTGATCTACGGTGCCAGCCCCTTCCGCGTCGCCATCGAACTCGGCACCACCCAGGTCCGCGCGTCGGAACTCATCAAGGCGTACCTCGCGCTTTACCCCGGCGTCCGCGCCTACCTTGAGACCGTGCTGGACGGCGCGCGCGAAAAAGGCTACGTCCAGACCCTGCTGGGCCGCCGCCGCTACGTCCCCGACATTAACTCCCGCGTCTTCCAGTTCCGCCAGGCGGCGGAGCGCGAGGCCGCCAACATGCCCGTCCAGGGGACGAGCGCCGACATCATCAAGCTGGCAATGCTGCATGTGGACAAGGCCCTGTCCGCGAGCGGCCTGGGCGCGCAGATGGTCCTCCAGGTGCATGACGAGTTGCTGTTCGAGTGCCCCGCCGACGAAGTCCGCCCCCTGGCCGACCTCGTGCGCGACGCCATGCAGAATGCCTACCCGCTGGATGTGCCGCTGCGCGCCGAAGTTAAATCCGGCCACAACTGGTGGGACGTGACGCCGGTAGGGGATGACGACGAAGAGGGTGACATGGAGGCGGCGAATAGTGACGTGGAGGAGACAAGCGGTGGACTGTACGCGGAGGCAGTCATGCCTTAAAGGGCAGGCTATTCGGCGCGGACGCCGGAAACCCCCGCTTCGCGGGGCTGTAGGGGCGCGGCTCATCGCGCCCCTTTACACTGTCTGCAACAATGGATGCCGCAGACGGCGACCTTCGAGCGCACGCAACTTTTCGGGAAGCGTTTTGTGATAGCGAAACCAGGCCAATTTGTGTATTCTGACCTTGCCGCTTCGGATATAGCGGATGCTGTAGTAGGCCGGATGCTTTCTGCGTCGCCGCCGGTAGGCTGGATGTTTCTGTTCGGGACGGGGATGCCGCCTCAGCACCTCATGGTCTTGGAATACCGCACTGCCGCGCCCAGAAAGCTTCCACCTCCTTGTGGATGCGTTCAGCCGGAGTTGCGCCGCTGTGTAGCGGTGCTTGTCCCAATTCATCATGCCTACGTTGCCCGCAAAGTCACCACGGTCGCGCCTGCGCCGCCTTCTTCGGGGTCGGCGGTGGCGTAGTCGTCCACGAGCGGATGGCCCTGGAGGTACTCCTGCACGGCGCGGCGGAGCGCCCCCGTTCCTTTGCCATGTACCAGACGGGCGCGGCTGAGGCCGGCGGCGTAGGCGTCGTCCAGGTACTTTTCGACGTTCTGGACGGCCTCGTCGGCGCGCTGACCGAGCAGGGTGAGCTGCGGGGTGATCGCCAGCGTCTTTTGCATGGAGAACGAGGGCGCGTCGCCGTCCTTGCCGTTGCCATCGTCTTTAGCGCGGTCGCGCGGCGGGGCGGGGCTGGGGCGCAGGCCGGACGGCTTGGGCGCGTCCTCCTTGCCGAGCAGCAGCAGCGTGGACGGTGGGACCGAGACGCGCATGGCACCGACCTGGACCGGAACGGTCGAGTCGCCGTCAGCGTCTTCCAAAAGCTCGCCGGCCATCCCTAACGTCGTGATGCGGACCTTGTCGCCGCGCCGTAGGGCACGGTCGGGGACGGTCTCAACGAGCGTCGGCTGGTCGGCGGCCAGGCGGTCCTGGATGGCGGCCTGCAAGTCGCTCCCGATGTCCTTGATCTTCTGCCGGGCGCGCTCGGTCTGCCGGCCCTCGGCGTTGACATTGCGAAGCTCGGCCAAAGTGTTGTCCAGCTTGTCCTGCGCCCGCTTGATGATCGTTCGCGCCTCCTCCTGCGCCTTCTGCCGGGCCTCGCGGCGGAGGGCTTCCAGATTAGATAGCTCCTCGGCGTAGCGGCGCTTGATCATCTGCGCCTCGACGCGCGCCTGCTCGGCCCCGCGCCCCTCGGCGACGGCCTGGCGTCGCCCTTCCTCTAGTTCGCGCAGCAGGTCCGCCGTCTCGTCCGTGCCGGTCAGGGCCAGCCGGGCATTGTCCAGGACGCTTTCGGGCATCCCCAACCGTCCAGCGATGGCGAAGGCGTTGGATGAGCCGGGGATGCCTTGCAGCAGGCGATACGTCGGCGACAGCGTCCGCTCGTCGAACTCGACGCTGGCGTTCTGGACGCCCTCTGTCACGAAGGCGTAGGTCTTGAGTTCCCCGTAATGGCTGGTCGCGATGACGCGGGCTTGGTTGGCCCGCAAGTGGTCCAGCAGGGCGCGGGCCAGCGAGGCGCCCTCGCCGGGGTCCGTCCCCGCGCCGACCTCGTCCAGCAGCACCAGGGCGTTGCGGCGCAGGTCCCGTAAAATGCGGACAATGTTGCTGACGTGTCCTGAGAACGTGGACAGGGACTGCTGAAGGCTCTGCTCGTCGCCGATGTCCGCGAACACCTGATCGAAGACGTTCATCTCGGCCCGCGCGGCGGGGACGTGCAGGCCGCACTGCGCCATGAGCGTCAGCAGACCGGTCGTTTTGAGGCTGACCGTCTTGCCGCCCGTGTTCGGGCCGGTGATCAGCAGGACGTGGTTCGTCGGCGTCCCCAGCTCGATGTCAATCGCGACGACCTTTTTGGAGTCAATCAGCGGGTGACGGGCGGACAGCAGGCGGGTCAGGCCGTCCTTGTTCAGCGACGGCTCAACGGCGTCCTGCACGACGGCCAGCTTGGCGCGGGCGGCGATGAAGTCAATCTCGCCCAACGTCTCAATCGTTACCAGGAGGGCGGTGCCGACGCGGGCGACGCTTTCGGTCAGGCGGCGCAGGATGCGCTGCACCTCCTGCTCCTCCTTGATGGTCAGCTCCTTGATCTCGTTGCCCAGGTCCACGACCACCTGCGGCTCCATGAAGAGCGTCGCGCCCGAGGCGGACGTGTCGTGGACGATGCCACCGAACGCGCCCCGGTGGTCGGCCTTGACCGGCACGCAGTAGCGGTCACCGCGCTGAACGATCACGGGGTCTTGGAGCATCGTCCGCATGGAGCTGAGGATGCCGTTCAGCCGATCCATCATCCGCGCCGACGATACCTTGCGCTGGCTGCGGATGCGGGCGAGTTCCGGCGAGGCCCCATCCAGCACCATCCCGTTGATGCCGATGCTGGCATTGATCTCGGATTCGAGCGAGGGGAACTGCCCCAGCCCGCCCGCCCGGTCCGCTAGGATCGGGTAGTCCTGGGCGAGCTTCTGCAAAAAGAGCTTGAGCGAGCGGGATGCGGCGGCGACGCCGAATATGTCCAGCAGGCCGTGCGGCTCCAGCGTCGCCCCGATCTCCGCCGACTTCAGGAGCGGCCGGATGTCCGAAACGCCGCCCAGCGGCAGGTTGCCCTTGGCATTGATCAGGGTCCGGCACTCGGTCGTCTCGTCGAGCCGCGCCTGTGCCTGCGGCAGCCAGTCCGAGGGCGTCATCGCCTCCGCCCGCTCCCGCCCCAGCGAGCAAGCGGTCTGCCCGGCCAACTGTTTTCGGATCGCGTCAAATTCCAAGACGCGCAGTGCGTGTGTGTCCATCATAATGTGCTGTGAGTCTACCCAGGAAAAACCGTCGCCGGGAACCAATCCGCCCCCACAAGTGTCGTATACAATGAAAACACCAATCGTAAGGAGAAAACTCCCGATGGCTTCCCGCCTCTCAAAATATCTTGCCGTCGCCGCGCTGGCGCTGACCACGGCCCTTGCCGCGCAGGCCGCCCCGGACATCCACACGCTGACATCGGCCAACGTCAGGACGCTCTCGGCCAGCAGCGAGATCGTCACCGAGAACCAGGACGAACTGAAAAAGATAGACGGCGACATCTCGCTCGCCTACCGCCTGCATCGCGGCTCGATGGTCTACGCGCAGCCCGGCAAACTGCGGATCGAGGCGACCATCCCGCACCTGGCGACCGGGTACTATGTGATCAACGGCAACCAAAAGCTGACCGTCGCCCCGTTTGTTCACAAGGTCCAGGACACGACCGGGGCGCCCGGCAAGCGGCAGACGCTTCTCGACTTTGGGCTGGTCCCGCCGGAACTGCTGACGGACTACAACACCACCTTCCTGCGCCATGAGAGCGGCCTGCTGTGCTTCCAGATTCAGCCGAAACAAGCGGGAGAGACACAGAAAGACCTCGTCTGGATTGATCCCAAGACGCACATCACCGCGCAGAGGTATAATTACGGGCGGGACGGCAAGCTGGTGAAGTGGTTCCTTTACAAGAACCCGGTCCAAGTTGCCCCTGGCATCTGGGTCCCGACCCGCGTCGAGCTGTACAACCCGCAGAACAAGCTGGCGGGTGCGACCGTGTATCAGAACGTCCGGGTCAACCAGCCCGTGAACGACTCGCTCTTCAAGATTTGAACATCACCAAACCGCAAACCGACGTTGACGCCTCCGTTCCACAAGCCGCCCGCCGCCCCGGTAAAACGGACCTTGCGATGGGCGGCTTGCTGGCGTTTCTGACCCTGTTCCGCTTTTGGTACGACGCGCAGCATGAGCTGCTTCAAGATGAAGCCTATTACTGGCAGTGGTCGCGGCACCTCGACTGGGGCTTTTACGACAACACGCCGCTCATGGCGCCCGTCATCCGCCTCTTCACGGCCCTCTTGGGACAGACCGAATTCGGCGTCCGGGCAGGGGCGACTGTCTGCGCCCTGGTCATTTCCGTCTTCGTGTACCTGCTGGCGCTCCGCCTGTTCGGGCCGGCCGTCGCGGCACTGTCGGTTGTCCTCGCCAACATCATCCCGATGTTCGCCGCCGGCTTCGTCATTATGACCCAGGACCCGGTGCAGATCGCGTTCTGGGCCGCCGCGCTTTACGTCGTGCAGCGCGCACTGACGGACCGGCCCCGGTGGTCGTGGTGGATCGGCGCGGGCGTTCTGGCCGGGCTGGCGGCGCAGGCCAAGCTGAACGCCCTGTCGCTCCTGGCGGGCGTTTTCCTTTACCTGCTGCTGTCCCCCACCGCGCGGGCACGATGGCTGCGCCGACCGGAGCCGTATGTCGCCGGGCTGGTCGCGCTCGCCATTTTCGCGCCCTTTGTCTGGTGGAACCACACGCATGGGAACGCCTTCTGGATACACGCCCACGCGATGGCATCGCGCGGCTCGGGTCACGACGGGCTGAAGTGGGTGGGGCGCTTTTTGGGTGACCAGGCCCTGCTGCTGTCGCCGCTTATCTTCCTGACGTATCTCTATACCCTATACGACGGAGCATGGCGCGGTGTTAAAGAGCGGGACGACGCTTATTTATTTCTGTGGTGCCCGAGCCTGATCGCGTTCTCGTCCACTGTTGTCACAGCCCTGCGGAGCAAGGTGGAAGGGAATTGGGCCGTAGACGCTTACGTCACGGGCGTGATCCTCATCGCCGCTGTCTTCGTCCGGGCCTGGGAGCGGCGGCAGGCCACTGGGAAGGTCTGGGTCGGCCTGAGCGTCGGTCTTGCCCTAGCCCTTGCCCTAGTCGCGCTGTTTCCCGGTTTGCTTTATAGTATGGGTGTGAAGTTTCCTAACCCGACGCAGGACCGGACCAACGAGCTGTACGGCTGGCGGACGCTGGCCCGGCGCATACAACAGGAAAAAGCGGCGATGGGCGGCGACCTGTTCGTCTTCGGCATCAACTACCGGATGCCGTCCGAGGCTGCGTTTTACCTGACGGGCCAGCCCCAGACCTATTCCCTGTTTCTAAACTACAAGGCCAGCGAATACATGTTCTGGGCGAACCCGGACGCGCTCAAAGGCCGCAATGCGATCTTTCTCAACGACACAGACAACCAGGACCATTTCGACGACCTGCGTGCCGTCTTCACCCGCGTCGAGGTTCGGCCGCCGCTGCTCATTTTCCGCAACCCGCCGTACACGACCCCGATCCGCACGATCCAGATCGTCCGCTGCTACGGCTTCAAAGGCTACGACGTCAAAAAGTGGCAGGATGGTTGGTAGACTGTCACCGATAACCCCCCACGGCTTGCCAGTCGGCTCCTACCCTCTCCCCGTGGGGGAGGGTGGCGAGGAACGAGCCGGGAGGGGTTCTTCCGGGTTGTGCTCCGCGACTAGGTAGAGCCGCCGCCGGGTCGCCGGCGTCACCCTGACCCGCTCCGCCACGCAATGCCCTACGACCCAAACGATCCCGTGCGTGTCTGCGATGATGGGGACCCGATGCCGCTCCGCGCGCGACACTTTGGCATCCGTAAAGATGTCGCCGACCTTTTTATGCCGCCCACCCATGCCCAGCGGGTCCACACGGTCTCCCTGCCGCCAGTTGCGGAGCGTCAGGGCGTCGGAGGAAACAGTGTCGGCATCCAGCATGACCGCATCGGGGAGGGCGTCGGAGCTTGCGCGCACTGTCCAGTCCGTCCCCGGCAGCACCGCCGTACCGGGAACGGGCAGGGAAACAGACACATCGGCCAGGGAGGCTGGGACGTTTGCCAGCGTGAGCGTCAGGGTGGCGTCGACGACGCGGACGGTACAGAGGGGATAGGGTAGGTTCAGCAGGAAAGGTTTCGGTGCAGGATCAGCGACGGCCCGGCACGCCTGCTCGACATGATCGTAGGTGATGCCCTCCCCGGTCCCGCGCAGGCTCGCAATCGCTCGGCGCAGGACGTGGCGCAACAAGGCTGGGTGCAGGCCCGTCAGGGTGGGGCGGTTCAGAACGAGCCGGAAAACATCGCGCTCCCATGTGGCTTCTGTCAGTGCCGCGTCCGCCTGCGTCTGAAGGTAATCCACGTCCCGCCCGGCGATCTTGGAGAGGCGCAGCAGCGCCTCAGCCACCGCCGGGTTATACTCGCGTGCCAGCAGCGGCAGCAGTTCCAGGCGGACGCGGTTGCGCGTGTAGGCGTCGGGGGAAAGGTTGGACGGGTCGCGCCGGGGTTCCAGCCCATGCGCGGCGCAGTAGTCCTCGATCTCGGCGCGAGACACATCAAGCAGGGGCCGGACAAACAAGCCGCGCCGGACGGGGATGCCGCGCAGGCCGTCCAGCCCCGTCCCGCGCAGGACGTTCATCAAGACCGTCTCGACCTGATCGTCCCGCGTGTGCCCCGTGGCGATCTTAGTCGCGCCGATCTGAGCCGCCGTCTTTTTCAGAAAGGCATACCGCGCCGCCCGCGCCGCTTCCTGCTTGCTCCGCTTGCGCTCCCGCGCCAGACCCGCGACATCGGCCCGTCCGACATGGCAGGGGATGCCGCGCGCGGCGCACCACGCGGCTACCCACGCCGCCTCCCCGGCCGACTCGCCCCCGCGCAGGCCGTGATCCAGATGCGCCGCTTCTACCCCGCCCAGCCCCCGCGCTTCCCGCTCGGACCAGAGGGCGTGCAGCAGGCAAAGCGAGTCCGGCCCGCCCGACACCGCGACCAGCACCCGGTCTCCCGGCGCGAACAGTGGCCAGCATAACTTGTCGGGAAGCGGCGTCATCGGGCCAGACCCGTATTATCCGTAAAGAACGCCTGGCCGTGGCTGGCGTTGAACCAGAGGGGGTGCCTGGTGGGGGAGTGGACGACGAAGGCGCAGCGGTCGAAACGGACATTCTCGCCGCCCCGGTCTGAGTCAAGCAGGTAGTTTCCATAGACCCTGCCGTCCGTCCACGGTTTGTCCTCAAAGCGGCAGCCGATAAAAGTTGTCGCGAGGGCGGGGTCGGGCGAGCCGAAGGTGTGGACGGCGCTGCCGTAGAAGTGGCAGTCCCGGTACTTCAGGCCCGGCTTGGCCGACCACGCACTCCAGGTCGTGGTGCCCCAGAAGGTGCAGCGCAGGAAGCCGGCATAGCCGCCGTCGCCGCTGTCGGCGACCAGGCCGCAGCCGACGTTGTCCACGAACTCACAGTCCTGGAAGTAGCCGTCGCGGCAGACTGACCCCTCGGCCTCGATGTCCACCCCCGCGCCCGGCGCGGACGCCAGCCTTTCCGCCCCGACTTTGACGCGCCCGGTGTGATCGAACTTGCATCGGATCGCTTGCAGGCCCCGTCCGCCCACCCACGAAAGCCCCTGCCGCCCATTGAAGTCAAAGGTGCAGTCCGTCAGGATGTGCGGGGTGGAAGGATTACTCTCTTTGAGGCCCGTCCACCCGATCATTACCCCGTCCAACCCGTGATGGTGGCTGTGAACGCGGCTCACCTGCACATCGGTATTGCCATACAATAGCAGGCCCTCGCCCGCCAGTTGCCGCCCCGTGTCCCCCCAGCCGCCGCCCAGAACGTAGCCGCCGCTGTCGCCGTCCAGATCAAGGTCGCGCACCGTCACATGGCGGCTGTGGGAGATGTCCAGCATCACGCCGACCCCGACGGCGTACTTCGGGTCGTAATCCGGCATCTTGCCGTAAGGCTGGCCGGTGCTGGGGTCGAACGCCCCATAGTGCAGCCCCCGCGCGAACCGAACCGTGGCGCCGTTGCCCTCGACGCGCAGGAAGCCTAGCGTCTCCACCCGGAAGATGCTCGCCGTCTGGTAGTAAGGCGTCTGGCCTTCGACGTGTCTCTGCCCACCCACAACGTAAGTCGCCTTCGGGATAACCAGCGTCCCCCCGCCCCGCTCCTGAATGAGCCGCGCGGCCTTATGGAATGCGGCGGTGTCGTCGCTCCTGCCGTCCCCCTTCGCCCCGCAGTCCGTTTTGACATTGACCGTGGGATAAGTGGCCATCGCCTTCAGGGATGCCGCAACAGTGCCGACCGGCAGCACGGAAGCCGCGCCGAGAGCCGCCAAAACGCCTCTAAAAAGAGTCCATGCTTTGCTAGGCTTCATTCTTTAGAAGCAATCGCCGTAGCGGGAACAGACAAAACTGGCCGCGTAATAGAACAATAAGAAGGCGGCAACAGGCACATATAGCACACTCATTCCCCAACGTAACCTACTCTTCACAGGAAGCCAAGCAATGGAAGCAAGCCCAACAGCAAGTGACACCGCCATTGCCGGCGCATCCCATCCCATGTACTGACGCAACGAACCGTGCGTCACGATCAAGTAGCCCGTAAACACTGCCAATGGAGCAAGCGTTATACCCAGCCAGCACAGCAAGAATCTAAAGGAGCGATTCATCTTCTTTGGTTTCGCTACTCGCCTGCCTTCGTAGTACGGCTGGACACGAGCAAGAATCAGTTAGGCGGTTGACGACATTGGGCGAACGGCCAATCTCCTAAGCCTCAGCCCTGCGCGGGAACGCCGGGTCGCGCTGCAAGGCTTCGATCTGCCGCGTGTGATAGGCGGTGTGCGTCTGCCCCAACTCCAGCATTTGCGCGGCGGTCAGCGGCCCCAGGACAGGATGCGAGTAGCGCGTTTCGTCCCCTGGCAGGGTGTCCAAGACGCGGCGCATTTCGCGGCGTGCCCTGGCCCAGCGGGACAGCAGCTTGGACAGGGGCACGTCCCCGCGCGGCTCCACGGCGGGGGAGGGCAGCGGCAGGATGACGTTACGGTTGAAAGCCATTAAGACGAGGGCGCGACGCCAGGCGCGCGGCAGGATGCGGAACAGCGGGGCCTCGGCGTTCACGGCCTCTAGGTCCTGCGCGCGTCCGACGGTCTCGTCACTGAGCACGAGATGGTGGACGATCTGCCCGACGCTCCAAACGCTGGCGCCCGGCGTCCAGTTCACCTGCGCGTCGGGGAGCAGGAGGGCAAAGCTTTCGAGATCGGCGCGCTGGCGCTCAATAGCCTCAAAACGGCCCTGGAGTTCGGGGGGCATAGATCATTTCTTGAATTAAGGGCCGCTGTCAGCGTTAGCCGACGTTCCTGCTGCTCAAGTCATGTTACAGTCTAGGTGGCAGGACGAGGCGCCAGGAAGCTATCACCGCTTCGAGGGTCGGCAGGGCTGTCAGCAGTTCGTGGGCGATACGGCAATAGCGCAGGCTGTCTGCCTGCGTGAAATACACCTGCGGTCTCCTGATCTCGGTTTCGGAAGCCCCGGAGGGGGCGGTCGTCCTCAGAAGGAAGGGATACTCGGTGCTCGCCTCAGCGGCTTCAAAGTTCCGCTTGCCAAACGGCTTTGGTTCCAGTCCCTCCATCTCGCGCACTTCCAAAGAAAGATTTGCGCGAAAGGCATCCAGGTCATGTGTCAGCCGTCTGAGAATTGGGTGGCTCTCAAGTTCTGTGTGCGGCTTGTGGGTGTTGAAAACCCTGTCGTAAATCCCCATGGCGTTCTGTAAGATGAGGACGGATTTTGCCCCCAACTCGCCGGCTTTCATGGCGGAAGCAATCGCTCCCGCAGCGGACCCGTATTGATGGAGGCAGTAACCATCCGTCAGATGCCGCACGGCTTCCTCATACAAAGGCGCGCGCCAAGGCTGGCAGGTCTGGAAAGAGGGTCGCCATGCCGGCTTAGACCCCCGCCATCTGACGCTGGAGAAATGAGATGGGGTTCTGGTCCGGCCCGTCCTCACCTGCCGGCCCGACAACAGGCATTTCTTCCAGCCTCGCCATGATTCTATGCGCGTAGTCGTTCGGCTCTTCCCGGAGAACAGCATAGGCCGGGCGAATGCGCGAAAGGAGTTGCGCGCTGGACCAGGGCTGCCCCGGTACAGGCTCCGGGCGCGGCTGCTCGAACTCTTCCGGGGTCAGAAAGTAGAGGTGCAGCCGCCCACGCAACGGAAGCGCCGCCGTACTGCCATAGTTGACGTGACGCGGCCCCTGCCAGTCAGCGACGACCTCCAGCAAATTAATGTCATGTGACTCGCCCGTCGCGACGATCTCCCCGAACGCGATCAGGGCCTTCAGACTGCCGTTCAGCGCCTGCGGGTGCGCGCTCATCAACTCACTGATTGCCCGATACTCCTGATAAGGAATGTTCGCACTGGAATACAGCATTTGCTCGCTCCTCTTTCGTTGCCTCTCATGTTTCACAAAACGGCCAGGCGCTCGTCAATCAGGCGGTTGACGACGTCGGGGCGGGCCTGGCCTTTCATGGCCTTCATCACCTGGCCGGTCAGAGCGTTCTTGCTTTTCTCGTTGCCGGCCTTGAACTTGGCGACGATGTCCGGGTTGGCGGCGATGGCCTTATCCACCTCGGCGATGATGGCGCTGTCGTCGGAGACGGCGGCCAGGCCCTTCGCGTCCACGATGGCCTGCGCCGTTTGCCCGGTCTCGAACATCTCGTCCAGGACGGTTTTGGCGGTGTTGTTGGTGATCTTGCCGCCGTCGCGCAGGGCGATCAACTCGCGCAGGTTCGGGGCCGTGACCTTGCAGTCCCCGATCTCCTGCCCCGAGGCGTTCAGTAGGCGGGCCAGGTCGCCCGTGACATAGTTCGCGATAGCTTTCGCGTCCGCGCCCGCCGCCGCTTCCTCGAAGTAGTCGGCGAGGGGGCGGGAGGCGGTGAGAATCGTCGCGTCGTAGTCGCGCAGCCCGTACTGCGTGACGAACCGCTCCCGCTTGGCGTCGGGCAGTTCGGGCAGGGCCGCGCGGGCAGCTTCGACATCGGCGTCCTCGAAGTGCAGCGGCACGAGGTCGGGTTCGGGGAAGTAGCGGTACTCCTGCTCCTCCTCCTTGAAGCGCATGTGGTAAGTCTCGCCGCGCAGGTCGTTCCAGCCCAAGGTCTCCTGCCGCACGGCAAGGCCCGCGTTCAGGAGTTCGGACTGCCGCTCAAGTTCGTACCCAATGCCCTTGTAGACCGACTTGAACGAGTTCAAGTTCTTGATCTCGGTCTTCGTGCCCACGCCATTTGCCCCGACGGGCCGGATGCTCAGGTTCGGCTCCGCCCGCAGGTGCCCTTCCTCCATCTTGCCGTCGGACACGCCCAGATACACGAGGATGGAGCGCAGCTTCTCCAAATAGGCGCGGGCCTCGTCGGCGGAAGTCAGGTCCGGCGGGAACTCGGTGACGATCTCCATCAGCGGGACGCCGCTGCGGTTGTAGTCCACTTCGCTCTCGTTGCCGCCCGCGTGGATCAGCTTGCCCGTGTCCTCTTCCAAGTGGACGCGGCGGATATAGATGCGCTTGCTCGTGCCGTCTTCCAGCGTGATGTCCAGGTAGCCCGACTTGCCGATGGGGTCCTCGTACTGCGAGATCTGGTAGCCTTTGGGCAGGTCAGGATAAAAGTAGTTCTTGCGCGCGAACAGGCAGTCGCGCGAGACCTCGCAGTGCAGGGCCAGCGCGGTCCGCAGGACAAGCTGCACCGCCTGACGGTTCATCACGGGCAGCGAGCCGGGCAGGCCGAGGCAGACGGGGCACGTCCGCGTGTTGGGCGCCCCGCCGAACTCATTGGCGCAGCCGCAGAACATCTTGCTCTCGGTCAAAAGCTCGGCATGGCACTCCATGCCGATCACGGGTTCATACTGGGTCATAGGTTGCTTCTCAGAACAGTTCGTTTTCGCAAAATCATCCTTGCTTTCGCAGGCGCCGGTGTTACCGGGCGGCGGGCATAAGCAGGGGCGGGGCCATCGTCTGACTTGTGCCGTTCGCCTGCCGCTCCAACGCCGCTGACTTGACGATCCCGATCTGGCCCGCGAGTTCGTGCAAGCCCAGATCTTGGGGGTACGCCGTGAGCCAGCGGATCAGCGCCTCCTCAGCCAGAAGGCATTCGTCAAGCGTATAAGCATTCAGCACCATGTCCACGATGGTTTGGCGGATCATCTCAGCACCTCCCTATTTCTGCCTTCCCAACTTCGCCTGCGCCAGCAGGAGAAGGCGCCGGAAGGCGATGCGCTCTTCTTGTTCCAGCAAAGCATCGCCAGAAGCCAGGTGTAAAAATCGCGCGGGGACATCTTCAACGGCTGGCGCAGGCTCTCTAACGCCTGGATGTAGGCATTGTATTCATGCGCTGCATCACGTTCGGTAAAAGCGTTCTCAGCCATTGCTACACCTATTCGTAGGAACACTTCCTGCCGAAATAGTCTCTGCATTTGCTCGACCACGCCCTCCTCCCAGCCGCGACTAAGGCTGTATTCGTGGCTCGTGTATGGCGGCGAGCAGAGGTGCAGCGCCTCGTGAACGACCGTCCGCCAGCGATACTGCGGCTGACGCCAGACTGCACGGGTGATCTTGATACGCCCATCCAGGTGTGCGACGCCTGAACTGAACAAGCTGTCGGTCAGCTCCAGTGAGCCGGTCCAGCGCGAGGGGCGTCCTAAGAGTTCCGACAAGGCATCCACAACCTGCGTCAGCGTCCCATGCGCTTCCTGCGTTTCCCTATCCGTCATGTCGTCCTGACTTCCAAGTCCCGTCACAGCCATATTTTACCTGATAGCAGGGCTGTCATCGTTGTTTCTGAGGGTTGCGGCCTGATTCCCATCCCTCCACTGCCCCTTGCGGATGGCGAGGCGCAGCAGGAGCAGGCCGGCGTAGGCGCCGATGACCAGGCAGATCACGCTGGCCTCCGGCCCGAAGGGGCCGCCGGTGAGCAGGAACGGGCCGGCGAAGCGGTCCGAAAACAGCGTGTTCCGCTCATTCCCCCAGGACCCGGTGTTGGCGGCCCCGTAGACCGAACTCTCGAAGAAGTTCCAGCCCCAGTGGATACCGATGGGCAGCCACAAACGGCGCGTCAGGAGGTACGCCGCCGTGAACAGCAGGCCGGTCTCGATGCTGATGAAGGCCGGGCCGACCAGCCGCTGCGCCGTCGTCAGCCCAGCCACGGAACTCCCCAGGTGGGCCAGCCCGAAGAATAGCGTGGAGCCGGCCAGCGCGACCCCCGTCCCCCAGCGCCGCTCCAGCGTCTGGAAGATGTACCCGCGCACGGCGATCTCCTGGAAGACGGCCAGGAACAGGAACAGGAGGAGCGGCACGAGGGGGCGGAAATGCGGGTTGATCCCGGCGATGTGGTAGACGCCGACGGCCCGCATCATCCCCATGACGGCGGAAAACACGCCCCCGCCGATCAGCAGACCGATTCCCGTTTCAGAAAACAGCCCCTGCGCCGTCAGCCCCGCCGAAAGGAGGGAGCGCCGGTCCGCCCGCCGCACCATGACGACATAAGCTAGGGCCGTCGCCGCTGCCGCGCAGCCATAGCCTAGCATATTCGTCATTTCGCCCGACAGAGGCGAATGCCGGGCGGCTATCCTCAGCGCGGCCCACACAAGCGAGCCGACGCCCAGCAGGGACACGAGTGCCAACACAAGCGCCAGCCCCATGAACGCCAGGATTCGGGTGATAGGAGAGGCCCAGAGTTGCTGCCCCCGCGTAAGAGAGTCGGCAACAGGCGCGGTCGGTCCGGCAGCGAAAGGTCTATCGGTCATAAAACGGGTCTATCGTTTGTATGGCTGTTCGAGGACCAGCCCGGCAACAGTCCGGTAGTGCTTGACACTGAACGTGCGAAGCGTCGCCTCAGCCGTTGTCATTCGCGGGTGCGTCTCCCCACCTTGCGACGGATCGCCCGCGCGTGTTCCAAACTGTCAGTAATGTCGGGCCGTGAGCCGATCAATCCTTCCCGCTCCCAGTACGCCACGAGGTCCGCGCCCGTGCCGTTCGCCGGGGGAAGCGGCCCGGCAGGCGGCAGCATCTGCTCCTCGCCGGCCTCGGCAGCTTTCTCCTCAAAGAGCAAGGCTTTGGCGTAGCTCGCCGCGTCCATGTTCCGGCGGCGGGCTTCCGCCTCGATCTGCTGCTCCTGTTCGGGCGTGAGTTCTAGTGTAAGTGTCATAGCATACCGACATCCCATATCTGTTCCAGATCACTTTTTGTGAAGTATTGGATGCTGGGATCATCCAGGTGAAGCGCGATCTCAAACCTTTCTTGCGCGTCATCGCGTATGGAGAAGACGCACATACGGTCATCCTCCTCTTCCGAGAGTCGCTTAACCCAAACCGCATCATCTGCATGATGCTGCTGCTGATCAATAACCCGATACAGCTTGTCGTAGCGCAGGTACAGCGTCGGCGGGAGCGGTAGGTTGCCGTCTTGAAAGAACTCGATTGCCGCCACCTGATCCGGCGTGATCTCTCGCGGTGGCGGGGTGGCCGAGGGAGCATCTTCTGCATCCGTCTCAGCGGCGTCCGGGGCGACGGCGTGGCGGTCAAACCACTCATCCGAGGAGTGGTAAATTGTCAACCCGTAGCTCTGGCCGAACATAGGAGCCTCGTTCTCATACAGGTGAACATGCTCTTCCGGGCCTTCGCTGCTAGGTGCCGGAAAGTCCGCCAGCGCCGCGCAGAGGTCACTCAGATAGTGTAAACCGTCCGCGTTTCCCGTGAGCGTCGGCCCACCCTGCGGCGCATACCTCAGATGCAGACGGGCTTCCTCCGGCATGGAGACGATGCCCTTGACGACGCCGAGATGAACGCGCACCTGCCCAAGACGCTGTGCAGCCATCGCGATGAACTGGTTGACGTCAGGATCAGCGTCTAACTCTTGCTGTGCATAAGCGAGGCAGGAGTTGTACCCCATCTTTCGGGATACGTCATCTTCCATGTTCACGCCGACCAGCAAGCCTTCCAGAAGGCGGTTGTATTCTTGTTCTTTATCCACGTTTTGCCTGCATAAAGCGGTCTATGTATTCTTACTCGATGTGCCTGTGACCGGCCCGCGCGATGATGGCCCGCCCCTTGCACTATTCCAGCACCTGTTCGTATGTGCAGGCGATGCAAGACGCTACTCTCCCTGCTCCTCTGGTGGGTGCAGACCCGCCGCATGGAGGAGGCGACGCAAGTTGACGACGCCAGGGCGGTTCATCTGCAAAGCCTCGACGGTCGCCCGCCCGATAGCGGTCAGGCCGACGATAAGTGTGTAGTCGTCGTTGCACTCGAAATGGCCGTGCCACTGCTGCCGGCGCGGATGAAAGAGCGGGACACGTTCGCGGGTGATGAGGTCAAGTGCGTCGGTCTTTGCATGTTTATGGCCGTTGTACCCATGACAGGAAAGGGCCAGATTATCAGGCGCGTCCGTCCCTCCTCGAGCCGAGGGCTTGATGTGTTCCACGGTGAACGGATCAGGCGAATAATCCTTTTGGCTGCGGCAGTATTCACAGATGCCGTCCGCGTTCTCTGAGATAGCCCGCTTCACACGCTCCGTAGGTTTCGCTTCACGCATGGGAGCGAGGCCCGATGCCTAATGACTTCATCAGGGTATCGAGGGATGTCCTGCGTAGCCGGGCCAGTTCGATGAGGTGCCCGATGCGCCGCGCGTTGTCCATCTCCACGACGTTAATCAGTTGCAGCAATTCCGCGTGTTCCTCCGCCGTGATGGTGTCCGGGTCCAGTTTGGCATAGAGGCTGGTGTACCGCCGCCACGTTTCCTCCGGGAGCGGCGTATTGATTTTGAGCAGCATCTCGGTTTCCTCGTAGGAGAGATGCGGAGCGCGCCGCTCTGCCCGCATAACCAGAAGGCGATCCGAAACGGCCTCTAGTTCCGGGCCGTCAAGCTGACCCGCCGCGTCAATCAACTCCTGGGCTGAGATTTGTGCTTTGACTCGGATGGTGGGCATGGGAGCCTCCTCTACTCGATGTGCAGGTGGTTGGCGCGCTCGATGATGGCGCGCTGCTTGTGCCACTCGGTCGCCTGCTCGTAGGCGTGGGCGACGCGGAAAAGCGTCTCCTCGCCGAAGGCGGGGGCCATGAGCTGGAGGCCGATGGGCAGGCCGTGCGAGAAGCCGCAGGGGAGCGAGATGGCGGGGATACCGGCCATGTTGGCGGGGATGGTCAGCACGTCGTTGAGCTTCATCGCCAGCGGGTCGGAGACTTCGCCGAGTTTGAAGGCCACCGTGGGGGCGGTCGGGGCGATGATCGCGTCGTATTTGGCGAACGCCCGGTCGAAGTCGCGCTTGATCAGGGTGCGGACCTGCTGGGCTTTCAGGTAAAAGGCGTCGTAGTAGCCCGCCGACAGCGCGTAGGTGCCGATCATGATGCGCTGCTTGACTTCCGGCCCGAAGCCCTCCTCGCGGGATTTTTCAAATAGGTCCACATGGCTGGTCGCGCGGGCCGTCCGGTGGCCGAAGCGGACGCCGTCGTAGCGGGCCAGGTTGGAGGACGCCTCGGCGGGGGCGAGGATATAGTAGGTCGGCAAGGCGTACTCGGAGTGGGGCAGGCTGATCTCCTCGGCAATGGCACCGTGGGATACGAGCACGTCAATGGCCGCTCGGACCGCCTCGGCGACGGCGGGCTGGACGCCCTGGGCGAAGTATTCTTTGGGGACGCCCAGCTTCAGGCCCTTGACGTCGCCGGTCAGTGACCGGGTGTAGTCGGGCACATCACGGACGATGCTGGTGCTGTCGAGCGGGTCGTGGCCGCTGATTGCGTTCAGCAGCAGGGCGGCATCGCGGACGTCGCGGGTGATCGGGCCGATCTGGTCCAGGGACGAGGCGAAGGCGATTAGGCCGTAGCGGCTGACGCGGCCATAGGTAGGCTTCAGCCCGACCACGCCGCAGAAAGCGGCGGGCTGACGGATCGAGCCGCCCGTGTCCGAGCCGAGCGCCCAAACAGCCTCGCCGGCGGCGACGGCTGCTGTGGAGCCGCCGGACGAGCCGCCGGGGACGGTGTGCAGGTCCCAGGGATTATGGGACGGGCCAAACGCGGAGTTCTCCGTGCTGGAACCCATCGCGAACTCGTCGAGGTTCGCCTTGCCGACGAAGACGCCCCCCGCTGCTTGCAGCTTCTCCACGACGGTGGCGCTGTAGGGTGGCACGAAGCCCTTAAGAATGCGCGACGAACAAGTCGTCTCGGTCCCGGTCGTACACAGGTTGTCTTTCAAGGCCAGTGGGATGCCGGCCAGCGGCGAAAGCACGTCGCCGCGCGCGCGGGCAGCATCCACGGCGTCGGCCTGCGCCTGTGCGACGGCCTCGGTCACGGTGACATAAGCCTTGACGTGGCCCTCGACCTCGCCGATGCGGTCTAGGACGGCGTCGGTGACTTCGCGGGCGGAAACGTCGCGGGCGGCCAGCTTCGCGGCCAGTTCATGGGCGGTCAGTTCGTACAGTTCCAAGTGTTACTCCTCCATGATCTGCGGCACGATGAAGTTGCCGTCGCGCTTCTCAGGAGCGTTCGCAGTCGCCGCCTCGCGCGGCAGCGAGGGAAGCACCTTATCCTCGCGGAAGACGTTTTGCAGAGGCAGCGAGTGGGAGGTCGGCGGCACACCCTGGGTGTCCAGTTCCTGCAAGCGGGCGAACTGGCCTAGAATGCCGTTCAGGTCCATGGTGAGCCGCGCTTTTTCATCGTCGGATAATTCCAAGCGCGCGAGAAAGGCGACGCGGGAAACCTCGTCAAGTGTCAATTGTTCAGCCATAGCAATAGTTTACGCTTTCCAGGCCCCCTTTTGCAAGACCTCCGGCTCCTGACCGGGCACGAAAAAGCCGGAGCGGGGCGAACCCCATCTCCGGCGCGTCTGTCTTATATCGGAATGAGCCATCAGGAGTGCGGCGTGGAGCGCGACTTGTGCTTTTTGGGCGGCAGAGCCGACTCCAGCGACTTCAGATCAGGCATCTTTTCCAGCTCGAAGTGGAAGTCAATGACCTCGTTGATGTCAATGGGGCCTTTGGCCGTGAACTGCTCCTTCTCGTCGTGGGAGACTTCCAGAGCGGTGTCCTTGAGGATGCCTTCCTCCCATTCCTCCTGCTTGATGAACTGCTCGCCGAGCTTCTTGCAGCGTGAGCAGCGGAACTTGACGTAGACGAAGCTCGGACCGAAGAGGCGCAGATAGTACCCGTGCTGGACCACATCCTTGGCGATGACGCGCTGGCCGCAGTTACACTTGATCGACGTCCGCATGTTACTCATAGTGTCCACCTCCCGGTTGTATTGCCGATGCCCGTGCCGGACGAAGACGAGGCGGGCATCGGCGGAAATGATGAGCGAAAAGGGCGCGGGGCTGTTTGGAGGCATTTCGTGTACGCAGCATACATCCCTATTATATCATATTATGGCGTCTTACGCCGCCGCCTGTAATTTTTCTTCATGCGTTATCCGGCATTTATCGGACGCTCCCGCTGGCGTGCAAGTTCCCGCCGCAGGCGCAGCAGCGCGACGTCTTTTGCCTTCGCTTCCAGCATGATGTCGAAGGGACGGAGGCTGTCGGCGCAGACGCCTTCCCAGAACTGGACGAACTCCAGGGGGTTGATGAAATCCGCGTGCGCCTTCAGCCGGGGCGCGTGCAGCTTCGTGACGGTCCGGTCGCGCCCGGTCGCGCCCTTTTCCTTCTCCACAGTCGTCTCGAAGTCCGTCGAGGGAGAGGAGTAATGGATCTTCGGTATGACTCCCTCGGGCCACGTTTCCAGGGCGGCCCGGAGCGCGGCGCGCATTGGCATTGCCTCCGGGTTGAAGCAGAAGTGGTGCAGGTTGTCGAAGACGAGCGGGCAGCCCGTCGCCTCATGGATACGCAGGGTGTCCGTGACGGCATAAGAGACATCGTCGTTCTCGACCACCAGCCGCTGCTTCGTCCCGTCGGGCAGCTCTTTGTAGCGCCGGATGAAGCGCGCCAGGCTCTCGTCGCGGTCGCCGTAGACGCCGCCGACGTGCGTTACGACAACGGCCTCCGGCCCGCAATCCATAGCGTCCAAAATCCGCGCCTGCGCGTTCAGGTCCCTGATGCTCTTGCGCGCCACCTCCTCGTCGAGTGCGTTCAGCAGGATGTACTGCGACGGGTGCAGGCTGAGACGGATGTCGTAATTATGCGCCAGCGCCCCCAGTTCGGCCAGCTCGTCCTTCGCTTCCTCGAGCTGGTTGTGGAACTGCGGCATGTCGGGGTGGGTGAGGTACGGCGCGAAGTCCGACGACATCCGGTACATATGGATGTTTACCTTGTGCAGATAATGAAAGACCTCGTGCAGATAGAGGATGGACTGACGCACATGCGGCCCGCTCTGCCACTTCCGCGCATCGTTCGACGGCATCCCCGCCTCCGCCGTGATCGTCGCAAGGTTCCCGCCGTGCCCGATGACCTTCACCGCAAATCCAAAACGCATTCAAAAGCCCCTCTTTCTGGTGCGTTTATACCCGCAATGGCGGCGTGTGGTACAATGGTAGGGATAACGGGGTGAAAGGAAATGGCTATGTTGAACCTGGACGGCGAATACCCACGCCCACTTTCTGAGGTAACGCTGCGGGCACTCGCGTTCTACCGCGATACGCTGCAAACCGAGCTAGAGCCGGGGCAGGTCGGGCGTGGCTTGGCAATACACCCCGACTCCGGTGACTACCTTGTCGCGGACACCCCCACCCACGCCGGCCATGCCATGCGCGCTCGCCACCCCGAAGGCGGCACCGTCACCCTCCGCATCGGCTTGCTGCCGGACCATGCCCTGCTGGCACGGCTTGGCCCGGAACCTCAGCGGGAAGGCAAGTCCTGATGCTGCTCGGGCATGTCCGCGATTACGCGGCGCGCGTTCTCCTGACCCTTCCCGGCGAGGATGGCGAACTCACCGCCGAGTGCCTGATAGACACGGGATTTGAAGGCGACTTGGCCCTGCCGCGCTCCCTCGTGGCGAAACTGGAACGGATTTCGCCCTATGAGACGCGCTCTTTCACCCTGGCGGACGGTTCGCTCCGCGAGTTGCTGATTTGCTACATTGAACTGGAATGGAACGATGAACCCCGTTCCGTAGAAGTTCTCGTGACGGATGGACGTCCGCTACTCGGAATGGTACTTATGGACGGCTCTTATATTGGGATAGATGCCCGTAGCGGGGGTGAAGCGGTAGTCGAGCCACAGTAGAACTTCTGACTCTTATCCGCGCCCGCCCTATGGCCTGCCGGTCATTAGCGCCCGCCGCAGGCCCTCAACCGCTTCGGGCTTTGACCGGATGCCTTCCCAATTGTAAAGTGATAGGAAGCGGCAGCGGCGGAAGGACAGCGTTTCCTCGTAGGCCGCCGCCCACTGTGCCGCCGTGGAAACCGCTGGCAGCCATTCGGCGGCGCACCAGTCCTCCAGACCAGCCTGCGTGAGCGAGTCGCCCAGGTCCCCGGCCTCGGCGGGTGCGTGACCGTACAGACTCCATCCCGGCAGGGAGTCGGGGTTGATCGCGACTCGGTGGGAGTAGTGCCGCGTCCAGGGCGCGTACTGGCCGCCGGCATGAGTCCAGACCTGGTCGCGCGGCAGTCCCGCCTGGCGGCACACGCGGGCGAGGAAGGCCAGGTAGTCGGTCGTGATCTTCTCCTGGTCGGCTAATGTCACCGGCCCCCGATGCCGCCACCCTTTGGACGTGAGCGCCGCATAGCCAAGCGGTTGCAGCCCGCCCGCGAAGTCTTCCTTCATGTCCAGCCCTACGGTGGGATCGTGCGACGGATCGTTCGGGTATTTCTCCAGAAAGGCATTCCCGCCAGAGTAATGGTACGTATTGATGCCAACCGACGCCTCCCAGCCGATCTTGACGCCGGGGAACAGGTCTCGCTTTTCGGGCGGCAGCCGGTCCTGCCACTGCCGGAGGATCGTGACCAGAGCCGTCAAACTTTGGCGGCTGGCCTGGCGGAAGCGCCGGGAGGCGAGGTTAGGCGCGGGCCGCACCCGAAACTGCCGCCCCCAATTACGCCAGCAGACTTTGACCGCCTCTTGCGGCCCCCAGCCCGTCCACTCCACGTTGACGCGGTTGCCGGGATCGTAGCCTGGCTTGGCCGGGTCCCACCAATTCCACAGGTCCGGCCGCCCGTCCCAGTAGTTCTCCCCATCCAGCACGATCAGAACCGGCACGTCATGCTTCATCGAAAGAGCCAGCAGGCGGCGCAGCGTCCGTTCCAAAGTCTGGGGTGTGCCATTCAAATAAGACAGAATAAAGGACAGGCCAAGCCGCCGCCGTCCATTCCCCCGCGTCCCCACGGCTTCGAGCGGCTGGGTAAACAGGGCATCCGTCACCGAGGCAGGTCGGTTCTGGTCCCAGTCCGGCCCCGGCGCGCGGTTAAGGAAAATGTATTGGGGTGGGGGAGTGGCCCGCCCCGGCTCCTGAGCCAACGCCGGGCGGGTAAGCATCCCAACCAGCGCCATCAGGCAAAGACAGAAGGGGAAACGCATCATAGACTTAACTTTGCCTCCCGCTGGGCTGTAGGGAAGCCACGATAGCTATTGGGTGGGAGCAAAAAATGGGTGCTCGACTATGGTTTCTACGTCCGTTACGTCGTACACGGCCACCATCTCGTCTTCCGCGCCGTCGTCTTCCAGCCCAACCCAGCCGCCATAGACGAGCAGGAGGCGTTTCAAGAACGCGGCGAGTTCCGGCAAGGTTGAGGTTGGGAAGTCAATGACATAGGCCGTCCCGGAGGCGTGCTGAACTATTCGCTCCGGGTCCCGTCGGGCTAAAGTGTTGACCGTCTCCCTGCTGGCTTTCACCCACTGCCATGTCTTCGGGTACGGCGGAGGCGTAACAGCGATGTCGAGGAACGCCACGCCCGCGACCTCTTTGTGCTGTGACTGATAGCCGCAGGACCGCGCGATGTCTTCCACAGCCCCAAGGTCAAAGGCGACTTCGGACTGGTAGATCAAGTCTTCCATTCAGATGAACGCCTTCCAGAAGTCGGGGTCGAAGGGCAGTTCGGATTGGGCGCGGAGGGCGCTCAGGTAGTCGGTGGCCTGGGAGGGGTTCAGGGGGCGGGAAGTGGGCGCGAAGTCGTCGCCGACGAGGACGATCTGGGCGGAGGGAAGGTCGCCCCGGCGGTTGACCCGGCCCGCCCGGCGGATCAGGTTTTCGGGCGGGCAGAGGGTGGACAGCAGGACCGTGGCATCCAGATCGCTCGACTCGAGCGCGTCGCCGGTCGTCAGCAGCAGATAGCCCTCGCCTTCTTTTTCGAGTTCGCGGATCTGGGCGTAGGTGCGGCGGCGGATGGCGGCGGGTTGGCCGGGGTGGTAGACGTAGACCGAATGCGGGTAGGCGGGAAGGAGCCGGGCGTACAGGGCTTCGGCGTCTGCCTCGGTTTCGGTCACACCAAAGACGCGCGAGTTCTGGAAGTAGGCGCGGCGGATCTCGGCCTCGATGAGTGCCAGCGGGTCGGGAGTGGGCTTATAGGACAGGGTGCGGGCGGGCAGGACGCGGCCGTCCCCGGTAGGCAGTACGTCCAGGAAGCCGAGTTCTTCCACACAAGCGGGTGGCATGGTGCTGGTCGCGACCAGAACGTCTAGGTCCTGCGCGAACAGGAACTCGACCAGACGGTGGAAGCGGGAAAAAGCCTCGCCGTAGCCGTGCGCCTCGTCGAAAAAGAACAGATCGCGGCGCGGCTGCTCCTCCAGGGGGCCAAGCAGGGCAGCGGGCAGGGCGTGGACGCCGCCGCTGCCGAAGAACAGCTCGCGGAAGCGCGAGAACGTGGTCAGGATCAGGTCCACGTCGGCCTCGAGCGGGTTGGTGACGACATGCGGGTCCTCCGCCCCGTCGGGGAAAAAGCGACGGCACTCGTTGCCCTGGGTGTCCTTGTCTTCAGCCTCGCTGTCCTCGTCGGCCAGGTCCAGGCACAGCGTCCGGGGCGTCTCGTCGGCCTGGACGAACGCCTTCAGGTAGGGGACCAGCCGGTACAGATAATCGTCCAGCGGCGAGCCGTCCGGCCCAATTAGGAACAGGCGGCGGGGGGCACCGCCCCGGTGCAGGCCCAGGGCTGGAATGACGACCGCCTCGACCTTGCCCGCCCCAATGGGGGCGGGCAGAAGCTCGCCCAGATCGCCCTCCGGGTCGGACAACTGCCAGTACAGGTGCGCCTGCCACGGGTACGCCTGCAAAAGCGCCCCGTCGCTCGTCAGCCGATAGGCCGCCGCCGCAACTCCGTCTCCGTCCGATTCTATTCCATCCGCTTCCAATGCCGAAGAAACCATCTTTGTTATCCTTGTGTTATTATATCACGAGTTGGCTTCATAGCGGGCGGTCTTGCACCTTCCCCACAAAAAAGCTGTGGTATAATCAACCCTAATCTGCCTTACAGGAAATTTATCGTTTATGATCACTGTCCAGGATGTTTCCAAGTCTTACGGAACGCGTACGCTTTTTGACCAGGTTTCCGTGAAATTCACGCCCGGCAACCGCTACGGCCTGACCGGCCCTAACGGCGCGGGCAAGTCCACGTTCATGAAGATTCTCACCGGCGAGATCGAGCCGACCAACCGGGGGACCGTGAACAAGCCGCGTAAGGTCGGCGTTTTGAGCCAGAACCAGAACGCTTTTGATGCCGAGCGCATCCTTGACACCGTGATGATGGGCAACCCGACGCTCTGGAACGCCCTGAAGGAGCGCAACGCGCTTTGCGAGGCCGAGGAGTTCACGGACGCCATGATGGAGCGGCTGGGCGAACTGGAAACGCAGATCGCCGACGACAACGGGTATGAGGCTGAGATGGAGGCGGCGGAGATGCTGCGCGGCATCGGCATCCCCGACGACAAGCATCAGGACCTGATGGCGACCCTGCCCAACGACTACAAGTTCCGCGTGCTGCTGGCCCAGGCCCTGTTCGGCGGCTCGGACGCCCTGCTGCTGGACGAGCCGACCAACTACATGGATCTGGAAACGATCCACTGGCTGGAAGAGTTTCTGCTGGATTACAAGGGCACCCTGATCGTCATCTCGCATGACCGGCACTTTTTGAATGCCGTCTGCACTCACATTGCCGACATTGACTACGACACCATCATCAACTACCCCGGCTCGTATGACGACATGGTGGAGCACAAGATGCAGGCGCGGACGCGGATCGAGAACGAGAACAAGGACAAAGGCAAGAAGATCGCCCAGTTGCAGGAATTTGTCAACCGCTTTGCGGCAGGCCAGCGGTCGTCGCAGGTGCAGTCCCGCCGCAAGGAGATGGCCCGGCTCGCGCCCACCGAGATGAAGAAGTCCAACATCCAGCGCCCCTACATCCGGTTCGACCAGCGCAAGCCGTCGGGCCGAGAGGTCGTCACGGTCACGGGCCTGTCCAAAGCGTTCGACGGCCAGCAAGTCTTGAAGGACATCGCTTTCGAGGTGACGCGCGGCGAGAAAGTCGCGATCATCGGCCCGAACGGGGTGGGCAAGACGACCCTGATCCGCTGCTTGGTCGGCGATCTCCTGCCCGACGCGGGGACGGTCAAATGGGGGACGGGCATGGCTTGGGGCTACTACCCGCAGGACTACCGCAACGGCATCCCGGCCGGCACTTTGGCACTGGACTGGATCACGGGCTTCGACGAGGAAAACCAGGGCCAGCAGTTCGTGCGCGGCCTGCTCGGCCAGATGCTGTTCAAGGGCGACGAAAGCCTGAAGCCGACCGAGGCGCTGTCCGGCGGCGAGGCGGCCCGGCTGCTGATGGCGAAGCTGATGCTGGAAAAAAGCCCGGTCCTACTCTTCGACGAGCCGACCAACCACCTGGACCTGGAAGCAGTCTCGGCCCTAGCCGAAGGGCTGTCGCAGTTCGCGGGTACGGCCTTCGTCGTTTCGCACGACCGGGACCTGATTTCGGAAATGGCGACGCGCATCCTGTCCTTCACCCCAGAAGGTCTGCTGGACTTCCGGGGGACCTACGACGATTATCTGGAAGCGCATCCGCTGCCGGAGCGCGTCAAAAAAGGCGGCTGGTAGCCTTCATATTGCTGGACGGAGAACCCGGCACTGGAAGTGCCGGGCTACTCGGAGTGAAAGTGCCTCCGGCACTAAAGAAACGCTCCTGAATGCTGTTCCTCAGTCGCGGAGCGACTTCCACGGGGGGTAGACCGGCACTTCCAGTGCCGGGATCATCTGCGTTCTGGCCTTGCTCTCCGCTGGCACTTCCATGACAAACCGCCTCTACCACGTCACACCGCTGCACTACCTGCCGCATGTTCTGCGAAGCGGCGCGCTGTATGCTCAAAGCGTCCTCGCCGGGCGCGGCATCGCACCTCGGCCCACGGCGGCGCGGCGGGACCGGATGCTCGGGCTGGCAGACTGGGTACATCTGTCGTTCGCCCCGGACACGCCGCTGCTGCGGGATAAACTAAAGTTGGGCTACTCGCACGCGCTGCTGGCCTTCGAGCGCGAAGCCGTCCTGGCGATGCCGCAAGTCGCGCTCCTGCCGTACAACACCAAAGCCTGGCGCTCCCGCGCCGCCTGCCAACCCGTGACAGATGCGGCGGAAAAGGCCGCCCTGCTGCGGCGCCACGCGGACACAGGCCGCTTCCCCAGCCTGGAAGTGCTGGTGCATTACGGCCTCGATCTAGCCTCTCTGGTCCAGGTCGCATTCGTAACAGATGAGGAGTGCGCGTGGGTCGCTGACCTGCTCCACACGCTGGCTCTGCCGCCTCCCGCGCCGCTGGTCACAGCCCCGCAATTGTTTCCAAGCGTTGAAGGCTACACGCCGACCACAGGCGGACAGATCACAGCCTACTTTGCCGTCTGCCGCGCGTCCGGCTCGCTCCTGCCGCCGCCCGCAATCCCGTTTGACTGAGATGGTACGGCGCAGCCTTTGCCACGGGTTGAAACCCGAGGCTGAAAAGTCCCCGGCGTCCAGGGGACGCGAGACAGCGGAAGCGAACACCTGCGCTTTTTCTTCCGTCGCTTCGACGGTGGGCTTTTTCAGCCTCGGGTTTCAACCCGTGGCGCTTCTACCCGGCACACGCTGCGCGGTGTCAGTGACCAACATGATCTCAACCCTCTGGCGGCACATCACCGTTCTCGGCGGGCATTATGGCGTGAACCCTGTGCTGTTCGCGGTGCTGTATTTGGCCCATCACCCCTTATTTTGGGGGACGATGGCCTGGCTGGCGGCCCGCGTCCGCCGGAAGAAGCCCACGGCGGCAGTGGTCTCGCTGGGCGTCTTTTTCTGGTTCCTCCCCTACACCTACGTCTTCGTCTTCGGGCGCGGCCTGCCCTGGTGGGTTTACGCGCTGGCAGTCGTCGTCATCACCGTCGGCGGCACCCATGTCGTCAGAGGAATCAAGAAGCGGCTCGCTGTCGGCAAGGCGGACTCACAGGAACCCATCCGATTGCTCCGTCACAAATGACTTCGCATCGGCCCTTCCCAAAGGGGAGGGCGAGGAGTTCAGGTCTAGTGATGGGTCTATTGATGTCGTCCGAGCCTCTTTCCCTTCCCGCTCCGGGAGGGGTGCAGAGGAACGAGGCGGGGTGTATTCCTTCTGCCCTCTAGAGCGTCAGGCTGAACATCACGAACGGGCGCGGCTTGACGCGCCCGTGCAGCAGGGGGAACTCGACGCCGACGGACGAGATCAGGCCGATCCGCGCCGAGGCCGCCAGCGACAGACCGTGCAGCGTCACCTGGCCGTCTATCGTATAGCGCCCCGGCCCGTCGAAGTTGATGATCGGGGCGGCGATGACCGGGCTGACCCCTTCTTGGCCGCCGAGCAGCAGGCCCAGCTTGATTGTCCGCGCGGGCAGGCCGTCGGGGCGGTGGAAGCCCGCCGTCTCGCCGAAGAAGCGGGCGCGCAGGAACTGCCTGCCCAGCCGAGCCGCCGCGCCCGCGCTCGAAGCCGCCCCGTAGTGACCTGAGTTCAGCCAGACGATCTGGGTCCCGCCGAAGTCTCTGGCAAGCGCTTTGGCCCCGTCGGGCAGGACGACCAGATCGTAGCGCCCGTTGATCATCAGGGTGTTCTGCGGGTCGAAATGCCGCTGCGGGAGCCAGCTTGCGGCATCTATGGGGGCCATCGCTGCCTGGTAGGTCTCGTAGGTGTAGCCGCTGCGCTTGATTTGGTCCCGGTAGCGGCGCGTCACCAGCCCGTCCCAGAAGCCCTTGGCGAAGTCCGCCCCGCCGACGATCGTAAGCGCCACCTTGATGCGCGGGTCCACGCCCGCCGTCAGCCCGCTGAGGATGCCGCCCAGGCTGATGCCGGCGATGCCCAGGCGGTTCGGGTCAATGTCCGGGCGGCGAGCCAGATAGTCCAGCCCCCGGCGCGAGTCCAGCACGGCCTGCCGCAATGCGCTGACCATGTGCGGCACGTTCCCCGATAGAATCTCCGTATCGTCCCGGCCCGCGTACTGAGGGCCGCGCGGCTTGCGGTTCAGGCTGTACGGCTCAACGACAACCAGCGCGGCCACACCGGCGCTGACAGCGGCGCGGGCCAGCTTGAACGCGCCCACGGTCGAGCCGGCGTTCCACTCGTGCAGGACTATCATGGCGGGGTGCGGCCCCGGAGTGGGCGGCAGGAAGAAATAGGCGGTGACGACGTTGTTGACGGCGTAAGGCGAGACGACCGGGCTGGGGTAGGTCAATCGAGTAATTTGAATACCGTCTTGGACCCCGAACGGCTTCTCGGTCACGGGGAACGGCGCGGCGGCGTCATAATCGTAGAACGCCGGGTCCACGGCGGGCGGCGGGGAAGTCGTTGGGGGCGCGTCGGCATGGGCGGCGCGCAGCAGGAGCAGCAGGCAGAAGACAAACAGCGCCGTCCCGGTCCGTAACCAGTGGGTGTTAATAATGGGAGTTCCTCGTTCTCTCGCGGCGGGCATGTTGTCCCCGTCCGCATTTGTGGGTATTTCGGAGAGAGTACGCTTTTGAAGTACGCTTTCAGAGAGGATTTACCCAAAATGACGGATCATGCCCAGCATCAGGACGCGGTGAAGAAGATCGCCGCACTGATCAAGGAGATAGACTTCGGAATGCTGACAACCGTGGATGCGGAGGGCCGCCTGAACTCGCGCCCCATGTCCGCGAACAAGAAGGTGGAATTCGACGGCGACGTCTGGTTTTTCACCTATGGTGAAACAGCTAAAGTCCACCAGATCGAGACCAAGCCCCATGTCAACGTCGCCTTCTCAGACCCCAAGACGCAGACCTACGTTTCCCTGTCGGGCCGCGCCGAGCTGGTCCGCGACAAGGCCAAGATCGAAGAACTGTGGGAGCCGGCCCTGAAAGCCTGGTTCCCCCAAGGCGTGGACGAGCCGGACATCGCGTTGATTAAGATCAACGCCGACCAGGCCGAGTATTGGGACGCCCCCTCCAGCCCCATTGCCCACCTCGTCAGCCTCGCCAAAGTCGCCGTCACCGGCCGGCCCGCCCAGCCCGGCGAGAACGAAAAAGTCTCGCTGTAGGCGCCTCCCGAACAAAACGCCCGGCGCGAGAAGCGCCGGGCGTTTTTGCGGCTATAGGGTACAATGCCGATGAGGAGACCACGGAATGGCATTACCCCCACAATTCATCATCCTCGGCGGCGGGAACGGCTCCGGCAAATCCACCAGCGCCGCCCTCGTGCTGCCGGGCGTCATCCCGTACATCAACGCAGACGAGATCGCCAAAGGCTTGCCGGAAGTCGAGGGCGAGAACAAAGACGTCCGCGCCAGCCGTATACTCATCAGCGCGATGGATGAGCATGAGGCGCGGCGGGAAGACTTCGCGATAGAAACAACCCTCGCCAGTCGCTCACTGGCCCCGCGCGTCCGGCGGCTGCGCCAATCGGGCTACGAGTTTCAGCTTATGTTCTTCTGGCTGGATAGCCCGGAACTGAACATCATGCGCGTCGCGGAGCGCGTTCGTAAAGGCGGCCACCACATCCTGGAAGAAGTCATCCGCCGCCGATATGTCGCGGGCCTGAAAAACTTCTTCACGCTGTATCTGCCCCTGGCGGACATCTGGCGGGCTTACGACAACTCCGCGCTTGATGACCCTCAGTTTGTCGCTCGTGGACAGCAAGGGCAGCCGGAAACCGTTTTTCTCCCCGACACCTGGAACCGGATGAAGGAGATCGCAGACAATGAATGACACTCTGACTCAAGCGCCGGAAGCGGCAGGGGAAGCGGCCCACGCGGAACTCATCCGCCGGTTCTCCAGTGATGACCTTCTTCTCTCACTGGTGAAGCAGGCCGTCCATGAAGCAGTCTTGGATCACAAGCGCGTCGGCAACCCGGTTGCGGCCACGAAAGAGGGCAAAGTCATCATCATCCAGCCGGAAGATATTGAGGTGCCAGAGGAGTAGCGGCATATTCGCTACATCCCCCGGATTAGCTCCAGATGTAGTACGTTCCGCCTATTATGCGCTCAGGTAAGTCCGCCCATCAGGGCGAGTTGACGACACCATTAGGAGGTGCAAAATGAGGAACCGTATCTGTCCTGTCATGGCACAACGCCCGTCGGCTTTCACGTTGATTGAGCTTCTTGTCGTAATCGCAGTAATTGCGGTCTTGGTTGCCGTTCTTACTCCGGTGTTCCTCGCAGTGCGGGAGAAAGGAAGACAAACGGCCTGCCTGAGCAACCTGCGTCATCTGCACCTCGCCGTCAGCCAGTACGCTTCTGACCATGACAGCCTCCTGCCGCCTTACGGCACAGACTTCGGAAGCGGCTTCGGCAGCACTTCTCCGAAGATGGAAGAACGGAACGTGGATTATGCCGCGCAACTGACGGCGGTTCTTGATCCCTACATCAAAGAGCCAGCTATCTGGTTCTGTCCAAGTGATAGGTTTGCGCGTTCTGCCTCCAAAGAAGGTGACGTGAACCATCAGTACACCAGCTACCGGACTGGACACAACTGGTACGCCATCGCTGACCAGCCGCTTCCAGTCCTCGGCCACGCCTTTCTGGATCATCCTGATCTGGGTCCCTGGCAGCACCGAGGGGAAAGCATTCTGTTTACCGATGACCTCTGGGGGTGTGTTATGCCGCCTGGACTGCTTTCCGCGCCGGAGGCTCTGCCTGCCTATTCGCACCGAGCGCGTTATAATGCGGTCATGTTTGACGGACATGCCGTGAGCTTCAGTCGGAACCAGTCGGTGTGCTATGGCTGGAACTGACGCGCATGGGCTATCTCTATCAGCCCACAACTACACCCCGAACTGCCCCGGCGGTCGTTGCTTGTGCCAGTCGGTGAGCTTCTGGTAGGCGATGCCGAGCGAGAGCAGCGTGGTTTAGTCGTAGGCCGTGCCGACGAACTGGATCACAAGCGCGTCGGCAACCCGGTCGCGGCCATGAAAGACGGCAAAGTCGTTATTATCCAGCCGGAAGATATTGAAGTGGCGGAGGACTAGAGGATTTTTCCCTACGTCGCTTCACGAAGACAATTGGTAGCCATTGTCTACTGCTTCTTTGGCCTCTTTCAGCCCAACTCCCGTTTCCTCACGATACGCTTTGATGGCCTCGATTTTTCTGCCTGAGGCAATTAAGGCTTCGACGCGCGGGGATAAGCCGGAACTCTCCGCAATCATTGGCGTGGTGGCGACGCACCTTCGCGCGATCCACAGGTCTACTACCACGTCTTTAATGAGCACCAAGCCCACTACAAAAAACATGCTGTAGGCAGCCGTCGCAAGAGAAACGTAGGCGCGGGGTAGTGGCAGCTCACAAGCGAGAAAGGCTATGCCGAAGCCAAGCAGAACAGCGATGAACGCTTGCCCCTTGAGACGTCGGGAAAGGCTCCCTCCGAGCCAGAGGCCGAGGAATAAACCGATGGTGTTGATGAGATGGCTGACCGTCCAACTAATCATGGCTCAACCCCTCCCCGCTTTTGTATCCTACGCCCCGTACTGCCCCGGCGGGCGCTGGCGGTGCCAGTCGGTGAGCTTCTGGTAGGCGATGCCGAGCGAGAGCAGCGTGGTCTCGTCGTAGGCCGTGCCGACGAACTGGAGGCCGAGCGGCAGATGGCCCGGCCCGAAGCCCATCGGGACGCACAGGGCGGGCAGGCCGCACAGGTTGCCCATGCCGCCCAAGCCCTGGTCGCTGCCGGCGAAGTAGTCGTCCAGCGACTCGGAGAGCGGCGACGCGACTTGCAGCATTCCCGGCGCGATCAGGGCGTCATAGCGGGTGAAGAAGTCCGCCATCGCCCGCTGGGCCGCAGTGCGGATTCGCAGGCTGCGGACATAGTCCACGCCGGGAATGACCAGCCCGGCCAGCATTCCTCCCTGCTGCTCCTCGTCTACGAGTTTTGCCAGACGCGCCTTGTCCCGGATCATCGTCTCGAAGGCCGCCGACCCTTCCACGCTGATGATCGTCCCCGCCGCCTCGCCCATCGGGATGGCGGGAAGGGTGACGTCGGAGAGGACCGCGCCCAGCCCGGTGAGTATGCCCAGGGCGCGCTCAAAGGCGGTCTCGGTTTCGGGCTGCGCTTTGTGCTTCTTGTCGTCCTTGCGGTAGTCGGGCCGGACGACGCCCAGCCGCAGCCCTTTGATGCCCCGCAGCTTGCCGCGCCGGAACTTGCTGTCGTCTGACGTTGTCAGGTCGCGCCCGTCCTGACCCGCAATGGCTTCCAGAATCGTCCCGCAGTCCTCGGCGGAGCGGGCCATCGGGCCGAGCTTGTCCATCGTGTAGGACAGCGCCATGGCCCCGTGGCGGCTGACGCGGCCAAAGGTCGGGCGCAGGCCGGACACGCCGCAGAACGAGGACGGGCAGACGATGCTGCCCCACGTTTCCGACCCGATGGAAAAGCCGACCAGTCCCGCCGCCGTCGCCGCGCCCGGACCCGATGACGAGCCGCCCGCCCAATGCTCGGTGTTCCACGGCGTCCGGCCCGCACCCGTAGACGAAGCGTTGCCGTAGCGGTAGCCGCCGCCCCCCGCCAGTTCTACCATCGAGAGCTTCCCAATCAGCACCGCGCCCGCCGCGCGCAGGCGCTCCACGACGGCCGCGTCATAGCCGAAGACCTGGCCTTTGTGGGCAGGGCTGCCCCACTCGGTCGGGTCATTCGCCGTCGCCAGCAGGTCCTTGACGCCGAAGGGAATGCCGTGCAGCGGCCCGCCCGGCTTGCCGGCCTGACGCTCCCGGTCTGCCTGCGCGGCCTGAACGAGCGCTTGGGGGCGCGTCAGGTGCGCCAGCGCGCCCAGCTTCGGCCCCAGCGCTTCCAGGCGGTTCAGGTAAAGCGTCGTCAGGTCCACGGACGAGACTTGTTTCTTGCGGAGGGCCACGCCCAATTCCGTCACCGTGGCGAATAGCAGATCGCTGTCACTCATCTGGCCCATGCCTGTTTGCCCTGTGCTCACTTGACGCGCTCCTTTCGCGCGGGCGCATCGGCGGCGAATGCCGGGCCGACGTCGTCGGGCAGGACATAGGCGCGGGCTTTGGCGAACCCGCCGGGATAGTCTTTGAGTTGCAGCGCGATTTCTTTCGTCTGCGCGTCCGAAAGCGCGTAGCCGACGTTGATCGGCACGAGCTGGGTCAGCAGGTCACCTTCATTCATGGGCTTGGCATCTATGGACTTGGCATCTATGGACTTGGCATCTATGGGTGTCGTCGGGAGCGGCGGGGGGGCGGCGGGCGTCTGGTCAACCACTTGCGCCGAGGCTGCGGAAGCCAGGGCAGGCGTGAACAGGGCGCCCGCCGCCCCGGCCAGCGCCCGCCGCGCCAGTTCGCGCCGTGTCAGAGTTTGCATTGTCATACGGCGGCAGTTCGACGGCTGGGGCGCGGAATCCTGCGGGAGTTTCAATGCGGGAGTTTCAATCCGGCGCCATCACGAACTCGACCGCGTAAGGCGCTTCAAACCCCGTACCGACTGCTCTCGGTTCCGGGGTGGGCAGCAGAATGGACAGCAGGTGCGGGGCAGCCGGGTCTGAAATCGCGGCGTACTGCGGCGGCTTGACGAATGGGCGCGGCGGTTTCATTGGGAGACCGCTCACGCGGCTGGAGTGTGCGCTCCCCGCCACATAATGAAACCCACGCGGGATTTTCAATTGGAACGAAAACCCAGGCGCCCGGAAATCCTGGCGGAAATGGAGCGCCGGTTTGGCCGCGATCCCGTGTGTATCCGAGGGTGGAAGCAGGCGGATCGTCACTGAGTCACAGGTCAGGTCCGGCTCACGGAATGTGACGTCGCCGCTCAGGTACTTGATGACACTCACTTTCGATCCGGCTCCAGGCAGGGGCGCAAACGTAAGCGCTTCACTGCTGACCGTCAGGATGGGCTTCGACTCAGGCTGGACCAGACTTTGCTCCGCCGTCAGCCGGTACGTCACCCTGCCCCCATCCGTGCTGTCTGCCCTGCTTTCCAGCTCGACATGCCAACTGCCCTGCTTGCCTTCGGCGTGAGCCGTCACGGGAGCGATGGCCGCTATTAAGGCAAGCGACAGACACGTCAGCGCCGACCAGACCAATTGAGCGAGTGTTGGAGTTTGCTTGGCCATAGGGCGGCAGTTCGACACCTGCGGCGCGGAATCCTGCGGGAGTTTGGAACGGGCGTGTATGCAGCGTTTATGATGAGCGAGGAACCGGCACTGAAAGCCCTCCGCATCGATCGTTCCGATTTGTTCCGATCGGTTATTGGGGCGGTCTGCCAGTGCAGTGCCGGTCTACGCGAAGTGGAAGCGCCTTCGGCACTGGGGACAGGTCTCCCAGGACAGGTCTCCAAAAATAGGTCTTCAGTCGCGGAGCGACTTCCACTGGGAGTAGACCGGCACTTTTGGTGGCGGTTCCTGCTGCCAGTAAGGAAGGCCGCGCTGTCGCCGATGCGCTGCATGACCTCCAGCCCCAGCACACCCTGGTAAAAACCCAATGCCAGCTCCATGTCCGCGACTTTGAGGTGGACATGGCCGATCCGCACCTGCGGGTCCGGCGGGGGCTGCGATTGCGTTCCGGCTGTGTCCGTCATGTTGTCTGTCATGTTCTTCTCACGCCCCGAACACGGGGCTGGGAATGATTTCCAAAAGATCGCCTGCGTCGGCGCTGGCGATGCGGGCGCGGGCGAAGCGGTCTTCCAGCGTCCGGCGCTCCTCGTCATCATCCCAGTCTGCTTCCGCCGACTCCACCGCCGCCTCCATCGCGCCCCGCTCGGTGGCGTAGGCCGCCGCCGTCAGGCTGCCGCCCTGAGTGACGACCAGAATGAACACGCCCTCCTCGGCCTGCGCCTTCGGGATGGTCCCCAGCCCAAACCCTGTAAATCCCTGGTCTTGTGCTTTTGCCATGCCACGATTATACCCGCCCGCCGCGCCGAGCAGGTGGGTCGGCGGCTGCACGCGCTCCCCCCGAAGGGCGGGAGCGCAAAGTCTTTCTGACATTTTGGTCACAAACGATGCTGTTGCCCCGTGACGGCGCATGTTCCCAGACTTCCCATAACATGTCGCCATGACGCTCTTTACTGACGGCGCGCGAGGATCACCGCCACGTCATCGCGGAAGACGCCGCTTGTGTAGGCGCTGACTTCTGCCACCAGCGCCTCGGTCTCCGCCTGTGCGTCCTCGCCCTGGGACAATGCCCCAAGCAGCCGTGTCAGCCCCTCGACGCCCAGCAACTCGCGGCGGTTAGGCCCCGACTCGCTGATACCGTCCGTGTATAGCAGTAGGCAGTCACCAGACGAAAGTGTGACGCTCGACTCGCTGTACTTCGCGTTCTCCGCCACGCCCAGCGGCGGCCCCGCCGTTTTCAGTACCTCCACTGTCCCGTTTGCCCGCCGAACAAGACCAGGCTCATGCCCGCAGGAGCAGTAGCTGATCTGACCTGTGCCCACGTCGTAGACGCCGACCCAGGCGGTGACGAAGCCGACGAGCAGGTCATGCCCCGTGACGATGCCGTTCAGAGTGGCGGCGGCCTGGGCGGGTGCGCGGTAGAGGTAGAGCGTCGTTCGCAGGCTGTTGCGGATCAGCGCGAGCTGCTGCGCGGCGGCCAGGCCCTTGCCCGACACGTCCCCGATCACGATAGCGTACATCTCTTTGTCAAGGGGGAAGATGTCGTAAAAATCGCCGCCGACCTGCGCCTCGTCCAGGGCGGGCCTGGTGAACTTGCCGACTGACAGGCCAGGAATGTGCTCGGGCAATGGAGGCTGAAGCGCGTCCTGGAGGTCGGTCGCGATACGATGCTCCCGCTCCTGGACAAGCGCTGCTTCCAGGGACGTGCGCGTCAGCGTCGCCACCTGTTCCACCAGGGCCACCTCCCCGCCCGTCCACGCGCGCGGCGCGTCCGCCATCGAGACGTAGAGGGCCGCGACCAGGACTCCGCCGTCGAAGAACGGGATCGCCAGTACCGCCCGATGGCGGAACGCCTCGAACACCGACGCGACGGCGGCGGAGAAGGCGTCGCGCACGTCGGCGACGACCGCCGCCCTCGGCTCTCGGAACAATTCACCGAGGAGCGGGCCGAAGTCCGTGGCCCTGTAGCCGCCCGCAATGGACGGCAGGTCCGCCCGATGCCAATCCTTTGACACCTGGGCGTTGCCGCGCGTGGGGTCGTATGTGACGTAGAAGCAGCGATCCGCCCCGAGAGCCTCTCCGACAAAGGCCGCCGCCGTTTCCCGAATCCGTTCTGGGTCTTTGGTCACGCGGATCACGCCGTTGATGCGGTTGAGGAGTGCCTCGCGCTCTGCGCGTGCCTGCAACTGCCTCTGCGCCTCACGCTGGGCGGTGATGTCGAAGAAGGAGGTCACGACACCCGTCGGCTCGCCCGTCTCGGGGTCGGGGATCAGCTCGGCGTTCGCCGAGAGCCAGGCGAACGTCCCGTCGGGGCGGTGGATGCCCATCAGCATGTCCCGCACGGCCTGGCCCGTCCGCAGGGCGACCATAGGTGGGTGCTCCTCCCCAGGCAGGAGCGAGCCGTCCTCGTGGACGGTGCGCCAGCCAATGTCGGCGGAGGTGCGGCCCGCCATCTGGTCGCGGGACAGGGCAAGGATGCGCTCGGCGCTTGCGTTGGCCTCCTGCCACAGCCCCGTCGCGTCCTGAACCATGACGCCCTCGGCGAGGGCCTCGAAGACGGTGCGGTAGCGCGCCTCGCTCTGGCGCAGCGCCTCCTCCACCCGCGCGCGCTCGGAGATGTCTCGACCACTGGCGAGCAGCAACGACCTGCCCCCCACGTCGAGGCGGGTGACGCTCACCTCGACGGGGAAGGCCGTCCCGTCGGCACGGCGGTGGGTCGTCTCGAAGGTGGGAATGGACTCGCCCTGCGCCCGCTGGAACAGCATCTGGTACTGCGCGTCCTGGTGCAGCGGGTCCACGTCGGGCACACGCAGGCCACGGAACTGGTCCGCCGTGTAGCCGAGGGAGCGGCAGGCGGCCTGGTTGACGTAGACGAAGTGCCCGTCCGCGTCCATCAGGAAGAGGGTGTCGGCGGCGCGGTCGGCGATGAACTGGAACTTGTGCAGCTCGGCCAGGGCCGCCTCCTTCTCGCGCTGGGTTCTCAGGAAGAGGAGGGCGGCGCGCAGGGAGCGGGCGACCAGGCCGGTGTGGAGCCTCTCCTTGGGCAGGTAATCCACTGCGCCCGCCCGCATCACCTCGGCGACGGCCTGCTCGTCGCGCAGGCCCGTCAGTACGACGACGGGCGTGGTGAGTCCCCGTTCGCGCAGCTCCATGAGCAGGTCGAGCGAGGTGCCGTCGGGGAGGCTGTGGTCAAGGAAGACGCAGGCGAACTCCTCGCCTCGGAGGGCCTCGCGCGCCCCTGCGATGGTGTCTAATTCCAACACGTCGGCCTCGATGCCGTCGATCTCGGCGGCCTCGCGGCGCAGGGCCTGGACAACGGCCCGTCGGCCCTCAGGCTCGTCGTCGACGATCAGTATTCGGTGTCGCTCGGGCAAGGAGAACTCGGCTTTCTGTCTCTGTGACAAGGGGCAGTTCGGGAGAAAAACCGCCCGACCGTTGAGGAGGTCGCAGCGCCACCCTCAAGGCTGCCTGACCGTTTATTATACCACCGCCGCGAGTGCCGCGTGCGGCGCGACGGCTTTAGGACGGAAGTGTCCGCCCATCTTTCTCCGCAGTACGGAAGCATCACAGCCAGGCGGGGAGCGGCCTCTCCCGATCCTGCTCCAAGACGACCGTTGTCCCGCTCGGACCTGTCAGCAGGTACAGACGGTTGGCCGTCTCGATCATCATCTTCAGCCCGTGTCCCAGCGTCGCCTTCGTGCTGAAGCCACGCGCCAGCGTCGCCCTCGGGAGGTTCGCCATGGCGATGCCCGTGCCGTGGTCCTCCACCCGCACCTGGACGGTGCCGTCCTCGCCCACCGATACCTCGCCCGTCCCGCCGCCCGCGTGGACGATGGCGTTCATCCCCGCCTCGCTCGTCGCCGTTTGGAGGTCGTGCTGCTGTTCCTCCAAATGGCCCGCGCCCTGAGCGGCCTCCCGTGCCCGCAGCCTCAGGTCACGCAGGCCGCTCTCGCGTGTGAGTGACACGGGCCCGCCGAACGGGGAGAGCGGGGAGGGGAGGTCGGCGGGGGAGTTACACAGGTGGAGACGGCCCTCCGTCACCGACAGCAATACGTCCTGCATGAACGCCCGCTGCTGGGCCGCGCCGCGCTCCCGCTCCGTCAGGTCCCGCAGGTAGGCCACGAACAGCGTGCGACCACTCAGGCGGACGGGCACGACGGCCAGCTCGACCAACAGCTCGGTGCCGTCCGCCCGCAGCGCGGGCACCTCGATGCGCCTGTTCAGGATGGCGCCCTCGCCCGTCGCCAGGTAGTGCGCCACGCCTTTCGCGTGCGCGCCGCGCAGGGGTGGGGGGATGATCAGATCGGCCAGGGTCTGGCCGAGCGCCGCCGAGCGTGGGTAGCCGAAGGTTCGCTCGGCGGCGGGGTTCCATTCGACCACCGTGCCCCGCTCGTCGATCTTGATGATGCAGTCGAGCGCCGCCTCCAGGATCGCCGCCCTGCGCGCCCCGCTGTCGCGCAGCGCCTCCACGGTTCGCACCCGCTCGATGCCGACCGCCATCTCGTCGGCGACGGACGCGAGGGCCTGGAGGGTCGCGTCTGTCAGCGGGCGGCGGGCGAAGAGGGCGACGACTCCGATCAGGCGGTCCTCGACGACCAAGGGGTGTCCCGCGAAGGCGACCATGCCCTCGCGCCGCGCCCAGTCCTGGTCGGACACGCGCGGGTCGCCGACCACGGCGTTGGTCAGGTGCGGCCTGCGCTCCTGGGCGATCAGGCCGATCTTGAACTGGCCGACAGGGACGCGCCCGTGGGGTCCGTCCAGGTGGGTGTACATCCCCGCGCTGGCACGTAGCATGAGCACTTCTTCCCTCTCACTAAGCGTCCAGACGCGGGCGAAGGCGGCGTCCAGGTGGTTGACGAGGGCCTCGGCGCAGCCGCGCAGCATGTCCGCCTGGGTCTGGTGGGCCGTCAGCGCACGCCCAATTTCGGCGGACAGCGCCAGCAGACGCGTCCGCTCGCGGGCGGACTCTTCCTCCTGCTTCTGCTCCGTCACGTCGGTGTGGATACCGACCCATTCGCGGACGGTGCTGTCCTCCTCCAGCACGGGGACCGCGCGGATGGCGAACGTGCGGTAGACCCCGTCGTGGCGGCGCAGGCGGTGCTCGAACAGGAACGGCCTGCGGGCGGCAACGGCCTCACGCCAGGCGTCCACCGTTGGCTGGGCGTCCTCGGGGTGGACCGCCCTGGCCCACCCATAGCCCTGGTACTCTTGCTCGCTCTGACCCGTGAACGAGCCCCAGGCGGCGTTCGCGCGGTCCATCTCGCCCTCGGGGGCGTTCGTCCAGACGATCTGGGCGGTCGCGTCGATGAGGCTACGGTAACGAGCCTCGCTGCTTCGGAGCGTCGCCGCCGCGCGCCTCTGGCCCGAGAGGTCGCGAGAGATGGAGCAGTATCCGATCAGCGCCCCCGCCGCGTCCCAGACCGGACTCACCCGCGCCGAGACGTTGATGAGCGACCCGTCCGCGCGCCGCCGCCAGGTCTCGGCGGTGATGCCGCGCCCGCTCGTCTGGAGTAGTTCCTGGTGATGAGCATGTTCCTCGCGCTGGCCTTCGGGGACCAGCAGGGCGAATGGCTGGCCGACCACCTCGTCTGCGGTATAGCCGTACAGCCTCTCCGCGCCCGAGTTCCAGGAGAGGATGGTGTACTCGGGGGTCACGCCGATGATGGCGTCCTCGGACGAGCGGACGGCGGCGGCGAGGAAGGCGCTCTCCAGGTCGGTCTTGCGGCGTTCCTGTAAAGGGGGGCTTGGCTGGGATGCAATGTCCCCCGAAGGGGTCAGGTCGGGATTAGGTTCCATGCGGTATGATGGTAGTATACCCAAAACGGGGAGGGCAGGAGGGGTTCAAAGAAGACGAGAAGGCAACAGTAAACGGCGGATATGTCTTCGGACTTGGCGAGACGCTCTGCACGGAGAACATCAAACGGAGCGCGGTAGAGTTGCCATGCACTACGGCGCATTTGTCTTTCCCTGAGTTCCCTCAATAATACCCCGTCATGACGTACTTCCTGGCGTTGCCAGCGATGCTGACGAGGCATCCCCAAGCTAGTTTCGCAAAGCGCCAACCCGCCAGGGCCGTGGTTGGCGCTTTGCTATTTCCTCGGATCGGCGAATCTGTAGGTCCAGGGAGGTCGGCGCAGGGGAGGGACTTGCCCCGCGCACCCTTCTCTTCCGCAGCCGTCTCTTGCCGATCCATCGTCACTCCACGACGGCAACCAGGAGACACACGTCGTCGCGCATGACGCCGCCCTCAGCCGCCGCGTCCACGCCTGTGATCAGGTGCAGCGCCAGGTACTCCGCCCGCTCCGCCGCGTCCAGTGGGGCCGCCTTGGGGATTGCCTCGCCCACCAGAGCGGCCACGCCCTCGATTCCCAGCATCGCCGTGCGGCTCGGGCCGATCTCAGTGAGGCCATCGGAGAAGATCGCCAGCGCGTCCCCACGCGCGAGGGTCACCGTCTCTTCGGAGTACCGTGCGCTCTCAATCGAGCCCAGGATCGGGCCTGTCGGCGGCAGTTGCTCCACTGGCCCAATCGCGGCCCGCCGCACCAGCGCGGGCTCCTGACCGCAGTTGACGTACTTCAGGACCCGCGTGCCGCCGTCGAACGCGCCCACGAACAGGGTCGCGAAGCCCGTCAGGAGGTTGTTCTCGGCCAGCACGCGGTTCAGCTCGGACACGGCCTCGGCCACCGTGGGCTTGGAGTACAGGAAGGCCCGCAGCATGTTGCGGACGACGCTGACGTTGGCAGCGGCTTGAAGTCCCTTCCCCGAGAGGTCCCCCACGACCAGCGCCGTGCAGCCCTTCTCGATGGCGAACACATCGTAGAAGTCGCCGCCAACCCCCGCCTCTTCGGTCAGCGCGGGTTCGTAGTACCTGGTCACCTTGAGCCCAGGCACCTCTCCTGGCAGGTCAGGCTGCAAAGCCGCCTGGAGCTGCTCGGCGATGTTGTGCTCGCGCTGCCGCACCCGCACCGCCTCCAGCGCCGTCTGCGTCTGCGTCGCCACTGCCTCCACCAGCGCCACCTCGTCCGCCGTCCAGTCGCGCGGCCCGTCCGCCATCGCCACCGAAAGCGTCGTCATCGCCCTGCCCGACACCAGCGGCACCCGCACCAGCGCGCGTAGTCCCAGGGCCTGTGTTGCCGCGTCGCCCGCTGTGTCCGTGACCACTTGAGTGCGCCCCGCCTTGTAGATGGGGTCGCGGTTGACGGCCAAGGGCGACATAGCGTACCGCCCCGCGATGGAGGGGAGGGCGTCGCGGTGCCAGTCGGGGCCGACGGTGGCGGTGTCGGCGTCCTGGTCGTAAGCGGCGAAGTAGCAGCGGTCTGCCGAGAGCGCCTGCCCCAGCTCCCGCACCGCCGTCTCCAGGACCTGCTCGGGCTCGGGGGAGGCGCGCAAGGCCTGGCCGATGCGGTTGAGGAGCACCTCCCGCTCCGCGCGGGCCTGCTGCTCCGCCAGCAGCCGCTCGCGCTCCGCCTCGACACGCTTGCGCTCGTTGACGTTCTGGAAGAAGAGTGACAGGCCGCCGTCCGACGGGTACACGCGTATCTCGAACCAGCCGTCGAGCGGCGGGAAATACTCCTCT